>Ga0209378_1000003_pt1 | contig 154443 bp, 147 predicted proteins | sample GraSoiAngelo_156_FD_186170 | JGI IMG/M metagenome (GOLD analysis project Ga0209378, IMG submission 186170) | Grasslands soil microbial communities from the Angelo Coastal Reserve, California, USA - 14_1009_13_40cm (SPAdes) (version 2) | ecosystem: Environmental > Terrestrial > Soil >...
GCTGGCTCGGGAATCAATCACAGCGTCAGCTCACGGGTAGTCAACGAGAACTTCGGCCAGCCAGCGGCTACTGCTCAGGCACAAGCCCAGCTAGGTCGTGTAGCTCAAGCGTCCTACCAGTGTTAGCGCCGGTTTAAAAGGGATCCACTTTCGCCGGTTTGGGTTGAGCCACTTGGCCCGGCGGCGAGTTTGGAACACACCCATGGGCTTCCTGTTGCGCAAGAACAAGCAGGCTTGATTTCTAGTTTTTCCCGTGCAACGTCGATCTTTACTTCATGAGCCATCCTCCCGCGCCGCCAGCAGGAGCAGGAGTTGTGGAACACCGGCAGTGTTTTGTGTCCATCTTGACCGACTCGATGACCAGGTACAGTTTGTCCGCACTGTTGACCTTTCCCGACACGCAGTAGTATTGGCCTGGCGTGATCTGTTGGGATTTGTTGAAGTCGTATAGGCGGTAGACCCGGTGGGTAGAGTGATCTTGCATGAGGAACACGACACAGGTTCGGTATTCTGTCCGCGAGAGCAAACGAGCGAGTTTGGCGCTGGAGTTGAACATCGAAAGCCAAGAACGGAAATTAGTTAAACTCCTGCCGACGAATTTAAATCGAAGCGCGGCGGCGTGCAAGATTTAGAAACTAATTTAGAATTCTTACCGCGTCCTTACCAGCGGGGCTCTGGATCACTGGCCCCGGCCAAAACCGGCGAGAATGGCGCCGTTTTTCACTGGCGCTAACATCCCTACCAGCGGCCACCAAGGGCTAACATTGCGTTTTGCGGTACAGACACAATCGCTATCCAAGAAACTTTGAGCGGCGGCGGTGGCCTGTTCTTTCAGCATGACAACGGGAATAGTGCAGCGGTCGTGCAATTCTCTAACGATGCGATCAAGGGAGCTGAGAATAAGGAAGCTGTTGTCAAAGCTGCCATAATCTACCGCGATGGGGCGAAAGAACTACTGCGGGTTATAGGTAGCTGGCTAGGGCAAGACAGAGCAGATGTTCGCTTCCAAGTTGATTCTTCGCACACGCTCATAATCGGTTTCATTCTAGGAGACGACTTTTGTGTCCTTGAAAAAAACGAGGTTTTTGGGCATCGGCGACAGTTCTGGGTTAATGACCTACACCGTTTGGGTAAACCCGAGAGGCTTACAGCTTTAGTTCGTTTGACAGCAGCGACTTCTGGGTATTGCTTTTTTGAAGACGCGTTTGAAGTCACCACGAACCCCCTGAAGATTTCCAACCCTTCTGCCCCCACGGCGGGTAGCTGAAGGAATGCGTCTGGCTTCGCCCGGAGGCCGTCGCACAGATTGAGTTCTTGGAGTGGACGGAAGCAGATCGGCTGCGGCATTCGAAGTTTGCCGGGTTGCGCGAGGACAAAAGCGCCCGACTTGTGGTTAAGGAGCACGTCGGAGAAGCCTGATCGGTACTGGCCCCCACTTTACCGGTAAGCGCGTTTGCACTGAGAACCCTTGCGAGTTCAGAGTACGTCTGGAAACGCTAGACCCTAGGTGATTTCACTGCACTACATCTTGCTTTCCGGGAGCTTTGGTTTGGTTTCCACCCACCCTCACGGACCCGGCCTTTTTTACATCAGCCACGACACCGACGATTTAGCTTAAGATAGCCGCGAGGGATGCATGAGAGCGACGAAGTCTCACAGCACCGGCCTTTCGCTCGAGGGCATGCACAGCACGGTCCCTGTCCCTAGTCATCACGAAGGCTGGTGGAAGCATTGGCGCGCGTTCGTCGGACCTGCGGTCCTGGTAAGCGTCGGCTACATGGACCCCGGCAATTGGGGTACAGACCTAGTAGCCGGTGCTCGGTTCAAGTATGGTCTGCTCTGGGTCGTAGGCTTGGCCAGCCTAATGGCGATTTTCATGCAGATCATCGCCGCGCGGCTTGGTGTCGTCACGGGTAAAGACCTCGCGCAGTGTTGCCGGGATTGGTATCCCAAATGGACGCGCTGGCCAAACTGGCTGATGAGCGAAATTGCAATCGGTGCCTGCGACCTTGCCGAAGTTTTGGGCAGCGCCGTGGCGCTCAACCTCCTTTTCCATATCCCGCTGCTGTGGGCGGTCATTATTACGGGACTGGATGTCCTACTGCTTCTGGCACTGCAGAGCTTTGGTATGCGTACCATCGAAGCGATCGTAGTGCTGTTGATTGCCACGATTGGCATTTGCTATTTCGTTGAGCTATTTGTCTTGCCCCAGACCAAACCGAGCTTTCTCGAAATGGGACGCGCGTTGGTCAGTCCGCACTTGCGCGAAGCGGGGATGTTATACGTCGCGATCGGGATCATTGGTGCGACGGTTATGCCGCACAACCTGTATCTCCATTCGGCGCTCGTGCAGAGCCGCAAGTTGCAGCAAGATGTCCCGTCCATGCGGAAGGCGATTCAGTTCAACACTATCGATTCCACGGTCGCACTTGCGGTCGCTTTTTTCGTCAATGCGGCGATCCTGGTTCTCGCAGCGATTGTTTTCTTCGGGAAGGAAAGTGTCGCGGTAGCTCGCGGACACGTGGTTCACTTCAGCGCCGAGAGCGATTGGATCCGGGTCGCCTATCTGACCCTCGCACCGCTTCTGGGCACAGCACTTGCGAGCACGCTGTTTGCGGTAGCTCTCCTTGCGAGCGGACAAAGCAGCACGATCACCGGAACATTGGCTGGACAAGTGGTGATGGAAGGATTCATGCACTGGAGAATCCGTCCTTGGGTGCGGCGTTTGATCACACGGACGCTCGCAATTCTGCCGGCGGTGTTTGTCATCGGGGTGAGGGGCGACAGTAGCGTCACCGACCTGCTCACTCTAAGCCAGGTAGTGTTGGCTCTGCAGCTTCCTCTTGCCATGTTCCCGCTGCTGCAGTTCACTAGCTCGCGGAACCGTATGGGTCAGTGGGAAAACGGGAAGATTCTTTTGATCGCGGGCTGGGCCAGCGCAATCCTAATCACGGTAATGGATATATTCGGTCTTCCAGATTCCTTCAAAGCTGCTTGGCACGTGATAATGGGCGGGTAGCATTTCTCTCGAACGGCGGCGAGCCATGTACAAAACGATCCTCGTAACACTGGACGGCACTCCGACGGATCGCGCAATCATCGAACACATCAAGCTACTGGCGAAGCTTGCGGGCAGTCGTGTGGTCCTGCTCCATGTGGCTGATGGCTGGGCAGCAAGAACCTATGGACCCGACGCTGTCAGTCAGGAAATTACGGAGGACAAGGCGTATTTGCAGAGTGTGAAAGAAGAGCTTCAATTAAAAGACATACCAGTCGAAGCCGAGATGGCGTACGGGGATCCGCCGCGCGAAATCACGAAGTGGGTGGAACAGAAGCACTGCGATCTCGTGGCAATGAGTACGCATGGCCACCGTTTCCTCGCGGACCTTTTCTTGGGGACAACTGCAAGTCGCGTCCAGCACAACGTTAGCGTACCCGTTCTCCTTCTTCGAGCCAAGTAACCCAGGAATCGGAATGGCAGGATATAGGAGAACGCAGACTGCGACTGATCCCCGCCATGTGGTTCCCCGATGCCCAAAAGGCCAGATGGATGGGCTAACTCCTGGTCGGGTTACCGGAAAAGTTCCTCCCAGTACTCACATGGCCTTACAATCCGGCGCGGTCATGGCAGCTAGATAGCCTTTGCGAGTTAGAATCCCTGCCTTGAAAAAGGGCCCAAACGTGGAACCGATTCAACGTACGCACCGGGGACAAGACGCAACAACCGCTAATGCCAGGCGCGCACCACCAAACCGTGAAATCTCTCTGGCAACTGTGGAACGAACGGCGCTAGACTAGAAATCCCTCCTCTACCTAATCCATCCTCGGAAGTTTCAAATGTTCAAGCGCAACTGCGTCGTCAAATATGCGGACAGCTTTGGAGTCGAGCACGCTGCCAAAGTCGAAGCGGAGTCACTGCTTTCGCAATTCCGCAGACTGTCGGCGTGTCAAAGCGAACACATGACCGGATTCAGATCAGTGGGCTTGATCGCAAGGTCCTTTAGTTTGATTCCAGTGTCCAACCTGATTTGTTCCGTCGTTATCTCCGCCAACTTCTTGCCGAAGTGAAAATTGGAACGACGGTGCGGAAACTGTAGGCCGTGAACGGACTCCCATTGCTCAAAGACCATCATTTGGCTGGACACGGGATGGTTGGGGTCAGCGAGCGAAAGCAATGTTCGCTTCACCGGCAAAAAGGTTGTGGGATCGAACGTGATTTCCGTTTTGTGAGACGTGTCGTTCTTCGTTGTAATCGTGATGACATTCGGCGCGGGGGACGCGAACACGTTCTGAGCATCACGGTCGGCGAGCCACTCCGAATTTAGGCCTCGCAGGTAGTCCTGGGCGAATTGCAACTCGCCGCCGGTGAGATCAGCGACGGTCTTGTCGGGAAGTATTTCCCAACCTGAAGTCCCATCAAAGAAGAGGACATAAGTGTCACCAGGGCCGACTTGGTCGAGGCGAAGATAGTTGGGGCGAATGAGTCGCACTCGCTTGCGCACTATGCCATGCGCCTTTCCTTCATTATCCCAAGTCTCGGCACGCACACATTCTTCGAAGTCGCGAATTGAGGCCATCTTTTCCTCGCCACCCAAGGCGGTCTGCATTTTGTGGAAAAGTTGCAGTCCATCCTGGGCTCTGACTCTGACAGTAAGTGGCGGGAAACAAAAGAAGGCCACGAGCGCGGACGCGATTAGACTTGAGCGTAACGCCATATGAATAATACCGTGCAGCCTCTCGGTTGGATTTCCTGCTTATCTTTCTTGGGCGCTTGCAGCCGTTTTCCAGGAGGCTCTGGTGTTTCCCCTTCGCTTTCGCTGCCCTAAACTTTGCCCACCGCGCTTTCGTCGCCTTCGAAATCCTCGCTCTCGCAGCCGCAGACATTACCCGTTTCTTCACGGCCTAGAATCTTCATCGCTGCTCTTACAGCGTCCAACTGTTGGGCACCTTAGTTGCGTGCTTCTTTAGCTTCGCTTCTGCCTGCCTCAATGCCGCCAAGATATATTCATGAATCCTCCGGGCGGCAACCCTGGCTGACGTTACCCTCGGAGCAAGTCCAGGCCCAAAATGCCAATCTAGTCGCCCCGGTTTAATCCAAAATAACAGAAACACTTCGGGAGTCGAAATGAAAACACGGTTCTTGATGTGCATCGCGCAACTTATGTCTGTCCTCGTTGTGGCGTCCACATCGGCAAACGCTCAATCAGCGCCAACGATCAAGCCGCAGGGAAAAGACATACCGACGATAGCCAAAGCTGCGAGCGGTTCCATCGTGTCAATCGTTATGTCGGACAAAGACGGTAAGCCAATCGCCCAAGGTACCGGATTCATTGTGAGCAAGGATGGTCTCGTCGTCACTAACTATCACGTGATTGCAGAAGGTAGCTCTGCCGTGGTGAAACTACCGGACGGTGCATTTTATGCCGTGGACGGAGTGCTTGCATTTGATAAGGTGCGGGATGTCGCCATCATCAAAGCACACGGCCAGAACTTCCGGATTCTCGCCTTAGGTAATTCAGACCGAGTACAAGTAGGCGAAGAAGTTGTTGCCATCGGCAATCCTCTCTCGCTCGAATCGACGGTCTCGAATGGTATAGTCAGCGGAATCCGTGCGGTTAAGGAGGACAGTGACAAGTATTTGCAGATAACTGCGCCCATCTCTCCCGGCAGCAGCGGTGGACCGTTGTTTAACATAACACGGCTGGCGAAGTGATCGGAATCACTACCTTGCATCTCAAGGGCGGCGAAAACCTCAACTTCGCAATTCCTATCAACGACGCGAAGCGATTGCTTCGCACCAATTCATCAAGACTCCAGAATTTGCCGGACGAACTTGACACGGCCCACACGGGTGAGTCTCCCTCTACCGAGGGCGAGGGACCTCGGGCCACCAGCATTGCTCGGCGCTATTACCAGCAGTTGTTCGATGCTGGGGCTTTCTCTTCGGGGGGGAAAGGCTACCTGTGGACGGCGCCAACTGTGGACTATGTTTGCTTCAGCGATGAGCCAGATTCAGACACATTTTTCACTTTTGTTGCGCATGGCTATGATCAAGAATACGCAGAGGTATATGCAAAATGGTTCAAACTGGTAACAGATAGCTCCTCGGATTTCCAAGAGGTGGAGAAGTACTACCGCCGAATGCAGACAATAGAGCGAACAGCGGATTACCCTTATCTACATTTTTTTTCAGCCGACGAGTTTAATGAGTACACGTCAGCCGCGCAAAAAGTCTGGCGAGACGGCATTCGCTCCCTGATGGCCCATGTCTATGAGAAGGGTGTCAAAGTCGCCAGTCGTATGTATCATGCAGGTTACAAATTCGATTTTAAGACTGTCTTTGAGGACGCGTGGTGGGACTCGCACGAACTTAGCAAGCTCTCCATCGAACCGAGTAAGATGCGTTATGTCAGGACAGACTACCGCGGCGGCGAAGCAGATTGGCGTATCGAAACCTCGCAAGCTGGTCATTGCGAGAAAGTTGCGCGGCGTAGCAATGTTGCGCCATGCACTTCGCCATCTGGCCCTTAACTGCCGGACTTACCCCGCCGCGCAGCGCCACTGCTGCCGCCCCCGAAGAAGCAGGCTAGTCCAAACAGATAGCCGAAGTTGTACCATGCTCCATTGTTGTGGACCTCATAGATACTGAGGTTGCCCTTGAAAAGGGAGGCCACAAACACAAACGGCGCAATAAATCCCTGCCAGAGCCCGAGCCAGAAGCCCGCTACGGAGCCTTGTTCGTTTGCGGTTCCCTTGGACTGGTTAGGACCCGGCGCACATGCAACCAGAACGTTCAGCAGCAGGAGGACCAGCACAAGCCACGTCACAGGAGATTTCATATCCATTCCTCCCTGACATGTCCTACGAAGGAAGGCCATGAAAAGTCTCAGAAGACTTGCCCGCGACGCGACAGCCTTTAATGCCGCACATCTCCGGGTTGCTCGTTAGAACGTTGCCGCCGGTGTGGCGGACGCGAACATGCTGATCCAGTTTGAAGCCGCTTGATTGAGTCTCAGGCAACATCAGGGATTGGCCACGATGCATTGTGCGCCCATATAAATATAATAGGTAATCGTCTGGCCTGTCGCCATGCTGGAAGACGAACGCGGCTTCGTCAAAATCCTGGCCCGCCCACACCCTGACGACAGTCGCCATCGCCAAATGCAGCGCTAAATCGCGTTGGATCGCCGCTGCGACTCTTGATCGCTACCTCCAAAAGATCGACACAGCAGCCCCGGATTTGTGGGACGCAGTACTCTTTCGGCCCAAACCAGGGCGACAAGTGCACCCAAGAGCCATACAACCGCCAACTGGTCCCAGACTCCCTGCGTCTGGATATGTGCTTCCCGGATCAAGCATCACAAGAGCAGGTGCTTGACCTCGTGAAACAGGCAAAGAACATCCCGAGCCGAGAAAGCCACCGGGTTGTTAATCCGAACGACGCGGCTTTCCGCCAGTCCAAATACCTGATCAGTTCGCCAACCCGTACAAGTCCGCAGTAAAATCAACCGTCCGGGAACTAGCGGCTGGTTTCTGCTCATACTGCTCAACTTGCTCTAGTGCCAAGACATCGGTTACACCGACAAGTGCCATGACATCGGTTACGGACCCTACTCGTAGAGGTTCCCTTAAATCGGAGGTCGCGAATGAGGTTTCTTGCCACTGCTCTGGGTGTCCTCAACCTGGGTCTGCTGGCCTCATCGTCCGCTCATGCAGAATCGCAGACCAGCCAACAACCCAAATTTCGGACCGAAATTCAGGCCGCTGCAGAGGGGGGACCAAATTTCACCGTTACCAATCTTTCCAGGAAGACTCTGACGGCCGGCACTTTCCAATTCTTCCTCTCATCGGAACGTAGACCGCAAGGAGCAATGGATTGGGATCTTCTTGTGCAAGGTAGAGGCGAGCCTGGACGCGAAGCGTCCGGGGCCACTCGAACCGGGAGCAAGCCTGACACTGTTTCTCCCTCATGAGGTCGGCGGCGCTCTTCCTGACAAGGTCGAGGTCGTGGCCGGAATTTGGGATGACGGGGAAACCTTCGGACTATAATAGCAGTCTGGGTGAAAACGCTCATCGACAATCGCGCTTCCCTGTAGATCCGCGTACGAGCAGGCGATCTCCCTTTAGCAGAAAGGGCTGGATGAGAATTGGCCCCGTGGTCAATACTTGGCAGCGCTCAACAGCAAACCAAATTCCTTACCTTTTTATGCGATTCGCAGCACGTTGGAACGAAGCGCCAGTTAGGATCAAGACCCGCGGTTCCTACGAGGAGCAGTGAAGAATTTGTTGACGTATTTCGCTAAGAATCTTGCGCTGTTGCGCCAAGCAAAACTGCCCGGGACCGACACATCCAATCCCTAACGCCATTCTGGCTAGGGGTCGGCTTCCGGACTCCGCTGTTTGGTCCGCTTCGCGGACAAGTTGCTCAGAGTATTTTACATGCACGATTTCCAATTAATCAGACTTAGGCGATTAGTTCCGAGTGACGAGCCAGGACGGGTTCGAGAAAATCGAAGTGTCCACGCGCGATAGACTGTCGGTCACGAGCCACGTGAACAGGGTACAATTCCCGGAGAGCTTAGTAGCATTCGATCTGTGATCCCGGACAACCCACTTATGTGCCGTGCCTGGAGGATTTCGCCGATGAAGTTTTTGCTGCTTTCTCTTTGCGCACTTTTGACCTTGTCCTTGTCGTTTGAGCTGATGGCCATGCCGACGCTCACTGTAGCCGATCGTCAAATTGCCATCACCATTGACGATCTCCCAGCAGCTGCTTCCAGCGCCATGACTGGCGCGGCCATTGTTCAAATGACAGCGAAGCTGCTTGCCGCGCTTCAACAGGAAAGAGTACCCGCAGTCGGATTCGTAAACGAGAGGAAGCTCTACCATAAATGGGGAGAAGTGGACGAACGAATCGGCGCTCTTAATCAGTGGTTGGACGCAGGTTTCGAACTGGGCAATCATACGTTTGGCCATACCTCGCTGAATCAGGTGGGGTTGAAAGAATTTGAAGAGTCCGTGATTCAAGGCGAAACCGTCACCCGATTGCTGATGGCGCAGCATGGGAAAAAATTGCGTTACTTCCGGCACCCCTATCTGGACACGGGCCGCGATTTGCAGACGCGCCGCGAGGTGGAAGCGTTTTTGGTGTCGCGCGGATTCCGCATTGCGCCTGTCACCATGGACGCGTGGGACTGGAACTTCGCCGGCGTCTACGATGATGCGAAAAAGCGCGATGACAAGGCGCTGCAGCAGGAAGTGGTAAGCAACTATCTCTCCTACCACACCGCGGTGTTCGACTATTTCGAGAAGTTGTCTAAGGACTTACTCGGGTACGAGCCGAGGCAGATCCTGCTGCTGCATGCCAACAATCTGGAGGCCGACCATATCCGTGAGCTGATCGAACTATTGCGCAAACGCGGCTACCGTTTCATTACGCTTGAGGAAGCCCTGAGCGACGGCGCTTACGGCTTGCCAGACACCTACGTCGGCGAAGAAGGCCGCGGCTGGATCGAGCACTGGGCGATAACAATGGGCAGGCCACCGCGGGGCGCCCCTGTTTTTCCGGAGTCTATCGGAGACCGCGCGAAATTGTTGCCTCATCCCCAGCCATGAAATTTCAAGGTCCTGCACTAACCAGTCGCAAGGCGCTAGGCGTGTTTGGTGGTGCTGGTATTCCGCTGGTGATCCGGTGATCCGGACGATTTGACGGAAGTAATTCAGCTTGCCTGATTATAATAGTTGGCTAATCGGAAACGTTGCGGCTAGTGCGAACCTCGGCGGTAAGCCGGTTAATCGAGCAGGGGGTCTAGAGGTGTCCATGTGGAGGCTAGACCGAGTGCCAGCCACAACCTCTGCTCAGTGGTCTGGATGTGCTGCAGGAAGCCCGCTGTTGTGGTAGTTGGGATACGTCGGCCGCTGGTGCACTGGCGGGGGATTTTTGGCCAAATCTGCAAGAAGGATCTCGACCGTTCGCTCCAATTGGGGGTCGTGGCCTTCTCGCACGGCCTTGGGATCCAATTCGACCTCGATGTCCGGAGCGATTCCCTGGTTCTCGACTTCCCACTTATTGTTTGGGGTCCAAAACCCGCGGCTGGGCGTGGTCACAACTCCTCCATCCATCAAAATTTCGAATGGCCCGTGGAAACCCACCAGCCCGCCCCACGTACGCTTTCCCACTAACCTACCGATTTTGGCTTGCCGGAAATGCCAAGGCATCGCATCCCCTCCGGACCCCGCGTATTCATTGATGATCATTGCCTTGGGGCCGAGAATCAGGCTCACAGGCGTGGTCATGTCTTCACCATCACGGGTGGTGCGGTAGTTCATCAATGTGCGCCGCAAGTAATCCAAAATGTAGTCCGTGTTTGCTCCGCCGCCGTTAAACCGCTCATCCACGACCGCTCCTTGCTTGCCGGCTTGCGCAAAGAAATAGCGGTTAAAGAACGTGTATCCCCCGGATGCCGTGTCGGGAAGATAGATGTACGCCAGCTTTCCATGACTCAGCTGGTCGACTTTTCGGCGGTTGCCTTCCACCCACGCCAATTCTCGAAGACCGGACTCGCTCTCAACCGGGACAACGGCCACGTCGCGCGAGCCCGTGCCGTCCGGATTCGGCCCCACGCGGAGCAGCACAGATTTTCCGGCGGTCTCTTCAAAAAAGCCATAGATGTTGTCGCTGCCGCGCACTTCGCGCTCATTGACAGCCAGTAAATACTCACCCTCAACAACATTCACGCCGGGCTGCGTCAAAGGCGCGTTTAACTGGGGATTCCAATTTTCGCCGTCGTAGATCTTCGCGAAACGGTAACGCCCATTTTCGATCTTATAATCCGCTCCGAGAAGTCCCACAGGAACGCGTCTCACTTCCGGACCGTCGCCGCCGGAAACGAACAGATGGCCCACGCTGAGCTCGCCCATAGCCTCGGCGAAAATGTAGTTCAAGTCCTCACGCGAAGCTAAGCCCGGCAAATAAGCCGCGTATTTCTTTTCCGTAGCCGCCAGATCGAGGCCGTGAAATCCTGGGTCATAGAAAAAATCGCGCTCGATGCGGAAGGCCTCGTGATAGATCTCCTTCCAATCCGTCATGGGCTCGACACGAACATCCATCGAAATTAGATTCAGAGTTTTCGCTCCCGGAAGCCCACCACCTCCTCCAACCGGGCCAACCGCTCCAGGCCCGCTTGAAGACGGCGCCGGCGGCACCGGCGCGATCACCCAAGTCTGCGGCGGGGGCGTATTTCCCGCCGGCGGCGGACCACCAGCTTGCCGGTAAAGCAATTTCTCTCCGTTCGACGACACGTGGAGCGAGCGGATGTTCTCCAACAGCTTGTCGGTGTTGCGCGATTTCAAATCAAATCGGCTTGCTGTCAGCGTGCTGGGGCCGTTGAGCGGATCGACGAGCGGACCCTCCAAAAGAAAGAGCACGCCTTCCTTGCCGGGAATAATCTCCAAATAATTCCTTGCAGGAATCGGCAGCGCAAGGATACGCTGGCCAATCTTTTCGAAATCCACTTTTACAGGTTCCGGCGGTTTCGGTTTTTCCCTCTCCTGGCCGTCGGTCTTTGCCGTTTCGGCCTTAGCGGTGTCTGTCTTTGATGCTTCTGTCTTTCCTGTTTCCACTTTGCCCTGGCCCTCCTCGTCACTTTCAGGTGCGAGCGGCGAAGGCACGTCTTTGCGCAATACAGCGACGTAAATGTTGCTGGTTACCGGACGGTTAAAACTGTCCATCGAACTGTCCATGGTCGGGCCTGCGTCCGTGCTCGACAATAGATAAAGATATTTACCGCTCCGGTCGAACACCGGGGAAAAGGAATCGCTCATTCCGTCCGTAACGCGCTGGCTGTGCCCTGTCTCCAGTGAATACAAATGCACGGAGCGCATGTGGCTTAACTCTTGCTGCGTGTAAGCTAGCCATCTGCTGTCTGGGGACCAGGCAGCCCGGTAGATCTGTTGGTCGCCTGTGAAGCGGTCGCGAAACACTTTGACCGGCGTTTTGTTTTCCAGGTTCACGTACCACAAGTGCAGTCGCTTGTCCGCGTAGGCAATTTTCTTGCTGTCCGGAGACCAGGTCGGGAGGTAAAAATAGGAAGGCGGCGTGCCCAGGTCGACCTTCTGCGCTTCTCCTTGCCCATTTTGGTTCTTGATATAGAGGGCGACCTCTCCCGATTGATCCGAAAAGTATGCGATCCTGGTCCCGTCGGGAGACCACGAGGGATATCGGTCGTCCGCACCGGGCGTGTTCGTCAGGTTACGAACGTCGCCTTTTTCGGCAGGCACGGTAAGGATTTCGCCGCGCGCTTCGAACACAGCGCGCAACCCTGTCGGAGAAATATCCGCATTGGCGATTCTGTTTGCGACGTTGATGAATCGTGGACGCAACTGGGGCAAATCAGCAGGAATCCGGATATCAACTTTATGGGTCGTTGCGCTTTTCAAATCGTAAAGCCAGATAGCCCCAAATTGCTCGATCACAATCGCGCCCGGCCCGGCGCTCGCCGACTTGAAGTCCAACCCATCATTCTTCAGCGCCACGCTGACGCCCTTGGTTTTCGTGTCATAGCTCAGCAGGGACATCGGTCCGTCGCGATCGGAGAGGAAAAACACGCGATCGCCAACCCACATGGGATTGAAGTCGTTAGAATTGTCGCGCGGAATGGTGGTCACGCTGGAATCGGAAAGCTTGGCTATCCAAATCGGCGAAGTCCTCCCGCCGCGGTAGCGCTTCCAAATCTCGAAGGCATGATCCAACGGAACGTAGGCTAGGTCCTTACCGTCGGGCGAATACGAACCTTCCGCGGCAATTGGCAGCGGCAGTTCGGATGGAAATCCTCCTTCGCGCGATACTGTGAAAAGCTTGCTGTGTCGGGAGATGCTGCTGCTGCGCGTGGACGCAAACAATACTTGCTTTCCGTCGCGCGTCCAACCCATAACGAGGTCCGGCGATGGATGATAAGTTAGCCTCCGCGGCGTGCCTCCTCCGGCCGGAATCAGATAAACATCCGCATTCCCGTCGTACGTGCCTGTAAAGGCGATCTCACTTCCGTCCGGCGAAAACACCGGTCGGGACGCCGCTCCGTTGGCGGCCGTCAGCCGCTGCGCGGTTCCTCCCTCTTTCGCAACGCTCCACAAATCACCTCCGTACACAAAGACGATTTGCGTCGCGCTCACTGTGGGATGCCGTAATAGCAGGGGAGGATTTTCGTCCGCCAGGCAAACATTCGCCAATAACAGGGCAAAAAGTCCGGCCACGAATCGCAACATTTTTCTTACCTCCCTCGCTTAGGCGCCACATCTTACTGCAACGCTTTGAAAAGCGCGTAACCGATGCCGTGCACAACCCAGACCGTTTATCGAGTTAGGCACAGCAGGAATCGGCAATGCTTAAATCAGGCAAACGAAACGCTGGCCCGACCGGTAGGTATCAGCCAAATCCAGCCAAAACGAGCCGGAAGCGATCGGATTTTCACCGTCTCCAGCACTTCGCGGCCGGAGCCTCGCGCATTTGCTATTTCGTCTTCGACCTGCTCATTTGGAATGGGCGCGACCCGACGAAGACGCCGCTGACGAAACGCCGAGAACTCATGAAGTCAGTTCTCAAGCTGCGCTCGTCCCGCATCCGCATCTCGGAGCAATGCGATATCGCTGCCATTGACATGCTTGCCGCTGTGCGCCAGCAACAGCTTGAAGGCGTCATCGGGAAGCGCAAAGATAGCTTGTATGAGCCTGGAAAGCGCACAGGCGCATGGATTAAATACCGCGTGAATCAGGGACAGGAGTATGTGATCGGCGGATATGTCCCTGGGCCACACGGCTTTGACTCCCTCATCGTCGGCTACTATCGCGGCAAAGATTTGGTCTATGTTGCCCGTGTCCGCAACGGCTTTGTTCCGGCATCACGTCTCCAGGTCTTCGAGAAAATCCGTCCCCTCGTATCCCCAACGATGCCCTTTGTTAACCTGCCGGACACGAACAAATCTCGCTGGGGTGGTGAACTCACCGCCGAAAAAATGAAGGAATGCGTCTGGCTTCGTCCGGAGGCCGTTGCGCGGATTGAGTTTTTGGAGTGGTCGGCTCAGGCATTCCAAGTTCGTTGGTTTGAGAGATGACAAGAATGCACGCAAGGACTTACCGGGCAAGTGACCCAAGTGACCCAAGTGACCAACCCTGGTGTGGCGCCTGCGAGCGGTAAAAGTGAGAACTCACCCCACATTCTCGGAGTGCATGGAAAGGAGGTCCGCCCAGGACAGCCAATTGAATCGAGAAAATAGGTTCACTTCGTTCATGCTTACTGGATTTGGCCTGATGCAAGCTCGTGATGCAAAGGCCAGCTAAAGGTATTAAGATTACAGGCGTGTTAGGTCCGTGCGATCCTCGCAGCTTCGACCCAGGAGGTTGCAAGGAGGGTAGCGCTATGGCGCCATTCGCCGTTCGCAGTTCGATGCCCAGAACCTTTTTGCTTGTTGTTGGTTGTGTGCTGGCTTGCGCTTTCCTTCAGCCTGCTGTTGCGTTGGCGCAACGGGCTGTTGCGCACCCCGCAGCCGGCGGGCGCGTGGTCTCGCCGCGTGTACTTGTTCCACCGGTTCAACCGTCGGCAGCACATACGACGATTTCGCGGCCGCGAGTGTTTACCGGACAGCGTCCGGCGAGAGCCGAGCCGGATACTTTCCCCTTTCACCAGGGCCCAGTTAAGATTTTTCGCCACCGCGTGTTCTTCGGCCCACGGTTTTTCTGGTTCGGGCCAGCCTGGTGGTTCAATTATGGACGGTGGCCGAACTACTGTCCTTATTGGAGTTGGGGATTTGACTGCTGCGGCTCGCCTTTCTCTGCCTATGGGTATGGTTTTCACAATTACGTCATCCTACCCACATATGAATATCCAGCGTACATCTACGTTCCCGGAGACCGCGACCTGGTGTGGCTTTATCTGAAAGACGGCACCGTATATGGCGTGGCCGACTATTGGTTCGTGAACAGCGAGGTACATTTCATTACCATCGAGGAGCGTGGAGCGAAATCCACCGAGGAGATAGCTGCCTCGGACGAGTTGGATTTCGAGAAAACCATCGATGTGAACACGCGCCGAGGATTTCGCGTCGTAATGCGCGACGAGCCCTTGGACCAATATCTGCGCGATCATCCCGACGCTAACCCGCCACTCCTCGAGCTTCCGCCAACGAACTAGTCCGAAACCGGCAAGATTCCTGGCGCCCAAATCAACCCGTTAGTTACGTAGCGGCCATGGGCATGGTCGTGAATCAACGCGGCGTGCGTGGCACGCGCGCTCACCCCGTGACATATGCGGGCAAACCGAGATGGAGTTCAACTCGTGAACCAGAAGGAGTTTTCTACGATGCCTTCGTGGCAAGCCCCATCGGGATTGCCCTAGAGAACCTAGAAGGGAGGCCTCCCTTTGCGAGTCTCGCTCCGTGCTCAAGGCTGGGATTCAGTGAAGAGGACCTATGTAGGAAACATTGCGTCGAGTTTCCCCCGAGGTGCAGAAACAGATTGGGCGCTCTTCACGCAATTGCAAGCGGGGTTGCTAAACCACTCACGACTTAGTGATTAACGACTGATATGAAGAGCAGTCGCCGCCTACTGTTGGCTCATTCGGACAACTCCATCAGCTTGGAATGTTTATCTTGGCTGACCTGCTGAAGGAGACTTCGGATCCGGTATAAACGCTCTTCGCGTTGGGCAACTACCTCGGCGCTCGGCCGCGTTTCGAGCGCCCGTGTCTGCTCCATGCTGAGACTAAAAATCTCGCTCAGGATTTCTTTTTCGGGCCCACGATTCCGCGTTAGCGATTTACTGATTTACTCGTGTTGATAGTTCTTCGTCGGATCAATGGCTTTGTCCTAGTCAGGGTGGGATTCCGGTTGCCTTCCCACGCACCTCAGGGAGCAGTTGGCGTCACTATTGCGGGAGTTTTCCTGCTTTATGTCACGCGGCCAAGTGTGCGTTTGGTCTCTGGGGCGAAATCGAACTGCAACAGATTGTGCACGACCATCGTCTAGGTTCGTGCAGTCGGCTTTCGCCGACCCTCCGGGATTGGCGAAAAATGAATCACTCCTAGTGCGGCAACTGCAAACACCAACATTTCTATTCGGTCTGCTGCGCCGCGAATGGCAAGGCTTCCATATGGCTCAAATAAGCACGCCGCAAAAATGAAACCTGCAATAATCGCGACTACTAGACTTGCCATCCGACCGGATAGATGTACCACAGGAATAAGGCCGATCAAGAAGATCAGTGGCACCGCGGCCTTCACAGCGTAGTCGCGATATAGGACGGACATGCCGAATGCCACGACCGCACAAAGCATGGTGACGAGCAGGGACGTTGGACTTATAAGTCTGCGCTTACGGCTCAACATCCTTAGGACCTGTGGAGGGCACCAAAATCGTATAGCATCGGCGGCCAACCCTCGTTTTGCGCTAGGACAAAGACGGGATCGCCCGCAAGAACGGGGCCGGACTTTAGCGGTTAACCCGTTATCGGGAGCTATTCTGAGTTCGGTACGTCTTTGCGATAGCGCTCGGGCTCCCTTGGATCGAACGAAAGGTCATACTTACCCCAAATCACCGGCAGGCGTGGTTGTGTCTCGCGCATCCGTGCTTGCCACTTGCGGTAGGCGTCGACATTCGTGCGGTAGTCGTACAAGAGGTCGCTTTGAATTTCGGCTTGGCCTGCCTGGTTAAGGAAATAGAATTCGTCGGTTCACAGATCCGGGTCATAGCGTTCGACGTCGGATCACTGCCAATATGACGGGTCCGGGCCCTCGGTGCGAGAGGAGATTTGTGCGCAGCGCGCTTTCGTTGGCAGGCCCAAAAAGCACGTCGGGCCGCGGTTATCGTGGTAACCTCGATAGATATCTCTGTGCTTCCTCGCTCGGAGCGCGAGATCTGTTTTCGACTTATGCGTAATGGGAGGCGATCCCTATGAATTCGAGCGTGCAGCAAATAGGCTCCCTAGCGGCGTTCCTCGTGGCGGGAATCACTGCGGTCTGTTGGCACACGGACACCAGAGCCGCTGGCTCCAGAGATAGGAAGGCTATGGCGACTTACGCCGATCAGCCTGGAACGAAAAGCGTAAGCTCCTGGGATCAGAAGGCGGCCGCCGCTTACCTCGATCAAAGGCAAAGCTGGTGGATGGAATGGCCAAAGGCCGCCCGCGATCACGATACCTTCTGTGTGTCATGTCACACAGCAGTGCCTTACGCGCTTTCGCGGCCTGCTCTTCGAAAGGCACTTGCAGAACAAGCTCCGTCGGCGAACGAACGCCGGCTCCTGGACAATGTCAAGAAGCGTGTAAGGCTTTGGAAGGAAATCGCGCCGTTTTACAGCGACGCGGATCGCGGCGCGTACAAGACGGCCGAGTCTCGCGGAACGGAATCTGTTCTCAACGCGCTGATTCTTGCCAGCAATGAAGCCGAGAACCGGGAACTCAGCAACGACGCGCGCGCGGCGTTGGATAACATGTGGGCGGAGCAGCAAATCAAAGGACGAAAAAGGGGTGCGTGGTTGTGGCTGCGGTTCGCTAATGAGCCGTGGGAAGCGGACGATTCAGACTATTATGGAGCCGCTCTTGCGGCCATCGCAGCGGGCACTGCCCCCGCGAATTACCGCGCCAGGCCCGAAATCCAAAATAACCTCAAGATGCTGCGGAAATACTTGAACCGCGAAAGCACGGCGCAGCCCACCTTCAATCGTGTCGTTCTTTTGTGGGCCTCGGCAAGGTTGCCCGGACTTCTCAAGCCGGAACAGCAACGGGCGATCATCAATGAGGTTCTGGCTAAGCAGCAGGCGGATGGAGGCTGGAGCCTGTCCTCACTGGCTGGGGCCTGGAAACGACGGGACGGAACACCACAGGAAGGGAAGAGCGACGGGTATGCCACCGGGTTGATCACTTTCGCGCTGCAACAAGCGGGGATTTCACCGGAAAATGCACAACAGAGGCAGGCGATCGCTTGGCTGGCGGCTAATCAATACAAGACGGAAGGCTACTGGCCCGCCTACTCTTTAAACAAAAACGAAGAGCATCACCTAGGTCCGGATACCACGCGCTTCATGAACGACGCAGCGACGGCTTACGCCGTTCTCGCTCTGACCGAAGCCAACCGACGCTGAATCAGAACCAACTGCTGGTAGTTGGCTTAGCGGACACTTGAAAATCACACGTGCGGCTTGCCGACCATCCGTCCAAAGCAGCTGCTAGTCACAGGCAGCAAGCACGGTTCGACCACTGCAATCCAAGTAGCGCGTGGGCGATTGTCGGCCAGAACGGCACGTTGTGATAGGCAATATAGGTCACGATCGTCTGGCCAAGGATGAACGGAGGAAGCACGAAGAGATAAACGCGATGGACAGCGCGATGGACCATCAAGTCGCCAAGAAGGCTCAGTAGATCCACGCCAGCATAGAACAAATAGCCAGGCAGGATGGGTGCGGGAAAGCGCCCGAGTCCTGCGGCCGTGCGCGCGCAGGTGGCTACCATCATCGGACGCCTGTGCGGCCTTTTTATAGATGAACGCGAAGACAGCCGAGGACACCCGTATCGATGATGTCGCCCGGGCCGGCCCAGGCATCCGTTTCTTCGTGTGATTTCAGCATACCCTGAAGACGGCAAGCAGGTTTGAGCCGCAAAGTGGCGTTCCGTCGAAAAGCGAACCTCAGTGGGCCCATCCGAGAATCAACCATGGAGACATTCGAGACGCCTTGCGAATACAATGAGCCTCTGCCAAAGAAGGGAAACCGCATAGCCCGTTGTGGTTGCAGTCCAAAGCGATTAATGCTCGTCAGCGAGGTTGAACTTGTTAGCTTGGGGCCAAGGAGGAAGCATTGTGCAAGCGAATCGTTGAACTGTTTCTATTAGTTCTATCCGGCGCCACAGCCGCAATGGGCCAGAGCGGCCAGCATAATTCACTCGTGGAGCGAGTTGCGGAGACCGGATTTGTGCGCGTGGAAGCCGAAAGCTTCAATTCATTAGACGCGAAGCAGCAGGAGTTAGCGTACTGGCTGACACAAGCCTCGATTGCTGTCGATCCTATCGTTTACGATCAATTCTCAAGATTCGGTTTGCGGCAAAAACGGCTGCTCGAGGGAATCGTTGCACACCCGAAAGGGATCGACGCAGGTGTGCGCACCAGGATCACGGATTTCGCGAAGCTCTTCTGGGCCAATAAAGGCAATCACAACGAACTGACCTCGCAGAAATTCCTACCGGGCTTCGCTTTCGAGGAACTGAAGCAGGCTGCGCTGATTGCGCAGAAGAGCGGCGCGTTCTCGAGTAAGAGCGGTGATCTTCCGCCGATTACAACATCCGCGGAGTTGAACGCGGAATTGGAGAATCTGCGCGATTCGTTGTTTGACGCCAATTTCGAGCCGATGCTCACAGCAAAGAATCCGACTGGTGGGCTGGACGCCATCCGGGCGAGTTCGAATACGTTCTATGTTGGCGTAACGCTGGCAGATCTGAAGGATTTTCACGATACCCATCCGCTGAACTCGCGCGTGGCGCGAGGCAAGAACGGCAAGTTGGAAGAAGAGGTCTATCGCGCGGGGACGCCAGACGGGAAAGTTGCTCCCGGGCTCTACGCGACATATTTGAAACGCGCAAATGGGTATCTAGAGAAGGCCCAGCTAGTAGCGGATCCCAGCCAGGCCAAAGTAATCAGGGATCTAGTGCGCTACTACCAGACAGGCGATCCCGGCGACTGGCTACGATTCGGAATCGATTGGGTCCAGAACAACGCGATCGTCGATTTTGTCAACGGCTTCGTCGAAATTTACCGGGACGCCAGAGGAGCGAAGGCCAGTTCGCAAACCTTCGTCAGTATCACCGACAAACCGGTCACGGAAATGATGATCCGCCTGGGTCAAAACGCCGACTACTTCGAGGAAAAAGCACCCTGGGATGCGAAGTACAGGAAGCAAACGTTTCAGCCGCCAGTGGTGAAAGCCGTCGAGACGCTTGTCGAGGCGGGGGATTTCAGCGTGTCAGTGATTGGCGATAACTTGCCGAATGAAAACGAAATTCATGAGAAATACGGCACAAAGAATTTTCTGTTTACCAGCAGCACTCGGGCGCTCAATAACGCTACGGGAGACGTAATGGCCAAAGAGTTTTCGGCGAGCCCGGAAATTGCCGAACGCAGCGTCAAGTACGGAAATGAAGCCGGAGATCTGATGACCGCTCTTCACGAAGTAATTGGGCATGGTTCCGGAAAGCTAAGCGAACGCTTAAAGGGCGGAGCCGAGCCGTATCTGAAGGGCTATTTCTCGACGCTGGAAGAGGGTCGCGCAGACCTCAGCGCGCTATGGAACGCGTGGGATCCGAAGCTGAAAGAGCTGGGGTTGGTCAGCAATCAGGAAGAGGTCGCCAAGGCCATGTACGACAGCGCAGCGATGGCGGCGTTGACGCAATTGCGCCGCATTCCGAAGGGCGACTCCATCGAAGAGGATCACCAACGCGACCGGCAGTTGATCGTGAACTACATCCGCGCGCGCGTCCCCGGAGCCATCGAACAATTCGACCGCGACGAAAAAACCTATATACGCGTACAGGATTACGCGAAAATGCGCCAAGGCGTGGGAATGCTACTGACAGAATTAATGCGCATCAAAGCCGAGGGCGATTATGACGCCATCAAGGGGTTGGTCGACGAATACGCCGTGCACTTCGAGCCCAAGCTGCGCGATCAGGTTGTGGCGCGACACAAGAAGTTGAATGTGCCAACGTACTGGGCAGGCATCAATTCGAAACTGACCGCACGCGCTGCAGCGGAGGGACACGTACAGGACGTCAAGATCAGCTACCCGTCAGACGCAGTGGAGCAGTATCTAGCCTACGGCTCCTTGTACGACAAATCGCTCCTTCCCGCGGACAAGCCAGAAAAAAAGTAAAGCGTGGCACGACGCGCCTCGTCGCGCTTGACGCCATCCAGCGAAGACTCCAACACGTACAAGTGCTCTGGTCGAGCCATCAATTGCTGCAACCCGCGTTGCAGGTCCTTATTGTTGTGAAAGTATGTGCCCCCGGTTCCAGTGGCAAGCTCTGCGAGCACGTTTTCTGCACGTTGAACTGTCTCGCGGTGGTGCACCGCCGCCAAGCCGTTCAGAAGCTCGAGTCCAGAGCGAGCCCGCGATCGTCGGCGTCAATCTCCGTTGTGTACAGCACGCGCGCGTCCACCGAACTCATCGTAAAGGACGTTGACGTGCCGCAGATCCATTTTCCGTTTTGGGGTCCATCGGCAATGCGCGAGACGCCCTCCAAGAACTCACGGAATTCGAATTAGTTGTGACCGTCGTGCCGCAATTCTGAGCCTGCTTCTTCCTGGCGGAGAGTCAGTCGGCCAGCTGCCTCATAAGCCGTATTCCCAAGAGGCACACCCATGACGTCCCGAAAAAGCTCTATGTATCTGATTGCCGGCGTAAGCGCCGAAAGGGGAAAGGCGTATTAGCAGCGACTCATCCGGCTTGTTACGCCGCAGTGCACGGGTTTGATGTCGACGACAGGCGTTCCGTCGATGGCTTCGATGGGACCGATCCGCAGGCGGTTCTTCTCGACCTCGCGGACGGTGACAGGATGAAGGCCGAGAGGATTTGGGCGGTCGGGCGAGCGGGTCGCAAATACGCCGGTAACTGGTCTGGTCCGGTCTGAACGGGGGTGCACCTTCAGGACATCGCGGCGAGCCAGGTGTAGCCAAGTCACAACGATGATGTCGTCGCCTACCGCGAGGCCATGCAGCCCCTTCGCCACCAAAGGACTCACTTCGAGCCATGCGTCGGGCGCCCCCTCCGAACCTTGTTTGGGCGCTTCGCTGCGCTGCTTGATGCTAGATCGGATCAAACCAATCGGCCGAAGCTGGGCGCGTTTGCCATTGGGCTCCGGACTCCTCACTGTTCGCTGCTTTTTCTCCTTGGGCTTCATTGGAGTCTATCCTTCAGCCTGTGCCAGGTTGCGTTCAACGACTGCGTGAGGCCGACGATTTTGACGTTCCGCGTGTTGTAGCATTTTGCAAGCATAACTCGCAAGGAACGCGCTAACAAGACTGGTTGGGTACTGGGCGCAAGAAGTCCGGTAAGGAGGGCATGAAGTCCGTTTGTTGGTGGAAGCCCGTTGCCAGTAGTTATCTGGAATTGCGCCATTCTCCGATCAGCTCGTTCGGAATACGCCAAATTGAAATTATCGTGATATAACTGCCTTTCGGCAGGTTCGCTGCATGAGAGTTCCTGTGCGAGGAGGCCCCTCGTGAGACTCTTGGTCATTGTATTCTCTTGTTTCCTGGTTCAAACCGACTGTGCAATTCAAACGAACGCGCCGGCAGAGACTTCTACGCTGAGCATACGAGGTAAGGTCTTACAGGAGCTGGACGGGCAACCGATAAGAAAGGCAAACGTGCAGTTGAGTGGACAAAAAGGACCCGCCGTCGCGCAACACTCGGCTGTTACCGATGCGGATGGTCAATTCACGATCGAGGACGTTCAACCTGGACAGTACCTCGTCGTCGTCGAGCGCCCCGGATTTGTGCAGTCCGGTACCGGCAACCGCCGCATCTCTGTCTCGGTGCAACCGCGCAGCGCCCCAAACGACTTGATCTTGCACATGCAGCCTGCCGCCGTCATCACTGGGAAGATCGTAGACTTGGACGGTGATGCGATGCGTGATGTTAGCGTTTCGGCGATGAGGGCTGGCTCTGTTCGAGCGGGACGGAAGTCCCATGACTTTGGCAGTGGAGCCACTAACGATCTTGGGGAATTTCGTATCTCCGACTTGCGAGCGGGACGCTATAAGATTACTGCCTCTCCCCCGCAAGGATCCCGACCGCCGAATTTGAAAGAGAACAACAGTGGGAAAGATCGATCGATATACCTAACCACGCATTACCCGGGCGTTTTGGATGAGGACCAAGCTGTTGCGGTGGAGATTCATCCTGGGTCCGAAACACGGATTAATTTTGGCCTCCTGACGGGCCGGGCGTACCGCGTCAGCGGGTCGGTAACGGGAGTGCTGAGCAAGGGCATCATGGCTCAGATCATGTTGCAAGCGAAGGGGAGTGGGCGCTCGCAGATATCTCCGCAAGAGCTTGGTGAGGGAGGCAGATTCGAATTTACAAACGTCTTACCCGGATCCTATGTGGCAAGGCTAATCATCGTCACATTTGAGGGCGGTCAACCAGCGATACAGATGCTGCGCTTGGGTAATGCGATCGAAGTCAGCAATGCCCCGGTGGAGGGATTGCGACTTCAGCCAGAGGCTGGTGGGCAAGTTCGCGGGAAGTTCCGCCTGGATACGGGCCAGAAACTCGATTGGACGCAATTGACCGTGGCCCTGATCCCTGCTGAGGAACACGGTGCGGAAGTGGCGTGGGAAGGAGGGATGGACATTCCCACAATTTCCAGTGTGAACACTGACGGAACCTTCGAACTGAAGAATGTACCTGGAGGCAATTACCAACTAATGGTTGGGGCCAAATCCGATGATTTGCGCGATTACTTCACAAAATCGATCAATCTTGAGGGTCGGGATGTAGCGGATTCTGGTTTTCCGGTCCGTCCCGAGCCATGGCTGGACGTTGTGATCAGCGGAAACGGAGCGAGTATTGCGGGGACAGTTGTTGACGGCAACGGCCAGCCAATCGCGAATGCCACAGTTGTGGATGTTCCGAGCGCGGAGCACCGAATGCGCTCGGATCTTTACCAGCGAGATACCACCGATGACAGCGGCCATTTCAGGTTGCGCGGCTTAAATCCCGGTAAGTACACAGTGCTTGCCTTTGAAGAATTGCAGGGAGATGTCCGCCAACCTGATTTTATGAAGTCTTACGGGGCTCGCGGGGAGATCGTCCAACTGGACGAGGGTACACGAAAAAGCGTAGTCCTGAAACTGATCCCTCCAGACGGTGAACTGCCATGAGCGGCTGAGTTTCGGACTAAACGAGTCGCGCTTGCAACGCTTGCAAACGGTTTATCGCCTGCAGCGGCGCTCAGTAGCATAATGTGAGACCTAAACAGCCCGCCGACGAATCTGAAGAATACAAATTTGCTCGACTCGCGATGAAACAAGCTAAGAAAAGCGTTCCGGAGAACGACGGCAGATAAGAGATATGGCCTCGTCGTGTCCGCGCTACTCGCTCCACGCCGCACTCTTCACGACCTCCGAGGTCAGGAGGGCAATGCTCGACAGGTCCACAGTCCGGGCAGTCTGCGCAACTGCTCGCAATTTGCTGCGAAAGGTCTGGTAAGTCCGTGCCGGACAAGCACCATCACATCTGCGACAATCCGATTGTTGTGCAAATGTGCGAGACGGGGGAGGGGCCCCACTGTTTTGCGTGCGGTCAGCACCCACTGCCAACTATCCAGAATGGAGTTTTGCGATGAGGCCAGCCAATACACTTTCCACTAGACGCGAATTCCTACACGCTTCCGCTGCTGCCGCGGTTTCAGCGGCTGTTCCTGCCTCCAATGCCCTGGCGCAGCATGCTCGGCAGCAACCTATGGACGACGCGTTTCTGGCCCGGCAAGAGGAACGACGAAAAGAGTTATGGGAACTCCTGGGCGATTTGCCGTGGGAGCATAAGCCGGGGCCAGCGAAGCTCGTCAGCAAGGAAGAGCACGAAGACTATACGCTGGAGCGGCTGGTTCTCGATTTGAACGGTGTGGAGCCAGCGCCGGCCCTGCTGCTGATTCCGCGTAAAAGGCAAACGCCCGCGCCGGGACTGCTGTACATCCACTGGCATGGCGGCATGTACGACCTGGGCAAAGAGATGCTGGTCAAAGGTGTGGAGGTCGCGCCTGCGTATGCGTCCGTGTGCGCGCAGAAGGGGCTAGTGACGCTGGCGATCGATAGCTGGTGCTTTGGCGAGCGCAAGCACGAGAAGAACGGTCACGAGGGCGAAGAAAACGCCTTCAAGCTGATGCTGTGGAAGGGGCAAGTACTGTACGGGATGATGATGTTCGACGAATTTCGCGCGATGGACTACCTCGCGAGCCGCCCGGAGGTGGACAACCAGCGGCTGGGAGCGCTGGGCATGTCCATGGGCTCGACGAAAGCGTGGTGGCTCGCGGCGCTCGATCCTCGCGTGAAGCTCTGCATGGATGTGTGCTGCCTGACGGATTACGAAGAATTGATCAAAGCGCATGGCTTGCAGGGGCACGGGATCTACTACTACGTGCCGTCGTTGTTAAAACATTTTCAAACCGCGGAGATCAATGAGCTGATTGTGCCGCGGGCGCACCTCAGCGTGAACGGGAAGCGCGATGCACTAACGCCGCCAGCAGGTGTGGACAAGGTGCGTGATTATTTATTGCCGCTTTACCGGAAGTATGGGAAGGAAGCGGAGCTCCGCGTAGAGTTGTTCGATTGCGCCCATGTGGAGCTGCCGGAGATGCGCAAGCTCATTCTGGAGTGGATGGATCGGTGTTTGGTTGCGTCACCGGGAAACTGAGCCACTATCGAATATACAACCCTAAGCCTTACCCGGACTTAGCGTGGCCCCGGCATCTCTCGTGGTAAAGTACCCCACCAGAAATTTTGGAAGGAGGTAGTGGTGATGACAGCGACGCTACTATACCGGGTCGCAGCAATTGTCTTTGTGCTCTTTGCCGTCGGCCATACGTATGGTTTTTTGAGTCTGCGCGCACCTTCCGCCGAAGGGCGCGCCGTTTATGACTCGATGAATGCCGTTCGCTTTGAGTTACGCGGGCGGAGCTACAGTTTACGGCGATTTCTACCGCGGCTTCGGCTTGTCCTGCACGGTATCGACGCTCCTGTCGGCGTTTCTGTCGTGGCATCTTGGGCAGTTGGCGCGTTCCACTCCAACCGCAGCGGGCTTCATGGGCTGGGCGTTCTTTATCCTGCAGTTGCCTGGCGTCGTACTGAGCTTTTTGTATTTTGGTCCGCCGCCGATGGTGCTTTCTGTGGTCGTCGCGCTTATTCTTGGCTGTGCCGCCTGGCTAACGGGCAGATGAAGGGCGCGGCAGGTTCTCATTAAGGCAGGTGCTTTGCCGGAGGCGCGTTTCGGCTGAGGAGTAAACGGGCTGGGGGGCTGCGCGCCCTTTGATAAAACCGTTTTAGACTCAGCCGCTTGAAGTACAATGAGGCTTTTATGGAGGCGCCATGGACAAGCCGCGCCACCCTCAGGTGATTCGGCCCTGGAAAACGCACCAAACACAAAAGAATAAATGGCGCTCTCTGACTACAACTGGACAGCGAGGAGAGCGCAGTAAGAAGCCTTCCACCAATAAGCGCGGCTGACATGTCCGGTTACCCCGTTCGAACGCGGTGCGCGACATAGAAGTGGCAGTCAAGCCGCCCGGCGCCCTTCCCAATAATCCTCAAAGCGGCCGTTGAGGTGGGAGCAACGTAGAGCCAAAATCGCGTTGGCTGAACGGCGCAAAAACTCGGCCGAGGAGTTGGTTTACTTCCCGCGCCACCTCCTGATGGACCGCAGCAGCCGCCGTCCAGCCGCCGCGTTCCTGCGTGACCGGGCGGAGTCGACAGATCTTTTCGTTGAGGGTGACCAAATCCTGGCTGAGCTTCTGGAAGCGGTGAAACTCGGCCACCTCTTGCTGCGCCTTGCGCAGCGCTGTGGGATTGGCAAAGCTCTCCGTTACCGTCTTGCCCGCGACTCGGCGAGTGAGGCGAAATTGCGGATCATGTCCAGGGTCGTGGTGTTTGGCGCAGTGGCAGGAAGGCTTGCCGCAGCGTCGGATCACTGCGGTAATGGAGCCAGGTCGAAGATCACCCCAGCTGAGAAACTCCTCCAGGAGCTTGGATCTTTGGGTCCCCAATGTTGCGACATCGTCAGGCATAAGGATTCCTTTTTGTGCTGCATATTATCTGTGCGTATACAGACGTTCAGAACTACGCCACAAAAAACGAAAACCTGCCGGATGGCACTTCCAGGTCGTGCACGCGGCACCGAAAGGCTTCTTGACAGAGGCAGCAGAATGGAGTTCACTAGCGTCACAAAGGCTCTAGGACGGATTGCGATGGGGAGCCCGCGCTGGAACGGTCTCTCTCCATTTGCCCCTTCAATAAGAGCACAGGTCCCCTGACAAATCAGCCGGTATGGACTTAGTGATGCGTCGAGCGTATTTGCTAGTTCCTTTCGCGGCCTATCTCCTGATAGGTCCCGCACGAAGCTCGCGTACAGCGGCACAAGAACCCGCGGCAAGCGCGCTGGCGGAGCCAACGAAGAAAGCCGAGACTGGCTCGCTGAAAGTGTGTTTGCGGCTGGAGGATGAAACAGCATTTTCCGGAGTGGCCGATGTACGAGTGATTCCGGATGAAGGATATGAGGTGGTCGGGGAACCAGGCGATACCCCGAGTGATGTCGTCTTTTACGGCATCGCCACAGGGAAGTATCACGTGGAAGTGAGCGCTCCGGGATTTCTGACGGTGCGGCTGAGCGCGATCCTCGAGACCAGCAATCAGCAGAAAACAGTTTTTGTGGTGATGAAGCCGAGACCGGCAACAAAAGCGTCCGCGTTGCTCGTGAAACCGCTCGAACTGCCAACGATCCCTGAGGCAAAGACCAGCCCGAAGTTGGAAGCCCCGCCGAAGACGGAAACAGAGATGGGAAAAATGCCGGGAGCAAAGGAAAAAGTGCTACCGGTGGATGAACACGTGGCGTGTCCGACGGAACAGGTGTTGAAAGCAACTGGAGAAAACGTCAGGGAGTTTGTGAACTCAATGGAGAAGTTCACCGCGACGGAGTTGGTGGAGCACTACGCGATCGATAAATCGGGAGAGCGCAAAGGCCCGGACAAACGGAAGTTCGAGTATGTAGTGGTGGTGGGGCGAGATCGCACCGGAGCGTTTTGGCTGGAGGAATACCGAAATGGCAGCACGGATCATGAACAATTTCCCGCGCACCTGGCGACGCTAGGATTGCCGGCGATCGTGCTTTTGTTTCACCCTGACTTTGCGGCGGACTTCAATTTTCAGTGCGAAGGCTTGGTGCGCGACGAGGGACGCGAATATTGGCAGGTGCGGTTTGAACAACGCAAGGACCGGCCGCCGCGTATCGAATCGTACAGGGTGGGCGGCATGAGCTTTCCAGTGTATTTGCGGGGACGAGCGTGGATCGATCCCGGGAAGGCGCAGGTGGTGTGGTTGGAGTCGGAGTTGGCCGAACCTATCCCGCAGATTGAATTGACCGAACAACACCAGAAGATTGAGTACACGGGAGTGAAGTTCGCCTCAACCGGACAGGAAATCTGGTTGCCGCAGACCGCGGAAGTGTATGCAGAGAGACGCGGGAAGAAATACTACCGGAAACACTCGTTCGGCGATTTTCGATTGTTCAACGTAGATACGGCGCAGAACCTGAAAACGCCGAACGGGTCGTACAGCATTTCAAACTTAACGGACGGGGATGTGACCTGTGAGTTGATCGTGACACCGGTGGAGGGGCTTGCTGTTGGGCCGATCACGTTGCGATTTGTGGTGCCTGCTCGGGGAAGCGTGGTGAAGACGGTAGGACCGAGGAAGGACGTGAATCTGGCAGTGGAGGCGGTGCGCTCAGCAAAGTTCGTGCACAGCGGCGGAACGGGAGCGGTGAAGGTGGATGCGGATTTGCCGAGGGAGACAACGCTGGATGTGATACCCGCTGGCCCGCAAGACAAACCGTGATTGGGCTGTAGTCGGTAACGCGTACTGCTTTTGGAAAGACGCTGACCGAGGCATCCCTATCTTCAAGCAAGCCAAAGCGGAGTACACGAAATTGCAACGATTCATTGCCGAAATCTGCTCGCCGACCCGCCTTGAGCCCGCCCCGCAAAGCGGAAAAGGCCGCCAGTACGAACTTTGGCGGTAATCCCGCTTAACCAGGAGCTGTGAGGAGTCGGTGCCGACTGAGACCGTCGTTGGGAATCTCCGTCTCGATAATCCCGCTTTCGTCCCAGCGAGCCATCAGGCGAATCAGTGAATGGAAGGCGCGGAAGCTTCGCCGGTCGCGATGCAGCGCCCAATCCAGGCGAAGGCGAATAGGGCCAGTCCAGCGACCCATGCGCCAAGGCTAACGTTCCTGAAAAACAAAGTGCGAACAGGACACCCACGGCGACCAGAATTGCTGAGAGGAACAGGAACATGCGCGTCCCGTAGAGAGAAGCGAACGGCAAATAGTGCGCACCCACAAGCACAATCAGAGCCGGAAAAAACCAATTCAAGCGGTAGAGACCCACGGGCACAAGAAGCAGCATCGAAAGCGGCAGCACAAACGCGACCTGCATCGCGAGGCTATTGAACGGATTCTCTCTGCTCAAGGCCGGAAAGATGAAGAATCCCCCGATGACAATGGTTAGAATAGACGCTTTTGGAGTTACCCACGTGCCTAGCGCCGCGGACATCATCCAAATTACAGACGCGACGAGCTGTCCCCAGAAGCCGCCAACGTAGACGGACCGCACTTCGCGTTGAGCATCCTGGATGTCCATTCAAACCTCCGAAACCGGTGGTGGCGTGATCAATGCGGCTTGAATGTCTTCCCGGTCTCAAGCAGCGTCTTCAGGCGGGAAAGAATACGTGGCCATCCATCGGCGCAGGCAGTGTAGGTGGGGTCATCTTCAGCCCACTCGTCATGCGTCACCGTTACTTTGGTGGCTTCGGTCTCGGGCACCAGTTCGATAGTTGCACGTGAGGCCTTGTCATTTTGGCCCATTGTGAATGTGTACTGAAAGACTTTTGGCGGCTCAAACCGCAGTACCTTCCCTCGAACGTAGGTCATGGTCTTGCCATCGGGTCCCGCGCCCACCCACGCGAGCTGGCCACCGGGCTTAAAGTCCGTCTGAATCTCAGCGCCCGAGAAGATGATGCGGTTTGACTCCCGCGACACAAAGCCTTCCCACACCTGCTCTGGTGTGGCGGCAATGTAGAAGATATATTTAAGTGGTGCTTGATGGGCCACGATTGCCCCCTGACTCTCCGGAGCCATCTTATATCCACACCAAAAACCTAACAACCCTGCAGCGGCCCAAGTGCCCGATAAATTCTGTGACGTGCTCTCCCGGCTGAAGATTCAATCCCCATAGCCATTAGATTGGGGTCTGCCGTCAGCCCGCATCCGCCGCAACCACCAGCGGCCACGTCCAGACGGATTTATCGAACGCGCGCCGGAGCATCGCGCCCACGCGCAGATCCTTCTCAAGTGCGCGCATCCGATAAATCTCTAACGTTAATCAGGAGTTGAAGGAGTCCGCGGGCGCGCACGCGCCGGAGGCGGCCACTATGGCTGAAGATGCTCATCCCCCGAGTAGTCCCGAGCGCCACTCACCCCGTTTAACGGGACTTTAGCCAGATAGTATGAGGGTTGCCGCAACACACACAAAAAAAGCCCCAGGACCACCCGCCACCTGGGGCTTTATGAATCGAACGAAATTCAATCGCTGAACGTCTTCCCCGCTCGGTTCCCTTCTTTATGGAGATCCTAATCTCGCAAAAGTAGGCTGTCGCTGCCTCAGAGCAATCTTGCTTAGGCAACCACGCCCGTCGATTCGGTCTCATGCGCCTTCCGCGCCCCACCGGGCATGTAAATAGTCGAAGCTGCGTAAAGTCTTTTGCCTTCCGCGTCCACTAGACCGTAACCGCGTTGCTAGAAACGGTGAAATGAGATAGTAGTTGGTCCGCAGCGCGATGCTCCGCGCTATAATCCAGCCCGCAGATTCCGGTGGGCAAGTCAACAAGCGTAGGGCTTTGAGGTTCGTGCAACTAATTTGCACGCGGCGTGTTCCTATACACGGGCAGAAGTGGAGGAGCCACTGTTGTCATCAATTCGCGTTCTAATTGCTGATGATTATGAAGACTGGCGACGGCAAGTCCGTTCGTTATTTCAGGCACGGCCGCAATGGCAAGTCATAGCCGAAGCTGTGGATGGACCAGAAGCCATCCAGAAGGCTGAGGAACTGAAGCCGGACTTGATTGTGCTGGACATCGGTCTCCCAAAACTAAATGGAATCGAAGCTGCCCGGCGGATACGACAACTTTGCCCCGGATCCAAGATAATCTTTCTAAGTCTGTACCATTCTTCGGATATGGTACAGGCAGCGTTGAGCACGGGAGGCCTGGGTTACGTTCGAAAGATAGATGCACGAAGGGAGCTAGTGCTTGCCGTCGATGCGGTTCTTCGGGGGAAGCAATTTGTCAGCAGCAGCATAAAAGGCCTCACCGACACCTCAGGAGAGAAAGCCCCTCACCGCCACGAGCTTCTGATGTTTTCTGATGACACGGTTCTTCTGGACAGCTTTACGCGCTTCATTGCTGCTGCCCTAAAAGCTGATAACGCAGCTATTGCGCTCGTTACGAAGTCACACCAAGAGAGCCTGCGTCAAAGACTGAAGGCCGAGGGCGTGGATACAGACGGCGCCATTCAGCAAGGTACGTTCATTTTACTGGATGTTGCCGACACGCTCGCCACACTCCTGGTAGATGGTTTGCCTGACCCCGTCCGATTTCTCGAAGACTTCAGCGGTCTGATCAAGGAGGCCGCCAAAGCAGCGAAGGCAGAACATCCCCGCGTCGCTTTTTGTGGTGAATGCCTAGGCCGCTTGTGGGCAGAAGGTAAAACGGATGCAGCGATCCGGCTCGAACAAGGGTGCGACGAACTAGTCAAAACACACGAAGTAGATATCCTATGCGCATATCCATTGCGCAGCTTTCACGGCGAGGAAGACGAGCACATTTTCCAAAGCATCTGTGCAGAACACTCAGCCGCTTATTCTCAGTGAGATAGTAAGACTCAATTCCAGGTTACCTTGCCTCAGTCGCGTCGCCTTTTGCAAGTTCGCGCAGTTCAGCTTGCGGCACAGCAAATTCCGCGGTGCCACAATCCAAACAGACAACAATCTCCGGGAATACCCACACGACGGGCTTGTCAATATCTTTTAGTTCGGGAAAATGGATGCCCATCTCCGCGCTGAATTTCTTCTGGTTGACTGACCCGCACGACTTGCAGGGCATACCGCCCCTCCCTCCTCGTGCGTTAAATTACGTTCTCAGAACATCATTACCAAAGCGACGCGTCAATGCCCGGCGTCACCTGGTGTTGCGCAGCCAAGCATCAGGTGAAGTGGTTTTCCCCATCTGTCGAGAATCGCCCCTTCGGTAGAGGTTCCCGAAAAAGGCGGGAAAAGTTCCCTCAATAATCCTCGGCGGATGGCGTTTTTTCGCCAGTGCCGGATAAGTCGCAAAATCGGTAACTTGGCTCCCAGTATTTGACTTCACCAGTTATCTCGTTTACTAGGCACAGCTCCCGCCCGCACCATCGAGAGACAAAATCGGCGTAAAATGCTAGCCGTTTGAATTAAGACCGGAATTCTGCTCTATGCCACTGGAGAGGAGAAGTCATGACGACCTCCGCGCCTCCCTTCGTCGAATGTGACAAAACTTTTGCTGGCCTTGCGGTTAGCGACGTTTCTGCCGCCGTCGAATTCTATACGACGCAGTTAGGCTTCAAAGTCGGGTTCACTTGGGGTGGTCCTCCGCCCACCTTCGCGGGCGTGAATCTCGGCAAAGTGGAGATGTTCCTGCGGAAAGGGACGCCCGATCCGAAGGGGTGCTGCGTGTACTTTCACGTCGGCGACGCGGACGTGCTCTACGAATTTCATCGCGCCAAAGGCGCCGCAGTTGCGCAAGAGATCGGCGACAGGGAATACGGAATGCGAGACTACGTTGTACGCGACTTGAACGGATATTATCTTTCGTTTGGGCATCACCTGTGCAATGCGGGGCCGCCAGTCAAGATCGAGCGAGTGAACGTACCGGTCCGATTAGAGAAACGGCTTGCCGCGCTGCTCCAGGATTTGGCAAAACACAAACGCATGAGCATAGACAGTTGTCTTGAGGAGATGCTACTGCATACGAATGAGGGTGTCGGGCCGCACACGCAAACGACCCTCCACTACATTCAAGAACTCAAAAAGAAGCACGGCATTAATTACGACTGCCATGCAAGCTACCGGTTCGCGGAGGAGTGACGGAAGGTCACGACCGACTATCCTCAGACCGGCGCTCATGGCATCGGGCTACGGTGGTAATCAATCAACACGCGTCCTAGTTCTACTTGCCTGGTAAATCGGGAAACCGGACAAGTCCCGCTGGCGTTTACGAACGCTTGCCCGTTGGGAGTTAACACGCCGGTCACATTGTCCCACCCGACTGCCGTCGTCAAGGACGAGTCCGTGCCAAACGTGAGCACATCCCAGGGCGTAGAGACTCGCTCATTGCCACGGCTCATTGCTTTGGCTAGGATCTACCTGCCTACGTGCCCTTTCGCGTCACAGAAACTTCCATACCTTCAGAGGCACCCACATGCTCTTGAAAACTAGCGATCATCCTCTGCGGGGCCTGACCCTGTTCGCGATCTCCATGAGTTTCAGTGCGTACATGGCCGCCCAGCCGCAGGAAGCGGGTTCACCACACGAAGTCACTTCTGCTGAGTACGCGCATGCGGAAAAATTCATGGGGTATAACACGAACCCGCTCGTTTACCACGCGGTGCATCCTGTGTGGACCGCAAACGAGCGCCTGTGGTACCGCGACGCTGGTCCTGAGGGAGACAAGTTCGTGCTGTTCGATCCGGCGAAACTCACCAAGGAGCCGGTGTTCGACCACGCCAAGCTCGCTGCCGCTCTTTCGGTGGCCGCCGGGAAAACATATGAGGACAACAAGCTTCCTTTTCGGGAAATCGAACTATCGATGGACGGGCAGTTCGTTTCTTTTCGGATCGGCAAGCGACAGTTTCAGTGTGACCGGCAGGGCCCTCAGTGCGTGGTGGTAAGCGGGGGCGTGGAGAACAGCGTAGCTTCTCCCGACAGTAAGAAGCTCGCCTTTGTTCGGGAATACAACTTGTGGGTGCGCGACGTGTCCAGCGGCAAAGAGACACAGCTCACGACGGACGGCGTCAGGGACTACTCCTATGCGTTGGACAATGCCGGCTGGACCAAGAGCGACAATCCCATTCTGTTGTGGTCGCCGGATTCCAAGAAAATCGCCACCTTCAAGCAAGACCAGCGCAACGTGGGAGAGATGTACCTGGTGGAAACGAAAGTTGGCCATCCGGCGTTGCAAGCCTGGAAGTATCCGCTGCCGGGGGATGACGTGGTGTCGATGATCGAGAGAGTGTTCATCGACGTGGATGCACCAAAGGTGATTCGGCTGCAAATGCCGCCGGACCAGCATCGTTCGACGTTGTGCGACCACGTCATTTGTCGGGGGAGCGAATGGGAGGACGTCGAGTGGAGCCCGGATTCGAGCAAGCTGGCGTTTGTCTCCACGTCGAGAGATCACAAGCAGGAAACGCTCCGCATCGCGGATGCGGAGACCGGAGCGGTGCGCGACGTGATGGAAGAATCCGTGGCCACGCAGTACGAATCGGGCCAGGGCAGGGTGAACTGGCGCTATCTTCCCGCGTCGAACGAATTCATTTGGTATTCCGAGCGCGACAACTGGGGGCACCTTTATCTCTACGACCTAGGTAGCGGAAAGCTCAAAAATCAGATCACCCAAGGCGAATTTGTGGTGACCCAGTTGTTGCGGGTCGATGAGAAGGCGCGGACGCTGTATTTCCTGGCCGATCGCAGAGAAAAGGGCATTCCGTATTTCACGCACTTTTACAGCGTCGGTTTTGACGGCAGCGGGCTGAAACTGCTGACACCCGAAGATGCGAACCACGATGTGACGCTTTCGGCTTCGGGGCGGTATTTTGTGGATAATTTTTCGAAGCCGGATGCGCCGCCGGTGAGCGTGTTGCGCGCTGCGAATGGGAAGACGCTGGCAACGCTCGAGAAAGCAGACATTTCGAAGCTCGTCGCGGCGGGATGGAAGCCGCCCGAAGCGATCACGGTGAAGGGACGTGATGGCACGACGGATCTTTATGGATTGCTTTTCAAGCCAACGAACTTCGATCCGAAGAAGAAATATCCCATCGTTAATCACATTTATCCGGGACCGCAGGGCGGGAGCGTGGGAAGCTGGTCTTTCCTCTCGGCACGCGGAGACACGCAAGCGCTCGCCGAATTGGGATTTGTTGTGGTCGAGATTGAGGGGATGGGGAATCCGAAGCGGTCGAAGAAATTCCACGATACGTATTTCGGCAACATGGGCGACGACACGCTACCTGACCAACTGACCGGGATGAAGCAACTGGCGCAACGGTATCCTTGGATTGACCTCGAGAAAGCGGGGATTTACGGCCACTCGGGCGGAGGTTACGCTGCGGCGGATGCCATGTTCCGGTATCCGGACTTCTTCAAAGTGGGAATCTCCGAAGCGGGGAATCACGACAACCGCGAATACGAAGACGACTGGGGTGAACGGTATCAAGGGTTGCTCGAGCGGAAGCCGGACGGAACCACGAACTACGACGACCAGGCCAATCAGAACATCGCCAAGAATTTGAAGGGCCACCTGCTGCTGGCGCACGGAACGCTGGACGACAACGTGCCACCGTACAACACGCTGCTCGTGGTTGACGCGCTCATCAAAGCGAACAAGGATTTTGACCTGCTCTTGCTGCCGAATCGCCGGCATGGCTTCGGCAATGAACCGTATATGGTGCGAAGACGATGGGACTATTTCGTCCGCTACCTGATGGGCGCGGAGCCGCCAAAAGAATACGAGTTGAAGCCCCCGCCGAATCCGCTTGCGGCGGGGATGTAATTCCGTTTCCCTAAGCAATAGCCCCGCTGCTATAGGGACGCGCGCCGCAAGGTGCTGGTGAACGGCTAGCCGCGCGCGCCGTGAAAAGATGGATGATGGTCCACAGCGGGAGTCAAACCCGTCCGGAACTCGCCGCTCCACCTGGGTAGCCTCAAATTCCGAACCTACTAGAGCCAGCCTGATTTGTCACCGTGACTTTTTGGGTCAGGTTTAGCATTTGCTGGCAGCTTGAGCGTGAACAGCTAAGGTGTGGAATCAACTCGCCGTGGCCGCTAGGAGGGACAGGCACTCTTTCCCATTGTTCAGCACGATATTGTAATCGGCACGCGGGACCTGACGATTGGCGGACTGAATCAGGGCAACAATTTTGACTTTTGGAAAATTCGCTTTCAGCCACTCGACCATTTCTTTTCTCATTTGTTCCGGTGCCGTTTGGCCTACGACGAATACATCGACATTGCGAATCGAGGCCAGAGCCCGCTTTGCAGACTCGTTGTCAGCGACGGATATGACCTCAAGGCCGCAGCGGCGAAACAGTTCGGCCCTGGCGTTTAGTTCTTTTTCTTCGTAGCCAATCTGAAACATTGTCCGCTTCGGTGGGAATTCGACCTTACCCGTCAAATTGGTGATGACATACGCGCCTGGTGAGGATGCCGAGAGCACTTTCACTCGTGCTGTCGCACGTTCCACACTTATCGCTCCTTCCAGCCACTGAAGGCTACCGTCGCTTCGCACTTTGGACAGGTGGAACGGAGAGAGCATGGGCTTATCCTCGTTATCGTGCCGGTAATTCAAACACACCGCCTGACCTCTGTCTATAGCTTGTGTCGAAACAATAAGGGGTCAAGATCCGCGACAATAGGGCATTTCCTTTTGGGTCATAGGGTTTTGATGGCAGGCGCATCGGGCCGGACGGTGGTTTTCCACTCAAAGCTCCTGGCATGCGTCCCTTCGGCCAATGTCAACTTTTCTAGTAACAGCTCTCCTTCAAGCATTTGAATGCGGAGCGTCCGGGCATCCAGAATAATCGTGCCGAAGCCGGAAGCCGTGCAGAAAAAAGTCTTGAATGGGCGAGTGCTCACCTGGGGACCAAGCCAGAGCGCTCGCTGGGCGGCGGAGTAGCGGAAACCGGTCAGCGCGCTGAGCAAGGCATAACTAGCCATGGCACGAGCGTAATAGTTGCCGCACTCATATTCATTCCAAGGGTTGCGAATACGGCCGTCATAGCGGCTGCGCAGGGCCTTAACGATGGTCAATCCTTCTTTGACGAAACCCTCCGCGATGAGATGGGAGGCCACCTGGTATTCGATGCCAGTCCAGACTTCGTCGCAGTAGACGAAAGGCAGCGTGGGCTTGCCGCCGCGGGGCCATGTGCACAAGAGCAGACCGGGTTCGTGCCCCATAGCGTAGCCAGGACGTTGTGCGTTGGCGTGCTCGCTGAGGTCGGTCCTGAAATTGTGCTTGAAGATGGCTTGCAGCGTCTGGCGAACTTTTTCCGGGGCAAGAGGCGTATCGATACCGTAGATGCGCGCCATCCACGCGCCAATGACTCCGTCAGAGAGGCATCCGTTTCCATACTGATATTTCGGCCCTTCTCGTTTCAGAAGTTTCTGCATTTCGCTGCTGCCTTCATCGACCTGGGCGATCATGGTGGCGAACGAAGTGTTGCGCAACTCCAGGTATTGCACCTTCTGCTGGAAATACTCCCCATTAAAGAGTTGTTCTTCCATGAAGCGCGCACAACGGTGGGCCAGATCGTTGTAAAACGCGGCTTCTTCGGTCTGGCCAAGAGCTCCAGCCATGTCTGCAAATGCCGAGAGGGCGCCAAGATAAATGCTGGTGCACATGCCGTCCGGTCCCCAAAATTCAATATCGTAAGTATTGTGATGAGGCTCAAAGAGGCCTCCCCGATGATCGGGATCCCAAGTGCGAATGCAGTAGTCCAGGCTGCGTTTCGCCAGGGGATACATTTTCTTGAGCCAGTCGAGGTCGCCGGAAATCTGCCAGTCGCGAAAGACTTTCATAATTCCGCCCAACTGGCCGTCGGAGGCAGCGTGAAAGTCGTGTTTGACCGGGCCTTCAGGGAGCGCTGAGCGAAATGTGACATGGCCGTTTTCGTCCATGGAACGGCCCAACTCCAATTCGCGGAGAGTGGATTCGAGCTTCGGGTAAAGGTGAGGAAAGGCCTGGGCATAATTCCACACGTGCGTGCAGGAACCATGGCAGCAGCCAGCATCGGGGAAACACCCTTCCCAACCCCAAAGATCGCCATTTTCCAGACGCAGTACGGTGGGAGACTTGAGGATGGCCAAATTGGAGGAGATGGCATCCAGCACGTACGGCGGCAAAGTGGAGGAAAACAGGGCTTCCTTAAATGCAACCGTGCGTGCTCGCAAAGAGGCGTAATGTTCTTCGACATAAAGGGCCGTTTCGCGGGCATCGTTCCAAATCGAGGCATAGAAGGGGCGCCAGGGAGGAGACTTCTCTTCCGCAGAGGAACGGCAGCCAGGAGCGTCTTGAGATTCAGGAAGCGGAAGACCTCCAACTTGTTGGTAGCAATTGGGGAAATGCCAAGTGATGACGATGGGATGGGTTTTCGATTTGCCGGGGGCTAGGACGCCCTCAAGCAAAATCGAGCAGCCATTCCGGCCATTGGTATCGATCGAGTTCGATCCTTCATTAGCAGTGAAATTCGCCGTGGAGACTTCGTGCCAGAGTGCCGAGAGCGAGTCGAATTCCCAACCGGGGCTGCGTAGCCACATGCCCTTGATGCGCGGCTTATTGCCGACGGCGATCAGTGCGGCGCTGCCGAAGCTTTCGGAATTTGGCTTCTCCGAGTTGTGCAGAAACACACCGCGGTTAGGGATGACGGTATTGCGGCTGGCCGATTCCTCTCTGCTGCATCCGGGAGCCAAATGGGAAAGATGGTAGGAGAATTCGTACTCGACAGGATGCGGTGAACGATTGTGAAACGTGTATTCGAGGATGGCGCAGGGTATGCCGGAGTTCTTGTCATCGAGAGGGATGAACGGGTTCCAAGCGGTCAGCGTGACCTGCAACGGGACTGATGAGTCGCTGAGCGTGGCTTCTCCGAATGGGTATTCTCCTTTGAAAACACACTTTCCAAAACGCGGGAAGCCTTCGAACCCTCCACGACGGTATCCCTCTCCCTGAAGCCCCTGGTCGTAAATTTTCAGGACTGGGAACGGTCCTTCGACAAGTTTGGTGACCGGCGAAGCCCCTTTGATATGGAGAATCGCGAAAGCGGCTCTGGAGGGCGCGAAGCCCTCGGGCAACGCGGTCGTTGAGGGATGATTCCCGATAGAAAAATCCTGCAGGCCGCCGTAGCCGTTCAGACAGATGCAACCGGCTCCGATCCCTCCCACTGGCATAGCAATTTGGACGGCACGGTCGCCGGTGAAACTTTGTTGGGGCCCACTTGCGAAAAGTTCCTCCGAGGAATACGGAAGCGCCTCGGAAACTGGGGTGCTGGGAGAGTCTGCGGCTGGGGAATCCGGCCGGTTGCCGGACAAAGAGACTGCCGCGCCAAGAGCGGCGGAAGAACTAGTGATTAAGAATTCTCTGCGACTGGGTTTGTCCAAAGGCGACGTCGAACCTCCTCTACCGAATCAGGGTGAGCGCGGAAACTGCTTTAAGGTGACTGTGTAGTTGGCGGCTTGCCCTTCTAAAGCTGTTACATTTCCGGAAGTTCAACATGGGTTAGTCTCGCAGCAGCACGTCAAGATAAGGCCCGTCAATTTGCGCTCGCACCAGCGCGCAACAAAGGCAGAATGAACGCGTCAATCGCATCATCCGTGAGAGCCGTTAGCCTTACGTTGCGGTGCAGACTCCATTGCTCGACCTGCTCGGCGGTTTTTCCAGGCGGCAGCTTTATCAACGGACCGAGCGTCTCTAGTTCCAAAAACTCGTTGTTGGTAAAAGTCTCGAACGAACACCCGAAATCCGGGTACGTCTCTCCGGAATTTGCATGAGCGCGTTTGATGAATGCTTCGCCATTTAGGACGTAGGCGCCCCAGGTGTTGGGGTTAAACATCCCCAACTTTTGCGCTTCGGAGTTAGCCGGGTCCTGGCGCAAGGCCAGGTATTTTTTCGTGAAGACCCAGCGTTTGTCTGACAGGTTGGTGTACGCCCACATCACCAGAGGATTAGTGGCCTCCAGGTTCGCAGGATGCTTGCCGCGCGGCGGAAAACCTGTGATGGCAATCCCACCGGGCGCCATCATCGTCAGCGCCCATGCGGAGTATTCGAGTGGGAAGAACGAACGGTTAGTAATACGATGAAGGACGATCACCTCCGTTCCCGAAGCCGCCATGCGCACCTCAATCTCTTTCTGGAGGCTTGTGAGTGGTTCGACAGGAGCCTTGGCAATCAGTCCGTTTGGCGTAATCGTTATTTCAACCGGCATATTGTCGGGGGCCCAAGTCGCAACCGGATCCTCGGGAGCTTTCCAGACACGATCTCCACCACGAAGCTGGAACTTTTCTTCTCTGGTTCCTCCGAGTTGGTCAGAAAATTCTTTGAAGAGATTCTGGCCGCCAACGAACCCAAAACTAATAATTCTCGGACCAACGTCGCTGGTCACAACGAGTGCCACTTCACCGTTGCTTACTTGGTAGCAATTACGCCACCCTTTGTATGCAATTTTTTCCACTTTGACGTCTGCGCGAGCATGCGCAGTGACCACCAGGCTAAGGGTAAGCAATAAAATCAGTTTTGCCATGGCGCTGGCACTACCGCTTATCGAAGATGTCAGCACCGGTTCTTGTACGCCTGCTATCTCGGGTGGTGGCGCGCAAAACCTTTGCATAAGCATTAAGCCGACACGCCGAAGTGTTTTACGGTAAGGGCGACGGCTGCTACTCCATCGCTGAGCTTATAGGTAGTCTTCTCGTCTGCCTTGTCTGCGAGCGACTTCCAGAGGGCGTGGCCCAGAACGACTCGTGCCGGTTTGTTCATGGTGACCTTCTCTGCTGGGCGATTCTACCAGAACGCGAACAACCGCGTCCCGAAGAGCTTCTTTTCTACAATTCCCATTATTCCCATAATTCACATGTCTTTCGTTGTGAATCCGCTTCGCTCGTGTTAGAAGCCTGGAGTCGACCGTAGGTGCGCCAATGACCTAGCGGCGTGCGGAAACAGTGTTCTCGGGGCGCTTCAGGGGCTGCGACGGGGCGCTCTCGACCGCCCAAGGAAGGAGGCTTATGAAAAGGCGATTCTTTCTGAAATCGATAGCGGCAGGAGTGTACGCGTTCACGCATCTTTCGCTGCTCGAAGCGGCATTGCCGAAGATGAAGATCACGCGCGTACGGGCTTATGCGCCCACCAACCCGAACCCACTGTTCAATCAGGCCGATACGGTGGTGACCATCGAGACCGACGCGGGAATCACCGGTATTGGCGAAGGCGGTTTTCCCGATGCACTGAAACAGTGTGCCGGGCGGCTGATCGGGCAGGACCCGCAGCATATCGAACGGCTGTGGCAGGACATGTCGCGGTCGTTCTTTTATCCTCCTGGGCGCGAAAGAGAACATGCGCTCGGCGCGCTCGATCTTGCGCTGTGGGACATCAAAGGCAAGGTGCTGAAACTGCCGGTTCACGAAATCCTGGGTGGCATGGCGCGGAATTACTGCGAGTGCTACAACACAGGCGGCATCATACCAGGGATCAAGCCAGGCATGAGCGTGAAGGATCGCGCGGCGGCGACCATTGCTGCCGGCTATCGTGCCTTCCGCATGGGCGCGGCCGACACGCCCGCGAATACCACCTTCAATACGCACCAAAAGGTGAATCAGCTTTACGAGGAATGCGTGCAGGCGCGCGAAGGCGTAGGGAAGGACGGGGATTTCTGCATCGATTTTCATCAGCGATTCGATCTTTCTGACGCGATTCGCGGATGCGATCTGATCGAAAGCCTTGCGCCTTTGTTTGTCGAGGATCCCGTGCGCGCGGAGGCATTTGGCGAAGACCTTCCGCGCCTCCGAAAGTTAGTCAAGGTTCCGATTGCGGCGGGCGAGGAATGGGGGAATCGCTGGGATTTCAATCCTCTCGTGGAGAACCACGATATCGACTACGTCCGCGCTACCCTACCGAACGTGGGTGGCATTACGGAGATGATGAAGATCGCGGCGATCTGCGAGACGCATTTCGTGGGCATCGTGCCTCATTTCACCGGACCGATCGCCACGGCAGCGCTGGTGAATTCGCTGGGCACATTCTCGGGTCCGCTGCTGATGGAATATGGGTTTGAAGGAAAGGAGCTTTCGCATGTGCCCGTCAGCCTGGATTTCAAGAGCGGAAAGCTCTATCCCAACGACAGACCGGGACTCGGCGTCGAGCTGGATATGAGCAAGCTGACTCCGATTCTGGAAGTAACGAAATACGATACGAATCGCGCGCAGACGTACTTCCGGCCAGATGGCTCTATTACAAATTGGTAGGGCTGCGGGAAGGTTTCCGACTGACAAAATCTACTTCTCCGCGAAGCTTGTTTGAACGTAGCCGCACGTGCTGCGGACCCTTTGCGGGAGTAGTGGATCAGCGCGCCGGTCATTCTCTAATCCGATGGGTGCAGCTAGCAAAACTGTGGGACTAGCAGGTGCGAATCCTGCCCCGGAAATTGGTCGATTCAACCGGGTAACTGGCTCGACTTGGGACGAGGAAACGAATCCCAAGCAAGCTCGAGCGACAAAGCCCTCGTCACGCATCACTGCGTGGGAGCGACCAGGAGGGCAAGTGAACGGGAGGGTTGTAATCGAAGAGAATGCCTGCAGCGTCGAAAGTAGGCGTCCGCGTGAAGTCGCTTGCGGGAGACCTGGGAGCGCGCCGAACCATCCGTCGGTGGTGAAGGCCGTTGTCACTTGGGACGAAACCGACCATACGCACCAAGTGAGCACCCGGCGCACGGGGCACGACACTCTCGGAAGAAGCCACACAGTCAAAGCTAGGACGGTCCGGTGGACCAGCCGTGGATGGCTTAAGCGGCGAAGACCAGTGCCTACGAGACCAAGGTCGAAGGGGCATGGAGGCCACAGGACACGCGCATGGGCTCGTAGTAGCGAGGATGGAGGGTAACGCCTCCGGAGCAAAGGGGCCCTGGGTAGTGGCGGGCGTGCAACGCACACCAGTCGGCACACTGTGGCCGGCGCATGTCGGTGTAAACGAGCGCGTCGAGCGTTGGAGCAAACCTGGTGGTAGCCAAAGGATGCGGGCCATCGCTTAACGTGGCTAGTCATCGTGGGAAGGCTCCAAGGGGAAAGCTGCTGTCCCCAACCGGACCGGGGCAATCCCGCCGTCCGGGATGAAACGGGGGGACGTAGGAAACTGATCGAGGCGCGGAACGAGGCACCGGCATGTTCCGATGAGGAGCCGGTAACGGCAACTCCCCGCTGCCCACCGATACAGCGCCTGCGTTCTATCCCAACGCCAACAGCCGCTCTTAATCAACAAGCCGAAATCCAAGGTCTAATGGAAGAAGTACTGACACCGGTTTTCCGTCGTGGACACCCGGCTTAAACTTCCACTGTCGGACAGTGTTCAAAGCTTCTTGGTTCAAGCCGAAGGGCGCGCCCCGGACTATTCTTGTCCACTTCACCCTGCCATCCTCGGAAACCACTGCGTCTAAAACGACTTGTCCTTCGAATTTCGCGGCGCGGGCAGCATCCGAGTACGGGGGCGGCGGACAGTACAGACAGACAGGAAACGTGGCTTCACCAGGACCGGCCCCATACGCCGCAGGAGCTGAAGCCCATCTATCTTTGGAAGCGGCCTGTGCGATTGGATCGAACCCGCTGAGGGTGTTCGTTGAGTCTGGTCGTGGCAGAGTGAATTCCTCAATTGCTGCAGTCTTTTCCTTGTCGCAAGAGAGCAATTTCAACTGAACGTGCACGAACGATCCTAGATGCTTGGTGACGCCCGTTAGGACTGTGGTGGCATTTAGCGCCTTACCCAGCCAACGGATTGCACTATCGTTACTCACGAGATCCGACGAAATGCGTTCTTTCTCAAGATATTCTCTAAGATTCGAGCGGTCGATGATCTGGATGCCACGCTGCTGAGATGCAAGCTCATTTGAGAACTGGTCGGCGAGCTGCAAACCAAATTGAGACGTTAAGCCAGAGGGAACAACAAAGTCGGTGACAAGAATTCTGCAGCCCCGCGACTTACAATTTGCCTTCTCCGCTTCTTGGAGGATTCGACTCGCAACTTCTTGGATTTGCGCCTCGGGACGAGGAGGAGCCGTTTCTTGCGCGCTTGCCTGAGCAGAGCCAGCGAAAAATACGATTGCAAGTGCGGCAAAGCGAGCGGGCGAACTGAAGATTGATTCCCGCTTCATGAGCGAAGTTTAGCACATTGCTTTCGTCCGGATTCTAGGCACATTGACTCGAGTGCCGAACAAGCAAAAGGGTCAAACTCGTTGAATCTGACTGATAAGGTGGGCTTACCGGAGACGTTCCTCCCAATAGGCACTTCGGCGATTAGCTTGTACTCAGGACTTGAGACGACAGTTTGCTTCCAGGAAACACCTGTACTTTGGACCAGTATTGCGGAATGAAAGACCTTAGCATCATCCTGAGGTGGCGAAAACAGAGGGAATCCATTTCCTATTCGCGACCGCTGGAAGACTTTTCGGGATCTCTGCTGCGGCCCTGCTGTTGTGCGTGATTCCAATTCACGCGCAGGAACAATCGTCTGCTAGTTCTGGTGTGCTGACGGCTGCGCCCGCGCAGGCGCAAGCTAGCCCGACAGTCAGCTCCGGAATTGAACCGACAGGAGCGGCGATCCCATCAAAGATCGCGGCAAAGAATGATCGCCTCTTTTTCGTCTTGCCGAACTACTTAACCGTCGAAAACCGAAACCAGTTCGAGCCGCTCGCCGCAAAGACAAAGTTCAAGCTCTCCGCGAAAACGATGTCCGATCCCATCACCATTTCTTTCATCGGAATGATCGCCTTGACGGGCCAGGCACGGAACAGCAATCCGTCGTATGGGCAGAGCTTCAGCGGATACGCGAAGCGCTATGGCACGTTCTACGCCGACACGGGAATCGGCACATTGATGACGACCTCGGTGTTCCCGACGCTCCTGCATCAAGACCCCCGCTATTTCCAGCTTGGCAGCGGCGGCATTTGGCACCGTACGATGTATTCTGTGAGCCGCATCTTTGTCGCTCGCACCGATAAGGGCGATCTGCAATTCAATTCCTCCGAAATTGCGGGCAACGCTGTTGCAGCCGGAATTTCCAACACCTACCATTTACAGAACCAGCGCACGTTAGGCAACACGCTCGGCGTCTGGGGCACGGACATCATGTTGAATGCGGTCTGCAACGTGGCCAAGGAATTCTGGCCCGACCTTCGTCGCAAGTTTCGCAAGCCAAAATCTGAGTAAAATTGGCGGGTAGTACCCACATGTCCAGTAAGCGTTACCTTCTCGCACTTGAAATCCGCGAAAGTCTCACCAGGAGCTGGCGATACTTGTGGCGTCAAGGGAGCGCCGTAGGTTCTTCTATTCTGTTGCAATCAACGCCCACACTTTAGTGGCTCCATGACAAGCCGAATTTGCGAAAATGATCCGGCCAGACCGATAAAGTATTGGCAGGGCAGAGGAGGGAAGTCTAACGCATGCTGGAAGCGGCGAAAAATCTACTTCTGATTCTCAGTGCAATCTTCCCCATTGTGGACCCAATCGGAGGCAGCCCCTTTTTTCTGGCTCTAACCGGTGAATACAGTTCGGACGCGCGAAAAGCATTATCGTGGCGAATTGCCATTGACAGTTTCGTGCTGCTGGTTGGCTCGTATTTTGTCGGTACCTACATCCTGGCTTTCTTTGGGATTTCGCTACCGGTAGTGCAGGTCGGCGGAGGAATGGTGCTCGTTGCGATGGGGTGGGCGACACTGATGGAAAACGATGAAGGGTGCGATAAGAGTGCCCGTAAGAGCATTGCACCGCAGGACGTATTTCATCGGGCGTTCTACCCTCTAACGTTGCCGCTAACCGTGGGTCCAGGATCAATCTCCGTTGCCATCACGCTCGGAGCAAACGCGGCACGCCGTCACACCTTGCATCCGTTGACAATTTTGACGGCATTAGTTGCCTTCGTGCTGATCGCCTTCAGCATCTTCCTGTGCTACGGATTTGCCGATCGTCTAGCACGAACGCTGGGGCGAACCGCGATGACGGTAATCACGAAATTGGCATCGTTTCTTCTCGTTTGTATCGGCGTGCAAATTGGCTGGAACGGCATCAAGGAGTTGTTGGAGTCTGTGGCCCTGCATGTGACTTGACAGAACGGATTGGCGGCTCCGTGAACGAAAACCAGCACTACTCAATTCGATCACGACTGGATGGGTCATACTGTCCGGTTAGTCCGCAAGCCGTCCAAGTTCGTACTTAAAACCTAAATGTTCGTTTATGCGATTGGTTCTCCGTGGCTGTCAAATCGGAATCTCGCGGCGGACAGCTGTTCGATTTCGCGACGACTCTTCCCGCGAGCGGACCATCGGACGGTCCTCACTGCTGTCATGACGGTCGCGACCCGAGCGGCCATCAGATCGTTCCCCCGAATCCTGGATACGCGACGCCAGCCGAGCGCCGAGTACGGAAATGCAAGGGAACTTCACCTATTATCGCTGAGCTGGAGGAGAACTCTATGTCGAGACTTTTCGCCGTCACGCGCTCGCGAGGGACTGCGTGGAATGACTCGCTGTCTTTGGAGCAACAGGCCGACTGGCGTCGTCACGCTGACTTTATGAACGCTCTGCACGCGGAAGGTTTTGTGCTTCTCGGAGGGCCGCTCGAAGGTACATCAGACGTTTTGCTGATCATTCGAGCAGACGACGCGAACGAGATACATGCTCGTCTCTCCGCCGATTCCTGGACCAGCAAGGACCTTCTGCGCATCAAGCAGATTGTGCCCTGGACACTCCGCCTAGGCTCCTTAGGCTAACCTGGCAGGACGGGCATCCAATTTCACCGTCAATCAGGCAAGTACCCGAAATCTGCCAGTCTGCCGGCTAACCGGACCTATTGGTATGGACTGTAAGCTTTGCGTGCCACGCTTACCCGCCCTTGTCACATTGCTGACTTACTTGTCAGTGTCTGTAGGTGTTCCTTGTTAATTTTCAGCACGACGCCAGCGTTGCGGTCAGCAACTTCGCTCACTTTATACTCCGCCGATGTGCCCAGCACTTCCGCCACTTCCGGCGGCGTCAATGCATATTTCTCCTCAAGCCATGCCGCCATATTTGCCGTTGCATTACGGAACGCGTCATCAATCGACCCATCCAATCCCATGGCCATGATGTGCGTAGCCGACTCCACCCTCGGTCCCGGCACTCGTTTCCCGGGGATCACGTCCACGGTGAACTCTACGTCCATGGACGTCTCGAGCGCGTTGCCGTTCAATTCGCCGTCGCCTTGCGCCGCGTGGCCGTCGCCTACATAAAGCAGGGCACCAGGCGTCCTTACTGGCAAATATATCGTCGCGCCCTCCACCACTTCATTAAAATCCATGTTCCCGCCAAACCCACCCGAGTCGCCCGTTCCTGGAGCGCTCGCTGCAGGAGGCGGAGCGGTCGCCACACATCCCAGCATCGGTCGCAGCGGCACGGAGTAATGTGCCAAATGTTCGGATGGTTTCTCCAGTGTTGCCACGCCGTGCGCCGTGTCCAGATGCCAGCGGACGGACTTTCCGCCGTCCTTCATCTTCACGGCAAGATCCGTGTCCAGTCCGCGGGGAACGATCGCGTCGTCGCTCATCGCCCAGTCGCGGTTCAAGCGCACCCGCGTCAGTTGCACCACCAAGGTGTCTCCCGGCATCGCCGTCTCCACATAGAAAGGCCCCGTCTCTGGATTTCCTCCCAGTACACGCGTCAGGCCTTTCTCATCCGTTCCGCCAGCATCCACTGTCGTCGTATGCACCGTGTCCCCCGGCGAAACAGTCAGCACCGGTTTGTTCGCCGCCGAAAATTGCCGGTAAAACGTTGTCGGCGTGAATTCGTGCCGTTGCGGCACACCCACCCGGCGCTGAGGAGCGATAGTCGCCGTGAACTTATGTGCGTTCGGATGCGCCGCGTCGCCAGCATCGGTGAACACGATTGTCCCGGAGACGGTTCCGTCTTTCACTGTGGCTGTGCATTCCTCCGTGCCCCCCTGCTCGTCTTTGGCAACAAAATGGATCGAATTGCCAGTAATTGTTCCTTCGAGCTTGTCGCCCGCAAAATCTCCCATAAGTTTTCCCGCCTCTTCCTTCAAATGCATCTGGTAGAAAAGCGGTGTCCCGAAAACGTCCGCATTGACGATCCATCGGCCGGAAACGCTAGCGTTAGATGTACGTGCTGCATCTTGTGCATCCAGCGCTTGAGAGCCGTTCGCCGACACGATTCCTGAAAAAACTAGAAAGAAAAGTAAAACGAAAAATGACGATACCTTGGGCATACTCACACCTCGATTGCCTGATTCAACCAGAAAAATCGACGGAATACGAGGAATACGAAACAAGCCGCCGGAGATTCTGTTAAAGCCCAGTGACCTCAAACTGGTCTTTGGCAAGCGACTGAAAGACACCAGGGTGCAAGCAACGGGTCCGAAGCCGTCAATGATCGAATGCGGAATCGAACCCTGCTGACAGATCGATCTAGTCGCGCAACATACGACGCAAGGCCGCTGCGCTTAATGTCGGCAATCTTCTCTGGTCGCAGCCAACTAGGTCTGCCTCTTTAACCAGTCATCGCGCATGAGGACCGCGAAGACTGCGACAAATGCACGACCAAGCCAGGTGGTCGTGGTCATGGCTGCATCACCTGAAAACCCGACAAGTACTGGGAATGTTGCCTTACGTGGCCGATGGACCGTATGGATACATCGGCAGCTCCTAGTGAAAAGAACGTGTCGCCAAGATAGACCGGTACACGCAACAACGCCAGCGTTTAACAATCGAGAATACTTAGCGGGGGAACAGCCCGCCCAACCCCTGGCAAACGAAGTCCCGGGATGCCGCCTCAAATTCTTTTCCGGGCAGCCGCACAGCTGCTTGCCGAATAGTGACATAAGCGAGCATTGGGACGCAGAGACAAATCTCAACCTGTATCCGCGTGCCTCCCCTTCATTGAGGCTGCTTCGCCGTACTCTCGCCAGTCTCCACCACAAAAGTGGTTTCGCTACGCGCCGACTGGTCTCCATAGCGGAGTGTTAGGACGGCTTCATAGTGTCCTGGCTGGAGCTTTGCCCGAGGCATGCTCGCCAGGAAGGGGGCCGCGGAGTTCGCCTCGACCGGCACGTCGGTCTCGGGTGAACGCATTATCGGCTGGCCATCGCTAAGAATCTCTAAAGTTGCCCGCAGCGTCTTCTGAACCGGCAGGGGCGGGTAACCCACGCCGTAGAAAATCAAGTCGCCAGGGAGGGCCCGATCGACCACCCCGGACACTTCGGGCACGACCTTGCCACCTCGCGCGAGCAGCGGGTCAGCCGCAGGGTGTGGCTCCTCGGCGGGATCCACGCGCCGCACGAGTACGAGATCGCTCGCCGCCAAGCCATTGGGCGCAGGAGACACCACGAGCACGGAACGGAGCACCCCTGCACGCGCGCTGTCGCGGTCCACCGCCGCGGTTTCAACCGAATAGCGTCCCGGAGGCAGGCGAAATGGCTTGGTGAAGCTGACCACGCCGCGTCGAAGTTCGTCGGCTTTAGCGCGCGGCACGGCATACGGAAGATCCTTGCTGAGCTTGTCCACCACCTGGCCTTGAGCATCTTTGATCAGGGCGGTGATCGAAACGTGTACCTTGGCCCAATCCTTGTCTTCGGCGACCGAAAGGCCGCGCACCGGAACCTGACAAGCGAATGAGAGCTGGCTGCGCTGCGAACCGGGCCGGAACCGGAGCACGTCAGAGTGAAAATCAAGCTGCTGCGGCGCTGGGGTCGCATTGATGGCCTGCAACGTCGCCATTTCGAAGGGATAGATTTCCTCGCCGTGCAACAAGGGCAGCGCATAGTACCCGCTGCGGGCGAATACCTTCACACCCGGCCGTACCACCTTGACCGCGATCTTCCGGAAACGACCGTCGTTTTCGGATCTTGCCGGAGAGTACGTCAATTCGTAATGCGTGCGAGCTTCTTCCATGGCGCGGCGAAATGGTTCGCGCAGGTCTTGCACGGGCAGCGACGCTCCGCCCGTGGATTCCGCCAGAACACGCAAGTTGCCGCGCTCGTCCGCCCGGATCGAGCTCTCCGCGTTTTCGAACATCACCACCTGGTCAGGAGTGACTGCCCGGTTGCCGCCGTTTATGGCCGCCGTTTGAGTCGCCATGCTCGAGTTGGCAGCGGCCGCGAGCAAACGCCGGCCAGCCTCCAAGTTCTGACCTATGTCGCGGACCGTATCCACCGAGTAAATCGTGACGTTGGAGCGGTTGGCCGCGCTGATCGCGCTTTTCAGCACTTCGACGGTATCCGGATGCACGATCAGTCCACCGGCAAACAGGAACACCAACTTTCTGCCCGGGAGCTGGGCCTGCGCCTGCGCGAGGCCGCGGATCGCCAGGAGTTCCCGCATGCTCGCGTCGTAGGCGTCCAGGTACTCCTCCATCCAATGGGTGGCCAGCATCGACTCGATTTCCGCCGCAGGCCCCGGGGCGGTCCTCGCCGGTGGTGTCGCGCTTTCCACCGTATCGGGCACGAGGTCGGCGTCATCGATTTTCCGCAAACCCGTCCATTTCACCACCCGTTCCATGGCTTCAGAAATACGCGCGCCATCGTTGGTGTACCCCTGGAGCGTTTGCATCCCGGTGTACGTCCAGGCGAAAACGCCCACAAAGGTGTTGGGGCGCAGCTCGTTTTTGATGAAGTCCCGCACGGCATCCCGCGCGGACTTACGCCCTTCCGGATTGAGGCTGCCTACAACAACAGAGACGACCGTGGCTTCGCGAAGGGTTCTCACCAATGGGGCCTGAGCGGCGGGAGTCGCGTGGGCAAGAGCTGCCGCGGAGGCAGCCGCTGAAGCCGGTCCGGTATCGTCTCCAGGCGCGCGGCCCTCGAACAGCTCGAAGTGGCGGATCGTCTGCGGATCGCCGTCTTCGAGAACCTGGATTTCTTCCGGCTTCAGATCGCGCACAATCTTCGACTTCTTGTCGCGCACGACCACATCGACAAGAACCTCCGTCGTGCCGGTTCGGACCGTGGGAGCCTGAGCATCCGCCCCAGCAGCGAGCAAACTAAGGAGAACGGCACAGATGATGCGTCGCATGTAACTGGCGTCCCCTTTTGGAGTTCGAAGACAGTACAACTGTAGATCCGATATCATCTGTGCGCTTGCCACCGCAGATCTGCGCCGAATCAGTACAAGAGGCCTGCGGAAACAGGACACATTTTGTGGCATGCTTTCTGGTGCTCGACCTAGCTATAGATAGCATCGAGCACCTGCCATGACCCATGGCTTTACCAAGTTACTGCATAAGTTCGTCGAACCACGAGAAACAATCGGGCAGAGGCTGCAAAAGCCCATCGGGTAAAGACCTGTGAGGCCGTGTCCGATAAGCCGACGACAAACAGAGGACTGAGAATTTACTGCAGAGCTAGGGCGCACGGGTAAATCAGGTGCGCTTGTATAATGCATGCCGAGTACCGCAGCATGTTCCGTTTGTCCTGCGAGGTTGCGCCTTGCTTATCCGCCGTTTTATCGCACTTTTCGCTTTTGGTATTTCACTACTATCCTCCGGTGTCGCTATCGCCCAAACGTCACCAGCGCCTGTGCCGGCGCAGGCGCTGCCCTTCAGCCCTCGCGTGCCACATGTCAACGCCCCGCTTGGAGACATTCCGCGGATACCCGGTGACGGGAACGGCGCCTACAAGATGCACGAGTATCACGATCTGTTTTCCGAACTGGGTCACTCGTCGGCCGAGAGCCACGCCAAGATCGAGAAGGCGTTTCAGCAACTTTTCCATGGCGACGGCCAGGAAGAACGGATTTACTTCGAGACTGGAGCGAATGCCAACGGGCCGCTGGCTTACATCACGGATTGGGCGAACAACGACGCGCGTTCCGAGGGCATGAGCTACGGCATGATGATCGCGGTACAGCTCAACAAGAAACGCGAATTCGACGCTATATGGAACTGGGCGAACACTTCTATGTTGATCACGGACGAGAAGAATCCGTCAGTGGGTTACTTCGCGTGGTCGATGAACACCGACGGCACGCCGCGCGCGACCGGCGCCGCACCCGACGGGGAAGAGTATTTTGCGATGGCGCTTTACTTCGCGGCGCACCGCTGGGGAAATGGTCGGGGCATTTACAACTATCAGGCCGAAGCCGACAAGATCCTGCGCGGAATGAGGCACCATCCGGTACTAACCGCGACAGGGCCGTTCCGCATACATCCTGACGATCCGCCCTTTGTTCCGCCCGATCATCCCTGGCCCAGTCCTAACAACAAGCGGCAGGCGGAGGAAGCCGCGAAAAGTGGGAAACCACTGCCGTTCTTTCGTGCCCCTCGGGACATGGCGGCGCGGTCGCAAACCATCGGCCCGATGTTGGATGAGGATCATTACATGATCCGCTTTGTGCCGAACGTAGACGCGAACTTTACGGACGCTTCCTATCATCTGCCGGCGTTCTATGAACTGTGGGCGCGCTGGGGACCGTCGGAGGACAGCGAGTTCTGGGCCAAAGCCGCCGATGTGAGCCGGGATATGTTCAGCAAGGTCACTGGGCCTGAGACCGGGCTTGCTCCCGATAACAACAACTTCGACGGTACACAGGTTGTGCATTACGATGGAACGACGACGCCGTTCGGATACGACTCGTGGCGAAGCGTCGGCAATTGGTCGGTCGACTATTCGTGGTGGAAGAAAGATGTGCGAGAGACCGCGCTCAGCGACCGCATTCAGAAGTTCCTTTATGGGCAGGACATTCACAGCTTTGCCGATCGCTACACCCTCGATGGCAAGCCGCTGTCGATGCGGCATTCCGCCGGTATGGTCGCCACGGCTGCGGTAGGCAGCTTTGCGGCCACCCCGGGGCCGATATCGAAGGCGTTTCTGGAGGAGCTGTGGAACACACCGGTGCCGTCAGGGGAACAGCGCTACTACGACGGCATGCTCTACTTGATGAGCATGATGCACTGCAGCGGGAGCTTCCGAATCTACTGAGTCAACGATGCGATGCGTGCCGATAGCCGGACCAGCCATGCGAGGCATACGCTCCTAGCCATGAAACACATCTTTCCTATTGCCCTCCATATGCTTGCTTCAGCGCATCGATATCGAACTTTTTCATTTTGAGGAAGGCCTGGGTTACGCGTGCCGTTCTTTCCTGATCGTTGCTGGCGAGCATCTCGTTCATGATCGTGGGAGTGATCTGCCAGGATAGGCCGTACCTGTCCTTGAGCCAGCCGCACTGTCCGGCCTTTGGATCGGCGGAAAGCCTTTCCCAAAAATAATCGATTTCTCCCTGCGTATCGCAGGGAACCATGAACGATATCGCCTCGTTGAAAGCGAATTTGTGCTCCCGCGCAGAGTCCATGGCCCCAAACTCCTGGCCGAGAAGCGTGAACGAAGCGTACCTTACTGTCCCTTCTCTGTCCGGTTCCTCGCCCGTTCCGTAACGCGCAAGTATATTCACGTTGGTGCTAGCTGTGGCACCGGCAGGTGAATTCTTGAAAACCTCTGCATAATAATTGATCGCCTCTTCCGTCTTGCCGCAGACCTTGCCCACAAACATGAGCACAGGAGAGATCCTTTGCTTCATCTCGCGCTCGCCTGCCAAAATCACCTGCCACGACAGTCCATACTTGTCTTCCAGCCAGCCGTACCGGTCGCTGAACGGATAGCTGCCAAGCGGCATGAGAACTTTTCCGCCATTGGAAAGTCTCTCGAAGATCGAGTCGACTTCGTCTCTTGCTTTACATTTCACGTGAAAAGAAACCGACGGATTGAACTTGTAAAGTGGTCCCGCGCTTATGGCCATAAACGCCTGGCCCGAAAGCTCGAACGACACCAAGTCGCAATCCCCTGACGGCGTGTTATGAAGAGTTTTTACATTCGCGATCTTTGAGTTTGGAATCTGAGAAGTGTAAAGTTCGGCTGCCTCTTTTGCCTCTTTGTCGAACCACAAATGTGGAGTGATTTTGCGCATAGATGTTGCCTCCCCGAATTTCGAATCACTCAAACAGACTCGCAAGGAGTTTACATCGGTATTGCCAGTTGCAAATGGCCAACTCCGCTTCCCGGCATGCCCATCTGTACCAATGCGGACGATAAGGGTGTTTTGCCGGCATCTATGAGTCAGAGGTTAAGTTGCCTCCGCTTGGTCACGATTTTGTTCCACTTTAATCGCATGCCAAGCAGCAACGAACACCACAAGCAGTTTGAAAGCACAATGAGCCGGTTCGCCCACCCGTCTAATCCAAGCACTCCAGGCGGCAATGATTTCGGCGCATGCTGGGGCAAATGGCCGCCATTTGCCCGGGCGAGTTGCATGGTCATCAGAACCAACGTCGCAATCAACAGCACCACACTTATCCAACTAAGGTTCGCGATCCAGAGCAGCGCCCTTCTAGCGCCAAGCCACTCCTCGGTGTGGCCAAGGTCTACACTCAAAAGCAACACAGCGACGGGAAAACCGCCAACTCCCAGCAGCCCTGCGATAGCGTGCCCCGTGTAGTGAGTGACATCAAAAACGGAGGCCATCGCCTCCCCTATGCCAGCAACGATTAGAGACCACAACCCACCTTGCCGACTTCGGTTTTGACTTGCGATCAAATCGCGACTGCCAGTGCCCAGGAGCTAATGCCCCACGATAGAAACATCAGCGCCAGCAGCAAACCATGATGACCGAAGGCGTATTCACTCACCATGTGCCAAGAAGGCGCAAATTCTGGGCTCAAAACATGCAGGCTTGCTAGCAGCAGGACTGTTGCAGTGGTCATAATGATCGCCAGCCAAGCCGCCGGCGCTACCATCGTGGATGGGGCGCGAATATTACCGTTGTGCATTAGTGTGATATCCCGTTACCAGGCCCTCGATGTCCGCTCGAGAGTTCACCAAGATACGTCGCCCATCCGACGACACTTGATATCCCTTTTGCCCCGAGGTTGGCCCAAAGTCGTAAAGAGGCGGCCCCGCCGCCAGTCGCAGATGGAACAGCCCAGGCACCGCGATCCATCCACCGTTCGGACAGAAGTGGCCCTACGCCACGTTGGAATTATCTTATTATGGGAATGGATTGAGCGACGGAATTGTCGACAGCTGTCCCAGGAACAGAGCGAGGTAAAATGCCCGTGGCCCTCGATGAAGCCTAATACGAAGTAGGTGTGGCATGAAGCCTGAACGGTTTCTCGAGACGGAGATGCTCGTTGCCGTGCTGGCGGCCTGGGCCTTTGCCACAGGTTGCGGCGGCGGGCCAGGAATACCACCAGGGCCCCTTACGGTATCCCTTTCTACAAGCACGGTGGTTGCGCCTCAAGACGGCACCCCGGCGGCTGTCGGTGCCACGGTCAGCGGGGCAAGTTCGGCGAGTTCGCTATCTGTTACGGCGAGCAATTTGCCGAGCGGGGTCACTTGGCAATTTGTACCCGCGGCCGGTGGATTGACCGGGACCCTTTCTTTGGTCGCTACAAGCACGACACCGTCTGGAACATATTCTGCGAATGTCGTAGTGACAGAGGGGACGCGGACCGCGAGCCAGCCGTTGGTGCTGGTGATTGCGATTGCCGCTTCCGTCGCGAACGCCGTCGATACGACCCTTGGTGTTGGCGGTAAATTGGACGAATTTATGTCCACATCCTTCCAGCCGTCGGAGGGGAACTACCAATTCTTTCAGAATCACACGGCGACTGAGCCGACGCAGTTGACCAAACTTGGTCCGCAACACATTCGGCTCCAGGCGGTCAGCCAGGGCGTCCCCATGAAGGTGAACACTGGGGCCGCGACGGACTGGAACTTCGCCACCTTGGATGCCGTTGTGCAGCCCGTGCTGAGCGCGGCGGATAACAGCCCGGAGTTTCAGATCGCCGTGGCGCCGGCGTTTTTGAATGATCCCACGACGGGGCATTTCATTTTTAACTCTGCAAATGTGCAAGCTTTTGCCGATTACAGCGCGAACCTAGTGAGGTATTACAACAAGGGTGGTTTCACCTGGGGCGGAACTACTCTCGTGTCGCCGAGCTACCCGCAACACCCGATCACGTGGTGGGGCATCTTCAACGAATACAACATCAACGGCCTGACGGCGAGCCAGTACATCCAGCTGTACAACACGGTGGTTCCCGCGATGCTCAGTGTCGACTACACGATAAAGATTTCCGCATTGGAACTTGCGGTGGCGGACCCGACAACGGACCTGCCGCCGTTCGTGGCCGCCCCCGCCAACGGAGGAGTGAGCGCGCAGGTGAATGTCGTCGCTACGCATTTCTATCCCACCTGCAATCAGCAAGACGTGGACGCGACGTTGTTTTCTCGCGTGCCGCAGATGGTGCAATACATCAACTACGTCTACCAGCAACTGCGAACGCGATCAGACCTGGCAAGCGTGCCGCTCTGGGTCACGGAAAACAACGTGAACGCGGACTATCCCAATCCCGACGGAACGAGCAATTGCAATCCAACGATGAAATTCGTTTCCGACCCGCGAGGGACGAACCCGTTTTTTGCGGCATTTCGGCCCTACGTGTTTTCGGAATTTGGCAAAGCGGGGAATCAGGCGCTGTATCACTGGCTTTACGCCGCGGATACGCAGTCCGGCGAAGTGGACTTCAACACCGGGAGCACGTATCTGAGCTACTGGGTGGATTATTGGTTGGCGCAGATGTTTCCTTCCACTCCGACGTCACCCGGGCCCGACATCCTGCAATTGTCTGCGACCGAGACGTCGAGCGTGGAGATTGTTGCGACAAAGAGTAGCGATGGATCCGTGGTGCTCATGATTGTGGATCACGCGGTGCATGCTCCCACCGACAATAACGGGCCTGGAGATCCGCGAACCGTGATTGCCGATGTTTCGTCCTTGGGAACATTCTCCAGCGCTACGTCCATAACAATTGATGCAAAAACCAACGCGACTAGCGGCCCGACCGCAGTTGGTATCACGCCCGGCCAGAAAATATCGGTGACGCTGGGCAGCTACGGAGTGACTTTTCTGAAGTTGAAGCCTTAGCGTCACCGATCGAAGGTTAAGCACCCCCGACACCACCATCCTCGTTTCAACGACGAGTCGAAGCGAAAATTATCTGCGCCTGGTGTTCTTGTCGCAGCGCTAATGGTGCCGTCCATTTGCTGCGAGGTGAGAGCATCCGTCCCCTTCGCCTTCGACTCTTCGCCAATGATTCGTGAGAGCCTCGGGCTTTAGAGCTGCAAGCCGTACATAATCGCGGAAACTAAGCACCATCGCCCTGGGCAGCTTGGCGCGAGCAGAGCGCCCCCCTCCGAAGATGAGAACTGTTGGGTAAACACGCGACAAGGCGAATTTGCGAGCGAGAACGGCGCCAATGGCACAACTTCGGGCGTGGAAGTGCATCCCCCTTAGCGGCCAGAGGCGAGACGCCAAGCCATCTCAACGCCCCCCCACACGGCGAAGCCTAAGAACGCCAAAGCGACAATTGCAATGGCGACTTTCTTGCTTTTACTCAAAGAAGATTCCTCTGCCTGAAAGAGAGTATTCATGCCTGCTCCTCGCGTGGCTCGCCGTGCGGGGAGGCCGGCGACCTTTCCCCTACGTTGCAGGCACTCTCCATCGGTTTCGATGCGGAAGCGCAAGCATCTTGTAAGTTTCTTGTAAAGCTTGTGGCTTCCAATCGAAGAGGCCATGCCCCGCGCCTTAAACGACGCGCGCCGTCCCTTCCATTCAAGGTGTTGTCCAGTTTTCGTTTCGATGACTAAGTTCTGAACTCGTCCCAACTCGTGCGTATTGTTCGTGACACCGGAAGCTGGCCCGGAAGATCGCAGTTGGAGTACAAAGCGAAGTTGAACGGCGCGGAGCTCGTAATAGCCGGTCGCTGGCTCCTGAGGAGCAAGATGTGCTCGGTGTGCGGTCGCGTGGTGGAAGACCTCCCGCTGTCAGCCCGAGAGTGCACCTGCCAGTGTGATGCCGTCCACGACCGGGAGACCAACGGGGCGACGAATCTACGTCAGTACGCACTCGACAGGGCGAGTTGCGCCCGAATTAACACCTGCGGAGACGAAGGCTCTGGCGCGGACCGCAAGGCTCGCGTGAAAACCTGCCTCAGTGAAGCAGGAAGTCAGCGCCACTTGTACCCATTGGTAGAACTGGGTAGGTCTGACAGAACGGCACGTTGCGACTGTAACCTCTGCCTTAAGTCCTGTTATTAGTTTCCAATTTTAACCGGCGTGGACTCGGACGCTAACCGGACATAGGAAGCTTAGTACGAACCTCTCCGGTTTCGGCGTTTACGAAGAGTTACTAAGGAAATGAAGCCTTGCAATAGGTTGGCTCTCATCTTGAGCCTCGATTCATAACGTAACGCGACCATGGGATCGACGCGCGCTCTTTGCGTGCGAACAAACAGCGACCCGGGAAAAGCGCTGGGCGTCGTGCGCTCCACGGTGCAATCCCTCATCCCGAATGTTCCCCTGGTTGATCTCTGATCCACCAGGACCCGGAGCGCGTCAAAGAAATTTGGAGGGTAACGGCACGACTTCACTCCTATGAAAATAGCCGCGTATCTCATTGAAAAGATTGGCTCAACAGTGAGCGGCTATTTTCATCCTTCGTTGTGGCTCTCCGAGAGCCATGGGTTACTCGTATCTTAACGCCTCCAGCGGATCGACCCTTGCTGCCCGGCGAACCGGTACCCAACAGGCGAGTAGCGCGACTACCACGAACAGCACTCCAACAACGATCAACGTGGCAGGATCGTTGGGTTGCACCTCGAACAAGAAGGACCTAAGCACGCGCGACAAAGCAATCGCCAGCGCAACTCCGGCGAGCACACCTCTCGAAATCAATTGAAGTCCCTCGCCGAAGATCAGTTTGCGAATGTCCTTTTGCTTAGCGCCAAGCGCGCTGCGAATGGCCAACTCCCGTCTCCTTGAAGCGACCGACAGTGAAAGCACACCGTAAACCCCCACGAGCGTCAGGGCGCCTCCCACAAGCGAAAACCCCATGAGAAGCTGCATCGCAAAGCTGCGGGACGCCAGCGAATCATCGCGAATCTGCTCCAGGGTCTTCACGTTTTCGATAGCGGCCGTTGGGTCAATGGCGTGCAGTTCGCGTTCCACCGCAATCACCACGGCGCGTGGGTCCGCCGTCGTTCGCACCACTAGATGCTTGGAAAACGCGGTCGCCTGCCATAGCGGCAGATAAATCTCCGGCGACGCTTCTTGTGTGAGGTCATCGGTGCGGCTGTTGGAGATTTCGCCGATAATCTCCATGCCGGGCTTATTCCGACCGTTCATCCAGAGCTTCCGCCCGATCGCTTTCTCATGCGAAAAGTAACGGTCCGCGAACGCCTGGTTCACGATCGCCACTTTCGGCGATTTATCATCATCCGTCGAGCGAAATTCCCGACCCTCAATCAACGCCATGCCCATCAATTTGAAATAATCGGGCGTGACGGCGCGCAGGGGCACAGCCGTCTTGTCGCTCTCCCTCATCGCCGGAGGCTGTCCTTCGATTTCCAAAGTCGCCGGCCAATTGTTGCCTGTCAACGGGACTCCCCAAGCAAACGCCGCGTTCTGTACACCCGGAAGCGCAGCAACTCGCTCTAAAGCCTGCCGATGAAAGCTACCCCAAGTCGACCGGTTCTGCACTTCTGTGACGCTCATGGTCAAAATGTGTCCAGTGTTGTAGCCTGACGGGACCCTCGCAATATTCACCATCGTGCGAATCAACAGCCCGGCGCCTACCAGCAGCGCTAGCGTCAGTGCCATCTGCACCATCGTGACTCCGCGCAGCAGCCGCCGCTCGCCGATTCCTGCCGTCCCTTTCGGCCCGGCATTCTTCAGCACCTCCATCGGATCCAACCGGAAAGCCCGCAATGCTGGAAAAGCTCCTGCAAAAACCGAAGCCAGCACCGCAGCGCCCAATCCCCAGCCCAGCACTGCCCACCCAGCCGTCACGCCATCCAGCCGCGGAATAGCGTGTCCGGCAATCAGCTTGAATAACTTCACGACGCCGAAGGCCAGCCCCACTCCAACTGCTCCGCCCATCAAGGCCAGCAATAGGCTTTCGGTCGAGACCTGTCGCAAAAGAGCGATGCGCCCCATCCCGATCGCGCTGCGCACCGCGTACTCCTGCTGGCGTTGCAGTCCACGCACCAGCAGCAGCGCTGCCGCGTTTCCGCAACCGATCAACAAAACCAGTGTCGCTGCTCCCAACAACGGAAGCAAAATCCTCCGGCCATCTTGATTCATTTCCTCGGTCACGGATGCGAGCTGCGGCGTAAACCCTGCAAAGTCCTTCTCCGACTGTGCCTCTCGCGCGGCAAAGAGGGCCAGTTCCTGCTGTCCCTGCCGTTCGGTCGTTCCATCCCGTAGTCGCGCCACCAGATTCCAATATGGGTCCTTGAGATACTTCGGGTCCGGCGCCGCGGGTATCCAAAAATCGACCGTCGCATTGACGTCGTAATTCGGCTCCTTGGCCGCCCCCGGCGAAGGCAGAAAGCGCACTCCCGGCTGCATCACGCCGATCACCGTAGGCGGTATATCCCATCGGCTGATGCGCACTGTCTTGCCGATAATTTGCCGATCGCCGTTGAACGCGCGCTGCCAAAACTCGTACCCCAAGAGGACTACCTTCACCGGCCCTTGCCCAAAATCTGACTCCTCGAAGCCTCGCCCCACAACTGCTTTCAGTCCCATGACGGGCAAATAGTCGTTCGTGACCCACATGCCCTGCATAGATTGGCTGCCATCGTTGCGGATCAGAAAATTGAAGGTCCAGTCGTAAGCGGCAATTCCTTGAAAGGCTTTCGCTTCTTTTTGCCATTCCATCCATTGCTGGGCTGGCCAGCCGCGCGGGCTGTCCATTTTTTGGCCGTCTGTTCGTGCGGTCGTGACGAGCACCAGCTGCTGTGGTCGCCGGTAGGGCGGCGGTGTTAGAAGCACGCCCTGAATCAGGCTCAAGACCGCCGAGGTGGCTCCAATTCCCAGCGCCAGGGTTAGCATCGCAATCAGGCTAAAGCTCGGTTGTTTTAGTAGAATCCGAAGTCCGAATCGCACGTCTCGCAGCATCTCTCCACCTTGTGAATAGCCTTCTGGAACCGCTTCTGGAATCTGTTCGAGAGCGTTGCAGGGCCTCGCCAGGTTCCTCAATTGTCTCCGTTTTGACGAATGAGTTGATCCCGGGGTTAGGAGGTGTCGCCTAAGTTTGCTAGATATCTCGCGGCAGGCCTTCGTTGCGACTTAATTTTTGTAGGCATGCAGCAATCTACTCAAATCAAGAACCCACTGTATGGCGTCTTGGAGAGAAATGAACACGAGTGCCTTCAAATCGTACAAGTATCGACGAGTACCCAAGTTGCCGGGAAGCTCGTTACCAGGAACTGGTGTACGCGATCTTCTATTTACTCCTATGAAAATAGCTGCCTATCGCGTTGAAAACAAAGCATAGGTGCCTGGGTCCATTTTCATCCTTCGTTGTGGCTCTCCGAGAGCCATGAGTTACTCGTACCGCAGCGCGACTAGCGGATCGACCTTGGTGGCACGGTGAGCTGGAATCCAACAGGCCACCGCGCCCGTCACGAGCAGCAACGCGACCACAGACACCAGCGTGGCCGGGTCGTACGCCGACACTCCCCATAACTGCGTGGCGATCACGCGCGCTATCGATAGGCTGACGATCAAGCCAATGACTGTGCCAATGGCCACGAGTCCCACACCCATGCGAATGATCAGCTTCAGCACGTGGCCTTTCTCCGCGCCTAACGCCATGCGGATGCCGATTTCGTGCGTGCGCCGCGCGGTGGTGTATGCTAGCACGCTGTACACACCAATAGTCACCAGCACCAACCCTATGGAGCCGAAAATAGTCATCAGGAAGAAACCGAAGCGCGGTCCAGCGTAGGAAAACTTGCTGATATAGCCTTCCAGCGTTCCGGTGAAGGTGAGCGCCACGTTGCTGTCTGTGGCCCAAATTTCATGGCGCACGTCATTCAATAGCGACAGCGGCTCTTTCCCGGTGCGCACCAAAACGCCGCGATAGCCGGTGCCGGTCATGGTGTACGGCACCCAGATTTCCGGCTGGATTGGCTCCTGCAAACCTCGGTTTTTGACATCTGCAACCACGCCGATGACTTCAAACCACGCGTCCGGCAATTTATCGGGCAGAGTTTCAAGCTGGGCAATGTGCACACGTTGCCCGAGCGGATTTTCGCTTGCAAGATATTTGTGCACGAAGGTCTGGTTGACGACCGCGAGCTTGCGCTTGCCTTCCACCTCCGCCTCGGTGAAGGGCCGCCCGTCGATAAGCTGGATTTTCAACGTGGGGAAATAACCTTCGCTGCACAGCTGGAAAATCGCGTCCCACTTCTCCGCGTGCGTTTTGCCTGGGACATCGATGTCGCTGGGAATTCCACCATACGGAGGCAAGGTGCTCGTTTCTGTGGCATCCAGCACGCCGGGCAAGACTGCAAGCCGCCGCAACAACGGTCGATAGAAGCCGGCAACTTGATCGGAGGTTTTGTAGCGGTCCTCGGGAAGGGGGAGCCGCGCCACGAGCACGTGGTCAGGCTGCAGGCCGAGATGCACTTGGCGAAGCGCGACGAAGCTGCGCATCAGCAGACCGGCCCCAACGAGAAGCGTTAGCGAGAGCGCCACTTCCATCACCACCAGCGCGTTGCGCAACCGGCCGTGCGTGGAACTGCCGCCAGTTCCTTTGCCCGTGTCGCGGAGAGGGTCGTTCAGGTCACGGCGAGCCACTTGTAACGCGGGCGCCAAGCCGAATACGAGCGCCGTGAGTACAGCGACGCACAATGTGAACAACAAGACCGGCGTGTTCACGCGAATGACCGCCTCCGCGGGGATGATCTGCGCGGGAATCAGCGCAACGAGCGCCTTCAGCCCTCCCCAAGCGAGCAGCGCGCCCAGCACCGCACCTCCCAGCGCCAGCAGCAAGCTTTCCACAAGGAGCTGACGGACCACGCGCCACCGGCCGGCTCCTAAGGCAGCGCGTATGGCAAATTCTTTTTCACGGGCCGTGCCTCGGGCCAAAAGCAGATTGGCTACATTGGCGCAGCCGATCAGCAGCAACAGCCCAACCGCTGCGAGCACGATGTACAGGGTCGTTTTAAATTGTCCTACCACGAGATTGGTCAGCGATTCGAGATGCACGTTGAAATGTTTGGGGTAGTCCTTGGGATACACCTTCGCGAGTCGGTTGGCGATGACCGTGAAGTCAGATTGCGCTTCGCGAATGGAAACCCCGCGCTTCAAGTGACCCAACATGAACCAATATTTTGGGAACCCGCTGCGGAGCTGTCCTTCCGCGCGGCTGGGCTTTTCGGGGAGCCACAAGTCCGCATCGCCCCAGGCGAAGCGAGGCGGCATGATGCCGATCAGCGTGCGCGGCGTGCCGTTCAAGATGAACGCGGTATTGAGTATCTTGGCGTCTGCGCTGAAGCGGTTGACCCAGACCTTGTAGCGCAGGACAAAGACCGGCGGTGCGCCCGGCTCGTAGTCGGCGGGCTGCATCACGCGCCCCAAAAGTGCCGGCATGCCCAGGAACTCAAACGTCCCCGGCGTCACCAGGTTCCCGTTGAAACGCTCCGTCCCCCCGCCCGATCGGTAGAGAACGTCTTCGTTGTCGTTCGCGATCACCCGATCAAATGCGTGATTCTGCTCGACATAGTCGAGGAATTCGGGCCCCTGAAAGCCGGCGCGGCCCCCCGGCTCATTGCGCTCCGTGTCGTGGATTTGCAGGGACATCAGGCGGTCGGCATCGGGGTACGGGAACGGCTCCATGAGCACGTTGTCGATCACGCTGAAGATCGCCGTGGAAGCTCCGATGCCCAACGCCAGCGTGATCACGGCTACGACGGCGAAACCAGGGCTCTTTGCCAGCGTGCGCACAGCGAATCGAACGTCCTGTCGAACCGTGTCCATCGAAACCCCTTTTCGCGCGATGAGCGATAGAGAGCTATACGGGGCACGAGACGAAAAGTTCGTCAAAGCTGGGTCAAACTCTTCTAAAATCCGCGAATTGATGTTGAACGACGAGGGATCGTCGAAGAGGGTGGAAGCGGGCGAAGTCATCCTACGGCAGAAACTGCCGACGACCTCGGAAGCGATGAGGCGGGCATTTGAAAAAATGCCCTGGAGTTGCATTGCCCTGGAGACCGGAACGCATTCTCCTTGGGTCAGTCGGCTGTTAACCATGTTGGGGCACGAAGTCATCGTCGCCCCCACGGAACGTACGCTTAGTCAGGGATAGCAGTCGAAAACCTTCTCATCGAGGGAGTTGGCGCGAGGTTGGAAAGACTCAGATGGCCTTCCGTAACATTCCTATCTATGGGCTAGTTTCCTCTGGACCATCTCATGTTTGAACGCTACACGGAGAAGGCACGGCGTGTGGTTTTCTTTGCGCGCTACGAAGCGAGTCAGTACGGCAGCCCCTACATCGAGACCGAACATTTGTTATTGGGGCTTCTACGAGAGGACAGAGCGCTTGCAAAGCGGTTTCTAGGTGAAGTCAACGCCGAAGAAGAAATTCGTTCAGAAATCGCAAGGCACATCACATCACGCGAACGCATCTCGACTTCCGTGGAAGTGCCTCTGACATCGGAATCCAAGAAGGTCCTGAACCTGGCCGGTGAAGAGGCCGACAGACTGAGACACCGCCACGTCGGGACTGAGCACCTACTGTTTGGTTTGTTGCGCCTAGAGCGTTCGTTTGTTAGCGAAATTCTTAAGGCAAGGGGTCTCGACCCGGCAATGCTTCGAGAGCAAATGGCAAAGATCCTGGGCGCTGAGAGGACCAATGTACAGCCAAAATCAAACACGAGAGCGATAGCTACGTTGGACACTTTCCTTGCTGGGCTTAAATGGCATAAGGCGAAGGAACTGCTGACTTTTTTCGCAGAGGATGCGCAATTCGTTGATGTCTATGGAAAACGATGGAATCGAGAGGAAATCTCTAGGGAATCTGAGACCCTCTTTGCCCCTTACACAAAGAAGAATGCCACGTACATCATTGAAGAAACCATCGCGGACACGAACAACCTGCTAGTTGTTATTGTGCTGTGGAAAAATGCAATCCTCGCTAGCCTGGAGCGGGTCTGGATTCACAGGATGAGCGTGGTCCTTGTTCCTCAAGTCGACGATTGGGCCATCATCTTGGTGCAAGTGACCGCAGTTCAACCGAAGTAGACTAAAGCCTTATCTCATAGCCCACACCGGCAATACCTGCATGGTAACCGGCCTTCTGCGTACCGGGACCTTATGTTGGCTCGTGCAGTCGTGAAACGGTAATAGCTGCTTCACCGTTTTTCTCTACGACTCAAGCGACCGTTTACCAGACATTACTTCTAAACCGTGCCCTTCCTCTTAACGATAAAGATACTCATCCTGCGTTTTCTGCACCGTCATCGTAGTCTCTTCTATACTCTTCATGGGCCTCATCTCGGAAAGCCACCATGTTTCCACACCTTGACACCGTCATTGCTTTTGTCGTCCTCATGCTTGTCGCCAGCCTGTTCATCACGGCGGTCACGCAGGTGGTCGTCAGCTTGCTAGGCCTGCGCGGTGTCAATTTGCAGCGCGGCCTGGTGGACCTGTTCGAAACCGCCTATCCGGATCAGGAAGCCAGACGCTGGGCAAAGGAAATTGCCCGCAGAGTCCTGCGTCATCCCACGATTTCTGACTCGATCTTTTCGCGCTTTTCCCTTCGTGTGGACCAGGTTCCCTTCATTCCGCCGGAGACCGCAGGAAAGCTGCAAGGCATCAGCGCTTCCATTCCCCTGTTGCCGTTGATCATGGGTGCGGTTGGAGGCCTCGTCATCACGCCAATCGCAATGGCTATCGCCAAGCACTGGTTCGCAGATACTTGGCTATATACGGACCATTTGGCTGGCTATGTTTCAGTGATCAATTTCTGCCAGCATCCCTTGGGCACAGGGGCGCTCGTAGGAGCGATTCTTGGCGGGCTGCTCAGCCGGTGGCGCCTGGCCACTTCCATCCGTGTAGAAGAGCTGCCCGCCATCCTCGAAAAGCTCGCCGAACCGCTTCCCGGAACCTTGCCCGATCCTGCCCAGCGCGCAATGCTGATGATGGCGTGGAGTGAGAACAAATCGGGAGCCAGGTCGAGGCCAGGAGCGCCGCAAGAGGGTGTGCCGGTGCGCTTGAAGCCCTATTGCGATGAGGGCATTGTCCGCCGCGCCTCGGAGGCGTCGTCGCCGCAGAATGAACGTCTCTCCCCGGCTGAGGATTTCGACGAAGGCATCGTTCGCCATGCCGAGCCGGTCGAAACGGAAGCGCGCCACGCCGTCGCAATGGAAAACGCGACCGCACCAGCGAAGGAACGTCTCTCCCCGGCTGAGGATTTCGACGAAGGCATCGTTCGCCATGCCGAGCCGGTCGAAACGGAAGCGCGCCTCGCCGTCGCAATGGAAAACGCGACCGCACCAGCGAAGGAACTCGAGCCGGAATCCACTCCTGCCACCGGAGCATTAGCCTCGGTCTCTACTCCATCCGAGCCGCGCTTGGAAGGCCTCCGGGCTTGGTTCGATCACGTCATGGACAGGGCCTCGCAGCGCTTCGCCTTCGAAGCACGCCTTGTAACGATCGTGCTTTCCTGTATTTTCGTCTTTGCCGCGCACTTTGACTCCGCCCGGCTGTTCCGGTCGATGTCGGAAGAGGCTGAATTGCGGGCACGATTGGCTGCTAGTGCGGAAGCCCTGGACAAGCACGCGGAGCAACTCTCACGTCCCAAGGAAAACGCGCACACTGTGGTGCCCGACGTCTACCGCAAGGCCATGGTTTCGATCTTGCGCACCGCCCCGGCCATCCCTGAACCGGCAAAGCGGAAAGCACGGAGCAAAAAGCGAGAAAAAGTCGCGGCCACCGCAGCTCCCGCCGAAGACCGTGTCACCTCTGAAGCGAAATCCAAAGCGATGCACGCCCTTGAAACTTCGCCGGGATTTGCAAGCCGTGAGGAAGCAGAGTCTTGGCTTCGCGCGACCTTAGATGGAAATTCAGCGCGCGAGACTCTTGCTGCCGAGTATCAGCAAGAAGTAAACGCCGAGCTGGTCAGCGATTCCGACAAGCTCATTGACCAGTCCGCTTCGCTGAAGAGTGAACTCGCGCGCTCCGAGTTCAAGCTCTTCCAGGACGAGCGACTCTCGCCGCTATCCTCGACCGCAGGGCCAGGCCTTTTGTTCACGATAGCCTTTCTCAGTCTGGGCGCGGCGTTTTGGTACAACACATTGAAGAACCTAGCGAGCCTTCGCCCGCAACTGGCCGCGAGGCAAGATCGCGAGCGCAAACACGAGAAGCCGGCCTAGAAATTTCCCAGCCCGTCGGCGTGATGGGAATGGCCCAAAAGTGCTAAAGAACGGCAGCGAACCGCAGCGCCGTTCGCAAGAATCGGTTCTCTCGTGGTACACCCCTAAGACGCAGATCCGGCCAGCTAAGGTTCTTTCAATTGCTGAATTATCTGCTCAAATTTTGAGAAATCATCGGCGACTGTTGACTTTAGTTCTGCCACGTAATGCGCTCGCTTTTGCGCCAACAAAGCCTTGTATGTCGGCGCATGCTCGCAAAGCACATCCCGAACGGCTTCAAGTTCGGTTGTCAAAGAATATAGGACGGTGTTCTGTCTCTGCAGGTTCTCAAAAGCGCAGACCAAAATGGCGCGGACTTGCTTCTCATCAAGCACAATGGCACCTCACTTCATTTGGGTTTCCTCTTGAATCCCGGCATCCGCCCAGTGAGCCTGAGACCCGGAGCCTTAATGTCTTGTGTTCCGACCCGGATGATGTGTTTTCAAGGATTTACAGGAATATTGAGTCGTATTAAGTCGTTTAGAACAGTGCCGAAATCGACTTTTGGACCAGTTGTGGAACTATTTTGGACCAGACAGTTGGTCGAGTTGAGCGCGGATCTTCATCGCAAGCTGCTCGATTTTCTGCCTGTTTTTCTGCTCGTTAAGTGCATCGTGGACTAGGGTGCGAATGTTGTCGTATAGGTTAGGGCTGAGTTGGATTTTGACTGTCATTTGTTCACCACCCCTGCGAGACAGCAATTACCACTTGTGTTGCCAGGGCTCTTGAATCCCCATGCTGTCTGCACTACTGGCTTGGGGACAGTTTCACTAGGTAGGCCGTGAGTTGTTTCACCGTAGTCCTCCTAGCGGCAAGTCTCCCACTTCCTTTTGATTTTAACATGTTGGCTTTCGAAAAGGTGGCAGACGTCCTCGTCCCAGCACTACGCAAAAGGTCGTTGCGACCTTCATTGGCGCCGCGTATATCTCATCAATGCCACGAGCAGAGACCAAGCAACGATTCGCTGTGGGCGCCCGGGTTGTCGTCGGAATGTCCGGCCAAGTGCGTACTCTTCTTCAAGTTGACGACGAGCCGAGCATTATGGGCGAGTACGTACAGCGGTGCGAGATGTTTTTACCGGGCAGATCGGGGCGGTGCGGTTGACCCACGATCAGGCGAACTGGCAGGTTTCCTGGTTTGTGCTGGATGCAGGCCGTATTCAGAATTTCCACTTTGTGAAAAGAGCGAAGTAGATTCCACTTAGTTAGCAGTGCCCGGCAAGTTATTCAAGTGGGGGACAAGCTCGTAGACGCCGGGAAGCTACGCGGCAGTTTCACTTCGACCGGCGTTACCTCGGCGTGCTATTCGCCCTTGCGTGCCTGTCAATTCGCAAGATGCGATTAATCTATATGGCTCGCCGTTCGTGCCTGCTAAGTTCCGCTAACCCGTAAAGCTCTCTTCGCCCAAATCTACTTCGGCGGTTACCCCGTCAATCAGGACTTGTCACGACCTTCCCAGTCGACCCAGTCTACGGGATGCGTTGCAAGGTAAGCATTGACCGCTTCGCCGAGAGTCGCAAAGAAGGTCTGTTCGCCAAAGCGCGTGAATAGTCCGAAGCGCTTGAGCTTGTCCTTGACCGGATCCTTCATCTCCGCAAAGCACAACTCGATGCTGGAGGCATGCAAGGTGTCATCCAGCTCGGAGACGGCATCGGCCGCGGTGACATCGACGCTCGTGACCGGTTCCGCCGCGATGACCACCCAGTCGACGGGCGTGGTTGATTTAGCAACAGCATCCAGGACGCGTTCGTGGAACAGCTCGGCGTTCGCGAAAAAGAGAGGCGCATCCCACCGGAACAGCACGAGGCCGGGGATCTGCCGTGCCTCGGGATAACGGGTTATGTCGTGATAGCCCTTTATACGTTCGACGCGGCCAAGCACTGCCGAATGCGGACGCCAGCCATCCCAAAGGAACTCAATCACTGCAATCACGATCGCGATGGTGATGCCAGGAATGGCACCGAACACGGCCACACCTGCGAAGCAGGTCATCGAAAGCCAGAACTCCCAGCGCTGGATACGATAGATGCGGCGTAAGTCGGACACTTCAACTAGACCGATGGCCGCAGCGATGACCACGGCTGCGAGGGCTGGGTGCGGGAGATCCTGCAGAATCTCAGGTGCGAATACCAGCAGAAGTGCGATGGCAAGTGCGCCCACGACTCCAGTCAACTGTGTCTTAGCACCTGCTGCCTCGGCCACCGGCGTCCGCGATGAGCTGCTACTGATCGGGAAGCCTTGAAAGAAAGCCGAGGCAAGGTTGGCGACGCCGAGGCCCACCATCTCTTGGTTCGGGTCAACCTGCGTCCGCAGACGTGCAGCGTAGGTTCGAGAAAGCACGCTCGTATCGGCAAATGAAACGAGCGCTATGGCGACGCCGCCCATGAGGATCGATACCCAGTCTTCGACATGGACAAAGGGAAATGTTGGCGAGGGCAATCCGCGCGGCAGGGGACCAAGCACGGACACGCCGGCGCGATGAGCGAGGTCGCAGGCCGCGACTATGACCGTGGCCGCGACGACCGCGATCAGAATACCTGGAAGACGCGGTTTGCTCTTCAGCAAAAGTATCAGAACGAGGGTGCCGGCTCCTATCGCGAGTGCCGTAATGTTTACGTTCCCTTTGAGGATCTTGTCGACGATTCCCCAGACTTGGCGCAACGGTCCCTTTGCAGTGACAGAGAAGCCGAAGAGCTTTGGAACTTGGCTCAGCAGTACTGTCAGTGCGATGCCGTTCATATAGCCATAGCGGATGGGCTTTGAAAGCAGCTCTGTGACGAAACCTAAACGCCCCAGCCCCGCAGCAATACATACGACGCCGGAAACGATTGCCAGCATTCCCGCTAGCTCCACCGCACGTTGCGGTTCTCCAGCCGAAAGAGGCAGCACGACAGCCAGGATCACCGGCGCGAGCGCAGAGTCAGGGCCCAGGACAAGAATGCGGCTTGGACCAAACAGAGCGTATGCGAGCAACGGGACAATAGTCGCGTAAAGGCCGTTGATACCAGGCACACCGGATGCCTGAGCGTACGCGATACCGACAGGAACGAGCATTGTGGTCATTACCAAGCCCGCGACAAAATCGTGCCGCAGCCAGGACGACTTGTAATGACGCAGAGTGTCCAACCCGGGAAACCAGCGTATCCAGCCGGTTCGATTTACGGGCGTGGTATGGCTAATGATGCGGCCAGGCTCTGCAGTTTCGGAGGAGGGCGATTCACTCATGGCTGCTCTAATCACTTTTCGACGGACGAGCCTGGCGGGCCAGGAGCGTTGAAAATTACTTATACCACCGGGTGATTGCCCCTGTCAGCGCATGGGACTGGTTCTGAGCGGCGGTCGATTTGTGATTAAGTCCTCAAATCGTAAATGCAGCTCCTAGTATAAATTACCGATCAACTATGTCCGCCAGGAACTTAACCAAGGTCAATCCAACAGGGCTGCGAATGCCGTTTTACTTGTGACTCGACAAAGCTTTTTGCAAACGATCAAGAGTGCTGTCGTCGACAACGCGATGGCCGTTCTCCTGATACCTCCCGACACCACGCGAGAAGCAATCCATGCGGGACTTGAGCCTGCTCCCTCAGCTTCTCAGGCGGACCTTGGGTCGCCGCGGCGAAACCTTTCGATCAGGTGCTCACAGGAACGCAGGCTAAAGGCCATGATACTGAGGGTGGTCGTCTTGTCCGTGCAATTGAGAAAGACGCTGGCGTCACAAGCATACAAGTTCGGCACGTCGTGAGCCTGTCCGAAAGCGTTGGTGACGAATTTCTTGGGATCGTGCCCCATTCGGCACGTCCCGGTATCGTGGAGGCTCCAGCCGGGAACGTTCGGTGAATCGCCGGAGCCTTCGACCACGCCGCCGGCCGCACGAAGCAAATCGGCACAGGCCTGCTTTGAGTGTTGCCACATTTTCAAAACGTTTTCGTCCCACTGAAAATGAATCCGCGCGCACGGAATCCCGTAGACGTCTTTCACTTCCGGATCGATGTCAACAAAGTTAGTGTCCGTTCTCAACGAAGGAGCTTGCAGGGTGAAGCTGATCGGTGTTGGGTAGCGGCGCTTGACTTCGCGCTTGTAGGAGGAACCGAAGCCTTCGGCCCGAGTAGCATACCAAGGGTATTCGCCGCAGCCCCCGCCGGGATATACGCTGTAGCCGCGGATGAATTGTTCTTCGTGCGGATCTTTCAGATTTTGCCAACGAGGCATCCACACGATGGTGTTGTCGCCAACGCTGTCCGGGAAGCTTGGCTGACCTAAGAGCTGGGGCAGATACCCGTAGGCAGACTCTCCGTAAAGGTGGTCGCACAGATTGCGGCCTAGCTGGCCACTGGAATTCGCAATACCTGTGGGCCAGTGACGCGACTTGGAATTGAGCAGAATGCGCGCGGTTTCGACGTTGGTGGCCGCCACGATGACTGCCCGGCCATAAACCTCCACCTCCTGCCGGGACTTGCGGTCGATGTACGCAACGCCATTCGCGAGGCCCCTTTCATCCACAAGAATATTCTTTGCCAGCGCGTCGGTCCGGAGTTCGAGATTCTTGGTCCCTTCCGCGAGCGGCAAGAAACGCCATGGCGTCGAGAAAAAGGAGCCGGTGTCGCATCCCGTGGTGCAGGCGCCGCAAAAATGACACGCGGGATGACCGGCGTGATCGACGGTGAGTTGCGCAATGCGGTCAGGAAGATAAGGGACGCCGATTTTTTCGGCACCTTTCTGCAAGATGTGGTCCAGGCAGCGCAGATTAAACGGCGGCAGGTATTCACCATCGGGATTGCTGGGGCGGTTCTGGATTGAACTGGACACTCCAATCATGCGCTCGACGCGCGAATAGTAAGGAGCGATCTCCTGGTAGGCGACCGGCCAATCCACGTCGTAGCCATCGAGCGAAGCAGCGAGGAAATCGATATCGCCAAACCGGGCGGAGGACCTTCCCCAAAAATTGGTTTTTCCTCCCACGGCCCAGCAGCGTGGCCAAGTCCACTCGGTTCCGGGAGCGGTGGTATACCTGATTTCGTGTTCCCACACGCCCGGCACCCATTCGCTGTCCATATAACCAACGGATTCCGAGCGCTTTGCGGGATCGCCGAACCCGCGAAATGTCATCTGCCATGGTTTGCGATGGTTGCGGAAGTCTTTGGCAGGATCGAGCCTGCGCCCGGCGTTAAGACAGCAGACCTTGAGGCCGGCTTCGCAGAGCGTTTTGATGGCCATGCCGCCGCCGGCACCGCTTCCAATCACGATCACGTCATAGATTTGTTTCGGCATGGCGCCTCACCATTTGGGCGGAGGCAAATGTTTGTGTCCGGGATCATCGACGTGCGGGCATGCGGGCGACTTCGCATGGAACTTTAGCGCCGGATTGTCGATTTCCTTGTACCCGATTTCGGTGGTGTAAAAACCCATGACCGTGAGTTCTTTGATAGCGAGGAAGAATTTGCGGCCATCTTCTTCGCCCGCGCGATGCTTCGCTTTGTACGCCAGCGGCTCGAGGACAGCCACCTGTTGCGCCTCAACGAGTGACATGAACGTTCTGCCGAACAGGCGCTCGCAGTGCGCGTTCAACCAACTGATTCCCAAGCGCATGGAATATTGCTTGTCAGTATTGCGGGCCACCATGAAGTCCACAAACTCCGAGACGCCCGCCTCTTTCGCGCCCGGAGTCGTATCGTTGGGAATGATGAGTTCCGTAAGACGTTCCACTAAGGCGTATTCGGAGGGAGAAAAGAACAGCGGCTGATAACCTTCTGGTCGAATGGATTCTACGGACTTGTCGTGCGAGCAAATGAACGACCATTTGGCGAATCCTGGAAACTTCGACGCGGCAGCGGCGGTGGCCATAATGCGAAGCATTTCTCGACGTTGCAGGTCTTGTCCGGCCATTGTTCTTGTCCTGTTATCGCTTCCGCGTTTCCACCTCAAGCCTCTTGAGCATCAAATCCGTTCGATAGCTTTCGCTCATGACGGTAATTGGCGCCTGGTTTAGCCACATGAAAATGTCAGAGACCCAATCCTCGCCCAGGTTGTAAGCGTCGCGCAAGCCACAGACCTGGGGAGGATGTCCGAGTTTTAGTTGATTGCCGCGACTCTCAATGTTTTGCACTGTAATGCTCCCAGCAATCAAGTTCAAGCGGCTTCTGCGGTCCGCAACTTCTTCTGCTGAATAGGCGAGCGGTTCAAAGGCTCCTTCAGCAACAGGGTTTCTTGATAGCGTTTGATGCGTCGGAACTTTTTCCCTGCTTCGGAGGAGTCCGCTGGCTGTCCAGCGCAGCGGCTGATTTCCTTCTCGCAGCGCTCTATGTTCCGCGCCGCCCGCGGCACCCCGACAGACACGGTTCGATCGGGTTGGTGGTGGATTGTTTCCGCCGCAACACCGCTCTCACGTCCAAGCGATGGACCGTCAGCGTTTCTTCCAACCCTTCACCCAGGCTCTTTGTTTTGCGGTTGCCAGCACAATGGCCCAAACAGGAACAATCATTTCAATCTCTTCTTCACCGGTCTCCAGTGGGAAATGCCCGGCTACCTGGGTCATCGAATTCAGTCGCACCCTGGACGCGGGCGGCACCCAAATCGGCACTGTGCAAGTGGCTCTGACACTGGAAGATGTGCCACGACCCAACTTTGGCCCAATGGAATCAATGACTTTTGTAAGTTGTGCAACAGCTTCTAGACTAGACTAGAAGAGTGCTGGCCCGTAGTAGCGGTAGTGTCCGGTGATTTTCCATTCGAACAGCACGTCTTCCCTCTTTGGACCCTGTCCGATGTTGTGTACGATCAGGTGGCGGCTATCTTCCGCTGATTTCTCGTCGACGACAATGCCGATGTGCGGAACCCCGCCGCCAAGATCCCAAGTAACGATGTCGCCAGGCAAATAGCCGCCCGCATGGTCGGTGATCTCTAGCGATTCCCCTTTGCGGGTAAAGAAGACCATTAGATTGGGCACGCGCCGGTGATCGATGTTCGTGTCTGTACGCGTCCTCGGCGTCCTCCATTTCCGAGGGTAGGCCGAATAGTTATTCGCCATGTCCTCGTGGACTTCTTTCTGGGAGATCGACGCCCACGCCACGGTACGAGCGGATTACTTCATCCGTGCACACACCGGTATCCTCAGGAACATCTCCTCCCGGATAAGGAATACGGACATAGGCCGAGTCGTAACGCACGGTGTGGCTCGTTCTCTCCTCCGCCGCGGCGACCAGCTTTTTCAGAAACTCCTGGCGCGCGGTGACATTTGCAGTTTTTGTTTGCGCTATAGATGAAGCCGCGAAGAAGAGGAGTGCAGTAGTTAGAGCGGCGAACAGCGAGCGGTCGCGCGTTTGACCAGAAGAGTCACGCATTCTACGATTTTAGCGGAGTTTCGCGACATTGGTGATGCTCCGTGAGACCCGCCCGGGGAACTGGTTCGCTCCACCCGGTAGCAATCAGAGCAGCGGTGGAGGCGACGAGACTGCTGGAGCCTCTGGTGCAGAAGGTCGCGAAGGCGACTCGGCAAGCATGCAGGTGGTGAACGCAAGTGAACGCCGAGCAGGCCCCGAAACGACTAATGCAGGAGCCGAGCCGCCCAGTCCGGCGTGTCACGCAAAGCGCACTTGGAACTCGCTGGCCCAGGTTATGAGGCTCAGCCATCGCCACAACCAGCGTTCTGACTCTGTATCGGACGCTTGATTGTCCAGGGTCAGGTTCACACGTCTCTCGAGTTCGGCAACATCCAGAGCAGGAATGGCGGCGGCGCCCCTCAGGATACCTTGGAGCCACGACTGCGTTTGACGATTCAGTTTCGAGATGGGCATGGCAAACCCGATGTTGTCGCGGCGGTCGAGGACCTCCATGGGGACGAGCCCGCGCATGGCACGAAGCAGAACCGCCTTGCAACGACCCTCCGCGGAAATAATTTCTTCCTCGGGCAGGGAAAATACAAAATGGAGAAGATCAGTAGTCAGGAAGGGAACGCGGTTCTCTACCGAAAAGGCCATTGCATTTCTGTCTTCAAACCGAAGCAAGGCGGGAAGAGCCTCCAAAAGGTTCTGTTTCGCCAGACCGTGCAAACTGCGTCCAGGACCTTTGCTGTAACGGGTTCTTGGAGAGCCGATCCCGCGCTCGCGAAACCAATCGGCATTGGCCCCGAGCGGCGGCCTTGTTCGCACACGCCTCACGGTTTCTACAAGGGTCGCCGGAAGGGTCTCGCGTACCACCCCCCGGAGGCTTAGTGCCGCCGACGTAGGCAGCGCCTTCGCATGCCGCAGGAACTGCATGGCCGCTAACCAATGGCCTGTCCGCACGAGGGTGGCAAGACGCACGGGGAGATGCCGAATGTACCCGAGATATTGATCTGCACCCTGGCCGGTCAACACCACTTTCACGCCCGCCTCGTGAACGGATCGAAAAATGCGGTACTGGGCGTAGATGGTTGGCGATCCAAATGGCTGTTCTTGCACGCGCACTAGCTCGCGAAAGTCCTCGACGAGCTCGTTGGGATGAATGTGGACTAGGTGCTGTTTGGCCGCCATCGCCCGCGCGACCATTCCAGACCACCGTTCTTCTGAGAGCTCAGGATCTTCTGCGACATAGCTAAACGTGTGTAATGGGATTTCCGGGCCCTGGACAGCTCGGACCATGGCCGTGATCGCAGACGAATCCATGCCTCCGGAAAGAGACACGCCAACAGGAACGTCGCTCCGCAGATGCAGTCTGATGCTTTGCTCGAAAAGATCGCGGAAGCCTGAGCTCGCCTCTTGGGGCGATATGCACTGGGCCCGTTTCCGCTCGAGTTCCCAGTAACACACGGGCTCTGCCGTCCCGGGAGATGCGCAGGAAATTGCCAAATAGTGCCCGGCTGCAAGCTGGCGGACGTCTTGAAAAAAGGTCCTGTCGGCAAGTTCCCCCATTGCGCCGGAAAGGAAGTCATAGACCGTCTGTGGGTGTGCCTTGCGGCTCACCCCGGGGACCTCGAGCAGCGGAGCAATTTCCGAGGCAAATACGATTCTGTGCCTGTCCTGGACGTAATAAAGCGGCTTGATGCCAAAGGGGTCTCGCGCGAGCAGGACAGAAGCGTGCTCGGAATCGAAAACGGCAAACGCAAACATACCGATCAGGCGCGGCAGCAAGGCCTTTCCCCATCTTCGCCATCCCTCGAGCAGCACTTCCGCATCGGAGCTGGTCCGGAAACTGTGGCCGAGATTCTTGAGTTCGGCGCGAATTTCCCGATAGTTGTAAATCTCGCCATTGAAACTAAGGTGGAATCGGCCGTCGGGAGTCGACATGGGCTGGCGCGCGGCTTCCGATAGATCGATGATGGCCAATCTGCGGTGACCGAACAAGACCGTGGCAATCGGAGGTGCGCCCAAAGTGGACGAAGCGGTGCCGTTTCTGACGATAAACTCCTCTAGGCCTTGGCCGTCCGGCCCGCGATGGACCATATGATCCATGGCCCGTCGAACCGCGTCTCGAAGCGGTACGTGCTCACCGGTTTGTATGGAGCCAACGATTCCGCACATGACGACAGGTGTTTTTCCTTCCGCCCTATTAGGACGATGCGTTGCTCGAGCAGCTTTGGTGAACAGAAATCAAATGCTCCGTACAGCGAGCGAAAATCAACCCGCTTCTCGGCAAGGTTTCAACCGAACTATTCGAATCTTCTGAGCTTGAGCGATTCGAGCGCAACGGAAAAGAGAAATTGCGGTCCATAGACGAGGTAGCGCCGCCAGAGTCTCCGGGGTTCCTGAACCAATCGGAAAAGCCATTCTCCTCCGTTCTCGCGTATCCAGCGGGGCGCCTGTCTTCGCCTCCCCGAATGGATATCAAACGCCGCTCCTACGCCCAGCAGAACCGCAGCCTGCAAATGGCCGCGGTGCCGGTGCATCCATTGCTCCTGTTTGGGCGTGCCAAGACCAACCCAAACGACGTCCGGGGCGGCCCGATTGATGGTGGCCACGAGTTCTTCTTCTTGCGCTTCGGTCCAGGGTTCGAACGGAGGCGAGCATGTGCCCGCAATCACGAGCCCTGGAAACCTGCGCTTGAGGATGGTCGCGAGTCGGTCCGCGACGCCGGGCGCCCCGCCAACCAGGAAATGACGACAGCCCGTCGAAGCGGTTTGCCGGCACACCTCGAGCATGAGCTCAGGCCCGTAGACCCGGCGCGTGAGCGGCCGTCCCCGAAATCGGCTAAGCCAAACCAGAGGCGTGCCATCTGGCACCACCAGGTCGGCGGCATTAAGGATGCATTTGAAGGCAGGATCGTGTTGCGCCTCCATGATCCCGTGCATGCCGGTGAGTGCGACATAGCGGCAACCGCGCCGGTGCTCGATCCACTCGCGGACGGTTCGACATGCTTCCGGAAGGTCCAGCGCGTCCACATGCACACCCAGGACTTCGAAGGAGAGCCTCCGTACTTCCACTCCGTTCCTCAATTCACTCGCCAAGGGAGGTCTTCCTGCCGCGATTCGATGGCGCGTTTATAAATGGCCATGAGCATCTCATAGTTTCTGTCGGCGGTGTACTTGGCCACGAACTCAGCGCGGCCGGCCTGTCCGATCTCTTCCATATCTCGCGGATGGGTCCAAACCCATTCCACCTTGCAGGCCAGGTCCTCGGCATTACCCGGGACAAAGTGTATCCCGGTGCGTTCGTCTGCTACCATCTCTTCGAGGGCTCCGAGTCCCGCTACGATGGTTGGGGTGCCGCAGGCGTAAGCCTCCGTGACCGTCATGGGGAGATTCTCGTAGCACTCGCTCGGCACGACCAAGAATCGAGCACTCTTCATTGCCGCAAAAACCGCTTGGCGGTCGAGGTGACCGAGAAACCGCACCCGAGCAAGCCCCAGCCTCTCGACCAGAGCTTCGAGCTCACGGCGCAGGGGGCCATCCCCCACGATCCGCAGAGCAATCTTGCTCCCGAGTTGCTTCCAAGCGGCGAGCAAGGTTCCCAATCCTTTTTCCGGAGAGAGACGACCCACGAACAAGGCGTAGTCGGAAACGTCGCGCTCGGCGCCTGGATCAGGATGAACAAAATTGGGTTTGACGACAATTTTTGCCGCGGGCAGTCCGCCAGCGATGAACTTATCTCTGGCAAAATTCGACAGCGCGACATACAAGTCTACCCTCTTGGTCCAAGTGCCGAGAGCCCGGTGGATCGCGAGCATGGCGGCAACGGTTCCGCTCGCCGTTCTATTTCCGCGATAGCAGGCATAGCGCACCGCCGGCCAGGCAATCCCTTTCCCGAGGCAGCACTCGCAGGGCTTCCCGCCGCGCGAGAGCGTCGTCCCGGGACACACGAGGCGATAGTTGTGAAGCGTCTGCACCACGGGAATCCCCGCCAACTGACAAGCGGAATAAGCCGACGGGGAGATCAAAGGAAAGGTGTTGTGGAAGTGCGCCACGTCCGGCTGGTGGTTCAAGGCAAAGTGCCGGACCTCGGCAAGGGTTTTGTTCGACCACACGGTCGTCAAGGGCAAGGCCGCCTTTTCAACGATCGTGAACGGCTCGATTTCCGCATTGTTCCGACGGTAAGGGAAAACGGCATGACCGCGGGTCGAGAGCAGTTGTTCTTCGGATTCAACCGCCAGGTCTTCCCCTCCGCGCTTTTTATATCGGCAGTGCAGCATGAGCACTTTCATCGGTTGTCCTTGTTCGTTCCCATACGCCGTATCAGCCCCCCTGGCGTTCTCGAGATGGTCGTTCACGGGACAGCAAAACGGGGGCTGGTCCGATGAAAACGGTGGAAGCGGGACTTAAGGAAAGCTGTCTACCGGACAAATCTCTCTCCTCGCTTACCGTCCACGCCTCGGGAATCTTGAATTCCACGGTTCGGGCCGGATTCCAAACGACCCACGCGCGATGATCCGGACGGCTCAGTTCGCAAATCCAGGTGCCACTCCGATCGGGAAGACAAGAAACCATGCGCGCGTCAACCAGCCACTTCTCGGTTTCCGCAAAAGCGGTTGCCGGAGGTTTCAAGGTCTGTCCATCCGCTTCCGTCAATCCGCCGACCTCGCTGTCCCAGGAATAAAAGTAAAATCGTCGGACGCCCATGGCCCAGTTCAGCAGATAGGAACGCGCCACATAGGCGGAGGCTTCCTCGAGCGTCAGTACCCTGCTAAAGGAGGAGTTTTGCGGCGTGACCTTGCTCAACCGGTTCTCGATGAGCCAGCCCGTTTCGGTGTTCCACAGGGGCTTCGTCGCCAAATGGTTTTCCTCTAGCACGGTGCGCAAGCGCTCTCCGAGCTCCAGCATGGCTTCCGGTGCGCCCGGTGTGACATAAAAGTGAAACCCGATTACGTCGGCGTACGCGCCACCCCCCATCTGCAGATAGTGTTCAAGCCATGCGATTCCCGTTTGCCCGGTGGCGGACGGCGAAACGACGAGAACCGTCTCGTCCACTTGCTTCAGAACGCCATAGGCTTCGCGGGCCAGTTCGAGCATCGTGTCCGGTCGGCCAGAAAAGAAATCGCTCAGGTTCGGTTCATTCCAAATCTCGTAGGCGTGGATGCGGCCTTTGTAACGCGTGGCGACCTCGCGAACATACTCGCTCCAATCGGAAATATTCCGAGGTTCAGCAGCGTTGCCGGGTTCATAACCTGACTTTTCTTTCGGCCGGCTAGAAGCCCACGCGGGTGTTAGCCCGAGGGGCAACAAGATCTCGACACTATGACTCTCCGCCAGAGAGATATAACCATCGAGGTGCGAGAAATCCCACTGCCCTTTTTGCGGCTCCACGTTGGGCCAGACTACATAGGCGTCCCAAAGGCGCCAGGAACCGAACGAGACTCGAGGCCAGGGTGTCGGCTGCGGGAGATGGTGTATGTGCAGGCCGAAGAAGGAAAGTGGAACGGGCTCGCTCGGAGGCACGAGCCTTGTCGCGCGCGCCCTACTCTTCCACAACTCGACCGAGATCGCAGCCAGGACCAGCAACGCGAAAAGGCGCAACGCAGACCTCGGCGCCGTAGACATGCTGCGCGTCCTCCTTTCGAATGGTGGCGTCGGCTTCGGCTCCCTTCCTCTCGCAGGGGTCAGGTGTACCAGATCTTTGCCGCTCCGCGAGCGGTATCCGACGGATTGGGCTGGGAGGTGGTTGAAAAGTCGGTTTCGGCGCTGGCTCGCGAGGTGTGTCCGGAAGCGGCCGACCCGAACTCATATAATAAGCGTGTCGCAGGCAACAGCCAAGAAATCCGTTTTAAAGACGTGCTCTCTGGTGCAAACTCCTGGTAGAAGCGGACCAGCCTCCAGCCTTCCACTCCGCACTCCCGCAGCAGGCCTTCGGCGCCACTTCGCGTATAACTGCGATTATTCCCGAAGTTTTGCGGCAGCAGGCCGAGCCGCCGCAGCGGGTTGTGCCACCAATGATGAAAGTCGACGATGGCCCGGCCCTCGCTCGCAGTGGCCCTCTCGATCTGGTTTAACAGAGCCTTCTCATGGTCTTGCCCGCGAATCAAGGTATCCAGACACAGCAGTCGATCGATCGAGCTACGAAAGGGCAGGGCAAAATAGTCCACGCGCAAAAAGAAGACATTCTGAAGACCCATGCGGCGGGACCTTGCGAGGGCGTAACGCAGGGCGTCGATCGACAGGTCGCAATGGAGCACCCACTTGAAGTGCCGCGCGTAGGAGAGCGTGTAATCTCCTACACCCGCAGAGACATCGCCAAGGATGCGATCCTCGAACCGGGCCTCGTCTCTTCTCAGCATGGAAAGGACGGTACGCACCTGCCGCTCGCGATGCCGCCTCCACGACGGCGACTGAGTTTCACGGAGGCCCCACGGGTTCGCGCCTTCTCGAGGTTCGAAGGCTCGGTAAAACTCGAAATGGTAATAGGCTGCGTATTCCGGGTTGGCCGGCGATCCCGCAGGCTTGCTTGGAAGGAGGTCGAGGATCCCTCCTTCCCGGACCGGATAGACTCTGCCGCAATGGCAGCATCGTAGAGTTCCGTCGTTCGAGCGCAAGGATCTCTGATCATCGGGACAGCAAAGACTTCCTGCGATTTCTTCCGTATTAAAGCGCATAGGATCCCAGCTCTGAGTTCGTCATCGAGGTTACCTTGTCTTTGTTTGCCGCAATCGTTGCCAGCAATTTTTCGAGCCGGTCCCATTGGTGTTCCTGCTCAATTTCCCAGGAGTGTCCCCAGAGGTGAAAAACACCCCCGTGACGGAGAGTTCGCTCGAGCAACTTCCCTGCGAGTTTCTGCCAATCGCGTCTCGACAACAAAGCCCCCGTCCGAAACAGGTTTACCAAAGACCACCGCTTGAGGGCATTCCTGGCATAGGCGACGGGCGAGTGAGGGTAGGCTTGCACGGTGGTGGGAATCAGTGCGAGCCCCTCGACACGGCGTGGCAAGTCGGTTGAGAGGAATTCGATCGTTCTTGCCGACAGATATCCCGCTCCTCGCACCAGGGGCAACTGTGCTCGCCGGTACTTGCCTGCGGGGAAACAAAAGACTCGGCAGGGCTTCCCCGTGACATCTTCGATCCACGCGCGCGACCCCGACAACTGGCGCAGCACTTCGCCGTCCGCAGCTCGGTTGAGCGCGGTGTGATCGAGCGTATGGGCGCCCACTTCAAACCGCGAACCGAGCTGGCAGATCTCGCCGGCAGTCATCGTTGGCCAGCCCACGTTGCGGGGAATGTAGAACGTGCCGGTTAAGCCGTATCTCGCGAGCAGGTCGGCAATGCGCAGATCGAGAGGATGCCCATCGTCCCAACTCGTGGTAACCAACGAAGCGGCGTGGTTTCCCGTCACGGCTCCACCGTCGTTCCGAGTGCGAACTCGAGACCACGTGCAAAGCCAGCAGCTTGGGCGTCGTGGCTCCACTCGGCGATCACTTGTTTTGCGGCGGCTCCCAGGCGCTGCCTTGCGGCGGGATCGTTCACAACCCTCTCGAGCGCGACGGTAATCGCTGCCGAGTTCGCCTCCGGCACGACGAGACCGTTTACCCCGTCCCGAACCAAGCCTCCTGCAACTGCTCCGACCGCATCGGTCGCGATTACGGGCACACCCTGGTTGAAGGCCTCATTCACGACCAGCCCCCAAGCCTCCTTGGCCTGCGGGGTGGTCACCGAGGGAAGTACCACGACGCTCGCGAGAGCGTAGTACGCGACTGTTTCGTCGACCGGCACATAGCCTGCAAAGCGGACTCGCTCGTCGATGCCCAGGCGAGAAACGAGCTGCTCGAGAGTCGGGCGCTCCCGACCGGCTCCGGCAATAACGAGAACCGCGTTCTCGAGGCACGATGCCGCAAAGGCCTCGAGAAGGTGTGGGATTCCCTTGACCGCCTCGAGGCGTCCGAGGTACAAGACCACATTTTGTCCCGCCTGGATGCCCAGTTTGTTTCTGAGCGCCTGCTTCTCGGAATCCGAGACCAAGCGGGAGTAGAACGCATTGTCCACCGCGTGGGGAGCCACGAAAATGCGCTCCGCTCGCACGCCTTCCGAAACAAGATAGCGTTTGACATGCTCGCCGTAGACGACGACCGCGTCGGCATGGCGATAAAGAAAGCGCGTAAGCGCGAAGATCCGCCGGTGCAGCGGAGTGTCTACTCTAGACCAAAGGCCCGTCCAAAGCAGAAACGGCACACGTTTCGATCGCGCCACCAAATAAGCGGCCGGGAGGGCGAATCTGCCGTCGATCGAGCTCAGAATGGCCCGCGCAGGACAACGCAAAAGCTTCCAAGGAAGCGCGGGTGCAATGCGGGCCTTTCCCAAGCGGAAACCGCCAAGGTATTCGTGGGGAAAATCTCCAGTGCGCACTCCATGCTCGGCTTGCCAATACCATTCCCGACCGTCGGAGTAGAAAAAGTATTGCGCGTCGAGACGTTCGGCGAGACGGGTGAACAGCCCAACCGTATAATGCGTACAGATAGGCTGGACAAACGCAAACCTTCCTCCGGGAGTTGTAGGGAGTTGCTTTGGACGCCTCGGGAACGGGGAACGTGTCGCGGTTGACGTCGGCGCGGGAACAAGAGATTTAAACCTGCGCTGCGAACCCGCCTCTTGCAGCACCCTTCCGTACATTCCCTCGAGTTTGGCGGTCTGCGTTACCAGATTGAACGACGCGCGAACCCGCCTCCGGCCCGCCTCGCTCATGGCCCTCCAACGATGGCGATCTTCGAGAAGGGTGAGGATATGGCCCGCAAGAGTGCGCCAATCTCCCTCCTCGGCCAGCAATCCGGTCTCTCCATCCTCGACAGCTTCCGGCACTCCCCCCGAGCGAAAACCGGCCACGGGAAGTCCCATCGCCTGGGCCTCTAGAAAGACCATTCCCAATCCCTCGGCATCGCCGGATTGCGCACGAACGCTCGGCACGGAGAAAACGCTAGCTCGATTCATCCACTCGCGCACAACAGTGGGGGATTGCACTCCCAGGAAGGAGTAGTTCCGCAGGCCCCGGCTGGCCATGTCCTCCAGTTCCTCGCGAAGCTCTCCATCGCCGATCACCACGAGCTTGGTTTCAGGCGCCACCGCCTCGACCTCATGCATCGCCTTGATAAGATGCGCGCATCCCTTTTTCTCCGTGAGCCTGCCGGTAAACAGAACCACCGGCTCTCGCGCCCTGTGCCGGTCGGGCTCAAAAAACTGCGTGTCTACTCCGATGTAGTGCACTACGATGCGCTCTTCGGGAAATCCCCGGGCGATCATCTCCTTTCGCAGAAACTCCGAGACCGCGAGGTAGAGCGCGGTTTGCTGGTGCAGGAGGTGGCGCTTGCGGACATACACTCGCGCTCGATAATGAGAGCGGATAAGATCCGCGTCGTTGACCGTGGCATCGTAGCCATGAACGGTGACGACCAGAGGCACCTTCAGCCAGCGGGCCAGGGGAAGAGCGGTAAGCCCGGCCGGGGCGAAGTGCGCATGAACTAGGACGGGCTCATGCTCCGCGACGCGCCGGAAGAAAAAGGGCGCGTAACCGAATACCTTGAAGGGGATCTGCTTGAGCCGGTTCCAGACTTGCGGTGCCCGGGGATTATCGCACAGCAGGACGGCACGATCGGAGGGAAACGGAAGGCTCGGAGAGGCCCGCTGGGGGCTGACATACAAGGCCGTGAACTCGGTAAGCGCGGAAGCCTGTGCGCGGATAAAGGTCATGCTTGGCGCCAGAAGTGGCTCAGCAAAGATGACCACGACTGGCTTAGTCTCGAGACCGCTCATAGTCACAGCTCGCGCTTGCGCGTCCGTGAGGTCGGGCGAGATCGCTGGACTCATCCTCATGCGGTCTCCTCACGCGAGTCCTCGAAAAGCCCTGCGGGACGCTTCTGGCAGGCAATGATCTCGGTTGTGGGGCTTTCGTCGAAGATCTTTGTCAGGAAACATTCGAGCGGATAAAGCAGCGCGCCGAGGACGAACCCCGCAAGCCCGCTGTGGCGGGCTGGGTAGGTAGCCAGTTTCCAGAGAAAACGGTAGACCGAGCTCCGAGAGTCTAGGGGTTCTTCCATGAGCACGAACATGGGTACGCGGCGAAGCACAGCAAACCCCGTATTCCTAAGCAACAGCTCCACTCGGTTGAGGCTGCGAAAAGTCACATGCTCGCCCGAGAGGGGGCTACCGTGGACCAGCAAGTCCGAGAAAAGAAACAGGCCCCCAGGACGGAGCAGCGCATGCACGTTCCGAATCGCCTGCTCGTAACGCTCTTCCTCCACGATGTGGAACAACACGTCGAAGGCCGACACAAAGTCATACTCTTCGCGCGCGGAAGGTAACAGAGCATCGCTGATGTCCATTTCGAAAATCCTGGTTGAGGGAAACTTGCTCCGCAGGCGTGACACGGCGATCTCCGTCAAATCGCATCCGGCGATCGAGGAAACTCCGAGTTCCTTCCATAACTCCAGATAGAAGCCCGTGCCCGATCCAATGTCGAAAATCCGCGCTCGGCTGAAATCCGTACCCAAAGATCCAAGGAGTCGCAAGAATACCGTGCGCCGGACCCGGTATAGCCACTGGATGTAGGGTTTGCCCATGCGCGTGTTTCCCACACCGCATAGCCCCGGGTGTTGTCGCAGGCGTGTTTCCCAATAGGACTTGGCATCAAACCGCGCCTGCGACGGAACGGTCGGGGAAGCAGCGGCAGGGTGACGTGCGATCACCTTGCACCTTCTTCCGATGGCCTCGCGGTCACAAGGCAAACGCGGCAGGAGATCGCCACATAAAGGATCCAAAGCACGTAGTTCGGCGAAAGAAGAGCGCTCTGTGCGAGATTCACAAAGAAGAGAAAAATGAGAAACAGGAGTGGCCAGGCGGCCTCCCACAGACCCTCCCGAACAAAACACTGGACCGCCTTCCGGAAATGGCGCGCAAATCCCAGAAAAAATGCGGCTAACCCGCATATTCCGAGATCGAGCCAGATTTCCAGGTAGCCATTATGCGCGCTGGGTACGTCCCACCCGGCGAGCTTGCGAACCTCTCCGGAGGGACCCTCGTCACCGAGCCAAAAGGCATTGAACCCATGACCGATCCAGGGATGATCCATGCCCAGGATCAGAGAAGCTCCCCAGATCGTCGTGCGGCCGGTGAGAGTGACGTCCCGGTCGAAGAAGGCGGCCACGGTCGAGAAGTTGTAGGCCACAAAATAAAGCGCGATGGCGGTGACGCCGACGCTAGCCACGAGTATCCGGCGCGCTCTCGCTGGATTGCGCTGCACATACCGCAACAGCCAGGCCGCCACGAGGACCGCGCCAAGGCTCAGAAGGCCGGTCAGTGAACCTGACAAGAAAAGGAGAAGAAAGCTGAGGCCGGCCCAAGGATAAGCCCATTTCTCCTCTGGTTCAAGATGGCCCCACAGCAGGAGAACCACGGTGCTGAGAGCCATCATCATCCCCAGGCCGTTTCGTTGCGTGAAGATCCCGTACCACGGCTGGCTCCATAGATTGAAGACCCCTTCGACAGGCAAAACGTCAAAGATGATGCTGAGCAGGCTATTGCGCTCGAGGAAAAGGCCGTTCATGCGCCCGCTCAGGCTGTCGACCGAAGTCCCGAGATGAAAGGCCCCGAAAATGAGGCTCAACACGATCGAGATCTTGGCGAGCGTCACGAGAAGTTTCAGTTGTTCTTTGAAGGAATAGCGGATTGCCAAATAAACGCCGGTAACCGTGGTCGCCAACAAGGCCACGCTGCGTCTCGCTGTCAGTCCCTTGGCGTCAGACCAACTGATCGACAGAAGGCAGATAGCCAGGAGCAACAAAAACGGCCACCCCCGAAGAAGAAGACGCCAAAACCCCCGGGCCTCTTTGATCAAGAAAAACAGGACGAACAAATATAGGCCGGCCCAGATGACCTGCATGAAAGGCAATCCCGCATTGGCCTCAAAACGGAATTTGCCGTGTTTTAGAAAGAGATTCAGGAATGCTCCCGTCGAGAGAAGCAGAAGAACAATGGCGAGGCCTTTCTCGAGTTTGCCCGGTGCGTTCATGGCTTTTCCTCTACTCTTTGCCCCCCTCGGGCCATCCCACATCAAGCGTTCGCAGATCGTCCCAGATATAGCCGATCGCGCCAGCTAGGATCACCGTGCTCAAGACGGCGGGCGCAACAATTCCGCCCGCTCCGTTGACTAATAGCCCCAAACGAGACGCAGCGAGAAGGAGGACGCATGGAGCGCAGGCGATCAGGAAAGGTTTCTTATCATAGTGCAGTGGGTAGTGGCGCTGGCCTACCGAGGCCATAAGCAAGGTGATCACCACCCAGGCGCCGAGCCACGCCCAAGCAGCCCCCAAGACTCCAAAGTTCGGTATCAGAAGACGGTTGAGGAAGAAGCTTACGAGGATGCCGCAGGAGAATATGGGCGGTAACCACCGCGTGGCCGATCCGAGATACAAGCCCACCGAAGACGGGTACTGCAGCACGGCGACCGCCTGGACCAGAAGCAGCCAAGGAACGCAGGAAAGGCTCCGAGAGTATTCCCGCGTAGCTAGAATGCGCAGAAAGAGAGGTGAGAAAAGAGAAAGCACGACCGCAATCGAGACCGAAGCAACCAAGAGATAGCTCATAAGCTTCGAGTAAATCAACGGTGCTCTTGGCCTCTTGGCGATCTGGAAGAGCAACCCGCCCCAGGCGGCCCCGAAAGGAACCACGACGAGCAGCCGCATGATGCCGGAAATTTTGACGGCCACAGAGTAAAGCCCTACCTGTTCAAGGCTTCCGTAGTGGTCGAGGAAAAAACGCCCCGCGCCATCCAGGATCATCATGATCAGAGCGCTGCCCATCACCGGCAATCCGTATTTGGCCATGGACAACGCCGAAGGCAAGGAGGCCGACCAGGAAAGGTCGGAAGCGGTCATTCCCCACAGGAGGAGACACGCGAGGACATCCCCGAGCACCCGGGCTTTGAATACACCCGGCAATCCTTCGCCGCGGCCAACCACGAGCCAGATGCTTAGAGCAGCGATGCTTAAAAGCCGGATCGCGGCTGCCCAAGAGAAACTCCCAGCCCTCCTTTGGGCCCGCAGGTGTGTCAAAAGAACCCCTTGCAGGGTTTCGAGCACGACAAGCGGCAGCAGCAACCAGGCGAAACGGCGCGCATCTCCGCGCAGTAGGCTCGCGGACTCAGGACTCGCGAGGAAGAGCGACAGCCCTCCTCCGGTGATGACGGCCGCTAGACCGTTGACCCAGAGCATGGTCCCGAAAAGTTTCGGCACCTCGCCTGGACCAGAAACTGCGAAACTCTTTAAGTAAGAAACGGTGAACCCCAACCCGGAAATCGAGGTCAAAGTAAGCGCCAGCAATTCGACAAGCGCATAGAGTCCGAAATCAGACGGGCTCAAGAAACGCGTGTAGATGGGCAGAAGAAACACGTTGGCCAGGCCCATCACGGCCATGCCGACAAGGTATTGGGCCGAGTCACCCAGCAAGGACAACATCACCGCTGCCGGGCTGCTTCGCTCCTCTCCCGGCGAGAACCAATCGTTGCGCATCGCTTCGATGCGGTTCGCAATCCAGTCGATGGAGCTCAACGTGAGTCTCCCGATTCCCAGTCTTGACGAGACAGGATTAGGTTCAATGAGAATTCTTCGCTAGCTTTTGTTTTCGCACCGGAGGAGGGAGCTCGAGTGAAAGACAGCGTTTTCCAACGACCTGTCCTGGAGCTGGATCCGTAATCGCAAAGCTTCGGCGGTAGAAGAAAGCCGCATCTCTCTCGAGCGGCGCAGAAAATCGCTCGCTTTGCGCAAAGTTCATTCACCGCTGCCTTTCCACAGCTCCGCGAGGCTCCGGAACAAAATCTCGAGGTCCAGCCGCAGGCTCCAGTTCTCAATGTATTCGAGGTCCAGCGCCAGATTGGTTTCAAACGAGGGGTCTCGTCTCGCAGTTACTTGCCACAGGCCGGTAAGCCCGGGTTTGACGTCGAGACGCCGGAGGTGTTCTGGCTGGTAGCGGTTAAAGTCGTCCAAGGGATGCGGTCGCGGCCCGACCATGCTCATCTCGCCGCACAGCACGTTCCACAATTGCGGCAGTTCGTCCAGGCTGAATTTTCGCAGCCATCTCCCGACACGAGTGACGCGGGGATCATTCTTCATCTTGAACCACGGTCCGGCGCGTTCGTTGGTCTCGCGAAGGGCCTCCTTCCGGCGGTCCGCGCCGACAAACATCGTGCGCAGCTTCCAGCAGCGGAACTGCCGCCCCTTGTATCCGACTCTCATGGCTGGATAGAAGGCCGGTCCGGGTGAATCGAGCCGCACGATCGCCGCCAGCAGGACGAGCAACGGAGCCGTTACCACCAGGCCGCAGGCTGCAATCACCACGTCCAGGAGTCGCTTGATCGCCACTCCGAGCCCGGGAATGGGGTTCTCGTTGAGCTCGAGGAGCGGGAATCCGCCGATGGCGTGCACCGGCGCACGCCACCCTATGCCGTCATAAAGATCCGGGACAACCTTCAGTCCGAGACGCAGTTGACGCGCCACGAGCACGAACTGCTTGACGACTTCTCGGTCGATCGGTGGAGTCACAAACACCTGGTCGATGAACTGCTCGGCCAGAACGCGCTCGAGCTCACCGAGCTTGCCCAGAATCCGCGCGTCGGAAGAGGGCTGAGCTTCCAGAAAGCCGCACACCTGATATCCGAGAGACGGATTCGCTCCCAAGGAGGCCGCGAGAGCCCGGCCGGTCCTTCCCGCTCCTACTATCAGGACTCGAGAGACTCCCATCCCCCGATGAGTGCGGCTGAGGATCAGCCGGCGCTTGAGGTAACGCCAACCGGAAAGAGTCGCTCCCGTCAGGATCCCCAGCTCAAGTACGGAGATGCGAGTAATCCCCTGCGCTCCAAAGGCAAATACGAACAGCACCAGAACCGCCGTTGCCAAACTCACGGCCTTCAAAACCATCAGAGTTTCTTCCAAAACTCCGCGGTCGCGAGGGGTGCGATAAAGATCCTGACTTGTACAACTCAACACCACCAGCACGGCATAAGCGAAAACCACGGGCACGTAAGTGCCGAGTGCAGGCGGTTCGAGAGCGATGACCGACTGCGAATAAAAAACCAGTGTGCCCACCAGACCCACCATGACACAATCGATGACCGCATAAGCGACCTGTACTGGCAGACCGTGCGGCCCGCTCGCTTTGAGTCGCGAACGACGCGGAGTCTCGCTTGCAAGCAGGGCGTCGAGAGCCGCTCGGTGCCCGGCCGGAGGTTCAACGACCGGCGCGGCAACCGCTCTATTTTGTGGTGTGACGTCCATCGCTGTTCGAGGGGAGAACGCTCCCCCGGGCAACTGCCCCTCCTTCGAAAATCGACGACCACTTCCGAGTTCAGTGACTTTTGCGAGCCTCCAGGTCAAGAGCCCGCTCGCGCGCCAATACTTCGTCTCTTCTCCTCTTGCTTGGCTCCTTCGTCATCTTGCGGCGTTTCCTCGGCGAAGGGCTCGTTTGGGTCCCGAGGTTTCAGGAGCGCCCGCGCCCAGCCGAGTGCCGAGCGGACCGGTCGAAGATGCCGCGCGCTGGCTCTAAGCGACTGGTTTATCTCCGCGGCCAATTCGCGGCCAGGATCGTCGGGAACGATTCCGGACCACCAATCGCGCAGGAAAACCCACACGACCGCGAGTGCCAAGGATAGCAGCGTGCCTGATACAACGATCAGCGACCGGGGCGGATAGGACTTCTTGGTTGGCACAACTGCGGCGTCAAGCAGTTTGACGCTAGGAATCGACTTTGCTTCTTCGACCTTGGCGAGCTCATACTGCTGGGTCAATAGTTGATACAAGGTCTCTTGAATCTTGGTCTCCCGATACAGATCGAAATACTTTGCCCCAAGCAACGGCAGTTTTCGCATGGAGGGGTAAGGGGAGTGGTCGTTTGTTGCATCGGAAGCGGAATCGCTGCCGCCGAGTTTTTCGAGTTGCTTCTTCAACTCGGCCACGCGTGCCCGTTGGGCTTGCACGCGTACATTTCCAGGCGCGTAAATCCTTTCGAGTCCCTGGAGTTGCGATTCCGCGAAGATCAGTTGGCCCTGCAGCCAGGCGGCGGCCTCGACCATGGCTCTTCCTTGTGCCGGGACATCAATCGCGCTGTTGGCGCTGGAAAATTGGCTGAATCGGGCGGTGGCGTTGTCGAGATCCGCTTTTACCGTTTTTAAGCGGTCTTCGAGAAAGAGTCGCTCGCGCCGGGCCGCCGAGGTGCTTACCTCCGCGACCAGCCGGTTCAGTTCGCTGACGTAGGCTTGGGCCATCGCCGCCGCGCGTTGCGGGTCGCGGTCCGTGACGGTAATTCCAATGACGCCGCTCTTGCGCTCTGCGGAAATGTCCACGTGTTCCCAAAGCTGTACGCGTGCGTCCTCAATAAGCTTCGCGTGGTATACGCTTTGCAACTGAAATTGCTCGATCAGCCTGTCGGCAACGGTGCGGCTGTAGAGGATGCTCACAAACAGCGCACTGGTATTCTTCATTCCCAGTAGATCGCTTGCGACCCCTCCGAGCGCCGCTCCCCCGATCGACTCGGCGATTCCCGGGGAGCCCGAGCCGCGTGCCCCGACGGTTCCTAGCAGAGCCACGGCCTCGCTAGAGACATTTTCCGGCGGCATCAACTGCGTGGTTGCCTCGTATCGCTTCGGAATCACCAAGGCCAACAGGATGGTTGTGGCCAGGGCATAGATCGCGACGCGAACAAACAGCCTGCGGTTGTTCCAGAGGAGGCGAACGTTCTCCACGAGTTTGGGGGGGATTCGCGAAGGCGGCCGTGTTCCCGGGGTGCGAGTGATTTCCTGGTCCACCAGGGACATGTGCACTGGCACCTTATCCGGTGCTCCCATCGCCGTCCTCCCGTCTTGAATGGCACCCAAGTACGAAGATGCTTCCCTGAGGCCCGGACTTAGGTAGATCGGGTTGGGTTCGGCAACGGGCCGCGAGCGGGTCTTCTCGTCTTGAACCGGCCATTATAACAACACTCCTCGGTCCCGCAACTTCGTATTCCAAGTCCCCCAAGTCCCCGGAGAGTCGGCTTCCCATAGTTAGGACATCGAAAAGTCCTATCTATCCATTTTCTTCCTGTTGCCTCCCCGTCTCGTGCCGATTCATGAGAATTTCTCTGATCTCTCCTCGTCCTCTGACCAAGCGGGCCGCTTGCCGAAGGCTCGACCAGGCCAGGCTGCCGTTCCGCCAGGCCCTCAGGTAGAGTGGCGCTTTGATCTTCAAATCACGAAGGAGGCCACGAAAACTCCGGTGCCAGGGAGTGGTCTTTGGGGCCCTCAAGGCGGGAATGGTTCGACCGTCAAACGACTTCCCCCGCCCTATTCTCCGGAACAAGGAACCAATGGCTTGCCCGACCGATGGATGTGAAAAGGTTATGGCCAGACGCGGGGGAACCAGGGATTGCAAGCCGTGATTTAGCCAAATCTGTTCGTAAGCGAGGCTTTCGAGCTGGTTGAGCTTTAGCGGCGCCTCCATCTGAGTGAAGAATTCCGACGGGATTCCGGTCGCGAAACAGTCTCTCACCATCTTGAGTGTTAGGTACATCCAGTCCCGGTAGCCCCTGACGATGCTCTCCCCGCGGATCCCGTCCCAGTCCAAGCGCTTCGCCTGAAGTTCCACCCATAGATGAATATCGAGCAGCGGCCGCAATCCCAGGGAGAAGAAGTGGCCCCGTGAGAGGTGCAGCACCAAATGAAAGAGGAATTCATGCGCATCAAGGACGGGAATACACAAATCGTTCCAGTCTGCTTTCTCGACGTGCTCCCAAACCTTTGCCGTCGGTACCGCAAACCATGGTTCGGCAGATTCTAGCTGCGTATGTACCTCGATGAGCGCCTGCGTGCCGGGTTTTTCAAGTGGCAGGGAGATCTCTTCTCCAGGAACCACAAAATCTTTCACCATCAAAGGGTCTGTAAACTCGAATCGCTTCGGGCACTTGAAACCAGCGTCCCCGATGAGCTTTAGAGTTTTCGCGAGACTTTCCGGGCGCACCAGCAGATCGACGTCAGAAACAGGCCGCAGCGAAGAATCGGGGTAGGCCATAAACGCCAGCACGGCGCCTTTCAAAATCACGAACTCGACCTCATGCCGCCTAAACTCTCTCACTAGGTTCTGCAGTTCAAAACGCAAGCGCAGCCATCGGGCTGCGGCGGCCAGACGGGCATGCCCGGCTTCCCGCAACAGCTCAGCCGGGCATTGACCGGCGAAACCGTGCTCACGGATCTTGTATTCAAGATAGGCGGTTAAATCTGGCGGTGTGATTTGAAACAAGCGCTGCCAATCGACCTGTGATGCGGTGGCTTGGAGCGGCAGGGACCGTTCCTGACGCGGCCGACCCAGCAATTGAAGCAAAAACTCGTTCTCGCGCGAATAGCCTGGATAAGGGGAAGAGGGGGACTGCACGCTTTTCGATTGCGAAGGCCTCGGCGGTTTCCAATCCTGCTTCAGAGAGCGACTCCTCGACGCGAACCAAGAACCACGCGACGCTTTAGATAGCCCATGGCTCTCTCGACCATTCCATGAATACGAATGAACCTTTTTGCGGTGAAGACAGCGGCGCGAGGGCTCACTTTCAGGAGATGGGCAACCACGCTCGAGATCAGCAATGCCGTCGAGCGAAAGCCCAACCATCTCTCCGGAGGCGGACCTACTGGTTGCCATGGCCGGTCGGCAGAAAATCCAATCACTGTGCCCAAAACGGACGTCGCGGGCACCGGCCAATCACAACAGACCGTCGCATCTCCGCGGGTAATCAGATACTCCGTGCTCCGCGATTTCATGGACAGCACCAAACGATGGGCCACCACGCGGTCCTTCGCCACGTAGGTCAGTACTTGGCCGACCGTGAACCGGCCATCAGCAGCCGGCCTGACGCGGATCCAGGAGCCATCGGGCAGCGCGGGGGCCATACTCTTGCCATGAAGTTGAAAATCGAAATCCCGAGATCCTCTCTTTAGGAGACTCGAGATCGCCAGCAAGCGCTCGCTCGCGACAACCGGCTGGGCCACGACACTCGATGGATTCAGTTTCACGCTACCGCCTCGGCGATGAAGACTTCCTGGAGCAACGGAGCTCTCCCCAGGCCCAATTCGCCCGAATTGGAACTCAAATTAAGAGCTCCGTGCTGCGGATCACCGATGTCGGGATTCGCAGCCAGTCACTCGGAGCCCCTTCGTCGTAGACCAGCGACCCACTCGATACAAAACCAGCAGCAATCAGGAGGAACAAAGTGATCGGCGAATCTAGCGTACGATCGAACCGAACAAGGAGGCTTAGCCCCACCATGAGCCGGCGACGACGGGAACCTGGAACACACTCATGACTTGGTTCTCGTCCATAACCGTGAGGCGAGGCGGCTCATAGGCCGGCAGTGAGGAAGCCTGTCTGTCGTTTTTCTCGGGCGGGGCGCTTGGTCTGTTGTCCAGTTCCGTCACGGTTTGTCTCCCGGAACAGATTCTTCGATCACGAAGTTCAGCGAGCGCATCTCTTCGAGTGCGCCTCTCGCATCGCGCACGGCGTTTTCCAGTGCAACCCCCGAAAAACTTTTGCAGAGCTCGGCGCCGACCGTCTCGGAAGCTGCCGGCGTGGCCAGCTGGTTCCAAATGAAAGCGGCAGTGCGATTGAGCAAGCAGAACTTGTTGTTTTGCGGATCAAACAGGATGGTCTCTTCCTGCAGGGGTGCCATCTCTATGGCGGGACTTCGACGGTAGACCGTGCTCACTTTGAAGGCCTCAATTTGGCCGGGGTTTTAGCCTAGCAAGGGCGAGAGTCACGGTCAAGCTGGTCATCGGTCGTCTGTCATCGGTCGTCGGCCTCGACCGCAAGCCGCCTACACACACCTCGTTTGAGCAAGCCGCCCTGCCTTGAGGACCGCAGAGAATTTTTCAGCGCGCAGGGAGAGGACCTCCTGTCTGCCGGACGCGATCACAGACACCCTCTTCATCCTGCACCAAAGCAGCGTCCTCGTCGATCCAGTGGAAGCCTCTGGCGAGCAGCGCAAATTGTTTTTCGTCCAATCGGCGAAGTTTCACCCGAATCTCGTTTCTCCCGTCGGTTCCTTCGAGGGTCAGCGACCGCGAATCTGGGTCTGCAAAGACGAATTCGAACTCTCCGTTGGAGTCATTGGGTTTTCCCATGGCCAAGGTCTTCCCCGCCATGTCCGCGCGCAGCCAATATCCCATCCACGAGCCGTTCATCGACTGAATGCCAATCTCCGTGGGAAACTGAAAGACCACCCTTTGCCAGCGGGTCCCGTCGGTTTCGAGCGGGGGCAGCACCTTGCCGCCGAGCAGGAATTCCTCGACGTTCCAGATGCCGAAGAACGGAGGCCGAGAAGCCGGGCTGAAGTGCCGTTTTTCGTAATCGTACGCATGCACAAGGTAAGTGCAGGCAAGAACCCCGCCGAGCGCCAATTGCGCCACCAGGGCGGCCGTGTTTAGACGCCGGAGATGAAAGAGCCCGTTTTCGGACAAAGATGCCACCTCTTGATTGAGCAAGAAGAAGCGAACCAACCGCGGCGCGTCCGGCAGAACAAGAAACAAGCAGACGAGCAGGATGTGCAAGGAATAGATCTTAATCGGCAAGTCATAGCCCAAGTTGAGAGCAAAAATGTTCGAAAAGACCGCAATGCCGACCAGAGCTCCGAGAGTTGTCAGCCGCGGAAGGAAAAGCAGGATGCCTGCAAGCATCTGCAGACAGCCGACAAACAGGGTGTAGCCGCGAGACGCACCCATAAGGGTCCAAAGCAAGCTCATCTGTGAGTAATTGCCGAGGGGCTCGAGCAGCTTATAGAGATTGGGCGGAGGAAAATGCTGCAAGAAAATCTTAGCCCCTGCGTACATGAGCATCGCGGCTCCAACGGAAAGCCGGACATAAAGCCGGAGCCATGCATGCATGCGCTGGTAGTTTGAGCTCGATCGATCGAGCATGGACCAAACAAGCGAGGCAGCGAGGGCCAAGCCGAAAAAACACAGGACTCGCACATATTCATAGGTGGTATCGCCACTGCAGTTCGTGGAGGTCAAAATCTCATAGCTCAGGTGAAGGACATGCCGGCCAACCCAAGGCACGAGCTGGTGCCAGAGTGATTCGTATTTTTGCGCGACTCGGCCGGTGTAGGGAAAGGCACCGAAGGGGAACGGAAGGTAGTACAAGATAAGGTAGACAAAGGCGAATCGAAACGCCAAGAGTTGCGCCCGCGACCAACGGGGCGCCGGTCGACCCTCATTTTCCATCTTGAGCCTCCAGTGTGCCGGCGTTGTACTCGGAAGCGAACGCGAAATTCTGCCAGGCACAATTTGAGATCCGGCCGCTCGAACCTCCAAAAGCTCTCGGGATGGCACAGTCCTTGGCTTTCCCAAGGGACAGAGACTCTCATCGAATACAAAAAGTAGAGAGACGGCTCGTCGGAGGAGGAAATCAAGTGTGTTTCGCCCGAACGGCAACTCGAGCAAGCTCGAAATAGCAGTGGCCGCTTGCTCCGAGACGCTCGGCCACCGGGTTATCTCGGTTGCCTCCCCTCATTGCGCGGCCATGTGCGATTCCGGAGTGAGGTGCGGTCCAATGGACTTGCGAACGAACGGATTCTTGAACGCCCAGATGAGCCCGTCCAGGTAGAAGTGAACCAGTGCCAGCGAATTCCAAAGGATGACGTAAGAAACAGGAACGCCCAGCCAAGCACTGCTCTTTTGCGCCACATAAAATGCCAGCCCGACGGAAACCAAGGTGAGCAGGAGAAGCGGGGTCTTGCTACTGATCGAGGAAAGCATCTGCTGGTGTTCGGAACCCTTCAAGGTCGCGTACTTCCTGCGATTGAGCAACCAGACGATGCCCAAATACTGCAAAAAATGCCCCATGAGCATGCCAAAGGTCGCAAGATCCAGGTCGCGGACCCACAGGTAGGGGTGGAAGAGCAGCAGGCTTGAGACAAGAAAGGTGAGCTCGGGGGCTCGCATCGGTTTCGCACGCCGCCGAAGTCTCGCGAAGTAGAAGATCAGCCCAACCACCGCGACACTCAGAAAGGTGGCGGGAATGGCCCACACCGGGAAATGCATCCTCAGCAGGTTCTGATAAATCGGATCAAAGCGGTCAATATGCAAAAATGCCAGACTCCCGTTCACGCCGAGCAGGGAAGCACGTGCAAACCGGCTCTCGGAGAGCGAACCTCCATGGAGGCGCCGATAGAGGGCCAGGATGCCGGCGCTTTGCATGGAAACGTGAAAGACATTCCACACATAGAGCGAAGACTGCACCGCGGCGTCCAGCTTGGTGAGTCGCAACGCCATCACGCCGATGAGGATCAACACCGGACCAGCAAAAAAAGCCAACCGACGCGTGCGGTAGTACGCCAGGTTCTCATCGCCCAGATAAAAGCTGAAGCTCGAGACATAGTGCGGAATGGCAATCAGATAGGTGGCCGCAATGTAGACGTGCAGGCCCTTTGGCGACAGGAGCACCGGCAGTATGACGAATAGACCGGCAAGCGGTGACAAGGTAAACAGGCTCAGATCGAACAGCGGGGACTCGATCCAGCCGCGCTTGTTTTGGCCGGGAGCGAGAGCCCCAGCATCGTTCGGATTGCGATCCTCTCGGCCGGAAGACACGCCTCCCGACCAGGGATTTGCCATTCCCGCGAGATCAGTGGCTTTCATACGAGGCGCGCCGTTTGATTGCCTGCGTGGTAGCGGCCTTTACTTCCGCGAGCCCAAAACCGGCTTCCAGCCGGCCCTTTTCGTCCGTGAGGTATGCGACCTTCTCGATGGCTTCTCTACCCATGACCTCGAGGAATGCGGTGGAAGCAAGGGTCAGGGCCTTCGCCACCCGCAATGCGGCACGAGGATCCTTGCGGATGGTCTCCGAGATAAATTCATTGGCGAAGCGAACATGGGTGATTTCGTCGGCCTGTTGCATCTCGAACAGATCCACCAGTTCCTGATCGCCTCTTTTGCGGGCTTCGTCGATGGCGAAACTCACCGCATCGATTCCGCCCGCTTCAAAGCTGCGGTTTTGTACCACCAAGCGGCTCAAGAGATCGCCGAGATTGGCGATGATCCGGTACTGGAAATTCAGAATTGGGTATTCCCCGAGTTTGCCACCCCGGCTCTCGAAGATGCGCCGGAACATTTCGACATGGCGAGCTTCGTCGGCGCACTGGCGGGCGATCGACATGCGTACCTTCCAGTCCGTGTCCGGAAAGTCGGCGAGCGACTGCGCGGCATTTTCTACGCCGTTCAATTCCTCGTTCATTTGGCGATGAAAGAATTCAATAATCCTCAGGGGGTGGTCATTGGGAAAATTGGCACACTCGATCCACCGGCGCTTCTCGGTAAAACGTTCATCGCGGGCCGGAGCTGGTCCAAACAGCGCGGGATCTAAATTGCCGGCAGTGCTCACGGAGTGTTCATCATCCTTCGGCATTGCCGGTCATAATCGGCTGAAACCCTGACTGACGCAAGTACTCGTCGATTTCACTGTCGGTGAAATCGGCTTGTTTGCGGTCGGCAACGTTGACCTGGGTAATTCTGTTTTGCGGCTCTTCGTAGGGCAGCCCGACGGGGCTCAATTGCCCGTCTTGCGGTGCCAATGCGGCGGTGACGGCCGAGAGGAAGCGAACGGCCATGGCGATCTTGAGCGCAAGCCGGCGATCCTCCCGCACCAAGACTCTCAGCCATTGATTAGCAAAGCGAACATGGGTGATTTCATCGCCAAGGATGGACTCGAGGACCTCGGCCGTTTTCTCATCGCCTGCTTCCCGCCACTTGGCCGGTAGCTGACCAAGCAGGTCCAGTTCGCCCGCTTCGAAGGTGCGGTTTTGGAGCGCCAGTCGCGCCGCCAGCGTGTCGAGCGAACACGTCACACACCACTCAAAGCAGGAAATTGGAAACTCTCCCTTGTAGCCGCCGATCTCACGCAAGCGCCGATAGAGCCCGGCCACGTGCCGGCTTTCATCCCAACACTGACGCGCCAGGTGCATGCGCAGTTCCCACGGCGCCTCGGGGAAATCCACGAGACATTGCGCGGCGATCTCAATCGCTCCTGTCTCGTTGTTCATGTGGCGGTGGATGCGTTGACGCCGGGAAATCTCGGTCATCCCCGGCCACTCTTCGAGCTCCGCGTCGCTGTCGACCACCTTAAAGCAGGCCTCCCGGGCCGGATCGCGTCGCAACGTCATCCCTTTTACTTGCTTGGTTTCTTCAGGCTTCATTCCGGCCATAGGCCCTCCTTCATGCAACTGCCGCAGAAGACCGGCGCACGACGATATTCGCTTCACTCGCCTCGCGCTTCGCAAGCCCAGCCGGCCAGTCCTTGTCGGTCAGCCGCAGTTGAGAGAGTTCCTTCCGCAGCGCTTCACTCTCCCCGATCATCCTGTTAAACTCGCCGAGAATCTTTTCCACCACGCGCACGGTAGGTTCGTCCAACAAACGGTCGGTACGCTCCAAGTAATTCCGGTATCGTGCCGCAAGGCCCGGCAGGATCACATCATAAAAGCCGTGAATCTTTTGAGGGGTAGTGTTGGTCCGGGCAAACTCCTCGAGGACCTCGACGTAGCTCTCGGCGGGTCGAAGGCTGAACTGCAACGGCGCACGCAGCTCGTAGCCCCGCCTTCCCAGCGCGTCGGCCTGCTGTGCAAGGTCCCAGATGTGGCGTCCGAACAAGACCTTGACCTCCATCTCTGGAGTCGGAGGCACCCAGCGAGCAAGCGTTTCCATGAGAAAAACCTGGATGAAGCGAAATGTAGCGACGTACTCAGCTCTCTCCTGCACCGAAAGACTCATTCTGACCTCACAATTCTCTCCACCAGCTCAGCCGTATCTTCCGGCAGTCCCGGGTAGAGAAAATAACAATGGACGTTGGACAGCAATCTGGCAACCTGCGCGATTCGCGCCCTAGAAGACCTCCCCCAAAACGTGCAAGCGAGCGGCATGAGCAAACGCAGGTCCTCCGAGCGCGGACGGAACGGTTCCGCATGTGGTCGATCGTCGAATCCACGCAGAAAAAAGACCCACCGAAGGGTTTGTGGACGAGCGTCGGAGGCGGGGAAAAGTTCACAGGCGCGTGCGCGAGAGCGCACCGTGCCATCGGGAAACGTTTCCGTAAAGCAGCATTTCTCGGCGAGTCGCTTCTCGACCGCCGGGGCTTGCGGCCCTTCTCGAACCGATACGGCCCGACGAAAGGGCGCCAACTGAAACGTTTCCGTACGCACCGCGGCGATCTCATCTCCGAAAAAGTCGTGGCCCCGTGCGGCGAGCGCCATCGACAACGTAGATTTGCCGGCCGCCTTTTCGCCCGCAATCAAAACGCCTTCCCTTCCGATGGCCAACGCAGCCGCGTGGAAGAACAGTAGGTCGGGCTGCAGGTGCATGACCCAATTGACAGCGCAATTCCCGATGAGTGGCTGCCAGGTCTCCCGTGCGTCCACCAGCACCTCGGCGCCTCTGGCTGTCAGCAGTGGCGGAGTCCTGCCTGCCAAAGCGATGGACCGCCAACCGCCGGCAGCATGATCCATTTCGACATAACCGCGATGGGAAAACAGTGCGAGCAGGAAATCGATGATCGCAACCTCTGACGGAGCTGTGAATGTGACCAGGTGGGCGGGCAACCCATCCTGCACCTGGATGTGGCACCGCACCCATGGGGTTGCCTCCGACGGCGAAGGAGGCTCGGAGAGGAGTTCCGCGTAGAGCGTTCTAAATCTCTGCCGCAAGGGCAAATCTTCTGAGTCAACGCCCAGAAAACCATCCACGATGCGATACCAGTCGCAGGAACGAGAATTTTCCCGTAGGTGTGAAAAGCGTTTCAGCAATTTGGACGGCTCTAGCCACCAAGAGGAGGGACGAAGCGGCCGCGCCTCGACCGACGGAGAGCCGGAGTCTGTAGCGGCTCGAACACCGTGCACTAGCCCCACCATGATCCGGCGACGACGGGAACCTGGAACACGCTCATGACTTGGTTCTCGTCCATGACCGTTAGGCGAGGCGGCTCATAGGCCGGCATGGGGGAAGCGTGTCGGTCGTTATTCTCGGGCGGGGCGCTTGGTTTGTTGTCTTGCTGCATCACGGTTTGTCTCCTGGAAGGGATTCGATCGCAAAGTTTAGCGAGGTATCGCGAACGGCGTCTTCAAAGCACAACCCCCGAAAAACTTTTGCGGATCCTCGCGCCGAGCGCCGCAGTCCGATTGAGCAAGCGGAACTTATGGTTTAGCGGAATCCGATAGGATCGTTTTTTTCTGCAAGCCATCCATCGGCGGGCTTCGACACTAGGCTGGGGTGGCTTCGAAGGCCTTAAATTTTCAACGAACGGGCGTAATCTATCAACGGAAAATGTTTTTGTCAAGGGTGGCGAGCGAGCCAAATCGACCATGCAAACGACCCAAAGCGCATTTGCTCTTGTCATTCGAGCGAAGTTTATGCGGGTTCGATCGCAAAGCGCAATGGAAGTACGCGAGGTCTATGCCCATTCCGCGCCACGCAGCATGGCGCACGACGAGGCATCTCTTCCTCAGAGAAGCTCGTTGGCGATGCGGTGCCGCGGGGACTCCGTGACCGGCAGGGCGTTTCGAGGACTCGTCCCTAGAGGGAAGGTCCTCGCCCTAGTTCCGCTCGGCGGAGAAGTTCGATCGTGCTGAGGATTGTCTTTTTCGGCAGTAGCGGGGATGGCAGCATGGTTCCCCTCGAGGCGGTCTCCCGTGCACATCGGGTCATCGCCCTGGTGAAGCCTTCACGATCGCAATCCTGGTTGCGTCGAACGGCTCGCTCGATCCTATGGCGGACCGGAATGGGGACGTCGGCGGCTATGGCCCGGTGGGCAAGAATTCACGATGTACCCCTGCTTGAGGCGACCGCCGGGTCCGATTCCGAACTCGCCAACGAGCTCGAACGGCTTCGGCCGGACGTCATCTGTGTCTCCGCGTTCCCGTGGCTCCTCGGTCGCGACGTCCTCCAAACCGCCGGGCGAGCCGCGTTGAACGTCCACTCGTCGTTGCTGCCTCGTCATCGTGGCGCGAACCCGTTGCTGTGGGTCTATTACCATAACGATCGACGGACCGGCGTTACCGTGCATGGCATGAACGAGCGGGCCGACGCTGGCGCTATTTTCGCGCAGGAAGCTTTCGATTTGCCCCGCGGATTCCCGGTGGATCGCTTGTACGCTAAAAAGGCCCTTCTGGGAGGAGAGTTGCTGCTGCGGGTTTTGGACCAGCTTGCATCCGGGGAGGCTAGGTCTCGACCACAGGAGGAAACCCTGGCAACCTATGCCCCACGTGTCGCACATGGGACTAGACTTGTTCCTTTTTCGGAGTGGGATGCCGAGCGGGTTTGGCATTTCCTTCGAGGGCTATGCCCCCGGCGTCTTGAACCGCTTTGCGATCGTTCCGAGCGGCAAGTTCGGTACAGATCGGTTCTCGGGTACACCACGCACGATTGTGACAAAGCAGCCGGCCTAATAGAGTCAACTTCTTTTGGCTGGAACCTGTACTGCCGGGATGGGTCGGTACAACTGGGAAAATCGCGCCGACCGGATCGGTGATCTAACTGTGAAAACAAACATTTCGAGCACCTTTTGCTTCTTAATGTTCGTGATATTGGGGCTGCGGGTTGCCCTTGCGGGCGGGCTTCGCTCCTCCATTGCGCAGCGCCGCCGGACAAACATCTTTCTTTGTGCCGTCCTCTTGATCAGTTTCGGAGCGGGTTTAACGCAACACAACCTCTGGCCATTTTCCTCGTGGCCTGTGCTGGCATACGCTGTGCCTACTGGCTCGAACTATCCCCCCTTGCCCCGATTCGTGGGGGTAGATACTGACCGCAGAGAATACGATATCGATTACCGGGCATGGCGGCCGCTGGGGCTTGAGGAACTAGAGTCCTGGATAAGGTTGCACCTTGCGCAACTTGACCCGGCGGCCCGCGACCGTTTGGGAACTTACCTACTGGGCCGGGCGAACCGCGCGCGGGAACAAGCCTTGAGCCCAGCCGGGTTACCGTACCCGAATCGATGGTTCGGTCCACTGACCGCGCCGACCCACATGCTGCATCCTGCGATCTGGTCGCACCCGGGAAAGGTTCCGCCGGATCGCTTTGTCGGGTTGAGAATCTACGGAGAAACGTGGAACCTCGAAGAGCGCCGTCGTGACCCGCAAAAGGTCACACGCGTCCTTATTTTCGACTATCGACAACCATGAAATTCCTTGATCCTTCGTGGTGGATCGCAGCTTGGAACCGATTTTGGTTTGCGCGAGGTTCGCCTCGGAATCTGGCCGCGGCGAGAATCATATTCGCCGCGTACTCCCTTTGGGTGCTGCTTTCAAGAAACCTCGCAGAAATGTCCGGCTTGCCTTCTGTGTTCTGGAGCCAGGTAGGAGCGAGCGCTCGCTGGCGCTACCTCGTTTTCCCGGGACATCCCGGTCTGGAGCACGTGCTGGTATGGATCACCGCGATCGCTTTGCTGGGTGGGATGGTGGGAGTACTGCCGAGATTTTGTTGCTTTGTGTCAGGCCTGCTGCTTTATCACCTCGCCCCGCTCGAATCGCTCATCTGGATTCCCCATCCCTACGCGCGGGGTTTTACAATTTCGGTGATCGCCCTGCTTACCCTTTCTTTTTCCCCTTGTGGGGACTGCTGGACGCTGCTCCCGTCGAGGCGGGACAAGCTGTCGGCGGACAGCAGCGACTACACCTGGCCCGTTCGCCTGCTCCAGCTCTACCTCGTCGAGATCTATTTCTTTTCCGGATACGCTAAGCTCATGGGCGTCGGTTGGAAGTGGGCTTCCGCATCCAACATCCGAAACTGGATGCTGTGGTGCACCGAAGAGGAGCAGATCCGAGTTTTCCATACCCTGGGAACGTGGATTGCCGACAGGCCGTTTGCCTGTTGGAGTGTGGGAATCGGCACGCTCTTGTTTGAGCTTGGCCTGATCACGGCACTTTTCTGGAAGTGGCCGCGGAGGGTGCTTGTCCCGCTTGTGGCGGTCTTCCACTTGGGCATTCTGCTGGCGATGAACTTGGTTTTCTTAAACGTGCCGCAGCTTCTCGTTTTTGTTGACTGGGACAGGGTTGTAGCCTGGTTCAAATTACAACCGAAGCCTGACTCAAGTCCAACAGCTCCAGGCGTAGCGTAGCCGACCAGCCGCAGTCTGTCGGAACCACCGACGTCTCCGCCACTGAGCCTTGCAGTCAGGATCCACGAACACTGGCCCGAGCCCGGCCCCAATCCAGATGCCTGATAAGTTACTCCTCGTGTCTGGCCCGCACGTCGTACCAAAATTGACGGCGTTCCTCGTTGCTGAAATCGAGTAAAATAACAAACCGCTATGGCCTCCCCACGCAGTGAATTGGGTTCGGACGAACAAGCGGAGGCGGCGGGTGTCGCAACGCCCGTCACGATCGCACCAACCGGTCCGCAAACTCTGACGCTCGCGTCTCCCGAGTTATACATCAACCGCGAACTCAGCTTATTGGAGTTTCAGAAAAGAGTCTTACAGGAAGCGCAGGATCCGGAAAACCCACTGCTCGAAAGAGTAAAGTTTGTCTCTATCGTCAGCTCCAATTTGGATGAGTTTTTTATGGTACGCGTCGCCGGTTTGCAAAAGCAGGCGGCGAGCGGTACGCAAGAGGCCAGCGTCGATGGCCTGCCCGCAGCCATCCAATTACAGCGCATTCGCGAGGAGGTCCGGCGACTTGTTCAAGTAATCCAGGATCTCTTGCGGGACACACTATTGCCGGCCCTGCAGCGCGAAGGAATCCGAATCTTAGGCATTTCCTCACTAACGCAGGAAGAACGGTCCGCGATGGACTCGTATTTCCTTGAGACCGTGTTCCCAGTTCTCACCCCGTTGGCGTTCGACCCCGGGCGGCCGTTCCCGCACATCTCGAGCGGCAGTTTGAATCTGGCCGTGGTCGTGGGAGACAACCAGGGCACGGAAAACTTCGCTCGTGTGAAGGTGCCGGACTCTCTGCCCAGGTTGGTTCTCGTAGAGACGGATCACCAACACAAAAAGGTCTCCACGTCGTTAAAGTCCGAAATGAAGTTTGTGTGGTTGGAACAGCTGATAATCGCCAATCTACATCTGCTCTTCCCTGGAATGGAAATCGTGGAAGCACACGCTTTCCGGGTAACTCGCGATGCAGAAGTGGCCATTCAAGAACTGGAGAGCGACGACCTCTTGGAAAGCGTCGAAGAGGCCATGAGGCAGCGGCGGTTTACCTCTGCCGTGCGCCTACAGGTGGACGCAAACGTTTCCGATAAAATTCTCGAGATCCTGGCCGGCAATCTGCCAATCGACAAACAGGATGTGTACCGGATCAGAGGCTCCGTCGGCCTGAAGCGATTGATCGAACTCTATGCACTGGACCGGCCAGATTTGAAGGACAAGCCCCTTGTGCCTTCGATTCCACAGAGTCTCGGGGCCGATGCCGAAGGGGACGTGTTCTCTGCCATCCGCCGCGAGGATCTCTTGCTGCATCATCCCTACGAGTCTTTTCAACCGGTCGTGGAATTCCTCGAGCAAGCGGCGCGTGACCCGAATGTTTTGGCAATCAAGATGACCTTGTATCGGGTGGGTCGCAACTCACCGATTGTCGCCGCCCTTCTGGAGGCCATAGAGCAGGGAAAACAGGTATCCGTGCTCGTCGAACTCAAAGCACGGTTCGACGAGGAAAGCAACATCGAGTGGGCACGCACCCTGGAGGATGCCGGTGTACATGTTGTCTACGGACTGGTCGGCATGAAGGTCCACTCCAAGACCGCCCTGGTGGTCCGGCGGGAAGGCGAGGAAATTCGCCGCTATGTGCACCTGGGAACGGGCAATTACAATCCGGTGACCGCACGGGTTTATTCCGACTTCGGCTTTTTCACCTGCAGCGAACAGATCGCTAACGATGTCACCTACTTTTTCAACGCCCTGACGGGGTACTCCCGGAAGAATGAGCCGCGCGAACTCCTGGTGGCACCCGTCAATCTAAGGCAGCGGCTCGAAGAATTGATCCTCAGAGAAATTGCCCTTCAGAAGAAGGGCGAGCGCGGCCATCTGATCTTCAAAATGAACGCACTGGAAGATCAGCAAATGATCAGATTGCTCTATCAGGCCTCGCAAGCCGGTGTGAAGGTTGACCTGTTGATACGGGGACTTTGTTGCTTGCGGCCCTCGGTCAGTGGGTTCAGTGACAATATCCGCGTCACGAGTATCGTTGGTCGGTTCTTAGAGCACAGCCGCGTCTATTATTTCCGGAACGGAGGTGCCGAGGAAGTTTATCTCGGCAGCGCCGACCTCATGCGAAGGAACTTGAGTCATCGAGTCGAAATCCTCTTTCCGATCCACAGCCCCCAATTGGTTCGTCGCTTGAAGGACATTCTTGACATCCAGTTGGCCGACGAAAAGAAAGCTCATCATTTGCAAAGCGACGGAAGTTACAGTCGAGGCAGCAGGCGAGGTCAAGCGGATGCCATCCACAGCCAACTCCAGTTTCTTACATCTGAAAAGGCACCTCTCAAGGTCGGCAAGGGCCTGGCGGCGTTGTCTCGCAAGCGGCTGGTCGCCGATCGGCGCACGGACAGGCGCACCAAGTCCTGACTCGCTACAGGCTGTGGGCGGTCCCGTCGAAGATCGAGATGGCGACGTGATGGTGAACGCAGATTCGGGATTGCCAGGCTTCACGTATTTTGTCTCCGCGACTGACCCGTCACCGGTAGGCACGGAAATCAGGTTGGCTTTTGAGGTGCCCGGTGGAAGCGCGCGGGCGGACGCCCGTCGTCCGAAACATCATTCCCTTTTTGACAGCTGTCTCCGCTACTGAGCGATGCGGTCAGGATCCACGAACAATCGCCCGAATACGGCCCCAAATATGAATCCTCCTACGTGTGCGAGATAAGCTATACCTCCTGTCTGGACCGTGGCCACGCTGCCCGCATTGAACAGTTGGATGAGGAACCACACACCGATCAGAAGCGCGCCCGGAATGAGTGTCACACGGACAAAAAAGAAGATGACTAGGAGCACGCGAATCCGATCGCGAGGATAGGTGACAAGAAAAGCGCCCATCACTGCGGCTATCGCGCCACTTGCACCAAGGTTGGGAACTGTGGAATGAGAGTTGGCGATGACCTGGGCCAGCATCGCCACCAATCCGCCAAGAAGGTAGAAGGCCACGTACCGCAAGGGATTCATGGCGTCTTCAATCTCCGGCCCAAAGGCCCACAAGAAGATCATGTTGCCGATGATGTGCGACCAACTACCATGAATGAACATGGCGGTAAGCAGAGTGATCCAATGATGGCCGCCCACAATGTTGGCCGGGACTGCGGCCCAGTTGAGCACAAACGCTTCGCCGCCTAGCAATTCCTGCACAAAAACAAACCCGTTAATCACAATAATGAGCAGCGTCATCAGCGGAAAGTGTGCCGGGCGCCGCGACGCATCCGATAACGGGATTATGGTCCCCACGGTGTTTTCTCGCTCCTCGAAACGGCTTTTACGCCAACGAGCCCGGCTTATCGACGTTTATCGCCACTACCCAAGCCACACCACGCGACCTGCGGCAAAGCATAGCATCAGTCGAGTTATGCCGCTAAGGGGGCAAGTGCCAGGCTACGACTCATAATGTGATTTCGGGATTGCTTCTGAGTACGCGTTCCGGACGCGCAATGCTGCAAATCACTGGTACGGATGCCGCGGATGCCGTCGTTAAATTGGCCCTCGCAAAGTTGATATGTTAGAGTGCGGTGGCAAAGGAGGGCCAATGAATCGCTTGTTCTCTTTGCTCCTGATTTCGCTGTTTACTTTGGTGATTTGCCCACGAACTTCGTCCATGCCGACATCCGACGAGGAAACGCTTAAGAATCTCGAAATGGAAGCAGCCAAGCATTCAGGATTCAGCGACGCGGATGTCGCCTTTCAGAAAAGCATTCTCGGACCACGCGTTATCAGCATCGATCCCCTGGGGCACGTCTATGACCAGAGCCCAGCCGACTACGAGAAGATGATCGTAGGGATAAGAACGGCCAACCCAGACGCAAAAGCAAGTACTGACATACACGATGTTAAGGTTCGCATTTCGGGCGATACCGCAACGGTGACGTATGGGGGAACTTACACGGCTTCCGGGTTCAAAGATCCCAATGCAAATGTTCCAGGAGCGCATTTCGTTGTGGTTGACACCTGGCAGAAGACGGCTGGGAAGTGGAAGCTTATCTCCAGCGCGGCGGTCTCGACTGAACCGATTCCAGCAGAGGCGTACAAGATGCCTGCTCCGGGAGCAGCGAACTGACTTCACCCTTATAATCGGCTCAAGTCCCGTCAGTTCCGCCAACCGGACACGTTGCCCCTGGCCCGAATTCCTCGAAAACCGGACCGCCGAGACCTCTCTCCCCAACTGCTCGTGAGAAATTCGGGCCAGAAGCGCCAGAGTGGGCGGTCTGGATCCTCGGTTGTGCGGCAAGAGTGCCTCAGGCGGAGGACGCGCGGCGGTGCACGGTTACACGGATGCCGTGCTTGGGCCGCAACGTGACGGAGGCATGCGGTTGGACGGGATGACCGGGCACGAGGTCAAGATGGAACCTCTGTTGGATCATGGCGAGCAGCAGCGTGGCCTCCAGCATGGCAAAGGCCGCGCCGACGCATACCCTCGGACCACCGCCAAAAGGGAAATAGGCGAATCGAGGGATTTTTCCCGAGCGGAGGGGATCTTCGCGCCAGCGCTCGGGATCAAATGTGTCCGGATTGGAGAAGAAACGCGGGTCGCGCTGCGTCAGTGATTGAAAGATGAAGATATTCGTGCCGGCAGTCACACGATAGCCGCCAATTTCGCAGTCCGCCACGGCGCGGCGTCCAATGCCCCAAACGGCCGGATAGAGCCGCATCGATTCTTTGAGGATCATTTCGGTGTAGCGCAGAAGGGGAAGATCCTCGGCTGTAGGTTCACGACCGCTGAGCACCGCGCGAAGTTCTTCGACGAGCTTAGCCTCTATGCAAGGATTCTCGGCGAGCAGGAAGCAGGTCCAAGACAGCGCGAGCGCGGTAGTCTCGTGTCCAGCGAGAAAGAGGGTCATAACCTCATCGCGCAATTGGGTGTCGCTCATCGATTGACCCTCGGAATCGCGCACCTGAAGAAGAGTGTCGAGCAAATCTCCGCGCGGCTGATTCGAGGCGCGACGCTCGCCGACGATGCCGTTGATGATTTTGTTCAGGTCACTGATGGCGCGGCGCCGCGCTGGCGCCAGGAAGTCCGGAAGGTCAAACGGGAGGAGGAGAGCCTGGCTGGCATCCGCCATGAACCTGTCGGTTACAACTTGCATGGCTTTGCCGACACGTTCGGCGACGCCGGTGACCTCCGCTCCAAACAGGCATTGTGCGACGATCTGGAGCGTCACGCCCATCATGTCCTCGTGAACGTTGCGTGATTCGCCGCTGGTCCAGGAAGCGAGCATGCGGCCGGCGGCGCGAGTCACGAGCGGCGCATAGGACAAGATGTTTTCGCGGCGGAAGGCCGGCTGGATCAGGCCTCGTTGGCGCTGCCACGGTTTGCCTTCGTTGGTTAGCAAGCCATTCCCGAGAACGCGAGCGAGGGCGCGATAATCGGCGGACTTGGTGAAGTTCCCGGGATTTGTGACCAGCACATATTCGATGTCGCGAGGATGCATCAGCAAGCAGATAGGAACGTGAAGGTAGCGAAGTTGCACAACGTCGCCATACTCCTTAGCGCAACGCGAATAGAATCCCAGCCAGTCGCGTGAGACAGCGGCCAGATTGCCAAGGAGGAAATGGCCCTTGGGGCCGGGAGGACGTCTTAGAGGGTGCGTAATTGCGGACGGAGCGGCTGCCACCATGCTATGGTCCCGCGTTCTGCCTTCGTGCAGAGGGCAAGATTATAGCAAGATCAAATGCGACCAGCACGTGGTCACAACTGTTGATAACTGTTGATTCGTTCCGGCAAGCCTTCCGTGTAGAGTGAACGCTGAGCAGGCCTCGCAACGACTAATGCAGGTGCCGAACTGGATTCGGGAAGGCCGAAGCTGATGGCCGTCGGATTCCGACCAACCAATCTCATCTCCTCGCAATCAGTTCTCGACGAGTACGGGCATTTGATCAACCGTGATTTCCTCTGGCAGAACACTGATGTTGTTTTGCCAATCGCGGTATTCCGTTAGCTGCAGTTTATTGGGTATGCGAACCGAGCGGCTGGCTCCGGTGCTGTCCCACAGGACCCAACCCTCATAACCGCCTGCCCGTTGTAACTCGCACGCCCAAAGGCCGTCTTGGTATTGGTCACAATGATCAAGCGTGGCCCCAACCATCCAACCCTCGACCGTAGCATAAGCCTCGCCGGGTAGCCTGACGCCTTGCCAATTATCTGACGAATCGCCACATGCGGGTCCCCATAAGGTTCCCCAAGCGCAGTTATCATAGGCATACCAAACCAGGCGCGACACCCCCGATACCGCCTGAACTACGTGAAAGCGCATCAGCCATGATGCTTCTTGTTCCTGGTCGTTAACTGTTGTGGTTCCCCAACTTGCCTCGGTGTCCCATATCTCAAGCGATGACAGGCCATGTCTTGCGAGCGTTTTCTTTAGTTGCGCCACGCCTTGCACGATGTCCTCGGGTTGTGTGTAGCCATAGCCATGAAAGGAGGCAACATCCGCATACGGATAGGTCCCGCCTGCTGCCGCCAAAAATAAATAGCTATCGAGCCAACTCAGATTAGGCTCGTTGATGCGGTTGACTGAGGGCAATAGGACCTTATTCGCATTGACGCCACCGCCAGGAGCGCAAACGCCGTTTGTGCAGCCGCAATTGGCGGGGTCCTTCGCGATTTGGTATAGGTCCCTTGCAATGCTCAGAAGTTGCGCGTCTGTTCCGTTCCAGAAATCCGTGAGGTTCGGCTCATTCCACGTTTCGTAATATTGCACCACACCGCAGTAGCGTCGAACCAGCTGAGTAAGGAAGTCGTCAAACGCTCGCATGTCGGGGGCGTCGCATGTCCCTGCCGCCCCCGTCGATCCGCAGGGATCAGCTGGGTTTTTCGACGCCCACGGTGGCACGTAGCCGAGAGTAAAAATAAAGTCCCGTACCCCATTTCGTTCAGCGGACGCAATCGTGTCATCCATCGTGGTCCAATTGTACTGGCCATCCGCCGGTTCCAGCGTCGCCCAGTTCACCACATCCCAGAGGCGGAACGTGTGAATTGGGAATGCGGGGAATGGCACCGCCGCCGTCGATGACGTGGGGTTTGCGACCAGCCGGTGAATGGTCATCCCGAAATACGCGTCTAGAATGGACCTACTCGCTGGAACAAAAGTAGCCACAAGCGGGCTATTGGTGTACGCGAAGTGTGTGACTGCAGAATCGTTCGGACCCATCCAAGAAGCCCCGGCACCACACCCGATGAGCAGTTCGCTTATCGCGAAGCTGACGGGAATCAGCATCATGCCAAGGCATAGGTTTCTGCTAACCCTTTGCGCTACATCACGAAACATCGCCAGCCCTCCTGGGACAGGACTAGTAGTACTAGTACCAATTATACATCGGCACTTCCCAGTGACGGGCAGTAGTTCGCAAAGGACTTGGTCAAAGACTAAACAGGAGACCGACTGGGATGGCGGAGAGGCTAGCCGTGCCGGCGAAGCCCAGTAAGGCCGCTAGACGCACGGACCGGTATCCGAACGCCGGGCTTGCCCCCTGTTGTCCACGCGTTGGTAACGGCAGCCTCGATGTGCAAGAGCACACACCGACCTGATGTCTCCGCGAGGGCAGGTGCTAGATTGTGCGTCGCAGCAGGAAGATCATGTCCGTGGCGCTATTGTCGAGCGGCGCCTTGCTGAAAGAGCCGCACTCTTCCACAACTTCCAGTCCCGTTAACAGGAAAAGCGCCCGGAGATGCGGATAGGTGTAGTAGGAGAGGGTCGGCGACTCGCATTCCTCACGAATTAAGTCTCCGTCTTCGTAGGTTCGGAGAAGAAATGTAAGCGTGTAGATCTGGTGGATTTTGTCGACCGCATCTTTCCGGTAGTAGCGCCGCACGATGTGGTTCATAGCAGAGGGATCCGTCCACTCGATCTCCAGGATTTCCTCGCCGAGCCGTGCCTGTAGCACTTCGAATTTCGGGTAGAAGACGTCGAAGGCCAGAATCCCTTTTTCAGGGAGGTGAAATGCTGCGGTGGTGAGGGCGCGGACCTGCTCCTCGATAGAGTGCATATGCTGCATAGGCCGGAACGGAATAATCACCAATGGATATTTCTTTTCGAGGCGGAAATTGCGCATGTCACCGTGATGGGTGCGAATCCGTTCGCGCACATCCGGAGGTTCCCGCTCGATCTTCTCGCGAAGAATGCCGAGCATGGGCAGAGAACTGTCGACACCGTGAATGGTGGTGCCCGCACGGGCGATGGGCAGCAGCACGCGGCCGGTGCCGCAACCAATTTCGAGAACCGGCCCGCCGATGCGCTGTGCCAGGTCCACATAGAAAGGCCCATCGATGAGATCTGTCATGGCCGCGTAGGCGCCATCGTAGTATTTAGCCAGCACGGCGTAAGGGTCGATTCCACTGGTCATTTGCGTACTCCGACGAGAACAGCCAGTGTGCTCTTATCGGTTTGCCGTGCTCCCATTACGAACACCGCCGGCATCACGTGCAAGCGCTCCACGACGGCCTCTTGCAGATGACGGGAGATAGTTTTCTATTCATGCTGTGAATGATAGTCATTCATAAGGTGAATGGCACGACCGGCTTACGTTGGGGAATTGCATCTGAGGAGCGAGTTCCTGGATGCATCAACAATTTCCGACAGCGACCTGAACAAGAATCGACTCATCAAAGGATAGTCCTTACACTCCTTCGCAAATGGTGTAGCACCTCGGCCAGCGGGAGTCGCCCGCAGAATGGTTAGAGAGATTGCCTGCGGGCACGGTCCAGGTACGACCTTTGTGGAAAGCCTATTCCTGCTCCATAAATCGGCTCAGCAAGTATCTTACATTTTGCCAAGGGCAGCGAAGAGGTAGTGATCCGAGACTGCAACCTTCCCGCGGCGAAGCTTGTTCCTTTCTCAGCTGAAGGTGCCGACGATCAAGAACTCAAGCTGGTTGCGTCTGGAAAGCTAGGCCTCCCGGAGACGCGTCTTGACATTAAGCAACTTCTGAAAATTCCAACGGGCAGTGTTGGGCGGTGAATAAGGCCATTCAAGCGCTTGTGGTCGACAGAGAAGAAGAGCTGTAAAGAAGAAAACAACGGCGTTCTGGGACGCAAGCGCGCTCGTCCACTTTTGCGTTCACGAAGCTGCGAGCCGTCAGGCTCGGTCACACCTAAGGCGATTCGCCCCCGTATTGTGAGCGGCTCTGAGGCCACAACCTCGTTGCTGGCTAAAACTCTTTCCGGATGATTGCTGTCTGCCAGCTGAGCGGAGCATGTCGCAGGAGGCCCTCGCGGGAGAATCTTCGTATGCGTCTCTTCTCAAATGCCCTATTGGGCATAATATAGAATGGGGAAATCGCCGGGCGTCAAGCCCGCGGCAATAAATTTGCAAAGAAAGGCAACCCAATGGACCTTCATCAGTTAGCGAAGGAATTGCGGGAAAGACAAATTTGCCAGGAACGCTGGAAGGACTGCGAAATGTCGGAAGCGGACTTTCGGAAAATCCTGCTTGAAATGCCAGACGAACGGATGGTCTTGACATACTGCGCGTGCCCGGGAGGTGGCGAAGATCACGTGCCCCGGGACCTAGGGCTCGCGGCAGTGCAAGTAGCCGAATCGGCTGAGGAGTGGCTCGAAATAACCAGTCAAATCGGGCCGAACGGAGAATTGCTACCACGCCCCGAGCCACAAAAGTTCCAGTTTTCGCGAGCAAAAGTACTTGCGCTACTAGGCCAGCATCGCCCGTATATGCTCAAAAAGCGGGGAAAGACCGCTGGCCACACCTAGTCTTGGGCTTCCCGCTAACGACGTTAACTCTAGCGGTCCTGGCAAATGGTTGAGTAGCTCCCAGGAACTCCCACCACAGAAGAAGGCGTGACCTGAAGAATCTCTGCTGTTAAACGGTCCACCGGGCAAGTTGCGCCCGAATCAGCGAGAGGAAGGCTCTGGTGCCGGTCTCACCGACAGCGCGAAACCAATCTCGCGGAAGCAGGAATCAACTATGTCTTACATATGGGCATGGTTGAGCAACGGACTTACTCGTGCTTGGCATCGGTCTCGCTATTTCGTTGTTGGTGCTCATTTCGCGCCTTCTCCAAAGACCTCTTGAAGCCGCCTCCCGACAATCTGATCTTCTCCCGGTTGCAGCATCCAGACGCCCACAACAATCGCGTTGTTGCCTCCCGGTAGCCCGGCGCTGGCGGGGCCTCCGCCTGTGGATGGGTTCAGTTCAATGCGGGGGACTCCTTCGCGCATCTTTTGCATCACCTCTCTTGCTGACAGTTTGATTCGATTCAGGTCGTAAGTAATCACCAAGTGTGGGACATGGTTCGCAACAGGGGGAATGAAAATTCTTGCTTCAACGCTGGGAATGCCTTGAACGAGTTCTGCGATTCGCTGCGCTCGGGCGCGATATTCCGCTTCCATTGCGGCATCGTCCTGTTTAAGAAACCAGTCCACGGCAGCGACGAGGCCAATGATCTCCTCCTTCCCGACTTTCATCCCACGGCCGATGGTGTTCGAGTAGGGTGAATTGTTTAATTGTGCCGCGTCGATCAAATCTTTCTTCCCCAAGAGCAACCCAGTACATTGCGGTCCGCGAATACCCTTTCCACCGGAAAAAGCCACCAGATCAAACCCCATTTCCGTATAGTTCCAGAGGTTGGAAATAGGCGGCACATCGGCAGCAGCATCGTTGAAGCACGGCACCCCATGCTTGTGGGCGACGCGGACCCAATCTTCCCTGCCTATCCGGCCACCCTCGGCAGCATTGAAGAACTGGGTCATTACTGTGCGTTCGGTGAACGCCCGTTCATATTCATCGAGCGTCTCCACATCGATGAAGCGCGCGCCACAGTCGCGAATCGCGTGATCGTAGTCATAGTGATGCGTCTTTTGGACGATGACTTCGTTCCTTAACCCCTGCATTTCGGCGGGAATATTTGCAATCGCGGATTTGTTACCCCGAGTGATGCACGCCGCTGTCGCGAGCGTAATTGCAGCTGCAGCACCCGAAGTGACCAACGCCCCTTCGCAGCGGAGACGCCTCGCCAGGTACTCGCCGGCGGCCTTTTGGAGTTCCATCAGGTGAACAGGCTTTTGTGCCGCCCAAGCAACCGCTGCTTGCACTTCCTCCGGCATGATGGACGCGGATAGGATCGTATAGGTGCCAGCGGCGTTGATGAATGGAGTTACGCCAAGTTTCTGGTAATAATCTACGGCACCTGTAGGAGGCGTCGAGCCATTCACAGGGAATAGGCGGCCGATGCACACGCCACCCGCTAGTGCCTGGCTCCCCTCGCGAAAAAGTTGTCGACGGCTGATCGATTCCATGCTTCCTCCTTTTTAATTTCTCGGGTAGCTGTCGGCGGTTGCCGGCAGCGAACCTTGCAACATGGGAATATTGAAATACTGCGGACGAGCTTTTTCCCACTGGACCATACTGAGGCCCGAGGGATCGTAGAGAATTCGTCCTGCGCGAATGGTCATTCGCGCTACGATTTGGGAGGTGCCTTCCATCTTGGCGTAACCGCAGTCAATGTAGCCGAAATGACCGTGCAATTCGTCCAGAACAGCGATGTCGGCATCCTTGCCGATCGACAAAGTCCCAAGCTCTGGCCGGTGAATTTCGTGCGCAGGATTGACTGTGGCACGCCGGATCAAATCGCTCAGTGGTACACCCATGCTCAGAAACTTGGACATCACATTGCTCATGCTGAGAATTAAGAAATCGCCGGTGTGCAAGTCCGTGGACATGGAGTCGGGAACAAATCCCTGCTTGACGGCGCGCACGGCATTGCGGAACCAGAAGCTGCCCGCTCCGTGGCCTACATCGAAAATTACTCCACGGTTTCGCGCTTGTTGCAGGATCGGATTGAGTTTCCCATCCTCGAGAACGATCGGGAACTGTTGCGCAAACACATGGGTATGAATGTCTCCGGGTCTAGCCTTCTCGAGAATGAGGTCCGCATAGCTCCTCTCCGGGCGCGGCCAGAAATCAAACATAACCGGAACCTTGGCTGCTTCTCCACATGCGACCGCTCGATCGACAGCGGCCCAGGTGGGATGCAATTCCTCCAGGGGTTTCTGGGTCCAATAGTGAGCCGTTTTTACACCCACGATGATGTCCGAGTATCTGAGGACGGTGTCAGCACAGCGCTTCACATCCATTTGGTCAACGGTCTGTTCCAATCCCCCTGTCATGCCATCGGCCACGATGTTTAGAAACGCCAGCACACGTACCTTCGCGTGGTCGATCACTTCTTCCTTTTCCTGGAGAAAGGTGTCCGCCCCCGCCGTTCCAGCGTCAACGATGGTGGTTACGCCGGACTGCAAGGCCAAATCCGCTGGAACGCCGAGCGGAGCAAGTTGCGAGCGCGGATCAGCGGTGAGCAGAGCAGCGAGGGCCGGAACTTCGTGATCCGGCGAGTCGGGAGCGAACCAATTGAGCGGTGCGCCTCCGTGCCCAACGTGGTAGTGGATGTCGATCAGGCCTGGCGTGACGTAAAGACCTGAGACATCCACAACTTTCAGTGCTTCGTTGGCGGGAATGTCCTTTTCAACGGCTGCGACCTTGCCCACCAGAACAGCAACGTCCCTTTTTCCGTCTAAGCCGTTCGCGGGATCAATGACGTGGCCCCCCTTGAGCAGCAAGTCGTACCGAGGCACCGGTGTGTTGGCCACCTGTGCATTAGCCACGAGGACTGCGAATAACGCTGTCAATGTGCAAATCGCCTCTACCGTTTGCCGCATGAGACGGCCCCTTTCGATGCCGAGAATTTTCTGTTAATAGCCAGGCTGTAGCCTGAAAGGCCCAAGACTGCAATCAAAACGCCGCCCATTCTGGCACAGAAATCGCAAGTATTGCGCAGAAGAAAGCCATTTCTCAATCAACGCGCTTCGCCAACTCCTTATAATCCAAAAATCGGAAAAGTTCTTGCAAGTACGCTGATTCCAGGCCAGCGATCCGCGGGTCCAGCCTGGAAATGTTTGCCAACGTCCGGACGGGGCCTCCCGAATCGCCCTAACCTTCCGTTTCCACTGCACTTCGCTCAGTCCTTTGAAATACTCAACCTTCCCCTGCTGCACCTTCCTTTGTCTGTTGATTTTGTCCATTTTCCGGACTCTTCGGGTCAGGAGAGGCCACTGAGGAGGGAGTTATCTCGATTCGGCCTTTCTTTTCAATCGGTAACCAAGGGACAAACGTTCCATGAGGCTGGGAGCCGCCGTCCATTGAAGTCCCCGGCCCATGTGCGCCACAGTCGCGACATCGCGCGAGTCGTAAAAGGCCCCGCGAAATCTGATTCAAATTTGTGAAGGAGACCCACCATGAAAGCACTTCGGAATGGGATGTTGACAATCGCCGCGCTTGCGCTGGCTGGCATCTTCACGGGCACGGCGAACGCGCAGGCGAAGGCGGCCGGAAGCTTCACTCTGCCCTTCGAGGCAAAGTGGGGGAATGCTGTTTTGCCGCCAGGGAACTATACCTTTTCCGTTCACTCAGCAAACTCGGCAAGCGGCGCAGTCTACCTCGTTACCCTCGCCCCACAGGGCCGGATCGGCGAGACGATCACCTCGATGCAAGATCTGGGCGCGAGGATCGGTGAGAAGAATATGCTCGTCGCCGTGCGCACCGGGGGACGCTACAGAATCACGTCGCTGCACTTAGCTATTGCGAACCTGGTCGTGAACTTTGCCGTGCCTAAAGACGAGCGGACACAGATCGCTGCGGCGCCTCAACTGGTCGAGAGCGTGCCGATTCTTCTGGCGATGAAGTAGGTGAACGGTTAGCAGCGCTCGGAACCGGTGACCACCCATGGTTTATCGAGAAGCCGTACATAGATGGGCCACAACCGCATGCGATTGTGGCCCATCTACTGCAGAAAGCGTACCTTAGCTGCTAGTGGCATCGTCCACTCCTTTTCGTGCCTGGTCAGCTAATCAAGGCACCACGATAGGTTTGAGGGTTGCTCAGGTTGCTGAGTCTTCTGGAGCGGGCAAGGCATGATTCTCGAGATCTCTGGTGCAAGCAACTTCGCTTTATCCTCTTTTACAGAGACCTCTGTTTCTTCCAAATGCATTTGTGCTAAGACTTCCGGTGGCAGCCGGTCCCAAGTGTGGGCAAAAACCAGGCCGGTTTCACCCAACCTGCGCAGTAGGTCCCGATGGTTACGGGCAAGGATTCTGACTCTTCTGCACTTGCAGGGTGTGACCCGCGCTACCTCCAAAACAATCGCGGCAAGGCTGGCAACTTGCGGCGTCTCCGACTTCGCCAATTGTTCCAAACGAGCCACGTTTTTCTTGGAAATATGAGATTGGTGCATAAACCCAAAGATATCGTCCCGGTCTTCCACGGCCCGCCGTTCGCTTTTTTGGCACCCTCTGGCAGCGTTTGCACACATGAATTTTGTGGCCCTTGCCGGGAAACTGCTCGTTCGGCCGCACGCGCCCACAGATCCTGCAATGGTGTCCGTTGCTCAATCCATGCCCCGATAAGACATAGTTGATTCCTGCTTCCGCGAGGGTTTCACGCTGGTCGCACGACTCGCATCGCACGGTACATGAAATTGAGCACCTGGGCCAAGAAGCAGGGACTGCGAGACTGCGAGGTCTCGTTTCCACCCGAATCCTGGCTGGCACCATGGTCGCATATTTCGACATTTTCCCCTTTGCCAGGAGGCTTGAGTTTACTCATGAACAGGAAACTTGGCTGATCAACGACCGATACTGCTGCAATCCGAAACGCCTGTGCCAGGAAGCTGTTCTATCGTTCAATTCGCCTTCGCCAGGAAGCGGGACAGGACGCCCTCCGGCCGACTGTGTCGATCTCTTACCAATATCGAGACAGCAAGGCCGGTCGGCTCGAGGCAGAAAAGAACCCTTGGTACTCCGAACAGAGTTTGTTGGAATCGCTGAAAAAAGCCCGTGCGGAGCTTAGATTCGCTATTGTCCATGCGTCACTCACTGCTGAGGCAGTTGTGTGCCCGCACCTTGAAAACGCAGACAATTCCTTCGCGGACGACCAGAATTGCAACGACCCGTGCCCGTGCGGTAGTGGCAAGAAATGGAAAAGATGCTACGGAGCCTGATGCACACAGGGCTGCCTACCCGGCTTCGGCGCGGATTACGCGTGAAAACGGCTGACCCGGCGCGCAAGGGTTCGATCCGAGCTCGGTGACCGCCTACGATTTTGAGTGATAGGTCTCGCGGGCTCGACTGCGGGATTTCAGGTCCTGGTTGTTAGCAGGAGCGTTCGTCGTTTGCGTGTTTGCCGGAGCCCGGTGCGCAGACACAAGTTGCGAGATCATTTGGGCGGCCTGCCCGCGTGTAAGCCCTTGGGGCACGGGAATCCTGTTAAGGGCAAGAACCTGTTTTTGTTTGTCGCTGGGGAGTTCGTTTCTCCAGTGGGCCGAGCGTTCAACCAGCCGCCGCGCGTCGGGACGATGGAGGACCACAAAACGGTCCGCGGATGCAACCGCCGCGGCCAGACTTGTGGCGCGACTCAACAATAATACTGAGCTCTGGCGAACCGAGGAAAGTCGAATATCCCACGCGTCGAGGAGATTGGGCTCGATCGAAATCCATTCGCCCTCGGGGAGGCCGAGCCGGTATCCTGCGGGCACGGCCTGCCACGTATTCTGTGTGTAGGCCCGTATTTCCGCTGGCGGGTCGAAGTTGAAGAACTCAATCCGTTCCGCAGCGACCTTGAGATCTTCAGGTGTCCGGATGCGCGATATATCGATCCACGGCTGCGTCCGATTGAATCGTTCGATCTGTCGTTCGACCTCCAGGGCATTGCCGCCCTTCAGATTCATGTTGAGCGGCAAATTGAACAAGGTGTGCAAGCCCGGCAATTGATGGGTTCTGGAGTTGTCGGCAACGTCGATGACCACGAGGTCCTTCTTTCCAGGATGCAGCCGCGTGCCGCGCCCGAGCATTTGCGCGTAAAGCAGCTTCGATTTCGTCGGCCGCGCCATGATTACGCAATCGACGCGCGGTTCATCAAAACCCTCGGTCAGCACATTACAGTTGGTAACTACATCGATCTCTCCTGCCGAGAACGCCGCTAGAGTCGAGCGGCGCTGATCTCTTGAAAGTGCGCCCCAGACCGTCGCCGCTCGAATCCCGGCCTCGGCAAACACGCGATGCACGTCCTTAGCGTGCGCCACGTCCACGCAGAAGACGATAGCGCGTCTTCCCGGTGCGAAATCTCGATAGGCTTTCACCAGCAAACTGTTGCGCAGGGGTATATTCACCGCGTGTGCGAGCTGGCTTTCGATAAAATCGCCATGTCGGACTTTCACGTGATCAAGGGACAAATCGCTGGCCACGCGCCAGCCTGTAATGGGACACAGGTAACGGTCCGCAATCATCTCGCGCATGTCCCGTGCGTAACAGACCTCCTGAAATACTTCGCCGAGTCCTTGCTTATCACCGCGCCGCGGCGTGGCAGTGAAACCGATCAGGTAGCGGGAAACGTTGGGTTCGAACAGGCCGAAGTGATCGAAGATGCGCCGGTAGCTAGGTGCGACTGCGTGGTGCGCTTCATCAACAACCACGATGGAGAACTCATCCGGCTGCAGCCGCGACAAGCGAGCGCCGCTGCGAGCTAACGTTGGTACGGAAGCAATGACCACCTTCGCATCGTCAGCGGCGCGACTGCCGGCTTGTTCAATCTCCACCTTCAATTCGGGATCAATGGATCGAAACTTATCCCGCGCCTGCAGCAGCAGTTCCTCCCGATGGGCGAGCACGAGTAATCGTTTCTTCATCTTGAGAACGCGCGGGAAATGAGCGAACACCACCGTTTTCCCGGTGCCCGTGGGCAATGAAACGATCACACGCCGTTTGCCGGACCGGTAGGCATCGCAAACCGCATTCAACGCTTCGCTTTGATAGGCGCGCAGGTGGCATGTCGTCGGAAGATGGCGAATCTGCATTTTGCCATCCAGTCAAGAACTGTCGTTCGGTCAGTCTCGTGGCCAGTTCACTGAGTCATTCTTTCACATTTTCCTAAAATCACAACCGCACACGGACCTGGCTCGTACAACCAGGCTGCCCAGGTTCCTTCTTCAAACGTGACGCGCACATCTCCGCGCAGCCCGTCGATGAACTGCAGAATCGAGCTCGCACTCAAAACCTACTCCAAAGGGGCGCCCTTTTATAGTGTGTGGGAACCGTCAGTTTCACACATGAGCACACCTGTACCTTCGGGCTATTCGAGGTTTGCACAAAGAACCTCAAACTTAAAACATTGAGCCTTTGACAATCGTCGAACAGTTTGTGAGGAGACAAGGATGACAAGGGTCCTTTTATTGGTGTCGACAGGCATACTGTTTACTATTTTAGGCTGCTCAGGAAATTCCGAGAAAGCCGTCTCGAAAAGCGCACCGGCAGTGGTGAAGGCGTCGGTTGCGCCAGCCAGTACCTCTCCCGCTGTAGAGCCAGCGCCTGCGCTTTCCGTACCGTCGGTCGGACAGACAAAGCAGCAAGCCTGGCGCTCTGAAAATGTCAAAGACGGGGTCGGCAACGCTGTTACGCTGAAGCGTACTTCGTTAGACCGCAAATTTGATTTAATCGTTCTCCAGAAGGGATCGTATTCTTTTTTGTCTTTCGTCAGGCACGGGCACTGGGAGTCAGTCCATAACCTGCCGGCCAAAGGCAAGTTAATGTATCTCCGTGTGAAATTTGAGGACGGACTAGAGAAACGCATCGAGTGGGACCAACTGGGGTTCGCCACGGAGAACCTATACAGCGTCTTATGGTCATACCCCGCCAAGACAGACGTTCCCATCGGTCCAGTGCTGGAAGGCCCCACCAGTGCTTCTGTTGGAGGTGACCAACTCCTTATTCAAGATATGATGGAGCACAAGACGATGCTTTTAGAAGTCGAACCCGGGGTCACAACACAGTTCGACGTAACAGGGCTCGCGTACGAACTAGAGAAGGTTCGCTCTACCAAAACGCAGCCAGTTCTCGAGGCTCGGCAAACCGCCGGGTAGGTCAACCCAATCAGAGACGTTCGTTGCTTCAGAGGTCTTAGCAAACAGCCACCTTCTCGCGCGTTTTAAGAAAATTTCTTGTGGGTCCTACTGGACATGGTAGCGGATCTACGAATCGCGAAATCGACTATGCTGCCCGGCACCTATGCGAGGACCTCAACCACATGCAGCCCGTAACCTTGGAACTGCAACTCAAGAGCCGAAATGTGCCGCCTGCTCTTGAATCAGAAAACGGCCCGGCCGAAAACCCACAAGAAATTATTTTGGATTCTCCCTCGTGTAAGCGCTTATTTTTGTGGGACCTATGAAGACACCCTTTTCAGCGTGGCTGTTTGCTAAGACCTCTGTGCTTGGAATTAGCTCCGTGCACAGGCCTGATTAACGCTAGTAAGTAATTGTATAATTAACCTCTTTGTTAACTTACCAGGCTTGTTCGATTACTTCGAGTTTGCTCGTGATTCGCCCAAAGAAGCGAGACGGCGGACTGAGTGAAATCGCCTGACGACAATAATCATCGAAAGGAAAATGACTGGTGCTATGGGCACCGTGACGAGAACTTACCTTCGACCTCTATGAAGCACCATGGGGCTCCCGTTCCGTCACAGCTGACGACCCAATGGTCGTAATCGGGGTGCCTACTGGATGCTTGGGAGTTCGCTTGCTGCTCACTGAGGATGAGCCACTTCAAGACCTCGCGGGCAGGCTTGTTGTCGGCTTCAAACCTGACTTTCGCCATCCCCCAGGGAACTCCTGCCACTAACCTTTGACAGCAACCGATGTGCAACCCTGTCTGCTTGCTAAGTTCGTCTGTCATCAGATTTGCGTATTCAGCAATCCTGCGCGTCCCCAAAGGAATAGTCACGTTCCGATCTAGCAGTGGCAGTAAATCTTCAAGATCACCGTTTGAATTCCGCGTCCTTGTGGGTACGAGTGCATAGTCACCACCGCTCACATCGAGCCGATACCCGTAGGGCATTTCCCTGTTTGCTGCATCTTGCCGCCTGACGCAGCAGGCGAGCGACGTCGTCTGGATGCCTGTTTCCGGAGAACCGCGCGGCGGGAGGTCAGGCGTAGGATAGTCCCGAAATTCGAGGCGAAACGCATTGATGGTGGTATGCTCCCAGCCATCCCGCTTGCGTTTTTCATGGAGGGAATTAGACTATGGGTCGACCAATCTTCAAGGCGGCGACGCCTCGCGTGTCCTTATTGTGCTCTAGCTGTGTTGTCGCCGGTCTCTCATTTCTCTTTGTCCTTGCAGCCTCCCATCACCTCGTTGCAGCGCAAGACGACTTCGTTCGCTTTTCCAAGCCCGACCTGTTCACGTTCGGAGAACTTGTAGACCTCGAAAAGAATGATCCTCCTTCACCCGCACTTGCGGAAAAACTCGAACATCTCCTTAACACTCCTTTTCTCAACAACGAGGCCTATTTCAAGGGTGCCAAGCCGAAGCGTCCCTCTTCGCCGGAACTTGGCCCCTTGCTTCGCGCCATTTGCTGGAACATTGAACGCGGTATTCACTTCGATCAGATTCGTATCGCGCTCTCTGAGCCGGAAAAGTTTGATCAGGTCCTTGCTGAAAAGAAGGATCCCAAGACCAAACCTCTGACTTCCGACCAGCTAAAGGTCGTGAAGCAGCAACTCGACGTCCTCCAACCCGCGGATGTCCTCATTCTCAACGAGGTCGACTATGGAGTTACCCGCACCGACTATCGTGATGTCACGCGCGACCTTGCCAAAGCTCTCAATATGAATTACGCCTATGGTGTCGAGTTCCTGGAACTCGATCCCCTGAATCTCGGCCTAGAAAAAGTCGAGTTGGAAGACAAGGAGGCTCAAGCCGACATTCAGAAATCCTTTGATGCGGACAAATCCAGATATCTCGGCATGCACGGCACGGCGGTCCTAAGCCGCTATCCCATTCGTAAAGCCTCGCTGCGCCCGCTTTCCGTTTGTTATGACTGGTACGCTAGCGAAAAAAAGGAAATTTCCAAGCTGGAGGCCGGGCGCCGCAAAGCTGCCAACGTCGCCTTCATGGAAAGAATTGCCCGCGAGATTCGGCGAGGCGGCCGCACAGCGCTTTTCGTCGAACTCGCTGTACCCGAATCTCCCACCGGCGCTGTAACCGTTGTCGCCCCTCACCTTGAGAACAAATGTAAGCCCGGGTGCCGCGCTAAACAGGCCATGCAAATCCTCGACTGGATCCGCACCGACCATAATCCCGTTATTCTCGGCGGTGATTTGAACACGACCGGCACCGACAACGCCCCAGTGTCGGTCTCCAAGGTGCTCACCGATCGCGTCAAGGATTACGACAAATGGGCCATTCAAGCTGTCAAATGGTCCACCGGGGCGCCTACCATCCTGTTCATGCCCGTCAACATCATGCGTAATAAGAATGATCCTACTGGCTTTGATGTGCCCATAGTCTCCCGCAAGAAAGATGCTAAGCTTTTTGAGGAGAGCAACAAGTTTCGATTCGACGATGGCCATGTTTTCGATTTTCGCGGTGAGGACGAGCGCAGCGCTGAAGGCAGAGGCGGCACGCTCAGCGATTCCAACCAGCGCAGCAGCAAAGGATTCCGCTATACTTTTGCGCTCGCCAAGACCTACGGCGGGTTGTTCGGTGAATACAGACTCGACTGGTTCTTCGTCAAGGGTCTCGCTACTGATTCCCGAAAACCCGGTGGGAAATATCAGTTCGCTCCGCACTTCGCCTGGACACTAATGGAACTCAACAGCGGTCCCGAGGAATCCCTATCTGATCACGCCCCAATCACGGTCGATCTTCCATTAACCGAACCGCCGCCTCTTGCAAATAGCCACTAGCGCCAAGGTGCTACTGCCATGTGGACACTGGACCGAACACGTCCGATTACGCGAACTTACCAGGATGTGACCCGTACTTTGGACCGCGCTAGTGCGCAGCAGGTGCGATCTTCTCGACGTGAATGGTCTTCCTCGCACAGTCGAATTTGCCTGCCAGCACCACGTGTGTAGCAGGCAAGTTCCTAACGGCTTCAGGGTTGCCGACAATCCAGATTCCTTGATCATCGTCTGCCACAAAGACGGCCCGTTGGGGTTTCCATTCCGGGTGCCCCACCGAAGCACCTCCACGCCAGCATTTCTGCACACAATCCGCGCGACCCGGCTTCGTATGTTGGGTTCCGCAACTCTCGTCACTGATCCAACCGGGGCGGGATGCGTCCGTTTGCTGACCCGACACTGATCCGAGGACTACGAGACCGCAAACGAGTAAGAAAACAAAAGCAGTTCGGCTCCTGATCATGCTTTCCTCCATCTGCCGCCGCCCTTACCAAAGGTTCAGAAATTCAGAACCCTGACCACGAATGCTTCAACTGTGTGAGCTCAAAAATACGCTCCAAGACAACTCGCGGTCAATATTACAAGATGAGTACACATATGGGCAATCATTGCCGATTCAAGCCCTTTCCTCCAGTACAGATAGCCTGCCACGAAGCCAAATGCGGAATTTACGACGATTACGTAACCAGCCAAGGACAACGTGACATTGGGTACCACCAAGAAGGCCACCGGCAAGTGACCAACGCCGAATACCACCGACGAAATCAGGATCGCACTCACATAGCAACTGGAGTTCGGCCGCTCTCGCCCCTTTTGAAACAGCCGCCAGATTGCCCATACAAGCACCGTCATCAGAGCCCAACGCATCAGCAATTCTTCGGTGATTCCGCCATACAGCAGGCGCGTCGGAACCGGTAGGAGTTTGCCGAATCCTGCGATTCGCGCAATCACCTCAGGCGCTAGAAGCGGTTTCCAAAGTTGGGCCGTCAAGACAATGGCGACGCCACCCATCATACCGCCAAGGAGACCAGGAATGATTTGCGGTAATAGAGGCCGGCGTAACTGCCTGCCGCTAGCAGCCGCTTCAGCTATAGGCGACGAGAGACGGACCTTAGGAGCCAGCGCGACACCTAGTAGAACCGCGAGGATCAAGAGAATCCCCGGTTGAACCAAGGTTAGGAGCTTCAGGGCCGGCGTGATTGGCGGGATCTTCGTCCCCGCTCGCACCGGAAGACTGGCGATCACAGCGGACAAATCGATGAGCAGGATAGAGAGAACACCCACCATCCCAGCCAGCCAAAGAATCGCAAATAGCTTCATTTTGAAGGTCATTGCCAGAATGTCCGCAACTATAATATTAATAGTTAGCCATTGCACGACTCCGAAAGCAACGAGTGACTGCCCTTTTTCACAACCAATCCAGGCTGATTTCAAAGCGTAGTTTGGCAGGTCCAGACTGTCCGACGTGGCATGTGGGCCGTCAGGGCTATCGCTGGCTTATTCCCAAATAATCGCGAGCAGGAGGTCGGGCCGACTGCCTATGTCCCGATTTAACGCGGTTATCGCCGAAGTGGGTACTGGCCCGAACTTTACCGATTTTCCGACTAACCAGGACCTGAACAGGAAGGTGATATATTCTGGACCCGATGGGCTCTACGATGCAGTTCCCGTTCCGATGATGCAACCCGCAGATGTGGTGCGGTATCTTCGGGGACATTTTCCGAATCTCATCCATCTCTTTAGCGACCCAGAAAATCTCGACCCTGTGGTGCCCGAACCCTATACCTCTTCCGCTCTTCTCGCCGAAGAAGTGCTTCGTCGCCGCGATGACCCAAGTCTTTTTGAATCGTTCTACTCAGTCACAAACGAAATGGCATTGAGTCGCGAGTATTGGATGCAGGAAACCTTGGGCGATTTGGTCGGGGGCTTGGTCCATGACAAAGCGTTCGTGGCAAGACTTCGCCCTCATCTCAATGCCCAAGCTAACGAAGAGTTAGAAGCGGCGATGGGCTAGTGGGTTGCGAGCAAGTCTGCGGTCAGGGTCATGGTACGAACCTTACCGGTAACGCGACATTATCAGGACTTGGCTCACTTCGGGGCAAAGAATAGACAACTCGGCTGCGTTAGAATGGAATCAAAAAGAGTACTGATATGAGAGTCGTCCTCGCTTTCCTTCTGTTCGTCTTGCCGCAGGCGTTTGAATCGGAAAGACACTCTCTTGACCTGGAACCACTGCTCCAAGACCATGCGGCACTGCAAAGGCTGACGGTAGTCTACCAACCGCCAATCCACAAGGGTTGGGTTCAACTGTTCTTCGTGCGCGGCGATGGTTCACTAATTCTACAGGCACACCCAGACCGTCCGATGCCTGTGACCGACATTCCCACTTGTAGGGCCAAAGTCAGCCAGGACGTGGTGAAGAACCTAGTGCGATTGATTATCCAAAGACATTTCTTCGAGTTACCCGAGAGGCAGTTCATCTTCATTTATGCGGCACAAGGTAACGAGGAATTGGAATTGCACACCATCAGAATTGACGACGGCCTGGCGAAGACGAGCAGGACGTTTGGCGTTGGCAAGTTCGCAGGTAAAGAGGAAAAAATACCTCCTGACTTTTCGGCGATTGAAGACGAACTGAAGAGACTCAAAGATTCCGCCTTTCCACCCGACGGAAAGCCTTGCCATTTCGCCCCAGCCATCAACTTCTGAGGCACTTCCTCACTCCATCACGCGTTGGCCGGAGGGCACTCTCACACGAGTTACCCCACCCGACCAAGAAATCTCCCCAAGCTGTATAGAATTGAACAGTACGCATCCTTGACAGTCTCTAACATTTGGCACTTAACGTTCCCTCCCAATCATTCTGCGTCCCCCCAGAAATAGTCGTTACGTCCACGGAGGGAATTGGAAAGGAAAATCACATGACACGAGGACAACGATTGATAATTGTGGGAGCGACGATGGCTTTTGCCGGAGTTGCGATGGTCGGAATGTTGACGAGTTCACCGCGCGGAAGGGCGGATGACCGCGGCGACAACTCCGATTCGAGGATTGAACAGGGTTTCGACATCGCACCCGTACCGCTGAACCTGGAGGGGAAAAACCGGGCGTTGGTGGGATTAGGCAGTTATATTGTCAACGCACAGGGTGATTGCAATGGCTGACACTCCGCCGATCCCGCTACTGAATTCCTCCCTGGCGGAAACCCCTACTTTGGCCAGAAGCCGACGAAGATCAATCCGGCGACCTACCTGGGCGGGGTCGGGATTTCGGCATGATATCGGGGCCGCCTTCTCCCCACATTATCACCCGCAACTTGACGCCATCGACCACCTGAAGGGGATCACACGTTTGAAGAATTCCTCACAGTCCTCAGGACAGGGAAAGATTTCGATGCCCTTCATCCAAAGTGTTCGGCTACCAGAACGACAAACTGCTTTCCTCCGTTCCCTCCGTTCGACGGTGACCTTCTCCAAATCATGCCATGGCCCATCTATGGCAACATGACTGACCACGACATTCGTGCGATCTACGAGTACCTGAAAGCGATTCCATGCATCCAAGGAAACTATCCAGGTCCAGCCGGACCAGGAGCAAACATTCCACCCGAACCCGCAGACCGCTGCAGCAAGTGAGCCGTTCTCTCTAATCGCTGCGCGAGCCTGAATTTGCTGACGTTACTCCGTTTATGCCTTGGATGGCACTTGCCATTCGTATTGTGTCCGGGCCAGTGCCTGGTAGACGCGGTAAATCGGACAAGTACTGGGACCGGTTCCGAAGACTCCCGCGCATCTGGCGTTGTAAGTCGCGAAGAATCAGTCAGGGCAAGATGCCGGTCGAGTCGGGCACTAAGGCATTGAACTGGGCGGAGGATAGACCAGTGGCTTCAACATAAACGTTGGCGGCTATTCCGATCCCAGCAGGAGTCGAACCAGCTGGAGCGGACGTGAAATTGCCGAGCACTTGATGCAAAGCTCCAAGAATCTTCCTCGGTGCAGCCACCACCTCCCCCGCTGCTTCCTTGGCCGTTGTCTGCGGAAGGGCCAAAGGGATCGTCGGCTATGTCTGGGAGGCCGAGTTCGGCGGCTTCGCGGGACGGGCCGAATTGGCTCTGCGTAAGGAAGGGGCTAGTGAACGTAGAAGCCGGTCTTGGCGAGCACGACGTAGTCACGGCCTTTTTTCCCGAACATGGGAGCGAGGCGAATATCGAGTTTGTGGGGCTTGCCTTCGGCGGCGGTGGCATGCGTGTAGTAGCCCAAGGTGTAGCGGGTTTTGATGCGCTGAATCAGGGCGCGGAAGGCGTCGTCGAGATGAGCGACGTCCCGGACGTCGAAGATTTCTCCGCCGGTTTGGTCGATGACTTTGCGAATGTTGACGAGGCCAGGAACTAAACCGGCAGCGAAGAGAGTCTGCGGCGGGTTGTAACCGGGGATTTTGAGGTTGTAGAGAACGGCGTCGGAGGCGATCGCTTCGGTGATGATGTCGCGGGTGCCCTGTCCGCCGGCATCCGTGCCGACGTCATCGCTGATGAGAACAATGACGCGGCGGCTTTTCGGCGGGAGCTTGAGGAAATATTGGGCGGGCAGAAAGATGGCGTCATTGACATTGGTCGCACCGCCGGCACGGAAAGTGCTGATCTGATCGGCGATGGAAGCCTTGTCTTTGGTGAAGGGCACGCGGAGTTGGGCGTCGGTGGAAAAGGTGAAAAGGGCGACTTCGTCGTCGGGTTTGAGCGCAGCGAGAGCCGTGTTGGCGGCGTCTCGCAAAGGGCCGCGGAACGGACCGATCGAATCGCTAAGATCCAAAACGAGAGCGACATCGAGCGCCAGTTCGTCGCGGCTAAAGACGTCAATGTTTTGGGCGACGCCGTCTTCGCGAAGCTCGAAATCTTCCTTTTTTAGTTCGGGCATGATTTGGCCGGCCTTGGTTTTCACCGTGGCGTCAACCAGGACGAGACTTACGCCCACGCGGATCACACCTTGAGGAGGTTCCTGCGCACGAGCAGGGGTTGGGCGGAGACACACCACGCTTACCGCGATGGCTAGTGAAAGTGGCGCGGCGCAACAATATTTGCGCGTTGGCATGCGTCCATCATATGCGATGCCAACTTCGATTTCGCAAAGGTTTTCAGGCGCAGAGACGGATGATTTCAGGGAGAGTCCGATTCCAGAGAGCGCGCGTCAGGGTTTAGGCTTCAATCCCTGCTTCAGCTTCGGCGACGCCGGAACATTTCTGGCAAGGTTCCTCATAATATCGAATGCCTGTGCGCCCCACTCCTCACCGACCAAGACAGGGCGTACCGGCCTCGAATCATTGAACGCAAGCATCTTCATCTTCGGGTGCGATGGGACGCACGGTCTGATAGATTACCTCCTCCAGACAATCATTTTCAGCAGCTTTACAGGTCGCACTCCGGTTACCCGAACTTACCAGGCAAGTGGAATTGGATTGTTGGAGGGATTACTTCCGAGTTGCACCGTCAATCGGGCACAATCGCCAAGGCGATCACACGGCCGGGTAGTTTCGGGCCATTCCGACGGCAGAGGACCTCAGAGCCTCAACAAGTCGCAGACTCGTGCGACTCCAACAGTCGCACGGGAGGACGACAAAGCTCCGAGCATGGAGATTCTCGCAGCACCGAGTGACCGGCGAGGAGAGGATCGGCCGCTCCACTCCGTTGCCGGTTCGGCCCTACGATGACTGCTTAGCAGCAGCCATCACCCGGGCAGCAGGGTCCAGGACAACATGGACTCATAGCGGGCCTCCTTTCCCGGCGCGTATCAGCGCCGAAACCCCACGACGCACCGGCCACCCCGGCGCAACTTCAGGCGTGACCGGAGCCGCCGCAAGTCCTCTTGGACATCGGCACAACAACAGACCGTCTCGATGCAGCAGCGAATGTTCTTAAAGAAAGGGTGTTCGGCATCCTTAAGCCTGTAATAGACCCATCGACCGTCCCGCTCCTCGTTCACCAAGCCCGCCGCCTTCATAAGTCTCAGGTGCCGGCTAGCATTCGGCTGCGACACTTTGAGTGCTTCAACGAGCTCGCAGACGCACAGACCTTCCTTGACCGTCAACAAACAACAAGCCAGGCGGAGCCGGAGTCGGTCACCGAGCGCATCGAAGAGATCTTTCGTTTCGGTTAGTGCCAGATTCATATATGCGGATATTAGAATATGACGAGCACCATGTCAAATATTTTTACGGGGAAGAGTCGGTTCCGCTCGCGGGCCGACGAAAGAGAAGTTGCATGTCCATGAAATGCTTGCTGTCGCGTTTTGAGCATTTGACTAGCGCAGCGGATTATCTTATATTTCCACTATTTTGGAAATATGAAGATATCATTCGCTGTCGATTCGTTGGCTGCCCTGGCGCAGGAGACGCGGCTGAATATTTTTCGCCTGCTAGTCAGGCATGCACCGACTGGACTTCCCGCAGGGACAATCGCACGTCGTCTTCGGCTGCCAGGTCCTACACTTTCGTTTCACCTTAACGTGTTGGCCGCAGCCGATCTCGTTCAGCCGCATAAGAATGGACGATCCATCGCTTATTCCGCAAACCTCGACAGTGTCAATCGCCTGACCGGATTCCTAATGGAGAATTGCTGCGGTGGGCGAGGCGGATGCACACAGTTCTCCGGAACGGCGAATTCGCGCCGAAAGGAGTGACAGAAAATGCACGGCCGCTACAACGTTCTGTTTCTATGTACGGGGAACTCTGCGCGCTCGATTATGGCCGAGGCCATTTTGAATCACAAAGGCCGACCCAACTTCACGGGGTACAGTGCAGGTAGTCATCCCTCAGGGAAAGTCCGCCCAGAGGCAATCAAGTTGTTACAGGACGCGAGGTTGCCAACTGAAAAGCTGCGCAGCAAGAACTGGGAAGAGTTTGCGAAACCGAGCGCACCGCACCTTGATTTTGTGTTCACCGTTTGCGACAACGCAGCCAAGGAAACTTGCCCTCTCTGGCCGGGTCAGCCAATGACAGCGCACTGGGGCGTTCCCGACCCTGCCGCAGTGGCGGGTACACCAGAACAAATAGAACGCGCCTTTCGAGACGCATTCATGATTCTCGAACGGAGAATCTCTCTCTTTCTGTGCCTCCCCCTTGCTAGCCTGGACAAGCTCGCAATTAAGAAGGAAATTGATCGGATCGGTCAGACCAGTGAAGCCAAATCTGCGTAGGCGATTGACCGCTGAATTTTTCGGAACCTTGCTTCTCGTCGCGACCGTAGTCGGCTCTGGCATCATGGCCGAGCGCCTCGCAAATGGAAATGTCGCATTGGCATTGTTGGCCAATACGATCGCTACCGGCGCCACGCTCGTGGCTCTGATTCTCACCTTTGGACCGATTTCAGGCGCACACTTCAATCCAGTAGTATCTGTTGCGGATGCTCTCGAAGGTGGTTTGCCTTTGTCTGAAACTCTCGTGTATGTCCTTGCTCAAATCGCTGGCGGCATCGGCGGAACCTTACTGGCCCACATTATGTTTTCGCTCCCATACGTTTCATTGTCCCGCCACGTGCGGAGTGGACCATCTCAATTTGTTAGCGAGGTCGCGGCCACCTTCGGCCTTCTATGTGTGATTTGGGGATGCTCTCGGTCGCGATCTAACGTGGTCCCGTTTGCCGTCGGAAGCTACATCACAGCAGCATATTGGTTTACCGCGTCCACCTCCTTCGCAAATCCCGCTGTGACTATTGCGAGAGGTCTCAGTGACACATTCGCTGGCATCAGGCCCATCGACGTGCCTCTGTTCATCGCCGCACAATTCGCTGGTGGCATTGCCGCGACGCTTCTTTTCCGCTGGCTGGTTCCAAGCTTGCCGTCAACCGCCAAAGACGTGCTCGTGCCGCATACCGATAAGTAAGAATCGCCTGTTAATTCGTGCTCCGAGGAGTAGGTACGCACAATTTGGCTGAAAGTTGAGCAGCTTGAGGCTGTGGTGCGAGAGAGACGCGGTTCTGGGTCAACTCCTCGTTAACGCGGTTACCGGTAAGGTGCTTAGCCAATCAGTGTAATATCCGCCTCATGGTGAATACTCTATTTCAGGTGCGGCAGAGCCCAGTAACAGCTCAGCTCCAAGGGAGAGTGGTCGCTATGGATATATTCTTTACTTCTTCCGGTCTGCTCGCACTCATCACGCTGACGTTCCTTGAGATTGTGCTCGGCGTCGACAACGTCATCTTTATTTCGATTCTGTCGAGCAAGCTTCCGGAGTCGCGGCAAAGCCACGCTCGGCGAATGGGACTCGTGGTTGCGATGGGAACGCGCATTCTGCTTTTGCTTTCCGTTGTCTGGATCATCAGGCTGACCGCTCCGCTTTTTTACATCTTTGGACGCCCTATTTCGGGACGCGATCTCATCTTGATCGGCGGTGGCCTGTTCCTGCTCGCGAAGGCAACGATCGAAATTCACGAGCGTTTGGAGGGCGAAGAAGGCCACCGTTCGGCGCGAGTGCGGCCGTCGTTTGCCGATGTCATTACTCAGATCGTGCTAATGGATATCGTCTTCTCGCTGGATTCAGTCATTACCGCCGTCGGCATGGCCGACGAAATCACCATCATGGTTACAGCCGTGATTCTGGCCGTCGGCGTGATGATGTTTTCAGCGAGGCCCATCAGCTCGTTCGTTAATCGCCATCCAACGGTGAAAGTCCTCGCTCTGTCGTTCTTACTGCTGATTGGCGTCTCGTTGGTCGGCGATGGCCTCGGCATGCACATACCGAAGGGTTATATCTACTTTGCGGTGTGCTTCTCAGTCTTGGTGGAAGTGATCAACCTACGCGTCCGGAGAGCCGCTGCGCCTGTTCACCTGCATGCGCCTTACCTTTGACCGTTGATTGGCATTAATTAACTGTTGTCGCGGGACCATGGAGTCGTACAACGCCAGCTGATTCAAGTGTGTTCAGCTGGACGGGATTCGGAGCGAGAAGGTCCTTAAACGTCTCAGTCGCTACTATCTCTATGAGGTCTCGCACTGAGGCGTACTCGTGGAGTTGCGGTCTCGGTATAACCACCTCGATTGGCATGCACCTATCTTAGGCTTGACGCTGGTAGCTTGCTTTGAAGTAGCTCCTGGTAAACGCGGTAACCGGTGAAGTCAAGTACTGGAACCCAAGTTTCCGATTTTTCCGACTTATCGGGCAAGTAGAATTACTTCCGAATGTTCGACCGTGCTGTGCTGCTCAATGCAACTCGATAACGCAATTGGCTTCGAGGACCGAGCTATGGACCACTGGAGGTAACCCAGTTCAGATATATGCTGCGGGCAATCCTGGGAAAACAATTTTACTGAAGAGCGAATGCGACGTATGCGCCCGGGATCTTGGTTGCAGACCCGGGATGGCCCTGTGTCACTTGTGTGTGGATGGAGGCCCGCGCGGCTGCGCAGAAGACCACATATTGCCGACCTGCCTGCTCGTAAACTGCTGGCATGCCCTCTAGCGCGGCGTCGACTGTGGCTTCCCACAGCACCCTACCGGTTTCGGAATCGAGTGCTCTTACTTTGCGGTCACGCGTGCCGGTGAAAATGAGGCCGCCAGCGGTGACGACTGGGTTCACCTTTGGGAAGTGGGAACCTGTATCGATGATGCCCCGAGCCGCAAACTCGGGGACTTCACCCAAGGGGATCTTCCAGCGAATTTCACCGGAATTGAGGTCATACGCGGTCAGAGTAGTCCAGGGCGGCGCAATCACAGAGAGGCCACTGTTTGCAAACATAAATCCAAAGCCGCTTTGGTAATGCGCCGCCGTGAGATCGGCGCTTCCAGCATTGGCTGGAATCCGATTTGCAGAAGTGCGTGCGGACGCGTCCACAGGGTCCGCTAAATAAGTTATGATTAGATTAATCTCATCATTCGTTAACTTAGCGAATGGCGGCATCAAGCCCTTACCATCCGTCACAATCGTTCTGATCTGTTTGCCGCTTAGCCGTCTGGGCAGTCCAACCAACGATGGGATAGCCGGAGGTGCTCCCTGCAGATTGTCAAGGTGGCACCGCTCGCAGTTCGCCTGGTAGAGAGCGCGCGGACGCAACTGCGGCGAGTCAGCTTTCGAAAGAGGATCTGCCAGAGAAAGTTTTAGCATTGCCGGCAGATCCTTCGAGACGACGTACAGATAACCGTGCTTGGGATCCACGGCAGAACCGCCGAAATTCGCACCGCCGTTGTTCCCGGGCATCTCGACGGTGTCCTCCGTGCTCGGCGGTTCGAAAAGCCCACGGTTACGCGCCTTCAGAATCTGCGTTCGCAGGCGGTCTCGCTCTTCCGGCTCAAGATACGGGCTCAGATCGTCCACCGTGAACCTCTGTCGCGCAAAGGGTGCCGGCTTCGACGGAAAGGGCTGGGTTGGCCACGCCTCCTCTCCTGGCATATCGGATTTCGGAACTGCGCGTTCCTCAATAGGCCAGAGCGGCTTGCCTGTGTCGCGATTGAAAACCCACACAAAGCCGACTTTGCTGACCTGGGCGACGACGTCAATCAGCTCGCCGTTGTGCCGAACAGTAGTCAGCATAGGCGTGCCGGCATTATCGTAGTCCCAGATGTCGTGATGGATCATTTGGTAATACCAAAGCAATGTGCCTGTGCGCGCATTGATAGCCAGCAGGCAGTCGCCGTATAGGTTTGACCCTTTGCGGTTGGCACCATAGAAGTTGTACTTGGGGCTTGCAGTGGGCACGTAGACCACGCCGCGATTGGAATCGAGGGCCATACCGTTCCACGCATTTGCGCCACCAGCCGTTTTCCAAGCGTCCTTTGGCCAGGTTTCATAGCCTGGTTCGCCCGGGTGCGGAATCGTATGAAAGCTCCAGACTAGCTTGCCTGTGCGCACGCTGTACGCTCGGATGTCGCCGGGGCCGGAGTCGTACTCCTCATTCGTAGCGGAGCCTAGGATCAATAGGTCTTCGAAGACGCGACCGGGATTAGTTGACTGCACCAGCGTTAGCGTCTTGGGATCGCGCCCAAGCCCCTCGCGGAGGTCCGTGCTGCCACTGTTGCCGAAGTCAACGATGGTCTGTCCGGTCCGTGCGTCAATTGCCTGCAGATGGTTGTCGACGGCAAAGAGCAGGCGCCGTTCAGAGCGATCCACGCTTTCCCAGTAGTCGATGCCTCGGTTAGTTATCAGCGCCGTCTTCGCCCCGGTGGAATGAGTCCAGATTTCCTTTCCTGTGGTAGCGTCGAGGGCGACGATGCTATTGGTCCGCGCCATCACGTACATGACGTCGTCGACGACCAGCGGATTGAACGCGTAGGGCAGGTCGTCTCCAGTCTGATAGCTCCAGACCTTCTTCAGCTTGTTGACGTTGCTGCGGTCAATCTGGTGTAGCGAAGAGTACTGCGCGCCATCCGCGGCACCGCCGTAGGCGCGCCACGTTGAATGTGTGTCCGAGAGCTCCCCGTTGCTATTCTGACCGAATGAGCGCGTATCGCGGGACTTCCTGTCCTGAGCTGGCAACACATTTGTAAGGACAACACAGGAACAGGAGAGGAATAAAGCCCTTCGGAAGAGACGCCGGACTTTGTGTGCCGAACCTGAGTGATTCAACAAAGAGGCGTTCACTGGAATACTCCCACCGGCCTGCGTACAGCGGGTTACTCAATCGCACGCATACAATTAGGTGAGAAAGCGAACATATTGCCATTGTGCCTTCCATGAGAAGGCCGATCCCTGTCAAGAGTTTTTTCTGCTCTCTCCATGATTTCTTCCATTTTTTTCCGTTCAGCCAAGCCGCCTCTGTCGCCACCCTTCCATCCGCACTCTTATGTGAGCGATGTTCGCTCGGTGCAAGTTGGGTGTTCTCGATTCAGTAGGCGCTGCCACCTGATAATCGTCCTCTTTCTCACCTTTTGGGTGGGAATTGGGCGCAGGCACTTGTCGCAGTCACCTAAACTCGGCGGTCAAGCTCGGCTGTTCGGTTACAAACTCTGTTCCCGGTTCTGGAACCGGGGAGCGTCAGCTCCCCATAGTTGAAAACCAAGCCGCAGCAAGGAAATCTGTCAAGGACGCGCGTTAGCGCGCCGCGAAGCGGTCGAAGATCCTTGACGGATTTCCGAGCGGAGGCTAGCGGCTTTCTATGCCGCTGTGCTCATCGCCTTCTGGCTGTTGCGCAGCGGTTCGTACGCCTCTCCACTCACCCACAACCGATGCAGCAGTACCGCCAGCTTGCGCGCTACCGCCACCACCGCCCGTTTCTTGGCGTTCTTTCCTCCTCGCTCGGCGAGCTTCTTTCCCCATCGCCGCAAATCACTATCTTCCCCAAAGGGTCCCAAAATGTAGTGCGCCCCCTGCACCAGCAGCTTCCGTAAATACTCGTCTCCCTCTTTGCTGATGTGCATCTGTGGCGCGCTCTCGCCAGAGTCCCTCCGCCCAGGCTGCAACCCCACAAAACATCCAGCGTCGCGACTCTTCCGGAAGCGATGCGGGTCCTCGATGGTCAGCACATAGGCCAGGGCGATCAGGTCTCCTACGCCCTTCACTTGTTTGAGCAGCTCGACTTCTGGGTAGGTCTCCTTGGCCATTCTTTCGATCCGTCGATCGTATTCCTTGATGCGCTCGTTTAACGATTCCACCTCTCGCACCAGCGGCTCCAAGGCTTCGCGCAATTCCGTGCTCAATCCACTCGTGATTTCCTGACGAAATTGCTGCGTGCCACACTTGCGCAGCCGTTCACCATACGACTTCACCAATCCTCGTGCGGCATTCACCAGAGCCGTTCGAGCACTTACTAGTCCCGCGCGTGCACGGATCTCCGTCAAGTGAATCTGTGCCTCCGCACTGCGATGTTGCACCGGGCTCAGGAGCTCAGGATCGATTCTCGCCAGCCGCGCCAGGGTTCGCGCATCGAGGCGATCATCTTTTCGCCGGCTCTTGACGATCAAGCGCACCCTCTGGGCGTGCGCCACGATCACTTCGTGCCCCAGCCCCGTCAACAGTCGGCTCACCCACGGAGAATGCGTTCCCGTCTCCATCGCTATGCGACTCCGCACCATCCTTCCAAAGGTCTGCTGCATTTCTTCCGGAGTTGTTGGTACCTTCTGTTCTCGAAGGATTTTGCCGACTTCATCCAAAATGCAGTAAGAACTGAAACGATCTCCCAGATCCAACCCAATGGTGAGCTGCCCGTTCAAAATGTTTTCTTCACTCGTCTGCATAGTGCTAATCTTCTGCATTGCCGGTCTCCTTTTCTTTGTGCCTTGAGCACGTCGATCATTGGGAGCTTATCGCATCCCGTGGAGACCGGCCTTCTCATCCCATCTGTCCTTTTTGGGGCCTTCGGCCCGCGAAACCCTATGAAAGTAGTGTCTGTAACTGCTTTGTTTTCAGCACGGGGACCTCTCTTTTCGACTCTGATAAGCGCGTTATCGGAAAGGTTCGTTACGGTACATACCGGGAGTTACGAAGCTCTCTCCAAACCAAGGTCCCCTAAACAGCCTGCCAGAACGGCTGAAATCCCTTTCAAAATGTAGTGCAGACTCGGCGATCGCCTGAACTGATTCTGAAAGGGTTAGGCGGTTTCGCGACCGTTCCGTGACGAACTTCGGCTAGTACTCCCCCAGTGAATCCCACCGACGACCTTAAGGCCATGAGCAATCCTATACAACAGCGGCTGGCCCCACGCTAGAGGCCCAGATAGAACAGCGCCGCGACTATACCCACGAGTGCTCCATGTAAGATAAAGTGCGACTCGACTCGCTTGCAAACCAGTGCAAGAAGGAACTGTCCCTGCGGCAAATGTCATCCGGCGCGAACGTCTTTGAAATCAGCGATATTCAAGAAAATGAAGCCGAGGCGGTCCAATAAGGCGATCAGAATGTAACAACGTTGCAATGAGCTGAAAACCGTTGAACTGGAATTTTTGCGGACCACAGCCACGTCGAGGGTGGGGATTCGCTCGTTGGCCTCGTCTCATGGATTCTCGAAGGAGAGTTGTCGTTTTGAGGCACGCTGCGCTTCTTTCTTCTCCTGCGCGAGACGCAATCGCTCCTCGATGGACGTAATGTTCTCCGGCGAAGGCCTTCCGAACCGTTTCAGGTATAGGTGTTCGATATACGCTCTCAGGGGCATCTTCCACAGCTCTTGTTCATGATTGTCCAGCTTGCCGAGCTTCACCGGGTTCATCCCCAACTCGCGAGCCATCTCCACCTGGGCGTGGGAGAGGTGAAAGCGCTTTCGCGCGTCGATCCACCGCTGTATCTTTTGGCTCGGCTTCCTTTTCTTCGCCATGCCATTCGCCTCGCTTCCGTTATTCTATTGGAGGAAAAGGCCGTCCTCGTCATCCTCGTCCTCTTCGGACGGTTCTTCCGCCATGGCCAATGCCTCATGGACCGCCTCGACGATGTCCTCATCGTCGGACTCGATGAGACGACTCAGGACCTCGCTGGCTTCCTGTGGAAGAATGCTGGGTACAGCTCCAATGGCCGCCAGAAGCAGAGGCTTGGGCGTTCTGCGCGAATGGATAAGGGCAGCGATGTGTGGCCACGCGCCTTCGACGCCCCAGCTGCCTGCGGCAAGGACAGCCTCGAGGTGAATGTCTGGATTTTTGTTGTCCAGCTCTTCAATAATTAGCTCATCGAACCCGCGGACGAAGCGCATGCAAAAGACCGCGGTAAGTTTCCACAGGTCATCGCCACTCGAGTACGCGGAACGCACGGCATTCTCGTGCCACTCTCGCGGCGCACGCACGGATGCCTCAAGGATTCGCCGTCTGACTTCCTTGGGAGTGTGCGCGTCGCTGTAAAGCTGGTGAAGCGACTCCTGAATCCCTTGGAACGTCCGTTTTGAGATCGGGACATCACCTGCATCGTCAAAGCCTTCAGTGTCCGCATATTCTAGGATCGGGCCCAGCGAAATCGCCGCTCGGGCTCTCACCTGTTTGGATTCCTGGCTTTTTCGTAGGATGGCGAGCAGCGCTTCAACCAATTCATCGTTGACCACGGTGAAATCGCCGGCCATATCCGTGGCTAGGAGGCGATCTGACTCAATCGCTTGTTCATCCCGAAGAACATTAACCAGTCTTTCTGCCGTGCCGGCTGGCCAGTCCCAAGGTGGAGTATCCTTCAAAGCCTTCAAATCCATTTCCAGCCCTCCGGAGCGGTCAAGGGCGAGCCGTAAAGACGTTACCTTTCTCTGACTGCACCCAATCCTGAACTCAACCGCGAAACGTTTTGTAAGAAAACGTGAAAGCACTTGTCCCTGGCGAATTGATGCGGTGCCAAGGTTCAACGCAATGTGACATTGTTACACCGAAGCAAAACAACAATTCGCCAGCCACAGGCATAGCAGGCGACGGTCGATCGGGGAGAGCAAACAATGTGATTTTAGATCAAGCGTAAACAATGCACTCCCGCGGATAACTCTGTTAGTTTGGAGCAACTTTGCCTAGAGCTACTGTCTTGGGATCGACCGTGACCTCCTTCAAGCGCGCAACAACCTCCGCTGACCCGCCTTCTTGATAACGTCCTCCCAGGTATTTGGCAAAAAACTTCTCCGTAGCCATAGAGGAAGCCATGTTGTTTATGGGCCGGGCAAAGCCGTGCCCCTCGTCGGGAATGAGCAGGTATTCGACGGGGAAGCCACGGTCACGCAGGGCGACCACAATTTGTTCCGATTCGGCGTGGTTGACTCGCGGATCGTTGGCGCCCTGAGCAATCATTAGCGGTGTCTTGATCTTGGCGGCCGAGGTAAGCGGAGAGCGCTCGACCAAAAGGGCTTTCCCTTCCGGCGTCGTCGGATCGCCCATGCGTTTGTAGAACATCTGGCGCCCGGCCTCCCAATACGGCGGGATCGAATTTAACAGCGTGATCAGATTCGACGGACCAAACAAATCTACCGCCGCCGCGTAAACGTCCGGCGTGAAAGCTACTCCGGCCAGCGTCGCGTACCCGCCATAAGAGCCGCCGAAGATACCTACGCGCTTGGGATCGGCAATGCCTTCGGCTATCAGGTACTTTGCGCCCCAAGTTACGTCGTCCTGCATCTTGCGTCCCCACTCATCGTTGCCAGCGTCGATGAATTTCTTGCCGTATCCTGCTGAGCCGCGGAAGTTCATGCTCAAGACGGCATACCCACGGTTCGCGAAGAATTGTGTGTACGCGTTGTACCCCCAAACGTCCCGACCCCATGGACCACCGTGAGGAAAGATGATTGCTGGCAGGTTCCTGGCCGGAATACCTTTGGGAACCGTAAGATAGGCTGGGATCACCAATCCATCCGAAGACTTGTAGCTTACAGGCTTCATCTCCGCCAGGGACTCCCGCGGAAGCTTCTCGCGGACCCTGAATTGAAGCGCAAGGCTGCGTTTCTTGCGGTCAAACAAGTACGTCTCCGCCGGTTCCGTGTCGCTGTTCGCGACGATCAGCCAGGTGTGTTCATCGTCAGTGACCGAGGCGCGGCGTACATCCTTGCCACCTAACTTAGCTTCGAGCCATTTGAAATCGGCTTCGTCTTGCTCGTCGCGAAAATAGCGCCGTACACGGTCGTCCTCATAGTTGGTGTTCGTGAGTTCGTCGGTGGCTTCGGAGAAGACCGCAGTGCCAAAGTCCACTCTTTTCAACGGATCGGACTCGACCATCTCCGTCTTTCCCGTTTCCGGATCGAACAACTCCAGTGCGGTCAAGTCCAGATCCTCGCCTTTGTTCGTGACCAGGTAGGCTCGCTTGCCGTCCTTTGCGAAACGCAGGATGTCGCATTGCTCGAACACATTGCAGAAGTAGATTTTGGTGAACTTGTCGGCATCCACGCGAAGAATTTCCGTGTCGCCATTTTCGGCGGAACGGCTGGCCAGTCGGAGGTTGCCCGGCAAGTCAAAGGTCCAGGCGGAGATGCGTTCGGTGTTCTTGCGAAGCAGAGTTTTCTCGCCCGTGGACAGTTTCAATTCGTACAGGTCATGCCAGGCTTTGTCACGGTCGTTCAGGCCGATGTAGACCACATCCGGCTTGTGTTTCGGAACATTATATAGAGCTACGCGAACGCCTTTCAAGCCCGTTAGGTCGCGCGACGGCGGAGCCTCGGTTCCTGCTTGGGGCTTGGCGGCGGGATCGACTGCGTAGATGTTGAAGTTTTCGTCGCCGTCGTTGTCCTTGACGTAGAGAATGTATTTGCTGTTACGCGTCCAGAAATAACCAGGTATGGGGCGCTTGGTTTCCGTGGTGAGTAGCCGCGCCGCGCTGAACGGCTCATCGACACCCTTGACAAAGATGTTGCGAGTATTTTTCCAAGGCTTCTCAAACGCCAGGAATCTCCCATCGGGAGAAAGCTCTGGATTCACAATTTCCGGATTGCCGAAGATCAGTTCGCGGTCAATCAGAGGTGGGAGGCCGCTGGTGGCGGCTTTATTGCCATTTGTCTGCGCTCTCAGCGACGTTGCGGCTAAAGCGATACACGTGAGGATCCGGAACAAGTTCTTCATGGCGATGATCCTTTCAACCTCACGGCCCAGCGTAACTTGCTCGAAACGGTTAAGGTCACGGCCCAGTTATCTGGCATTCGTTCTTGAACGTTCATCCAAGGACTAGATCCGCGGACGGCGGCTGCAAGGTTAGGCTCGGAATGTTCATACGCTCCCTGCGCGACGCGGTCAAGTCGTTTCTGGCTCCAGCGCCAACGTAGGGCCCAGTCCAGGTGCGCCACATTGGGATATCGCTGAGTTGCGGCATCGCTCTCCTACATGAACGAACTGTCGGCCGCTCGGATGTAATCGCCTAACTAACTCCCGCTGAAAGAGTTGCGCCGAATTGAGTACTGGGTCGAACTTTTCCGATTTGGCGACAAATCAGGAGTCCTGAAAAGTTAATGGAGAGGGTCGACGGTCCGGCTGACTTCAACCCACGATTTCGGGAATGGCTTCGGAAAGTAGAACCAAATGACTTCCATTTCCACAAGGAAGCCTTGGTTAGCATGAAGAAGAATCTCGATAGGGCCATGGTCTTTTGTCTCAATAGTAATTCCGCCGAGGTGGCCAGACTTACCATTCAAGTTTGGCAATTCGACAGGTTCTAGTCCCAGTGTTCGACAAGTCCCGCATGGGCATTTTGCGACTGCAAATAGCTGAGGTAGATGGAAGCCTACGAAATCCTTCCGCGAGCTCAAGCTTTGCCGCACCCATCCCATTTCCTCCTCTGAAAGGGGCTGCTTCTGAATCGGCATAAGTTCACGGAAAATGTGAGCACGATTGAGGAGGACCTTGGGTTGTTTAGTCTTTTTCCGAAACTGCCACATATAGTAACACGCAGTATCGCATTTTCATGCCGGTACTAGGAAGAACATGTCCGATTTCGCGACCAATCGGGACTTAGCCGCAAGCGCCCAATGCCTTGACATAACTTGCAAACCAGTCGGCACTGGCATAGTCTAACTATGGCAGGGAGCCACGATTTTGCATCGAGACGAGATTCTTCTGGGAACACTCTATCTGTTGATCTTGCAGACCCTGGCGCGCTCCGGCGAGATGCATGGATATGAGATCGCCAGTTCCATTCAGCGGATATCGGAGGACGTTCTTCAAGTCGAGGAAGGCTCGCTTTACCCCGCGTTGCAGCGGATGTTGATCAAAGGTTGGGTAACCGCGAAGTGGGGCACGACAGCTGGAAACCGCCGTGCTCGCTATTACCAGCTGACAGCGCTAGGACGAAAACAATTAGACGCGGAAATGTCGCAGCTTGAACGCGTCATCGGAGCGACCACGCGTGTCATAGAAGCTGTCTGAGAGGAGTTCTGGCATGATTTGGCTGGGCGAATTTGCAAGACGGTTCAGGATGCTGATTCATCGGCGTGAATTTGACGCGGACCTCGAAGAAGAGATACGCCTGCACATCGAGTTGCGCCAACAGGAAGAGTTCCAGTCTGGAATGACCGCATATGATGCACAAGCCGCTGCCCGACGCCGATTCGGCAACACAATGTACCTGAAGGAAGAAAGTCACATCGCATGGGGCTGGGAATGGTTGGAGAACGTGGCGCAGGATGTCCGCTACGGTCTGCGCACGCTGCGCAAATCTCCCGGCTTCACCGCCGTCGCTATCCTCACACTTGCTGTCGGCATCGCGGTGAACACTACCGTGTTCACTGCTTTTGACGCCCTTTTCTTGCGTCCTCGTCCAGTAAAGGACCCTAACAGTCTGGCATCCATCTTTCGCACGACTCCCGGCGAACCTCGCGGAGGATTTTCTTATCCCGAGTATCTCTACTATCGCGACAACAGCAGAGCCTTCTCTGATCTCTCCTTGTTTGCCTTCGGCATGGCGGTGACTTCTTCCGATTTGCCTGCCACGAGTCCTGGAGTCGTGCCCCGCGTCGCCGGAGCGGTCGGATTCCAGCTTCCGCAATTGCTCCAGGGCAGTGCTCAGCCCATCATGTGTTTTTTTGTTTCCGGCAACTACTTCCCAATGCTAGGAGCAGCTCCTCTCTTGGGCCGCATCCTCCTGCCCGAAGATGATCAAGCCAATGCCACGCCGGTTGTCCTGATGAGTGGAAATTCCTGGCAGCGACATTTTCACTCCGACCCCCATGTCGTGGGTTCAACTCTTCATCTGAATGGAGCCGCTTTTACGGTCATCGGCGTTACTCCGCTCGATTACCTTGCTACTGCCTCATCTATTCCTGATCTTTGGGCGCCCGTCTCGGCAAAAATCGCAATAGGTACAGCAACCCGCCAGGAATTGGAAAATCGCCTTGTGATTGCCGGCTTTCCCATGGGGCGTTTGAAACCGGGAGTTACGCTGTCGGATGCACAGGCGGAACTCGGCGTGCTCGCGGCGCAGTTGCGAACGCAGTATCCCGAAGCTGAGCGCAACATGACTGTGGGCGTTGCCTCTGGCCGCAGCAATCTCGCCGCGCTTGATTCTGATGCGTGGCCCGTTGTCATCGCAGCCATGTCGGCTGTCGCTTTGCTTCTCCTAATCGCTTGCGCTAATGTCGCAAGCCTGTTGCTCGCACGCGCCGTCGCACGTCGCAAAGAAATTGCCGTGCGCCTCGCTCTTGGCGCGGGCCGATGGCGTCTGCTGCGTCAATTGCTGACAGAGAGCATTCTGCTTGGAATTCTTGCCGGAGCGCTTGGCCTGCCTCTGGCTGGATGGATGCTTCACCTTTTGATCGTCGAGATTGCTTCAGCTCTCCCGTCGTTTTGGGGCACCATTGCTCTCGAGATCAATCCCGACATCAGAATTTTTGCATATACCTTATTTGTTTCGTGCGCAGCTGGAATTGCCTTTGGTCTCACACCGGCCCTGCAAGCTTCGAAGGCCGACGTGAACTCCGCACTCAAGGATGACAGCACTGCATTCGGCTATCGCTTGAGCCGTTCGTGGCTACGCGGCTTGCTCATCGCCAGCCAGATGGCCGCTTGCCTCGTTCTGCTTATCAGTTCCGCGCTGCTGCTCCGTGGATCGCAGCGCGCCCTGAAGATCGACCCTGGCTACAATGCGAAGAGCGTCGCCTTCCTGGAAATGTACGATCCAAAGAACTTACATTATTCGCAGTCGCAGTTGCTCCAACTCAATCGCGACCTTATCCATAGCATCGTTAGCCTCCCTGGGGTGCGCTCAGTTTCGCAAGCTTCTCGCGGGCCTATCGGCGGCAATCGCTGGGTAGCTGTTGCACGCGCCGACGCAACATCTCCACCTCACAGTACTGGCGGGGGCGAAACACCACTTGCTGGCTACAGTTACGTCACGCCAAATTATTTTGACACTCTCGGCATTCCCATCGTTCGCGGCCGCACCTTCACACCTCGTGAGGCGGATGGACGGGCGCACGTTGTTGTCATCAGTGAGGCCACTGCTCGTCGTTTCTGGCCTGGTGAAGAGCCGATCGGCAAACTTCTGAAGATCGGTTCAGAAAAAGGAAGCACGTCCTTTCCCGGCGAGCGCGATCCATTCGTGGCGAGCAGCGTGGTGATCGGCATCGCTGGCGATGTCCGCAGCATGGATCTGCGCAGGCTTGATGAATCGTATCTCTACCTTCCGCTCTCCCAGTCCCGTCAATGGACCAGCATTCTACTTGTGCGGGCGGACGGAAATCCAACGCCATTGCTTCCGGTGATCGGCCGTGAGTTTCGCCGCGTGGACGCCAATCTTCCCGTCCTCGCCGCACCCTTGAATACGATGGTTTCCATGGATCCCTACTTCGTGGTCTCACGAATCGGTGGTGTTCTTGCGAGCATTGTCGGCGCGCTAGGCTTGCTGTTGGCATGTCTCGGCGTCTACGGTGTGGTCAGCTACAGCGTGGTACAGCGAACTCGCGAAATCGGTATCCGTATGGCGCTCGGCGCGCAAAGTGTCCAAGTGTTGCGCCCCGTGGTGACCGAAGGTTTACGGCCGATTCTCTTTGGTGTTGCACTTGGTGTCCTCGCTTCCGCCGGCGTCTCGCGCGCGCTTTCGGCGACGCTGTTCGGACTCAGTCCCCTAGACCCCGCCTCGTTCGCTGGCGTCTCACTTTTGCTGATCGCGATCGCGTTGCTTGCTACCTGGCTTCCCGCGCGCCGCGCCACGCGCGTCGATCCCATGCTCGCTTTGAGATATGAATAGCCCTTCGCACAGATTTACAACCACCCTTCCTCAGAACGGCGCCGCAACGTGCAGGCTTGCGAAGCCCGGTTTCCCCGGGTGGACGCATGGTCCGCAATTCTGTTTTTTGGACACTGCTGGCAAGTGTTCCCTGGTGACGGCAACTCGAGAATAATCCACTTGCCTGCTGTAACCAGACATGTTGCTATCCAGGGAGCTTCCCCGAGCCGACCACCGAAGCCGCATACTACCGCTTCGGTTAATGCGTTGCCGCCTGGTTCGCTCCTGGCAGGGTGGCGTAATAGCCTTTACGGGCGTGGACTTTGTAGTCCTTTTCTCCGGCGGAAATCTGAATCTTGCGAAACTTGCCATCCCAGTTCTTGTTCTCGGGATAGTAGCCCAGGCTGTATTGGTGGTGCAGTTCGTCGGAGATCTCGTCGAGAGCAGCTTCGAGTTTGGCGATGCCGCGAACTTCCAGCATGCGCCCGCCGGTGGCCTCGGCAAGGTCCTTGAGGGTGTCTTTATGAAAGATGTGGAGCACGTCGCATTTGTCGCGGCCGGCATCGTAGATCTGCAGCACATAGGCGATCACGTCGTCCTCCAACAAGGCTTGCAGAGCATCCTCTATCGAAGACTCGCTCTGCGAATCGCCGGAAAGGGCCACGATGACGATGGCCTTGCGTCCGACCTCGCCGGAAAGGTAGCGGTGCGTGGAGACGCGGATCGCATCGTAGAGGTGAGCTTCGCGGTCCTTGGTGTTCACGGGCTTGCCGTTGATGCCTACCGTGCCACCGCCGGGTAGCCAGACGGGGTGCTGAGACGGAGCCGGGCCTGGATCGGGCAGCCCGATGGCCGTGCCTCCAATTTGAATGCTACCGGCCGCCTGCTGGAGGAGCGCCTCGTCTGAGGTGGGCAGCTGCACCACGTCGACGCGCGAGGCGTAGCTCACAATGAAGCCCAGGTCCGTGGGCCGCACCACGTGCTTGACGAACAGCTTGGAGGCCTGCGCCTCCTCGCTGAGAATCCAGGGCATGTTGGTGCCGGTGTCCAGGAGCACGCCCACATTCAGGACGACGTCGCTGTGGTGGGCAAAGAACTTGATGGGCTGTGGGCGACCGTCTTCGGTGAGGATGAACTGGTCTTCCGGGAGGTCGCTGACGAGGCGTTTCTTGTTGTCGCGCACGGTAAAGTAGACAGAGACGAGGTCAACCCGGCGGCGAATGACGTCTTCCTGGCTGGGTTTGTCCTGTGCGTCTTGCCGCTGGGCGAAAACCCACTGGGGGAACTCCAGACTAACCAGTGCTGAGACCAAAATCACAAGGGATACGCCGATTCGCCTAGGCATAGGATGGCTCCTATTTGCACTCTTACGAGGGCCGTGCACCGTTGGATGCGAGCGGGCTGCTGCGGAGTTGTCGTGGGAAAGCTCCTTTTGAGCTGGTGTCGGGGCGCGGCTGCTGATGGTCCGTTGGCGGGGTACGGGATTTGTACGGTTACCGTCCACTTGCGAAAAACCTTGGAATAACGCTATTTCGTTTCCGTGATAGATTTTTTCAGTATGAGGCTCGTTCTCAGCCACTCCTTCGTGTCAGGTGTGCTGCTGGCGGTCTCTTGCGGACTGCTCTGGGGTCAAGGCAAGCCGAAGCGCGGAACACTGAACATCGAAGTTGTCGACCCAGCCGGGAACGCCATTCCTCACGCGGACGTTAGATTCTCGCCACCTCCGGAAGATGCGCCCAGCAAATTAGAAACAGCCACCAACGGTAAACTCACCTTAAATTTGAAAGCGGGTAGCTACACTCTGGTTGTGGCCTGCCCAGGCTTCAAGACGACTTCTACGCCCATCACAGTGCGCGACACGGAAGAGATTCAGGCCGTCTCGATCACCATGCAAATCGGATACATTGGGTCCGTCATGGTAGAGACGACGACCCAGCTCGAGTCTCCACGGAACAAATGCGCTATAAGCCAAGTCTTAAAGCCTACCAGGACGGTCACTGGAACCTACACGGAAGAAGCCACGAGAAAGAATGCCGAGGGGACAGTACTTCTGTGCGCAACGGTGGACGGGCATGGCAATGTAACGGATGTCAGCCCAATTAGCGGTCCGCCGGAGCTTTTGCAGCCATCCATGGATGCCGCACGACAATGGCAGTTTGAAGCCCCGTCGAAGCTCCCGATTTCATTAGAATTGAGATGACGTACAGCCTGACAAAAGCGTGCCCTGACGGAAAAGGGATGGACGTTGGCGACATCGTCACGACGATAGTGCCGACAGAGGATCACGAGGGCGACCTGAAGATTCTTGGAAAGCTGTTCCAACCATCGCCCCGGTATCCAGAGGCAGCAAGAGCTGAGCGGCGTCGAGGGCAGCTTTACCTCTCGATAGTTGTCAATCCTGATGGAAGCGTGTCGGATGTCCGAATCACGAAACCACTCGACGAACTTCTCGACAAGCCAGCAGTGGAGACTGTCCGCACGTGGAGATTCAAGGTTTCTCCCGGAGTGAACCCCACCAGATTTTCTGTCACCCTGAGCTTCCGCATACCTTGCTTCGACAATTGATCACCAGCATTGGAGAGATTGACCGCTAGCCCCTGGTAAACGCGGTTACCGGAGAAGTTCATACTGGAACCACATTTATCTGCCTGGAAATATCCGACGGTTTCACGATTTTAGCCCCTCGTCGAAATACACCAGGAAATCCGTGCTCACGGCTTCTGCTCCGAGTTGGCGTAGCAGAGTGATTACCTGGCCCCGATGGTAGCTGGAATGGTTGACTACGTGGGCCAGCTGCTGCCAGAGCGGATATGAATAGCGTTGGCCTTTCTGGTTGATGTAAGCCAGCTCTTCGCCTAGGCGCTGTGGCGTGAGTTCCTCGATAAACTGCACCTGATCGTGCTCTACTGTCTCCCATCTCGATTCCAACGACTGCATTGTGGGAAAGGTCACGGCTTCGAGCAAAGCTCTCGGTGAGCGTCCCTGCCAGCGTTCCAGCCAGATCCACTCTGCGCTCAGAATGTGAGTGAGAGTGTCACGGATTGACGAAAAGCTGTTGCCCATAAGGCGGATAAAATCATCGCTGGCCAATGTGCTGGCGACTGTCAGAATGCGCCGGCTAGCCCAACGGTTGTAGTCATAGAGTGGGCGGATGTTATTCAGTTCCATGGTGCAATCCCCGAGGTGCTCCGTTGGGAGCTAGCCTGTCAATCAGCTGAGGCCCGTAACATAACAGGAATAGGAATTGATGTTGTCGAACTTTCTCTTAGACGCCTCTTTTGGGTCCTGGTAAACGCGGTAACCGGTCAAGTACTGGGAGCCAAGTTACCGGTAAGGCGACTGGAAGGAGTTGACTCGTTTTTCTCCACGCAGAATAGCGAAGACCAGGCTATCCAACGACTGGCCCTCTATATCAACTGTGTCAACGACTGCGACTGTGGCGCGTAACTGCATGCGTTAGCCCTGCAGAGAACTGTCAAAAGCAGTAGTTCAAGAATAGGAACTCGGACGGTCGATTAGTAAAAGCCGATGGCGAGAAGCATTCGCCGCTAGACACCTGTCAATTTGAACAGGGGTATGACTCATTCGTCGCAGGCACTATGACTCTTGGCAAGGCCAACTGGGTAACTTCAATTGGAAGAGGTGAAACGACATGAAACTCTTAAGTCGCGTGTGGTTGGCGATGCTGTTTATCCTGCCGATGCTTGCGGCATCTCCCTGTCGGGCACAGACGGAGACTCAAACGGCCGACAAGAGCACTGCGGTGTCACCCGATACAGACGCGCAGAAGAAAAATTTGCAAGCCTATATTGATCTCCTACGCAAGGATATACGCCAGCAGAAGGCCGAGATCATGGGGGCGGTCATGGTGCTGAGCGCCGATGACGCAGCGAAATTCTGGCCAATCTACAGTGACTACGACTCGCAGCTGACCAAGCTGAATGACCAGAGGGTAGAAAATATCAAGGAATATGCCCGCACGTACAACCAGATGACTGACGAAAAGGCTGACGAATTGATCCAGAAATCGTTGGCTAATCAAAAGCTCCGCGAGGAGCTCCTTGCAAAAACCTATGATCGCGTCAAGCAGGCCGTGGGAGCGATCACGGCGGCGCGCTTCGCTCAAGTCGAACACCAGTTGCTGCTGATCATCGATCTACAGATTGCTTCGTCGCTGCCCGTTGTGGGCCAGGGCTCGTAAATCTAGGAATAGTGGAATAGAGGAGGATATTCTGATGCGAAACTCATTTATCTGGCCAGCAGCTCTGCTGGCGGGGATGGTCATCGCATGTCCGAACTCGGGCGAGGGGTCCGGGACAGCAGGGCCTTCAGCACTCCCGGCGACAACCACAAACTCAGCGGCGCAAGGTAAACAAAGAGTCATCGTTCCGGCAGGAACGCGAATTCTCATCCGCATGATCGACTCCATAGACACGAACAAGCAAAAGACAGGTGAGCGTTTCACAGCAAGCCTGGAAACCAACCTCCAGGCGGAAGATGTAGTTGTGGCACCTAGGGGCACTATGGTTTATGGCCGTCTGGCACAAGCATCGTCCGCGGGCAAGATGTCTGGAAGTTCCCAGCTTACGCTCGAATTGACAGACATCGTCATCAACGGCACGGCTTATGCGCTGCTCACCAGCACGTATGATATCAAGGGCAAGGGAGAGGGCAAGAAGACAGCTGGAAAAGTGATCGGCGGTGCAGGGTTGGGCGCGCTCATCGGGGGTATTGCAGGGGGAGGTACAGGGGCTGTCATTGGCCTGCTCGCTGGCGCTGCTGGTGGAACAGCCATTGCTGCTTCCAAGAAGGGCGAGCAGCTACAGATCCCGAGCGAATCTTTGCTCGAATTCCGAATTGAGCAACCCGTGAAGCTCCCGGTTGCGGGATAATCTGAGCCGAGAGTGCCAAGACAAGGGGATAAACAAGCCCGATTACACTGACTAAAACGGACTGAGTGCCCGATCAACGCGGTAATCGGAAACTTGAGGTCCTGGTACGGGACTTTTCCGATTAGCCGACTTGAACTAAGCCGCTGGCGCGGCGGACGCTTCGCGTGCTATGGTCCGCGGGTCATGCCCCAGCGTAACGCATCGATTTGTGGTTCTCGCACATGCTCATTTTCTAAGTACCGCAATACCAGTAGCTTACAGATGGGTGAAAAGATTGAATTCCCATAGCCATTAGCCCGCATCCGTCGCAAACGCCAGCGTCTTCCTTCAAGTCGTTGTATCGAAAGCGCGCAAACGCACCCTGCTCGTGTGTGCAACTTGCTCACTCGCGCTTCCGATACAACACTAAGACTAATCGGGAGTTGACCGGCACGCACATCGGAACTCTGGGATTTGGCAGCAGAAGCCTCGGCCACTACTCTCCGGAGTGCGATGATTTGTTCATCGCGTCAAACGGTGCGAGTGCCTCTTCTGGCCGGGCGCGGACCACGAAATCTTCCGTAAAATTCACCCAGCGCACCTTCCCCGACGAATCGATTAGGAATTCTGCTGGTCGCGAGATGTCCGCGCCGTCGCGTCGGCCGTGCACCTGCACCAGATCCCACCTGCGGATCACGTCCTCATGTGCGTCCGAAAGAATCGGAAACGTATAGCCCTGCGACCGGCGAAGATTTTCGGAATCCGCGGGAGAATCCACACTGATCGCGATCACTCGAATCTTCCGTGCATCGAACTCCGGCAGCGCCTTCTCGAAACTCCGTAACTCGGAGTTGCAGAACGGTCACCAATATCCACGGTAGAAAATCAAAACCACGCCGGCTGCTTGGGCCGCGCCCTTCTCGGCGCCGGTTGCACTCTCTGGAGTGAACGGAGAATTCAACGCACCCGTCAAACTCACTAGGTGATTCTGCGAATCCGGCAGCGTGAAATCTGGCGCCGTCTGGCCCACTCGCGGAGCGTCGTGCGAAGCGGGTAGCACATGCCGCGCGCCGATGAAAATGCCGTAGAGGAAAAATCCGCTGAATGCCAACGCCAGCACCGCGAGGACGCTGCCGAAAATTTTGCCGCGACACAGATCCGGATGCTGGAATGCGCGCACAAGCCCCAGGGCGAGCAGCACCAACCCGAGCGCGATCATCGGCAGGTTCGCCCACGGAAAATCGCGAAGCCCCGGGAAACGAACGAAGAACAGCGGATAGCTAACGACTCCTAGGAAAACCAGCGACGCGCCGGTCCACACTGCCCAGTTCCAGCTTCGTTTCATCGCTAACCCCTCCCCCGCTCCACTCCGGTACGACTTCCAATGTGCCTGCCCGAGATCGCGGATTTGAAACTTGTTTGACATCATGCCAGACGTCAGCTCATAGACCAACCGAAACTGCGTCCAAAATCTCATCATTGGCCCGGCGATCCTTAGTCTAGCCGGGTGCTATTTCGTGAGAAGTTTTTCGCGGGCGCGATCGAAGTGTTGCCGCTCGGGGTTGAGTTCTTCGAGGGAGCGGATGGAGATGCAGACGTTCTATGAAAACTCCTCATCCTCAATACTGCAGGAACAGGGGGCCAACTCCTGATTAACGTTAGTGCTTTATCGGATGCGCGTTGTCCCTGAGGAGTGAACGCAGGCGGAGAGTTCTGCGCGCGTCCGGTAAAGCCGTTAGCACGTGGCCAAACGCGGTAACCGGACAATTGGTCCTCCTGCCCGACCCGAGGCATTTTCCGGTCCCCATTTATCTTGTATTTATCTCCCATGTGACATCGTCTCCTTCGGTCCGCTGTGCTCCACTCAAAGCTCCTGGAGGTTTTCTATGACTGAGAGAAACGTTTGCGTTCGCGCTTTTCTTGCGCTTCTCCTCTTCTCGCTGCTCACCGCTTCTCACCTTCCTGCCGCTCCCCAAACTACCGGCGGCTCCGGGTACCATCTCATCAAAAAAGTAAAACTCGGCGGAACCGGCGGGTGGGACTATCTCGAAGTGGATCCCGCCACCCATCGCCTATTCGTCTCCCGCGGCACGCACTACGTTGTTGTGGATCCCGATCAAGGCAAAATCATCGGCGACATTCCAGGTTCCCAGAGAGCCCACGGCGTCGCCTTCGCCAACGAATTCAACAAAGGCTTTACCACCGACGGCAGCAACGCCGATTCCACCATCTTCGATCTCACCTCGTTGAAAGTCCTGGACAAGGTCAAGACGGACAAAGACTCGGACGCTGTCATCTACGATCCATTTTCCAAGCGCGTCTTCACCTTCAATGGCGATGCCAACACGGCATCGGCCATCGACGCTGCCTCGGGAAAACTCGTCAGCACCTTCCCTCTCGGCGGTGGCCCGGAGTTCGGCGCGACAGACGGGAAGGGCAAAATCTTCGTCAATCTCGAGGACAAGAGTTCCCTCGTCAAGTTCGACGCGAAGACTCTCAAGATCGAGAACACCTGGCCCCTCGCACCCTGCGAATCTCCCTCTGGCCTCGCCATTGACGCCGCTCACGAAATTCTTGTTGTCGGCTGCCAGAACAAGCTCATGGCCTTCGTCGACGGCAACTCCGGCAAGGTGCTAGGCACGGTTCCCATCGGCCAAGGTGTTGACGCAAACCGTTTCGATCCCGCCACCGGCTATGCCTTCGCGTCCTGTGGTGACGGCACCCTCACGATCGCCCACGAAGATTCCCCCACGAAATTCTCCCTGGTGGAAATGATCCAGACACAGCGCGGCGCCCGCACCATGGCGCTCGAATACGCCAGCCACACCGTCTATCTGGTTACCGCGGAATTCGGCCCTGCTCCCGAGCCAACCAAGGACAATCCTCGGCCGCGCCCGGCCGTTCTTCCCGACACATTTACCCTGCTCATCTACGGCAAGTAATCGCTTCTTCGTTTCGACCCTGAGGCAGATCGTTGCAAGGCAATGTGGATCGACAACAGCACCAACCACAACCTCTTTGACTCAGTGCCATCTGGTAAACGCGGTAATCGGAAAAGTAAAGTCCTGGTACGGAAGATGTCCGGTAACGCGACTACACGTCCACTGAGAGGTTACGATGCAAACGCAGTCTTGCTGGGAGGTGGTAAAGATGGACACCAGTCTCGATGACAAGGTCATCATCGAGGATAACGCGTCTCATGGACAGAAGTAGTTTGGAGGCGCTTCGGAATCGCGAGCGGCAACGACCATTTTACCACCTCGAATCAGCTTATTACAGTTGAGTACGAGCACCACGCAGGGTGGATTCGTCCAGCCAGCTAACGGCCATAAGGCTTAAACGGTTATAGATTTTTCTGGACATCTCTGTCCTGCCCCTGTATTCTCGCTCTTGAATGCGTCCCGAGAGCAGTGACTCTGCTGCGCGTACGGAACTGCGCGAGATGGTGGTGCGGCTCGTTCATTCCAGCGAACAGCCTCGCTACCAGGAGCTCATGCGAGAGCATCACTACCTGGGCCATTTGCCCAAGATTGGAGAAACGCTTTGGTACGTGGCGAGCTGGCGGGAGCAATGGGTCGCGCTGTTGAGCTTTTCGGCCTCGGCACTGAAGTGCG
>Ga0209378_1000004_pt1 | contig 150774 bp, 151 predicted proteins | sample GraSoiAngelo_156_FD_186170 | JGI IMG/M metagenome (GOLD analysis project Ga0209378, IMG submission 186170) | Grasslands soil microbial communities from the Angelo Coastal Reserve, California, USA - 14_1009_13_40cm (SPAdes) (version 2) | ecosystem: Environmental > Terrestrial > Soil >...
GGATGGAGTCGCGCACCGCGGGCCACGCGCCCTTCGCGATCGAGGCCTCGATCGTGAACTCGCGCTTCATCTTGAGCCGGCCGCGGCTGTCGTGGATGGCGTGCACGAGCCGCGCGGGCTCCAGCCGGGTGGTCGCCGCGAAGGTGATCAACGCGCGGCCCTCGCCGGCCTCGATCTTCTCGACGTGCAGGGCGCGGGCGGCCACGCGGATGCGGACGATGTCGAGCAGGCGCCGCGCGGGCTCCGGCGGCGGGCCGAAGCGATCGATGAGCTCGGCGCGGATGTCCTCCACCTCGGCGTCGTCGGTGGCGCCGGCCAGCCGCTTGTAGAACGCGAGTCGCTGATTGACCTCGGGGACATAGTCTTCGGGGACGAAGCCTTCCTCCGCGACGCTGATCACGGGCTCGACGCTCGCGGCGGCCGGTTCGCCGCCCAATTCTCGCACGGCTTCCGCAAGAAGCTTGGCGTAAAGATCGTAGCCCACGGCGGCGATGTGGCCGTGCTGCTGGGCCCCGAGGAGGTTGCCGGCGCCGCGGATCTCGAGGTCGCGCATGGCCAGCTTGAACCCCGAGCCCAATTCGGTCAGCTCCTGCAGCGCACGCAGGCGCCGCTGGGCCTGATCGTCCACGCGCCCGTCGGCCGGCACCAGGAGATAGGCGTAGGCCTGCTGGCGCTCGCGGCCCACGCGGCCGCGCAGCTGGTAGAGCTGGGCCAGGCCGAAGCGGTCGGCGCGGTTGACGATGATCGTGTTCGACGCGGGAATGTCGAGACCCGATTCCACGATGGCCGTCGAGACGAGCACGTCCGCCTGGCCGTCCACGAAGCGCACCATCGCTCCCTCGAGCTCGCGTTCGTCCATTTGCCCATGCGCCATGATGACGCGAGCGTCTGGAACAAGCTCTCGAACGAAGCGAGCCATCGACGGCAGCGACTGGACTCTGTTGTGCACGAAGAAGACCTGGCCGCCACGCGCCAGCTCGCGCTCGAGCGCCTCCTTGATGACGGCGCGGTTGAAGCGGCGCACGACCGTCTCGATGGGCAGCCGGTCCACCGGCGGCGTCTCGATGACCGACATGTCGCGCACCCCGGAGAGCGACATATACAAGGTGCGCGGGATCGGGGTGGCCGTCATGGCCAGCACGTCCACCGAGGCGCGCAATTGCTTCACGCGCTCCTTGTGGGCGACGCCGAAGCGGTGCTCCTCGTCCACGATCAGCAGGCCGAGGTTCTTGAACTCCACGTCCTTGCCGAGCAGCCGGTGCGTGCCGATGACGACGTCGACGGTGCCGTGCTTCAGCCCCTCGACGATCTTCTTCTGCTCCTTCGGCGAGCGGAAGCGCGAGAGCAGCTCGACCTTGGCCGGGAACGGCGCGAAGCGCTCGGCAAACGTCGACCAGTGCTGCTGGGCCAGCACCGTCGTCGGCACCAGCACCGCGACCTGCATGCCGTCGGCCACCGCCTTGAACGCCGCACGCAGCGCGACTTCCGTCTTGCCGTAGCCGACGTCGCCGGCCACGAGCCGGTCCATCGGCCGCGGGCTCTCCATGTCGCGTTTGACGTCCTTGATCGCGCGCAGCTGGTCCGGCGTCTCCTCGAAGCGGAACGACGCCTCGAACTCCCGCTGCCACGGCGTGTCCGGCTGATAGGTGTGGCCCTGGGCCACCGAGCGCCGCGCGTAGAGCTTCAGCAGCTCCTCGGCCATCTCGCGCAGCGCCGCACGGACCGATTCCTTGACGCGCTGCCACGACGCGCCGCCGAGGCGGTCCAGGCGCGCGGCGCCCGCGTCGGCGCCGAGGTACTTCGAGACGAGGTCGAGGCGGTCGACGGGGACGTAGAGCTGGTTGTTGTCGGCGTACTCGAGCAGCAGGAAGTCGGCGTCCTTGTCGCTGATGCGCATCGTGCGCAGCCCGAGATACTTCCCGATGCCGTGATCTTCGTGGACGACGAGGTCGCCGACGGCGAGATCGGTGAACGCGGTCAGGGCGGCGCCGCGCTGGTACTTGGGCCGCCGCAGCGTGCGCCGGCGCGCGCCGAAGATCTCCGTCTCGGCCAGGACCACCAGTCCCACCGCGGGCACCGCGAAGCCGCTCGACAGCTCGCCCACCACGATGGCGATCGAGTCCGGCGCCTCCAGCCCCTCGACCACGCGCGTGTCGAGATCATGGTCGTGGAGGATCTCGCGCAGGTGCTCGGCCTGGCCCGGATCGGCGGCGACGAGGCGGACGGTGAAGCCCTCGCCGCGCCAGCGGTTGACGTCGTCGACGAGCCGGTCGAACTTGCCCGAGTACGGATCCACGGAGAGCGCCTCGAGCGTGACGTCGGCCTCCCCGGCGGCGAGGATTTCCAGCTCGACGCGCGGACGGCCGGCGATGATCTCGACCAGCGGCCGGCGGCCCGGCGCGTCTTCGGAGGTCTCGTCGAGCAGCCGCGGCGCGTCCACGATGACGGGCGCGCCGGCGGGCAGATACTGGAGGAGGCGCGTGGCGCCCGCGTCAGCCGTCTCCGGCACCGCGACCAGCGGCAGCACGAGCAGCTCGTCGAGCGTCCCCGTCGAGCGCTGCGTCGTCGGATCGAAGAGGCGGATCGACTCGATGTCGTCGCCGTCGAACTCCAGCCGCGCCGGGCTCGGATGCATGGGCGAGAAGACGTCGACGATGCCGCCGCGGGCGCTCCACTGCCCGACCTCGACGACGGTGTCGGCGCGCTCGTAGCCGGCCTTCTCGAGCGCCTCCAGCAGCAGCTCGCGGTCGAGGCTGTCCTTCGTCGCGAGGCGCAGCGTGCCCTCGCGGAACGCGCCCGGCGCCTGCAGCGGCGTGTCCAGCGCCGCCGGCGTCACCACGACCGCGATCGGCTCGCCCGCCGTCAGCCGCCGCACGATCATCGCGCGCTCGGCTTCCGCCTCGCGATGGTGGCCGCCCTTCCAGAGCTGCGGCTCGCGCTCCGGGAACTCGAACGCGGGGGCGCCGAAGAACTTGAGGTCCTGCGCGAAGCGGTGGGCGTCGGCGAGCGACGCGACGACGATGACGACGGGCCGCGGATGGGCGTGCAGAAGCTCGGCGACGGCGAGCGCGCGCGCCGCGCCGGCGAGCCCGGCCACGCGGAGGCAGACGTCTCCCTCGGCGAACCTCTTTGCCAGGTCCCCAAACGCCTGCCAGTCCCTCAACATCTCGACGGCTTACGGTACCACGGGGAGGGCGGACGTCAGCCCTAGCGCGCCCCCTGCGCCAGGTAGAACGACAGCGTCTCCAGCTCGATCGAGAGGTCGACGTTCTTCAGCCGCACCTCACGCGGCACCTTCAAACGCGCCGGCGCGAAGTTCAGGATCGCGCGGATGCCGGCGCTGACGAGCCGGTCGGTGACGGCCTGCGCCGACTCGGCGGGGACGGCGACGATCGCGATCTGGATGCCGCGCGCCTTCACCTCGCGCGCGAGGTCGCGGCTCGGAACGACGGGCACGGATTCCACCTCGCGCGCGACCTTGGCGGGGTCGTCGTCGACGATGGCGGCGATGCGGAAGCCCTGGCGGCCGAAGCCCTTGTAGTGGAAGAGCGCGGAGCCGAGGTTGCCGAAGCCGACCAGCACGACGGGCCACTGGCGGTCGAGCCCCAGGATCTGCTGCAGCTCGGCCTTGAGGCCGGCGACGTAGTAGCCGATGCCACGCACGCCGAACTCGCCGAAGTAGGCGAGGTCCTTGCGCACCTGGGCGGAGTTCAGATTGAAACGGTCCGCCATCTCCTGCGAGGAGATGGTCTTGACGCCGTCCTCCTCGAGCTGGAGCAGGCAGCGCGTGTAGACAGAGAGACGGTGAATCGTCATCTCCGGGATCCTCGACGCGCGGTACGCGGACCGACGTGGCATGTGAAAAAGGCCGGGCGCCGTCGAGACGGACGCCCGGCCGAGTCAGCCTACCCGAGTGACATCACGCGAAGTTGATGCCCTTCCCGAACAGCAGGATCAAGGCGATGACCAGCGTGTAGATGGCCAGCGACTCGATCAGGGCGAGACCGATGACCATGGCCAGCTGGATACGCGCCGCCGCGCCCGGCTGCCGCGCCATCGCCTCGACGGCCGCGGCCACCGCCCGACCCTGCCCCAGTCCGCACAGGCCGGCGGCGATCGCCATGCCGATGGCGGCGGCGATCACCGTGAACGGGGCGAGCCACCCGCCGGTGGCGGGGGCGTCGGCGGCGAGCGCCAGGCCGGGGAACGCCAGAACGAACAAAGCTCCCAGCATCAGTGAACGTCGCACGACCGTCCTCCTCTGTACGTGTGATCTGCGGCTAGTGATGGCCCGCGTCGTGGTGCTCCGCACCGTGACCGTGGTCCGCCTCTTCGATCGCTCCCGAGATGTACAGCATCGTCAGCATGACGAAGATGAACGCCTGGAGGAAGGACACCAGGAGCTTCAAGGGATAGAGAAAGATCACCGTGAACGCGATGGTGACGGCCGCGCCGAGGCCGCCGACGAGCGCGCCGACCACGCTGCCCGACAGCGCCCAGCCGAGCAATCCCTGCAGGCCCATCAGGAAGAAGATGACGGCGAGCAGGATGTGCCCGCCCACCATGTTGCCGAAGAGCCGGAGCGTGAGCGACAGCGGCCGGGCGAGGTGGCTGATGAACTCGATCGGCATGATGAGCCAGGCGAGCCACCACACCGGTCCCATGAAGTGCTTGATGTAGTTGACGACGCCCTGCTTGCGGATGCCGACCGCGTGATAGGTGAAGAAGACGATCAGGGCGCAGGCCGCCGTCGTGTTGAGGTTCGTGGTGGGCCCGGCCAGGCCCGGCACCAGGCTCATGAGGTTCGCGGTGAAGATGAACAGGCCGAGGGTCGCGATCAGCGGCAGGTAGGGACGCCCGGCGGCGCCCATGACGTCCTCGATGGTTTGCTGGAACTGCTCGAGCACGATCTCTAGCGCGTTCTGCGCGCCGCGCGGGACCAGCTCCAGCCGGCGCGTCGCCATGAACGCGACCCCGGCCAGGATGATCATCACCAGCCACGTGTAGGTGACGTGGTCCGGCATGCCGGGCAGATGGAAAATCGGCGGGTGCTCGATGGCCTCCACTCAGGCCTCCGCGCGCGCGCCGCGCAGACCGTGCGCGACGACGGCGACCGGCAGCACGCTCAGCCCGCACACCACCGCGAGCGGATGCGCGTGACCGCTGACGAGCACCAGCCCCACCGCCGCCGCCAGCGCGGCGAGCCGCAGCACGGCGGCGAGCGTCCACAGGGCGCGGATCGTGGACCCGGCGTCGAGCCCTCCCGTGACCCGCGACGCGAGCCAGCGAAAGTTGCCGACGGCGATGACGGCGCCGGCGGCGGCGCCCAGCGCGCCGTCGAGCCCGCCGAGCCACGCGGCGGGGCCGGCCACGGCCATGCCCAGCACGCACGCGTCGCGCGACACGCGCGACGTCAGGTCACTTGGAGTCATCGATCTCCCGTCCGGCTTTGCTGACCGATCGAAAGAACATCACGAACCCCGCGGCGATCCCGAGGCCGAGCCCGATCAGCAGGAGCCACGGCTCGGTGCCGAGCCACGTGTCGGCATAGTAGCCGCCGACGAATCCGATCACGGTCGCGAGCACCATCGCGATGCCGATCGAGGACAGCTCGGCGAGCGCGGTCCAGGGCGATTTCTTCCCGGGCGGCGCCATGTGACGCGAAACACTAGCACAGCCCCCGGGGCTTGTGAAGAGATCGCACAACCGCGGCTCGCTCGGGTAGAGTCGCGCCCGTGAGCAACCCCGTCCGGCTCGTGATCTTCGATTGCGACGGCGTGCTGGTGGACAGCGAGCGGATCACCGTGCGGATCGACGTCGCCGTGCTCGCGCAACTCGGGTGGACGCTGACGGAGGCGGAAGTGCTCGAGCGATTCCTGGGCCGGACGGACGAGTACATGGCGTCGCAGATCGAGGCCCACCTCGGCCGGCCGCTTGCCGCGAACTGGGACGAGCCCTTCCAGCGCTTGTATCGGGACGCGTTCGAAGCCGACCTCAAACCGGTGCCCGGGATTCTCGAGGCGCTCGACGCGATCGTCGTTCCGACCTGCGTCGCGTCGAGCGGGACCCACGAGAGGATTCGCTACACGCTGGGCCTCACCGGGCTCTACAGCCGCTTCGCGGGCCGAATCTTCGGCGCCGGCGATGTCGTCCGGGGCAAGCCGGCGCCCGATCTCTTCCTCCACGCGGCGGATCGCATGGGCGTGCGCCCCGCAGACTGCGCCGTCGTCGAAGACAGCCGCTATGGCATCGAGGCCGCGCGCGCGGCCGGCATGCGCGCGTTCGGTTATGCCGGCGGGTTGACGCCCAGGCACTGGCTCGAGGGACGCGGGACGGTGGTGTTCCAGGACATGCGCGAGCTGCCCCGACTCCTCGGCCCTTAACCGAACATGCCGCCCATGCGCGTGCCCGCGATGCGGTTGATCGCGAGCACGCTGACGGTGGCGACGGCGATCAGGATCACGCCGAGCGCGGCCGCCTCGTTGGCGCTGCCTGCGATGTAGAAGGCGAAGATGCCGACGGGAATCGTCTCCCAGCCGCCCAGCGACAGGAAGAGGACGGCCGAGGCCTCCTGCAGCGACGTCATGAACGAGAACAGCGAGCCGACGAGCACGCCGCGCCAGATCAGCGGCAGCGTCACGTCGCGGAAGGAGCGGACGCCCGTCGCGCCCACGCTGGCCGCCGCTTCTTCCATGGAGCGGTGGACGAGCAGCAGCGACGCGTACGAGCCGCGCACCGTGTACGGCAGCCGGCGCACGGCGAGCACGATCGGCAGGATGATCCACAGGCTCGTGAGCGGCACCCCGAGCCACGGCAGCTCGACGTGGAAGGCGCGGATGTACGCGATGCCGATGGCGGTGCCGGGCACGGCGAGGATCAGCGTGTTGAGCCCGTCGAGCGTGTCGCGCCCGGGCAGCCGGGTGCGCGCGAGGATCCACGCGATCGGCACGCCGACGACGATGCAGATCACCACGGCCAGGACGGAGTACAGCAGGCTGTTCACGATGTACTTCGGTGTCTCGACGATCACGCGCTCGAAGAAGAGCCACGTGTAGCGCACCGGGAACGGCGTCATCGACCAGCCCTTGCCGACCGAGGCGAGGGCGACTCCCAGATACGGGATGAACGAGAACGCCATCACGGCCGACAGGAAGGTCACCGCCGCCGTCGCGCCGAGCGGGCCCAGACGCCGTCGGGCCACGCGCGAGTAGGACAGCGACGAGTAGTCCTTGATCGCGACGTAACGCCGGGCGGCCACCAGAAACACGACCGCGAGCGCGACCATCAGCGCCGAGATGACGAGGCCCATGCGGAAGAGGCGCCGGTCCACGAACTGCACGATGTTGAGATAGGCCTGGGAGGCGAGCAGGTCATGCACGCCCAGCACGAGGGGCGTCGCGAAGTCCGAGAACGTCCAGATGAAGACGAGCAGCGCACCTGCCACGTAGCCCGGCGTCGTCAGCGGCAGCGTGATCGTGCGCAGCTTGCGCCAGCCGCGTGCGCCGACGCTCTCGGCCGCCTCCTCCAGCGAGGGGTCGATCTTGCTCAGCGCGTCCACCACGTTGAGCGTGATCATCGGAAAGAGGTGCAGCGTCTCCACCAGCAGCACGCCGTGCACGCCGTAGACGAAGTTGATCGGCTTCGCCAGCCCGAACCAGTCCTCGAGCAGGATGTTGACGGTGCCCGCCTTGCCCATGATGAAGGTGAAGCCGAGCACGCCCACCAGCGGCGGCGAGATGATCGGGATGAGCGTGAGATAACCGAAGAGCCCGCGGCCCGGGAAGTCGTAGCGCACCAGCAGCAGCGCGATCGCGAAGCCGAGCACGGAGGTCGCCGCCACCGTGCCGGCGCCGAGCACCAGCGAGTTCCAGAGCGAGCGACGATAGAACGCGTCGCCCGCGAACGCCGTGAAGTTCGCGAGCGTCAGCCGTCCGGCCTCGTCGCTGAACGCGTCGTAGAAGACGCGCAGCAGCGGGTAGACGAGAAAGAGGGCCAGGAACGCCCAGATCAGCGCGACGCCCAGCGCGGGCAGCGCCGTCGCCAGGGCCCGGCGCGCGGGTGCGGCCGCGAGGGCGCCGTCGGTCACCGGACGACCAACACCTTCATGACGTCCTCCTCTTCAGTCGTCGCGCAGCACGAGGGTGACCGACGCGGGAAACGCGACGCGCACGGCGCGCCCCGCCGGCAGCACCTCGTGATGCCACGGGTCGCCGACGTCCACCTTGAGCACCAGCCCCGTCGTCGTCTCGACGTCGTAGCGAAGCGTGTTGCCGAGATAGGCGGCCAGCCGCACCCGCCCCTCGACGACGTTCTCGCCGGCGCCGTCCAGCGCGACGTTCTCCGGGCGCACGGCGAGCACGCACGCGGCACCGGGCGCCAGCTCCGCCGCCGGACGGGCGCGCACGGGACCGAGCGCCGTCTGCACGAGCGCGTGGGCACCCGCGCGCTCCTTGACCACGCCCGGAATGAAGTTGTTGGTCCCGACGAAGTCCGCCACGAAGCGGTTCGCGGGGCGCTCGTAGAGCGCCTTGGGCGGCGCCACCTGCTGCACGCGGCCGTCGCGCATGACGGCCACGCGGTCGGACAGCGAGAGCGCTTCCTCCTGATCGTGGGTGACGTACACCGTCGTGATGCCGAGGTCCTTCTGGAGCGCGCGGATCTCGCCGCGCACCTGCACGCGGATCTTCGCATCCAGGTTCGAGAGCGGCTCGTCGAGCAGCAGGATGTCGGGGCTCAGCACCAGCGCGCGCGCCAGCGCCACCCGCTGCTGCTGGCCGCCGGAGAGCTGGCCGGGATAGCGGTCCTCGAGGCCGGTCAGGTTCACCTTGGCCAGCCCCGCCGCCAGCCGCCGTCCGATCTCGGCGGCGGCCAGCTTGCGCAGACGCAGCCCGTACGTCACGTTGCCGCGCACGGTCATGTGGGGCCAGAGCGCGTAGTTCTGGAAGACCATGCCGATGTTGCGCTCGTACGGCGGCAGGCCGTCCACGCGACGCTCGCCGAACCGGATCTCGCCGCCGTCGACGGGATAGAAGCCCGCGATCATCCGCAGCAGCGTCGTCTTGCCGCAGCCGGAGGGGCCGAGCAGCGTGAACAGCTCGCCGTCGCCGACCCCGAGCGAGACGCGGTCGACGGCGGTGGCCGCGCCGAACCGCTTGACGACGTCGCGGAGCTCGATCCTCACGACATGGCTACGGCTTCTTCCACACCGCCTCGATGTCGCTGCGGAACTTCGTCTTGAGCGCCTCCGAGCGCCGGGCGGCCCCCGCGTCGTCGTAGACGTTGGATACCTCGCGGTCGAAGTACGAGCGCACGCCTCCCGTGAACTCCACCGCCATCTCCGCCGTCGAGCCGAGCGGTCCCTGCACCTTGTACCTCGGGGTGATCGGGAAGAGACCACGCTCCATGAACACTTTCTGGCCGCGCTCGGTCAGCAGAAATTCGATGAACGCGCGCGCCGCCTTCGGATTGCGCGCGCCGGCGAGGATGGCCATCGGCTCCGGGGTGACGAACGCGTTCTTCGGCGCCACGAACTTGAGATCGAAGCCCGCGAGCTTCTCCTCGAACGCCATATACGACGGGACCGCGAATCCTGCCGTGTATTCCCCCTTCGCGACCACGGTCGGAACGTCACGGCTTCGCGCGGTGAAGTGCCCGGTGTTGGCGGCGAGCTTCTTGAGCCATTCCCAGCCCTTGTCCTCGCCGTACATCGACAGGATCACCTCGTACGTCGCGTTCGACGACGACGAGCGCGTGGGCGCGCACTGCGCGACCTCGCCCCTGAGCTTGGGGTTCAGCAGGTCGTCCCACTCCCTGGGCTCGGCGATGCCGAGGCGCTGGATCTTCTTGGGGTGATAGACGAGGCCGTACGGCTCCAGCGCGGTGCCGATCCAGTAGCCCTCCTTGTCCTTGAGCGGGATCGGCTTCGGCTTGCCGATGGAGGCCGGGACCGACTCCCAGGCGTCGCGTGAGATCTCGACCTTCTGCAGGAGCTTCTGGTCGGCGAGCTTCTCGAACAGCGCCGACTCTCCGCCCCAGAAGATGTCGACCTCGGGCTTGCCCTTCCATTCCACGATGCGGCCGTACGCGATCGGCGTCCCCGCCGGGATCGCGTTCACCTTCACCGCGACGTTCCACTTCTCCTTCGCGTACTCGGCGAACGCCTTCAGCGCCGCGTCGTGGATGAACTTCGACACCGGCGTGATGAGATTCAGCTCGCTCTCGATCGGCGCCTGGGCGCCGGCCCCGCTCGCCGCGGCCACCGCCGCCAGCGCGGCGAGGGTCAGCACCATCATTCGTCGCGTCATCGTCACGCTCCTCCTGTCGCGGCTCCCGGCGCGCGCCACGTGCTGTGCACCGGTCGCATCTGTGGCGTTAGCACGTTCTCCCATCGCGTATGCATGACCCGATCGATCCACAGCTCGAACAGGACTTCAGACGCATCCGCCATGTGCTTGGCGTCTCGAAAGACTGCGTCGCGCACCGCCGGATCCTCGACCAGCCTGGCGTTGCCTGCGACGTAGAACTCGTCGCTTCCCGCCCTGGGCTGCGGGAACGTCTGCAGCGCGTATCGGCCATCCCGTACCAGGTCGTGTCGCTTCGGTGACGCTGGCGTCACGAGGACGAAGAGACGATCGCTGGAGAGAACAGGGCATACCGGATGCAGGCGGGGCGCGCCGTCCTTGCGCACCGTCGCCAGAAAGGCCAGTCCGATACCAGGCCCGTGGAGGAGCAGCGAGCGGCCGGTCTCGGCCAGGTCCCGCCTGGCGCTCGCGAACTCCTTCCACGTCACCACTCCATCACCCCACGCCCGACTACGTCGTCGCCCATCCGCGCGACCGCTCGACCGCGCGTTTCCAGGCGTCGTACCGCTGCGTCCGCTCGCCGGCCGCCATCGTCGGCGTGAACGTGCGCTCGACCGTGTGGCGCTCGGCCACCGCGTCGAGCGACCGCCACCACCCGACGCCGAGGCCGGCGAGATAGGCGGCGCCGAGGCCCGTCGTCTCGATGACCGCGGGCCGGTCCACCGCCGCGCCGATCACATCGGCCTGGAACTGGCAGAGGAAGTCGTTGGCGACAGCGCCGCCGTCCACCCGGACCCGCCGGAGCGTCGACTTGGCATCGGCGGCCATCGCCTCCAGCACATCGCGGCTCTGGAACGCGATCGCTTCGAGCGCCGCGCGTGCGAGATGAGCGCGCGTGGTGCCGCGCGTGAGGCCGACGATGGTGCCGCGCGCGTGCTGATCCCAGTAGGGGGCGCCGAGCCCGACGAATGCCGGCACGAAGTACACGCCGCCCGTGTCGGGCACGGAGCGCGCGAGCCCGTCGGTCTCCGCGGCGCTGGCGATGATCCCGAGGCCGTCGCGCAGCCACTGTACGGCCGCGCCGGCGACGAAGACCGCGCCCTCCAGCGCGTAGGTGGTGCGGCCGCCGATGCGCCAGGCGATCGTCGTCAACAGCCCGTGCGACGACGTCACCGGCCGCTCGCCGGTATTCGCCAGCGCGAAGCAGCCGGTGCCGTAGGTGTTCTTGGCCTCGCCCGGCTTGAAGCACGCCTGGCCGAAGAGCGCGGCCTGCTGATCCCCCGCGATGCCTGCGATCGGGATCCCGCCCGGCAGCCAGCCGAGGTCCGACGTCTCGCCGCACGGCCCGGAGGAATCGACGATCGTCGGCAGCACCTCGCGCGGCACGCGGAGCAGCGCGCACATGCGCTCGTCCCAGTCGACGCTGGCGAGGTTGAGGCACAGCGTGCGCGAGGCGTTGCTGACGTCGGTCGCGTGGACGCGACCGCGCGTCAGCTTCCACAGCAGCCACGTGTCGACGGTACCGAAGGCCAGCTGGCCGCGCGCGGCGCGGCGGCGCGCGTCGGGCACCTGATCGAGGATCCACGCGATCTTCGTCCCCGAGAAGTAGGCGTCGAGCACGAGGCCGGTGCGCTCGCGCACCATCGCCTCGTGGCCGTCGGCGCGCAGCCGATCGCAGACGGCGGCGGTGCGGCGGCACTGCCAGACGATGGCGCGGTGGATCGGCGCACTGGTGGCGCGGTCCCAGACGGTCGTCGTCTCGCGCTGGTTGGTGATGCCGATGGCGGCGACGTCGTCGCCGGTGATGCCGGCCGTCTTCAGCGCCTGGGTCGCGGCCCGCTCGACCGTCGTCCAGAGGTCCTCGGGGTCGTGCTCCACCCAGCCCGGCCGCGGATAGTGTTGCGGGACCTCGGCGTAGCCGCGCGCCCGGACGGCGCCCGTGACGTCGACGACGAGCGCCGTCGAGCCGGTCGTTCCCTGGTCGAGCGCGAGCACGAAGCCGCCGACCATGATAGCGGGAGGCTATCATAGGGCCTCGTTGAAGGAGGCGCGCGCGATGCGACTCGTTCGAAGACTCCTCCTCGCGTTGCTCCTGCTCGCGATCCCGCCCCTCGGCGCGACGCCGAGCCACGCCTCGCCCGAAGGCCAGATGACCTGGGCGGTTCACTTCTCGCTCGCTCCGACCTGGTTCGACCCCGCCGAGACGTCCGGGATCATCACGCCGTTCGTGGTGCTGTACGCGCTGCACGACGCGATGGTGAAGCCGCTGCCGGGCAACCCCATGGCGCCGAGCCTGGCCGAGTCGTGGAGCGCGTCGACGGACTGGCTCGTCTACGAGTTCGTGCTCCGCAAAGGCGTGCGATTCCACAACGGCGAGCCGGTCACCGCCGAGGACGTCAAGTTCTCGCTGGAGCGCTATCGCGGGGCGTCCAACAGGATGCTCAAGGACCGTGTGCTGGCCATCGAGACTCCGGATCCGGGGCGGGTCCGCATCCGCCTGAAGCAGCCATGGCCCGACTTCATGACCTTTTACTCGATCGCCACCGGGGCGGGCTGGATCGTGCCGAAGAAGTACGTCGAGAAGGTCGGCGAGGACGGCTTCAAGAAGGCGCCGATCGGCGCCGGGCCCTATCGGTTCGTCTCGTTCACACCGGGCGTGGAGCTCGTGCTGGAAGCGTTCGATCAGTACTGGCGCAAGACGCCGAGCGTGAAGCGCCTCGTCTTCAGAGCGATCCCGGACGACTCCACGCGGCTGGCCGCGCTCAAGCGTGGTGAGGTCGACATCGGGTACGCGTTCTTCGGCGCGCTGGCCGAAGAAGCCCGGCGCACACCCGGGCTCACGCTGAAGGCGACCGTGGTGCCGACCACGTTCTGGGTGTACTTCGCCGACCAGTGGGATCCGAAATCACCGTGGCACGATCGGCGCGTGCGTCTGGCCGCGAACCACGCCATCGATCGGCAGGCGATCAACGAGGCGGAGAACCTGGGACACGCGAAGATCACGGGGAGCCTCATCCCCACGAGCTTCGACTTCTACTGGCAGCCGTCGGCGTACGCGTACGATCCCGCCCGGGCCCGGCAGCTCCTGGCGGAGGCAGGCTACCCGAACGGCTTCGACGCGGGCGACTACTTCGTCGACGCGGCGTTCGTGAACGTGGCCGAGGCGACGGTGAACTATCTTCAGGCCTCCGGCATCCGGGCGAAGGTGCGGCCGCTCGAGCGGGCCGCGTTCTTCAAGGCGTTCGGCGACAAGAAGCTGAAGAACCTCGTCCAGGGTGGCAGCGGCGCGTTCGGCAACGCCGCCACGCGGATCGAGGCCTTCGTCGCCTCCGGCGGCACCTACGTGTATGGAAGCTATCCGGACATCGACGGGCTGTTCCGCGAACAGGCGACGGAGCTGGATCGCAAGCGGCGCGAGGCGACCCTGCACCGGATCCAGCAGCTCATGCACGACAAGGTGATCTTCGCGCCGATCTGGCAGCTGGCCGCCATGAGCGGCGTCGGGCCGCGGGTGGAGGAGTCGGGGATCGGCCTCGTGGCCGGCTACGCCTTCTTCTCGTCGCCCTACGAGGACGTGCGGCTGAAATCACGCTGATCGAGTCAGCGTCTCCCGAATAGCCGGAGCGCCAGGTCCGGGCGGTCGGTCATCACGACATCGACGCCCAATGTGCGCATGCGCAGCAGGTCGGCCTCCGCGTTCACGGTCCAGGCCGAGAGGCGCACGCGGGCAGCCCGTGCGGCCGCGACAACGCGCGCGTCCACGAGGTGGTGGTCGATGCCGACGTCGGTCGTCCCGACGCCGGCGGCCCGGCGCACGGCGTCCACCGCGCTGATGCCCTCGACACCCAGGCGCGTTCGGCTCACGAGCAGCATCGTTCGCGCCGACGGCGTCCGCGCGCGCACGCGCGCCAGCGTGGCCGGGTCGAAGGACTGCACGACCGCTCGCGGCGAGAGACCGCGCGCGGCAAGGGCCTCGAGCACGAGCACCTCGAGACCGTCGTAGGGAGCGCCGTTGACCTGTGGCTTGATCTCCGGCAAGACCTCGACCTTCGACGACGCCGCGAGATCGAGGACCTGGGCCAGCGTCGGCACGCGCTCGTCCGTCGGCGCGCCGGTCGCGTCGCGCAGCCGCGCGGTCGAGAGCGCGTCGCGCGTCGCCTCGAGCACGAGCCCGCGCGCCGTGGTGGTGCGATCGAGCGTGGGATCGTGGATGACGACGGGCTCGCCACTCGCGGTCAGGTGGACGTCGAACTCGAGCGCGTCCACGCCGAGCGCGATGGCGCCGCGGAACGCGGCGAGGCTGTTCTCGGGCCATAGCCGTGCCCCGCCACGATGCGCGGCGATGAGCGGTCCCGGCCCGGCGGACGCGGAGCTCGCGAGGGCAAGCAGCACTCCCGCGATGGCGACGCGCCGGATCACGCCCGCCCGAGCGCGCGCAGCGCGAGGTCCGGACGATCGCTGGTCAGCACGTCCACGCCGAGAGCGATCACCCGGCGCATCTCCGGCTCGTCGTTGACGGTCCACACGCCGACCTTCACCCGGGCCGCCCGCGCGGCCGCCATCACGCGCTCGTCGACGAGCGTGTACTTGAGCCCGACGTCGGTGGCGCCGTACCGGAGCGCCCACGCCACCGTGTCGGCCGGCCGGGCGCGGGCCAGCCGGACGTGCATCGCGGACACGAGCAGCGTCGTGCTCAGCCTGGGGGCCAGCGTCCGGGCGCGCTCGATGACCGCCGGGTTGAACGACATGAGGTTGGCGCGCTCGAGGAGCCTCGCGCTCGACAGCGCGGCGATGGCCCGCTCCTCGAGTCCCTGGTATCGCGCGCCCGGCCTGATCCGGGAGCGCGGAAAGTAGCGGACGCCGAGGCTCCGGCCCGGCGCCTTGACTTCCACGAGCACGCCGCCGCCGGCCTCGGCCACGATCGCGAGGGCGTCCTCGAGCATCGGCACGTGCTCGGCCGTCAGCCGTCGGTCCGGGCCGCGCAGCCGCGCGCGCCGAAGCTCGGCGGCCGTGCGCGTGCGCACGCGGCCGAGCCGGTCCGTGGTGCGACGCAGCGTCGCGTCGTGGATGACCGCGAGCGCCCCGTCGGCGGTGAGGTGCACGTCCAGCTCGACGAGGTCGGCGCCGAGCGCCAGCGACTCGCGGAACGCGCGCAGGCTGTTCTCGGGCCAGAGGCGCGCGCCGCCGCGGTGCGCGGCCAGCCGCGTCATTGGTCACCGTGGGGGGCCCCGACATGGCCCCCCAGCCTCTTCAAGCGAAGGGGGCTACGCCCCCCTCGGACTCCCCCGGCGAGCGCTCGGACGCGCCCCGGCGAAGCCGTGGCGCGCCTCGGGGTTGACACAGAATGTCTCACTTCTCGGTCTCGATCAGGCCCTTCACGAACCAGCGCTGCATGGCCACGATCACGGCCACCGGCGGCGCCAGCACCATCATGGCCACCGCCATCGCGACGTTCCACTCGGGCAGCTGCGAGGTGCGCGGCACCAGCGTCTCGATCCCGATCACGGCGGTGCGCATCTCGGGCGTGTTGGTGATCATCAGGGGCCACAGGTAGTCGTTCCAGCCGTAGACGAACAGGATCACGAAGAGCGCGGCCATGTTGGCCTTCGACAGCGGAATCAAGATCGTCCACAGGAAGCGCATCGGCCCCGCGCCGTCGAGCTGCGCCGCCTCCGCCAGCGAGTCGGGGATCGTGCGGAAGAACTGGCGGAACAGGAACGTCCCGGTGGCCGACGCCATGAGCGGCACCGTCAGCCCCCAGTACGTGTTGACCCAGCCGAGCACGCTCACGACCTGGTAGGTGGAGACGATGCGGACGGGCACGGGCAGCATCAGGGTGACGAAGATCATCCAGAAGACGACGTTCTTGCCGCGGAAGTCGAAGTACACGATGGCGAACGCGGAGAGCAGCGAGATCACGATCTTGCCGATGGCCACGCCGAGCGCCACGATCGCGCTGTTGACCAGCATCCGGCCCATCTGCGCGCGGTGCCACGCCTCCGCGTAGTTCGCGAGCAACGCGGTGGACGGCCACGGCTTCGGCGGCGTGGTGGTGACCTGCGACAGCGTCTGCGTGCTGATGACGAACGCGTAGTAGAGGGGAAACGCCAGCAGGGCCACCGAGGCGATCAGGATCACGTGGGCGGTGAAGCCGTGCCAGTCCCTCCGTCGCGGACGCTCCTGCGCGGCGGCCAGCGTCGCCGGCTGGGCCAGCGTGCGCGCCATCAGTAGGTCACCTTCTTCTCCGCGAAGCGGAACTGGAACGCGGTCAGCATGATCACGAGCGCCATCAGCACCACCGACTGCGCCGCGGAGTAGCCGAGCTGCAGGCCCTCGAAGCCGTCCCGCCACGCGCGGTAGACGAGGATCGACGTGGCGTCGCCGGGGCCGCCCTGGGTCACCGCGTGCACGAGGCCGAACGTGTCGAAGAACGAGAACGTCATGTTGAGCGTGAACAGGAAGAACGTCACCGGCGAGAGCAGCGGGAACGTGATCGCGAAGAAGCGCCGGATCGGCCCCGCCCCGTCCACGCTGGCCGCCTCCAGCACGGAGCTCTCGATCGCCTGCAGCCCGGCCAGGTAGAAGGCGAGGTTGTAGCCGAACTGCTTCCAGATGGCGGCCACGATGATGAGCGCCATCGCGACCCAACCCTTGAGGAACCAGTTGAACTGGTACGCGGTCACGAACGAGAGCAGCCACGGCAGGATCCCGTACGACGGGTGGAAGACGAACAGCCAGATGATGCCGGCGATGGCCGGCGCGATGCCGTACGGCCACAACAGCAGCGAGCGGTAGACGGCGAGCCCGCGGATCCTGGCGTTGGCCATCGAGGCGAGCAGCAGCGCCAGCGCCAGCCCCGCGAAGGTGACCACGAACGAGAAGACGAAGCTCGTGATCACCGAGCGCAGATACGCGTCGTCGCGGAACAGGCGCTCGAAGTTCGTCAGCCCGACGTAGATGAGGCGGTCGCCGAAGGGCGACGCGCGGTAGAGCGACAGCCGCAGCGACTCGAAGGCCGGCCAGAAGAAGAAGACGAGCGTGATGATGACTTGAGGACCGACGAGCAGATAGGGCAGCCACCGGTTCGGAAAGACGCTGCGCTTCATGGCCGGTGGCCGCCCTTGACGCCTCTATTTATAGAGCGCGGCGAACTCCTTCAGGATGTCGCTCGACTTCGCCACCGCGTCGTCGAGGCCCTGCTTCGCCGTCTTCTTGCCGCTGAAGATGTTCTCCATCTGCTCCTCGATGGCGTCGCGGACGGACGGGAAGTTGCCGAGCCGGATGCCCTGGCTGTTGGGCGTGACCTTGCCGAGCTGCATCTGCGTGATGGCCGTGCGCTGCTGCGGGTTCTTCTGGAAGTGACCGGAAGCCTCCATCGCCTTCACCGCGCTGTTCGAGATCGGCAGGTAGCCGGTCACGCCCGCCCACCACGCCTGGTTCTCGGTGGACGCGAGATACCTGAAGAACTGCGCGACGCCCCTGTACTCCTCGGGCTTGGCGCCCTTGAGCACCCAGAGCGTGGCACCGCCGATGATCGAGCTGCCCTGCGGGAAGCCGCCCATCCGCGGCAGCGGCCCGGTCGCCCACGTGAACTTCCCCTCGGAGGCGCGCGTGAGGTTGCCGATGTAGGCCGACGAGCTGAGGAACACGCCGCACTCGCCGTTGCCCATGTTGGCCTCGGCCTTGTTGAGGCGGCCGTTGTAGGTGAACCAGCCTTCCTTGGCGCCGCGCTGGAGCAGCTCCATCATCTTCACGCCGAAGGGGCCGTTGATCTTCAGCGTGGTCGCCAGCCCGTCGAAGCCGTTGGCGTGATCGGCGAACGGCTGGTCGTGCAGCGCGTGCATGTTCTCCATGAGCGTCCACGACGGCCACGCCGCGCTGAACCCGCACCTGGCCCCGGAGGCGACGAGCTTCCTGGCGGCGGCCTCGACCTCGTCCCACGTGGTGGGCGCTCGGTCCGGCAAGCCGGCCTTCTTGAAGAGGTCCTTGTTGTAGAAGAGGACGGGCGTCGAGGAGTTGAACGCCATCGAGGAGAGGTTGCCGCCCGACGCGTAGTAGCTCTTCACGGGCGGGATGACGTCGTTCCAGTCGATGGTCACGCCGTGGTCCTTCACGAGCTGGAAGACGGGGTACACGGCGCCCGACGAGAGCATCGTCTGCGTGCCGACCTCGTATACCTGCACGATGTGCGGCGGCTGCTTGGCGCGGTAGGCGGCGATGGCCGCGTTCAGTGTGTCGGGATAGGAGCCCTTGTAGACGGCCTTCACCTCGTAGTCGTTCTGCGAGGCGTTGAACTTCGCGGCGATCTCGTTGATCCGCTCGCCGAGCACCGCGGTCATGGCGTGCCACCACTGGATGTCGGTCCTGGCGAGCGCGGCGGACGGGCTCACGAGGACGGCGACCGCGAGGAGCGCGACGGTGCGCGCGAGGAGCGCCTTCATGCGTGCCTCCATGAGAGAGTTCGACCACGGCGGTGCCGCAATATAGCACAGCGAGCGCGACCCGAACGCGACGCGGAGGCGACGGCCTGTGAAAGGTGAGGAGGACCCTCACGCCAGAGCGCGGCGCGAGCGCGCCACGTGCGTGTGGTAGGCCTCCAGCTCGGCGTCGAGGCGCCGCTCGGACCAGCCGAGCAGCGTGGCCATGCGCCGGCCGATGGCGTCGGCGCAGTCCTCGCCCTGGCAGCGGCTGGTGCCGATCCCCGTGCGCCGCAGCAGGAAGTCCTGCAGCGACACCGTCAGCTCCTCCTGCACCGCGTGGTGCAGCTCGGCCACGATGTCGGCGTTTCGCGGGCACAGACGCTCGGTGCCGCCGGGCACCTTGCCGGCCAGCTCGACGACACGCGGGTAGACGCGGCCGTACGTGGTCACCAGCGTCTGGAGTGTTCTGCGATCGAGGCCCGTGGCCGCCATCTCGCCCGACAGGTCGAGCCACGCGCGCGCCTCCACCTGGCCCACCTCCTCGTCCACGCCGTCGAGCGTGCGCTGCGCGGTGAGACTCGGCCGCGGACGGCCGAGAGCGCGCGACACGCGGTCGCCCAGCGCCTCGGCGAGGCTGCGGAAGCACGTCAGCTTGGTGCCGGTGATCGAGAGGAAGCGCCCGCCCTCTTCCTCGACGATGCGGTGGGCGCGCGAGACCTTGGGAGCCGAGGTGCCCTCCTCGTAGGAGAGCGGCCGCACGCCGGCGTACGTATAGAGGACCTCGTCGCGGCGCACGCGCGGATCGGGCAGCGCTTTACGGGCTTCCCCGAGCAGGTAGTCCACTTCGTCGCGCGTGGCCTGGACGCGGTCGAGGTCGCCGTCGAAGTCGGTGTCGGTGGTGCCCACCAGCGAGAACTCGCGCCACGGGATGATGAAGATCATGCGGTCGTCGCTGGTCGACTGGTAGATCGCGCGGTCGGTCAGACGCGGCAGCAGGCAGTGGATGCCCTTGGTCCGGCGCAGGATGCGCGTGCCGCGCTCGGTGATGCCCGCCGCCGCGCGCACGGCGTCCACCCAGGGGCCGGAGGCGTTCACCACCACGCGCGCGCCCAGCCGCGCCGTCTCGCCGCTCAGCAGGTCGCGCGCGGCCACGCCGGCCACGGCGCCGCGCGCGTCGCGCGTGACTTCTTCGACCTGGCAATAGTTGAACGCGCGCGCCCCGTGACGGCAGGCGGACAGCACATTCTCGAGACACAGCCGCTCGGGCGAGAGCAGGAGGTCGTCGAAGTAATAGCCGGCGCCGCGCAGATCGTCCGAGCGCAGCCCGGGCTCCAGGCTGAGGGCGTCGATCGGCGGCAGCACGCGGTAACGCTCGCGATCGCGCCCGGGCGTGAGCCAGTCGTACAGCGTGAGCCCGATGCGCACCTTGATCAGCCCGCGCGTGGAGTCGCGGTAGATCGGCACCAGGAACGGCAGCGGCTTCACGAGGTGCGGGGCCAGCCGGCGAAGCCGCTCGCGCTCGGTGAGCGACTCGCGGACGAGCGCGAAGTCGAACAGCTCGAGGTAGCGCAGGCCGCCGTGCACGAGCTTGGAGGACCGCGAGGTGGTGGCGGCGCCGAAGTCGCCGCGGTCGAGGAGGGCCACCGCGAGGCCGCGCATGGCGAGGTCGCGCGCGACGCCCGCGCCCGCCATGCCGCCGCCGATGATGACGACGTCGAAGTCGGCGTCGGTGAGCGGCTGGGGACGCGACGTCATCGGATCAACTCTCGAATCGATGGTAGCACGAGGTCCGGCGCGATCTCGGCCACGCGCGGGTCGTCCGCGCGCGTCACGCCCGAGAGGACGAGGACGGTGCCGAGGCCGAGCCGCTTGCCCATGACGATGTCGGTCTCGATGCGGTCGCCGACGATGACGGCGTCGCGCGCGGGCACGCCGAGGCGGCCGAGCGCGACCTCGAGGATGATCGGCGAGGGCTTGCCGACGATCACCTCCACCGTCTTGCCGGTCACCGCCTCGACCGCCGCCGTCATGCCGGCGCAGTCGGGGATCTCGCCGCCCTCGACGGGGCACGTGCGGTCGGGATTGGTGGCGATGAGCCGCGCGCCCTGCCGCACCGCCTGGAGCGCGGTGTTGAGCTTGGCGTAGTCGAACGTGCGGTCGAAGGCGATGACCACCCAGCGCACGCGGTGATCGGCGCGCACCTCGAAGCCGTGCGCCGCCAGCTCGGAGACCAGCGGCGGCTCGCCGATGACGAACACGGGCGCGCCGGGGTCGAGCGTCGCCAGGTGGCGCGCGAGGACCAGCGAGGAGTTGACGACGTCCTCGGCGGCGGCCGGCACGCCGAGCCGCGTGAGCTTGGCGGCGTAGTCCGCGCGCGTCTGGAGCGGCTTGTTCGAGAGGAACGCCACGCGGCGGCCGGCGGCGCGCAGCGCGGCGAGGGTCTCGGCGGCGCCGGGAATCAGCGCCTCGCCGCGGTAGACGGTGCCGTCGAGGTCGAAGAGCCAGCCGCGGTGCGGCAGGCGAGGCGCCACTAGCGGAGGAGCGGCGCGACGGCGACCTGGGCGAGATCGGCGAACGGCGCGGGCATCACGCCCAGGAGCACGATGCCGACGAGGGCGATGGCGAGCGCGACGCCGCCCGCGAACGACGGCACGAGACGCACCTCCACGCCCTCCGGCTCGCGCATGTACATGTACACGATCACGCGCAGGTAGTAGTAGGCGGCGATCGCGGAGTTCAGCACGCCGATCACGGTCAGCCAGAGGTAGCCCGCGCGGACGGCGGAGCCGAACAGGTAGAACTTGCCGACGAACCCGGCGAGGGGCGGGATGCCGACGAGCGAGAGCAGGAAGAGGCCGAGGGTCGCCGCCAGCACGGGATGGCGCCGCGCGAGCCCGGCGTAGTCGCCCACCTCCACCGCCTCGCCGTCGGAGCGCTCGACGAGCAGGATGGCGCCGAAGGCGCCGGCGGTGGTGAACGTGTACGCGAGGAGGTAGAAGAGGACGGCGCCCGCGCCGGGCACGCCGCCCGCCACCAGCCCCACCAGCATGTAGCCGACGTGGGCGATGGACGAGTACGCGAGCATGCGCTTGAGGTTCGACTGCGCGATGGCGATCACGTTCCCGGCGGTCATGGTCACCGCGGCCACCGCCCACAGCAGGACGCTCCAGTCCGGCTGCGCGGCCCGGAGCGCCACCGTCAGCACGCGAATGAGCGCGGCGAAGGCCGCGGCCTTGGAGCCGGTGGCGATGAGCGCCGTCACCGACGTCGGGGCGCCCTCGTAGACGTCGGGCGCCCACATGTGGAACGGCACCGACGAGATCTTGAAGCCGAATCCGACCAGCAGCAGGCCGAGACCGATCGTCACCAGCGTGTCGCGCGGGCGCGCGGCGGCGGCGGCGGCGATGCGGTCGAAGTTGGTCGAGCCCGTGGCGCCGTAGATCAGCGCGATGCCGTAGAGCAGGAAGCCGGTGGCGAAGGCGCCGAGCAGGAAGTACTTCATGGAGGCCTCGCCCGAGGCCAGCCGCATCTTGAACAGCCCGGCCAGCACGTAGAGCGAGAGCGACATCAGCTCGATGCCGAGGAAGACGATCAGGAGATCGCCCGCGGAGGCGAGCAGCATCATGCCGGCGGTCGAGAAGAGCAGCAGCGCGTAGTACTCGCCCGACTCCACGCCGTTGCGCCGGAGGTAGTCGATCGAGAGCAGCACGGCGAGCGCGGCGGCATAGCAGATCACGACGTGGAAGAAGAGCGCGTAGTTGTCGAGCAGCACCATGTCGCGGAAGGCGCGCGTCTCGTGGTTCCAGAGCGAGATCGAGCCGAGGAGCGCGATCACGATCCCGGCCAGCGCGACGCCGCCCAGGTGGTCCTTCGTGCGCGGCGGCACCAGGTCGAGCAGCAGCACCAGCACGCCGGTGCCGAAGACGATGAGCGCGGGCAGGAGCGCGCCGAGGGCGACCGGCGGGGCCGGGATCATCGCGACGCCCACCACGGCAGCGGCGCGCGCGCGACCGCGGCCTTGCTCTCCACCTGGGCGATCAGGGCCAGCACCGACGCTTCCGTCTTGGCCGTGAACGCCTTCGGGTAGACGCCGATCCAGACGATGAGCACGACCACGGGGACGAGCACCGCCCACTCGCGGGGCGTGAGGTCGGCCAGTCGCCGGTTCGCCTCGTGCCGGATCTCGCCGAAGGCCACGCGCTGGTACATCCACAACAGATAGACGGCGGCGAAGATGATACCGGTGGTGGCGGCGGCCGCGAGCCACTTGTTGACCGAGAAGGTCCCGACGAGGATGAGGAACTCGCCGACGAAGCCGTTCAGGCCCGGCAGGCCCAGGGACGACAGACACACGATGAGGAGCAGCGCGGAGAAGCCCGGGATCACCGCCCACAGTCCGCCGAACTCCGAGATCAGCCGGGTGTGGCGTCGCTCGTAGATCATGCCGACCATGAGGAAGAGCGCGCCCGTCGAGAGCCCGTGGTTGACCATCTGGATCACGCCGCCGACCAGGCCTTGCGGCGTCAGCGTGAACAGGCCGAGCATCACGAAGCCCAGGTGGCTCACGCTGGAGTAGGCGACGAGCTTCTTGAGGTCCGGCTGCACGGTCGACACGAACGCGCCGTAGACGATGCCGATCACGGCCAGCGCGTACACCCAGGGGCCGAAGTCCACGCTGGCGTCGGGGAAGAGCGGCAGGCAGAAGCGCAGGAAGCCGTACGTCCCCATCTTCAGCAGCACGCCGGCCAGGATCACCGAGCCCGCCGTCGGCGCCTCCACGTGCGCGTCGGGCAGCCACGTGTGGAACGGGAACAGCGGGACCTTGATGGCGAAGGCCAGGGCGAAGGCGACGAACATGAGGTTCTGCGCGAGCCCCGGCGCCAGGACGTAGCGTGTGAGCGTCGGCAGGTCGAACGTGTAGGTGCCGGTGGCGGCGCCGTGCTGATAGTAGAGGGCGAGGATGGCCACCAGCATCAGCGCCGAGCCGACCATCGTGTAGAGGACGAACTTCACCGCCGCGTACACGCGGTTGGCGCCACCCCACACGCCGATGACGAAGTACATCGGGATCAGCATCGCCTCCCAGAACACGAAGAAGAGGAAGAGATCGAGGGAGACGAACACGCCCACCATGCCCGCCTCCAGCAGCAGCATGGCGATCACGAACTCCTTCGTACGGTCCTCGATGGCGTGCCAGGCGGAGGCGAGGGCGACCGGCATGAGGAACGTGGTGAGGAGCACGAGGAGCACGCTGATGCCGTCCACGCCGACGTGGTAGCCGACGCCGAGTCCCGGCATCCAGCGCAGCAGCTCCTCGAACTGCATGTCGGCATCGCCGGCGTCGAAGCCCGTCCACAGCGGCACCGACGCCGCGAAGGTGGCGAGGCTCACGACGAGGCCGCCCCAGCGCAGCGCCTCCTCGTGGCGGCGCGGCACCAGCAGGAGGATCAGCAGCGCGCCGACCGCCGGCAGGAAGGTGACGACGGTCAGCAGGCCGATCGGCGGCAGGCTCATCTGTTTATGTGGGGGGCCCCGAGATGGCCCCCCACACCCCCCGATGCTCGGAGCGCCCCGGGGAACCCGTGGCGCTCCTCGATCATCCGCGTGCTCATCGATCGTCGTGGGGGGCCCCGAGATGGCCCCCCAGCCTCTTCAAGCGAAGGGGGCTACGCCCCCCTCGGACTCCCCCGGCCGACGCTCGGAGCGCCCCGGGGAACCCGTGGCGCTCCTCGATCATCCGCGTGCTCATCGCGCCAGGAAGTACGCCACGAAGATGACGGCGCCGGCGAGCATGGTCAGCGCGTAGTTCACGACGTAACCCGTCTGCAGCCGCCGCAGCCCCGCCGACCACCAGACCACCGCGCGGCCGAGGCCGTTGACGAGGCCGTCGATCACGCCGAGGTCGAACACGCGCGCGAGGAACACCGACAGCGCGTAGAGCGGCCGCACGATCGCGCGATCGTAGAGCCAGTCCACGTACCACGCATTGAGCAGCAGCCGCACGAGCACCGTCCGCGGCTGGCCGATCGTCTCCGCCTTCACCGGCGCCGCCATGTACATGAACCACGCGAGCAGGATGCCGGCGGCCACCACGATCACCGAGAGCACGAGCAGCATCACGCCGGCGGCGCCGCCGTGCTCACCCTCGTGCACCGGCAGCACGGGCGAGAGAAAGCGCGCGAACGGCGTGCCGTGCTCGGACGGGATGCCGACGGCGGCGCCGGCCACCACCGTGAGCGCGGCCAGCGCGATCAGCGGCCACGTCATCACGCGCGGCGACTCGTGCGCGTGGTGCGCGACGTCCTTCGACATGCGGGGGCCGGTGAAGAACGCGAGGAAGATCAGCCGGAACGTGTAGAAGGCGGTCATGAACGCGCCGGCCAGCAGCAACGCCCACGCCGCGCGGCTACCGAAGAACGCCGCCGCGAGGATCTCGTCCTTGGAGAAGAAGCCGGCGAGGCCGGGAAACCCGACGAGGCCGAGGGCGCCGATCGTCATCGTCATCGCCGTCACGCGCATGCGCGGCGCGAGGGCGCCCATCTTCCTGAGATCCTGCTCGCCGTGCAGGCCGTGGATCACCGAGCCGGCGCCGAGGAAGAGCAGCGCCTTGAAGAAGGCGTGGGTGACGAGGTGGAAGATCCCAGCCGTGTAGGCGCCGAGGCCGAGGGCGGCGAACATGTACCCGAGCTGGCTCACCGTGGAGTACGCGAGCACGCGCTTGATGTCCGTCTGCACGAGCCCGATGGTGGCCGCGAAGACGGCGGTGATCACGCCGACCCAGAGCACCACGTCGAGGGCGACGGTCGAGCGCTCGAAGAGCGCGTGGCTGCGCGCGACCATGTACACACCGGCCGTCACCATGGTGGCGGCGTGGATGAGGGCGGAGACGGGCGTGGGGCCCTCCATGGCGTCGGGCAGCCACACGTGCAGCGGCACCTGCGCCGACTTGCCGCACGCGCCCATGAAGAGCAGGAGCGCGATGCCGGTGGCGGTGGCCGGGGCCAGCGTCTCGGCGCCCTTGAAGACGGCGACATAGTCGAGGGTGCCGAACGCGATCCAGATCCACATGATGGCCAGCCCGAAGCCGAAGTCACCCACGCGGTTGACGATGAAGGCCTTCTTGCCGGCCTGGGCGGCGGAGTCGCGCGTGTACCAGAAGCCGATCAGCAGATACGAGCACAGCCCGACCGCCTCCCAGAAGACGTAGAGCAAGAGGAAGTTGCCGGCCAGCACGAGCATCGTCATCGAGAAGACGAACAGGTTGAGGTAGGCGAAGAAACGCGCGTACCCCGGGTCGTCGTGCATGTAGCCGATCGAGTAGACGTGGATGAGCATGCCGACGCCGGTGACCACGAGCAGCATCACGCCGGTGAGCGGATCGACGAGGGCGACCACCGTCGTCTCGAAGTCGGCGGCCACGATCCACGTGAAGAGCGTCGTGGTGAAGGCCTGGCCGGACCACACGCGCGCGAAGACGACGCACGAGCCGAGGAACGAGGCCACCAGCGCCGGCACCGCGATCCAGTGCGCGGACCGTCCGATCACGCGTCCGAACACCATGTTGACGAGCGCGCCCGCGAGCGGGAAGGCGGGGATCAACCAGACGGTGGACACCGCGCCAATCTAGCGGGGGGTCGGAGGGGTGTCAAGCAACGGCGTGGTATCATTCGCGTCGTGCCTCCGCGCTCGCGCTTCAAGGCCGGTCTGCTCGCCGTCCTGCTCGTGATCTTCGCCATCGTCGCGCCGATCTCGTATCTCGGCTGGCGCCAGACGGTGCCCGGGGTGCGCGCGTCGCGCGCCCTCCCGCGCTTCATCGGCCAAACGCCCGCGTTCACGGTGACGCTGGAAGCGTCGCGCGGCAACGTCACGCGCGCCGAGGTGCGCGTGGTACAGGGCGGGCGTCCGGTGACCGTCGCGAAGTCCGACGCGCCGCTCGGGCCGCGCGCGGAGCTGCCCGTGAGGTTCGAGACGGCGTCGCTCGGCCTGCGCGAGGGCGCGGCCACATTGGAGGTGTGGGCGCGCGACGATTTCTGGCGGCCCTTCCGCGGCGCCGAGCGCCCCATCGTGAGCACACCCGTCACCATCGACCTCACGCCGCCGAAGGTCGAGATCCTCGCCGCGACGCGCTACGTGTCGCCCGGCGGCGTTCAGCTCGTCGCCTTCCGCGTGAGCGACGCCCAGCGCACCGACGTCACCGTCGGCCAGCGCGCGTTCCCCTCGTTCGCGTACGGCCCGCCCGACAAGGGCGCGCGCGTCGCGCTGGTCGCGCTGCCGTACGATCACGCGGCCGGCACGCCGATCGCCATCACCGCGCGCGACGAGGCCGGCAACGTGGCCGCGCGCGGCGTGCCCGGCCAGCTGAAGCCGCGCGCCTTCCCGCGCGACACCATCAAGATCAGCGACGCCTTCTTACAGATCAAGGTCCCCGAGCTGCTGCCGCAGCGGCCGCCCTCGCAGCCGCTGCTGGACGCCTTCCTCGTCATCAACCGCGAGCAGCGCAAGCAGGCGGAGACGACGAAGCGCGAGGTCGGCGCCAGGACCGCGGAGACGCCGCTCTGGGAGGGGCCGTTCACCCAGCCGCGGAACACGAAGGTCTTCTCCAACTTCGCGGAGACGCGCACCTACGTGTACGAGGGCCGCGCGGTCGACACGCAGGTCCACTACGGCTACGACCTCGCCTCCACCAAGCAGTCGCCGGTGCCGGCTGCCAACGCCGGTGTCGTCGCCTTCGCCGGCCCGCTCACGATCTACGGCAACGTGGTGATCCTCGACCACGGGCTCGGGCTGCAGACGCTCTACGCGCACCTCTCGTCGATCGAGGTGAAGGTCGGCGACCGGGTGACGAAGGGCCAGGAGCTGGGACGCACGGGCGCGACCGGCCTCGCCATCGGCGACCACCTGCACTTCGAGGTGCTCGTCTCCGGCGTGTCGGTGACGCCGCTCGAGTGGTGGGACGCGAAGTGGATCCGCGACCGCGTCAACCGGCCGCTCAAGGAAGCGGGTCTGCCCGAGATCGGCAACGCGGGCGGCGTCGCCAGGGACGGGCCCGCGCGCCCCGTCAGCGCCGCGCGCCGGCGCGCGCGCTAGAACGCGCCGAATTTCTCGTAGGCGGCCAGCGGCGTCATCCCGCGCTTGACGGCCGTGCGCACCTTGCTCTCCGTGCTCACGAGCCGCTCGCAGCGCTCCAGCACCTCGTGCGCCACACGCCGCGGGACGACCACCACGCCGTCGAGGTCGCCGACCACGATGTCGCCGAGGCTCACGCGCACGCCGCCGACCGTCAGGGGCTGTCCCCAGTCGGTCACGCGCCAGCGCGGCACCGAGTCTTGAGGACTGCGATAGCGCACGAAGGTCGGAAAGCGCGTGCGCGCGATGGAGGCGGCGTCGCGCGTGCTGCCGTCGATCACGGCGCCCCGGACCTTCCGCGCGCGGAACCACTCCGCCGACAGCTCGCCGAAATGCGCGGCCTCCTGGTCGTTGGCGGCCAGCACCAGCACCGAGTCGGCGGGCACCGCGCCGAGCATGGCCAGGAACTTCCGCAGCGTGGCGTCGCGGTCGCGCGGCGAGCCGCGGTGGGTGCGGCCGCGCGCGGTGAACGCGTAACCCGCCACCCGCATGTCGGGCGTGAGGGGCTGGATCGCGTGGGGCAGCGTCTGGCGCAGCAGGCCCATCTCGTCCATGACGTCGGTGATGGCGGCGGTGTAGATCTTCGCAAAGCGGCGCGGCAGGTTGTCGGAGCGTCGCGAGGCCATGGCCCGCGATTCTACGACACGAGCAGACGGGGCAGCGCGCGCGGCGGCACGTAGTCGCCGATCACGCCGAGGAGCGCGTCGAGCACACGCGGCCGGGCGGCCAGGCAGCGGGCGGCCAGGTTGGCCAGGCGGCGGCGGCCGATCAGCGCCTGCAGCGCGCGCGTCGCGCGCTCCTTGTCCGCGAACGCGGCGCGCCGGGCGCGCCCGTAAGCGGCCAATGCCGCCGCCGAGACGTCGCCGGCGCGCAGCGCGGCCACGAGCGTGTCCGCCGCCAGCTCGGCGGAGCGCAGCGCGGTGAAGATCCCCTCGCCCGTGAACGGGTCGTAGAAGCCCGCCGCGTCGCCGACGAAGAGGACGCCGCCCTCGCGGGGGAGCGTCACGCGATAGGCGAGCGGCGCCATGGATTGCAGCGGCGCCACGCGCCGTGCCTCCGCCAGCCGCCGCGCCAGGTGCGGCAGGTGCTTCACCCGCGCGGCGAAGAAGTCCTCGAGGCGCGAGCACCACGGGACGGCGTGGGCGAGCGGCACCACGAGGCTCAGGTTGACGCGGTCGGGCGCGAGCGGGTTGAGGATCGCGTAGTCCGGCGGGTCGACGAAGATCTCGCCGACGTCGCGGCAGTCCGGTACGCCGGCCACGTAGGTGACGAGCGCCATCCGGGCGAGCGGGTGCGGATGGCGACAGCCGAGCGCGTGCGCGACCGCCGAGGCGCGGCCGTCGGCGGCGACGACGACGCGGGCGCGCGCCTCGACGCGGGCGCCGCCGGCGTCCGCGCCGAGGACGCCGACGACGCGCCCGTCCTCGACGACGACGTCGGTGACGCGGACGCCTTCGCGCAGGTCCACCGGCAGCGCGCGCACCCGGTCGAGCAGCGCGCCGTCGAGGGTGGCGCGCGAGACGCCGATGGCGTGCTCGCGGTAGGGACGGAAGCCGCCGACGACGCCGTACCTGGCGGCGAGCACGGTGCCGTCGGGCGCCGTGATCCGCATCCCCGCCAGCGCGACGGCGCCGCCCGCGTCCACCGCCTTCAGCGCGCCGAGCCGGTCCAGCACGCGCCCGGCCTCGGGGCTCAGGTACTCGCCGCAGATCTTGGGCCGTGAACGCCGCACGCGCTCGAGCACGGTCACCGCGAGCCCGTGCTCGGCGAGCAGGATGGCCGTGGCCGCGCCGGCGGGACCGGCGCCGACGACGATGACGTCGGCCGCGCGCGTCATGGATGCCCCCCGTGGGGCGACGTCGCCTCCACCACGAGCCGCCCGAGCCACGGGTAGCGCGTCACCGTGGTCCGCGTGACGCCGGCGGCGCCGAAGAGGTCACCCAGCTCGGCGGGCGCGTAGGCGCGCCGCACGGAGAGCGGCCCGTCGTGGCGCGACATCGGATGCACGGGCAGGACGCGGGTGGCGAGCCACACGAGGCCCAGCGTCAGCGGCGTGCGGGCCAGGTCGTTCACCACCAGCCGGCCGCGGCACGCGCGCCCCATCTCGCTCAGCGCCGCGACGGCATCGGCGGGCTCGAGATGGTGCAGCGTCAGCGCGGCGTGGACGACGTCGGCGGTGCCCGCGGCCAGCGGCAGCGCGGTGGCGTCGGCGCGGAGGACGACGATCTCCGGGTACGCGGCGCACTCGGCCGTGGCCAGCCGCGCGGTCGCCTCGTCGTCCTCGACCACCAGCACGCGCACGCGGCGGCCGGCGCGGCGCGCCCAGGAGGCCACGCGCCGCGCGAAGGCGCCGTCGCCGCCACCCACGTCCACGATGCACAGCGTCCGCTCATGCGGTGCGGCCGCCGCGACGCGCCGCACGCGCGCGAGCGAGAGCGCGTGACCGCCGAACCAGGCGTTGAGGCGATCGAGGTCGGCGAGGGTGGAGGCGAGGTCGGCCGGGGGCACGCGGCCGTCGAGGTACTCGCGCGCACCGGCCGCCCGCCGCATCACCAGCGGAGCAGCGCGCCTTCGGCCGCGAAGCCGGGGCCGAGGCCGATCATGAGCCCCCAGTCGCCCGGCACGGGATGCTCGAGGCCCAGCAGGCGCTCGAGGACGAACAGGATGGTCGCCGACGACATGTTGCCGTGCTCGCGCAGCACCGCGCGCGGATGCGCCATCTGGGCGTCGGTGAGGTCGAGCAGCTCGCGCGCGCGGTCGAGCACGCGACGGCCCGCGGAGTGCAGCACCCAGTGCGCGACGTCGGCGCGCTTGAGGCCCTGCGTCTCCATGAGCACGCGCGCCATCTCGCCCATCATCGTGGCCCCGATGCGCCGGACGTCCTTGGAGAGGACCACGCGCGGCCGGCCGCCCGGATACTCGAATCCCATCGCCGACAGGTGCTCGGAGCTGAACAGCGTGCGGTGCCCGATGATCGCGGGCCCACGCGGGTGGTCGCCGCCGAGCGCCAGGGCGCCGGCGCCATCGGCGAAAATCGCATGGGCGACCGCGCTCTCGAGCCGGTCGTCGAGGAAATACGCGGTCGAGCAGATCTCCACCGCGATCACGAGCGCGCGGTGGCCGGGAAACGCGTGCAGGTGATTCCACGCTTGCTGCAGCGCGACCATCGCGGAGGCGCAGCCCGTGTCGCCTACGTGCACGCGCTGGATGTCGCTGCGACCGCCGAGGCGCGCGACGAGGTGCGCGTCGAGGCTCGGCGTGAGCCGGCCCGTGCAGGTGGTGGTGGCGATGAAGTCCACCTCCCCGGCCGACCATCCGGCGCGCTCCAGCGCGGCGCGCGCGGCCGACTCCGCGAGCGCCAGGGCGCCCTCGCGGAAGCGCGCGTTCAGGTCGTCCACCGTCTCGTTCGGCGTGAAGCGCGCCGGGTCGATCCAGAGGTGGCGGCCCTCGATGTCGCTCGCCGCGAAGAACCCGCGGCGGCGCGCGTCGGCGTAGCCGGCGAGCGCGAGGATCTGCGCCTGCGTGTAACGGTACGGCGGCACGGCGGTGGCGACAGCGGCAATCCGGGGCGTCATATAAGATGGAGACTCAACGTCGAGCATACTGCGAGGATCGAGCCCATGCCACTCTTCAGCTTCGAAGGCAAGCGCCCCAACGTGCATCCAACCGCCTTCATCGCGCCCACCGCCGTCCTCATCGGCGACGTCACCGTGGAGGAGCGCGCGTCGGTCTGGTACAACGCCGTGCTGCGCGGTGACCTGAACCCCATCGTCGTGCGCGCCGGCGCCAACGTGCAGGACTGCTCGGTCGTGCACGTGACGGCGCGCGCCGGCGTCGAGATCGGCCGCGGCGCCACCGTCGGCCACAACTGCACCGTGCACGCCGCGTGGCTCGGCGAGGAGGCCCTCGTCGGCAACGGCAGCACGGTGCTCGACGGCGCGCGCATCGGCGCGGGCGCGATGGTCGCCGGCGGCGCGCTGGTCACGCCGGAGACGCAGGTCCCCGACGGCATGCTCGCCATGGGCACGCCCGCGAAGGTGAAGGGCCCGCTGGCGGGGACGCCGGCCGAGTTCTGGGTGAAGGCGAACCCGCAGGGGTACCAGAAGCTCGCCCAGCGCCACCTGGCGGGCATCGCCGAGGTTCCGCGATGACGCCGCGGCGGTTCGCGCTGCTGGCGTTCTCGAAGCTGACGTTCCTCGACCTCATCGGCGTCTACGACGCGCTCCGCCGTGTCACGCCGATGGGCGTGGCGCCGGGCGTGAGCGTGACGATCATCGGCACCGAGCCCGAGATCGTCGACGAGAGCGGCCTCGCCGTCCGCGCCCAGGCGGTGTACGAGGATCTCGCGGGCTACGACCTGCTGTTCCTGCCGGGCGGGGTCGGCACGCGCCCGCTCATGCACGACGCGCGCTTCTTGCAATATCTCGCGACGTGGGGCGACGCCCGGCCGCTCGCCTCCGTGTGCACGGGCTCGCTGCTGCTGGGCGCAGCGGGATATCTGAAAGCGCTCCGGGCGACGACGCACCACAACGCGTTCGACGCGCTGAAGCCGCTGTGTCGCGAGGTCGTCACCGATCGGCGGATCGTCGAGGATGGGCGCGTGGTGACCGCGGGCGGCGTGGCGTCGTCGCTCGACCTCGGGCTCTACCTCGTCGAGAAGTACTGGGGCGCCGCCGCGCGCGAGACAATCGCCGCGCAGCAGGAGTACACGGCCTACCGCGTCGTCTAGCTACCGCCCCTGGAACTTCGGGGCGCGCTTCTCCGTGAACGCCGCCACGCCTTCCTTGTGGTCCGCCGTCTGGCGCACGATGGCCATGTGCGAGGACACGAGGTCGAGATGCGTCCGGAGGTCGAGCTTCATGCTCTGGTAGACGAGCCGCTTGATCATGCGGATCGGCACCTGTGGCCCGTCGGCGATCTGCCGCGCGAACGCGTAGGTGGCGTCACGCAGCTCGGCGTCGGGCACCACGCGCTGCACGATGCCCAGGCGGAGCGCCTCCGGCGCCTCGATGAAGTCCGCCGTCCACAGCAGCTCGAGCGCCTTGGCCGGGCCGACGAGCCGCGGCAGGAAGTACGTGTCGCCATCGCCGGGCACGAGCCCCACGCGGACGTAGCCCGTCGAGAAGCGCGCGGAGGCGGCGGCGAAGCGGACGTCGCACATCACAGTCATGCCCATGCCGGCGCCGACGGCGAGGCCGTTGACCATCGCGATCACCGGTTTGTCCAGCGTCTCGAGCGTCTTCGGCACCCGGTGGACGCCCTCCCACAGGTTGTTCTTGTGGTCGAGCTGGGTGGGCTCGCCCTGCCCCATGCGCGCCACGTCGCCGCCCGCGCAGAACGCGCGGCCGGAGCCGGTGACGATCACGACGTTGACGTCGGGATCGGCCTGGGCGTCGGCGAGGGATTTCGCCCACGCCTCGATCATCGGCCCCGTGAAGGCGTTGAGCTTGTCGGGGCGGTTCAGCGTGATCGTCGCGATCCTGTCCTTCTTCTCGTAGAGGAGGTCACTCATCGTCAGTCCTTCGGGAGGCCGAGCACGCGCTCGCCCAGGATGTTCTTGAGGATCTCGGTCGTTCCGGCGCGGATGCCGCTCGCGCGGGCGAGCAATTCGTAGAACTCCCACTGCCCGTCGTCGGGCGCCCACTCGGAGCCCTCCGCGATCTGGGCGTACGGCCCGATGACCTCGGTGGCCGCGAGCGCCAGGTCCGAGTCGAGCTGGCTCCAGAAGAGCTTGGAGGTCGAGCCCTCGGGGCCGGGCTCGCCGCCGCGCAGGATCTTGGTGAGGCTGCGATAGGCGTTCATCTGGAGCGCCTGCTCGCCGATCCAGAGCGCGGCCACCTTCTGGCGCACGAGCGGGTCGCCGCCGCGCCTGCGCTCCTTCACGAGCCGCACGAAGCGGTGCAGCGCGTTGCGCAGCGCGATGTGGCGGATGAAGGTCAAGAGATCGCGCTCGTAGGCGAGCGTGGTGATGGCGACCGCCCAGCCCTCGTGCAGCGTGCCGACGAGGTTGTCCCTGGCCACGCGCACGTTGTCGAAGAACACCTCGTTGAACTCCGCCTCGCCGGTGAGCTGGCGCAGCGGCCGGATCGTGATGCCCGGTGTCTTCATGTCGACGAGCAGGAAGCTGATCCCCTTGTGCCTGGGCGCATCGGGGTTGGTGCGCACGAGCAGGAAGCACCAGTCGGCGACGTGCGCCATCGACGTCCAGACCTTCTGGCCGTTGACGACGAAATGCTCGCCGTCCAGCACGCCGCGCGTCTGGAGGTTGGCGAGGTCGGAGCCCGCGTTCGGCTCCGAGAATCCCTGGCACCACAGCTCGTCGGCGGTCAGGATCTTCTGCAGATGTCGCGTCTGCTGGGCCGGCGTGCCGTACTTCATCAGCGTCGGGCCGAGCATCGAGAGCCCGCCGCGGTTGACGAACTGGGGCGACTCGGCGCGCGCCATTTCCTGGAAGAGGATGATCTGCTCGGTGAGCGGGGCGCCGCGGCCGCCGAACTCCTTCGGCCAGCTCATACCGACGTAGCCGGCCTCCCACATCGTCTTCTGCCAGGCGCGCAAGCGCCGGACCTCATCGACGTCCGCGCGCGACGACGCGAACGCCTTGCCGCGCAGGTCGTCCGGCACGTTGGCCTCGAGCCACGCGCGCACGTCCTTCCGAAACGCCTCCTCCTTCTCGCTGAACTCGAAATCCATTCCTCTACCTCGCCTGCCGGTCATTCGCGTACCGGGCGCAGTCGCACGGGCGACGCCCGTGGCCTACCACATGACGCAGCCGCCATCGACCATCAGCGCCTGACCGGTAATGTAGCGCGCCTCGTCGGAGGCCAGGAACACCGCGGCGTTGCCGATGTCCTCCGGCGTCTGCTCGCACTTCATGGGCACGATGTCGCTCACGCGCTTGTCGAAGACCTGGCGCGGGGTCATGCCCTTGAAGGCGGGGTTGGTGTCGGCGATGTGCTGGGCGAGCTTCTGCCAGAACTCCGTGTAGAGGACGCCGGGGCAGATCGCGTTGACGGTGATCCGGTGCGGCGCCAGCTCCTTGGCCACCACGCGCGTGAAGGTGATGACGCCCTGCTTGGCCACGCTGTAGGCGGGCATCGTCACCGCCGCCAGCGGCCCCGCGATGGACGCGATGTTGATGATGCGGCCCGCCTTGCGCTCGAGAAAGTACGGCGTCACCGCCTTACAGGTCAGGAACACCGATTTCGTGTTCACGGCGAACGTGCGGTCCCAGTCCTCTTCCGTGTTGTTCATGAACGGCATGCCGGGCGGCGAGGCCATCCCCGCGTTGTTCACGAGCACGTCGATGCGGCCGAGCACGTCGCGCGTGCGATCCACCATGAGCTTCACGTCGGCGCTGCTGGTGACGTCGCACTTCATCGCCAGGACCTTGCGCCCGAGCGCCTTCGCCTCGTCGGCCGTCTTCTCGGCGTTGAGAACCTGGATGTCGGGGATCGCGATGTCGGCACCTTCCTTCGCCATCGCGAGGACGATGCCGCGTCCGATGCCGCTGCCGCCGCCCGTAACGATCGCGACCTTCCCCTCGAGCCGGGCCATGCACTCCTCCGTCGATATAATCGGTGTCTCGGAGGGACACATGACAACACACACCTTGCGAAGCCGCAACTGGTTCGGGCGCATGGACCTCGACGGCTTTGCCACCCGCTCGTGGCTGAAGACCGAAGGCTTCAGCGACCTGATGTTCGACGGCCGGCCCGTGATCGGCATCGCGAACTCGTGGTCGGAGCTCACCAACTGCAACGCGCACCTGCGGCAGGTCGCCGAGGCCGTGAAGCGCGGGGCGCTGTCGGCGGGCGGCTTCCCGCTCGAGTTCCCGACGATCTCGCTCGGCGAGGTCCTCATGAAGCCGACGACGATGCTGTTCCGGAACCTCATGGCGATGGACGTCGAGGAGTGCATCCGCGCCTATCCGCTCGACGCCGTGGTGCTCCTCTCCGGCTGCGACAAGACGACGCCGGCCATGCTGATGGGCGCCGCGTCCGCCGACGTGCCGGCGATCATCGTCACGGGCGGGCCGATGCTGCGCGGCAAGTGGCGCCAGGAGGAGCTGGGCTCGGGCACGGACCTGTGGCGGCTCTGGGCCGAGCGGCGCGCGGGCCGGCTCACCGACGAGGAGCTCTGCGAGGCAGAGTCGTGCATGTCGCGATCGTCAGGCCACTGCATGGTGATGGGCACCGCGTCGACGATGGCGTCGATGGTGGAGGCGCTCGGGATGACGCTACCGGGCAACGCGGCGATCCCCGCGCCGGATTCGCGGCGGCTCGCGCAGGCCGAGCTGGCCGGCCGCCGCGCCGTCGAGATGGCGAAGGCGGGCGGGCCGAAGCCGTCGGAGATCCTGACCGCGCGCGCCTTCGACAACGCGATCCGCGCGCTGATGGCCGTGGGCGGCTCCACGAACGCGGTGATCCACCTGCTCGCCGTGGCCGGGCGCGCCGGCGTGCCGCTCACCCTCGCGCGCTTCGACGAGCTCTCGCGCACCACGCCGTTCCTCCTGAATCTGAGGCCGTCGGGAAAATACCTGATGGAGGACTTCTTCTACGCGGGCGGGCTGCCGGTCGTGCTGAAGGAGCTGCTGCCGCTGCTGCACGCGGAGGCGCCGACCGTCAACGGTCGGAGCATCGCCGACAACGTGCGCGACGCGCACTGCTGGAACGACGACGTCATCCGTCCGCTCGGAGTGCCGCTGGCGTCCGAGGGCGGCCTGGCGATCCTCACCGGCAACCTCTGCCCCGACGGCGCCGTCATCAAGGTCTCCGCGGCTTCGCCGCAGCTCCTCACGCATCGTGGGCGCGCGGTGGTGTTCGAGGACCATGCGGATCTCCACGAGCGCATCGATGATCCGAAGCTCCCGATCGACGAGCACTCCGTGCTCGTGCTCAAGCAGGTCGGCCCCAAGGGTGCGCCGGGCATGCCGGAGTGGGGCGCGGCGCCCGTGCCCGCGCGGCTGCTCCAGCGTGGCGTGAAGGACATGGTGCGCATCTCGGATGCGCGCATGAGCGGCACGTCGTACGGCACCGTCGTGCTGCACGTGGCCCCGGAGTCGGCGGTGGGCGGGCCGCTGGCGCTCGTGCGCGACGGTGATGAGATCGAGCTCGACGCCCCTCGGCGCACGCTCACGCTGCGCGTCGGTGACGAGGAGCTGGCGAAGCGGAAGGCGGTCTGGAAGCCGCGCCCGCCGCACTTCGCGCGCGGCTACGGCCGGCTGTTCCTCGATCACGTGCTGCAGGCCAACGAGGGATGCGACTTCGACTACCTCCGCGGCAGGACACCCGTGCGCTTCGAGGACAGCGCCGGCCCGTCCCACGCGTGAGCGCGACATCGAGGAGCGCCACGGCTCCGCCGCGGCGCTCCGAGCGCTGGGGGGTTTGGGGGGCCATGTCGGGGCCCCCCGACATCAAGGCGATTGAATTTCGACGCGGTTGACGCCGCGGGCGACCGCGACGATGGACAGCGGCGCGAGTGGACGTCCGGCGGCGTGCGCCGCGATGACGGCGCGCGACGGCACGATCGTGGCGAGGCGCGAGGCGGTCACGATGCGCGGCGCCCTGACGAGGGCCGGCGTCGCGCCCCGTCGCCGCGCGGGGGCGACGGCGCGGCGCACGACTTCGTCGCAGTCGCATCCGATGGCTTCGCGCGACGCGCGCGGCGCCGCGGCCGGCACGGGTATGGCCGCCGGTGCGGTCACGCGCGACGGCAACGCGGAGACGGCCGGCGGCGTCGGTGGCGGCTCTGACAGGGGCGTCGCCGCCAGCACGAGCGCGGCGGTCAGCGGCACGCCGACGAAGAGTGCGGCGGCGCGTCCGGCCGACGGGTCGTCTCCGGCGGCGGGACGGCCTGGGTGTAGCCGGACATGACCCGCGTTGCACAGGTCGGACAGATGCCGTCAGAGAATTTCACACGCAGGCCACGCCACGAGCCGACGCCAGGCAAGCATGGATAGCCGTGATATCGCGAGTGCCACGCGCACCGGATCAGCAGCACGCCCCTCGAGAGAGCACATGCGATGCCCGTACTCGCCGCAGCTAGCGCCGCGCGAACCGAGCCTCCCCGCCGCCGCGTTCAATGACAGGGCGCAGGGACCCCGCCACCCGCAAGGCGCGGGCAGCGGCATCGGCCGGCAAGTCCCTGCGCGCCATCACGATCGCGACGGGCACGCGCCCGCCGGCGGCGGCCAGCAGGCGCCGCGCGCGGGCGGGCGGCACCGCGCCGATCTCGGCCACCAGGCGCGCCGCGCGCTCGCGCAGTTTGCGCGAGCGCGGCTGCACGTCGACCATGCGGTTGCCGTACACCTTCCCCAGCCGCGCCATGCTCGCCGTCGTCAGCGTGTTGAGGATCAGCTTGGTCGCGGTGCCCGCCTTGAGCCGCGTCGAGCCGGCGAGGACTTCGGGCCCCGGCGCTGGCGCGATGATCACGTTCGCCGTCTTTCTGGTTTGCCGTCGGGACGCCTTCGCAGGGCCTCCGGCGCCCGACGGTCTGCCCAAGAGAGCGCGCGCTGGATTACACGACACCAGCACCGTCTTCGCGCCGGCGCGGCGCGCGGCGGCGAGGGCGCCCTGCACGAACGGCGTGACGCCGCTCGCCGAGACACCGACGACCACGTCGCCGCCCCGGACGCCGGCCCGCACCGCGCGCGCCCCCGCGCGCGTGTCGTCCTCGGCGCCCTCGCGCGAGCGGAACACTGACGCGCGGCCACCGGCCATGATCGCCTGCACGCGGCTCGGCGGCGTGCCAAACGTCGGCGGGCACTCGGCGGCCTCGAGCACGCCGAGCCGGCCGCTGGTGCCGGCGCCGACGAAGATCAGCCGCCCGCCGGCGCCGAGCGCGGCGACGATCAGGTCCACGGCGGAGGCGATCTCGCGCGCGACGCGCCCGACCGCGCGCACCGCGCGCGCGTCCTCGCGATTCATCAGCGCCGCGATGCGGCGGGCGTCGAGACGGTCGAGGCGCGCGCTCGCGCGGTTGGCCCGCTCGGTGGCGAGCCGCTCGTAGCGGAGGCCGCGCGCCATGGCGCGCATGGTATCACCGGCTGCGCTACCATCTGCGGGTGCCCGCCGTCCTGACCGGTCTCGACCTCCTCCTCCGCGACCGTCTTTCGAGCCTGCGCCGCCGCGCGATCGGGCTGCTCACGCACCAGGCGTCGGTGAATCGCCGGCTCGAGCACGCGGTGACGCTGCTCAGCGACGCGCGCGGCGTGCGCCTGACGCGGCTCTTCGCTCCCGAGCACGGGCTCTGGGGCGCGCCGCAAGACCACGCGACGATCGCGAGCGACCGCGATCCCGTCACCGGGCTCCCGGTGATCAGCCTCTACGGCGCGCGCCGCGAGCCGACGCCGGCGATGCTGGCCGGGCTCGACGCGCTCGTGGTCGACCTCCAGGATGTCGGCGCGCGCTACTACACGTTTCAGTGGACGCTGGCCCTCGCCATGCGCGCCTGCGCGCGGGCGGGCGTCGAGGTCGTCGTGCTCGACCGGCCCAACCCGCTCGGCGGCGCCGTCGTCGAGGGCAACGTGCCGGATCCGGCCTTCGCGTCGTTCGTCGGCCTCTACCCGCTGCCCGCGCGGCCGGGCCTCACGCTCGGCGAGCTCGCGCGCTGGCTCGCGCTCGAGCACGGGCTCGGCGGCCGGCTCAGCGTCGTCGAAATGCGCGGCTGGCGGCGGGCGATGCTGTGGGAGGACACCGGCGTGCCGTGGGTGGCGCCGTCGCCGAACATGCCGACGCCCGACACCGCGCGCGTGTATCCCGGCGGCTGTCTGATCGAAGGCACGAACCTCTCGGAGGGGCGCGGGACGACGCGGCCCTTCGAGTGGGTCGGCGCGCCCTACCTCGACGCGCACGACTACACGGCGGCGCTCGACGCGCTCCGCTTGCCCGGCGTCGCCTTCCGTCCCGCGCGCTTCACGCCGACCTTCCACAAGTGGGCGGGACGGCTCTGCGGCGGCGTGCAGATCCACGTCACCGACCGCGCGACGTTCAAGCCGTTCCTGACCGGGCTCGCGGTGATCAGCGCCGCGCGTCGACTGCGCCCGCGGCGCTTCGCGTGGAAGCGTCCGCCCTACGAGTTCGAGCGCCGGCGGCTGCCGATCGACATCCTGCTCGGCACCGACCGGATCCGCCGCGCGCTCGAGCGCGGTCGTCCCCTGCGAGAGATCGAGCGCAGTTGGACAGCCGACCTCGCGCGCTGGCGGCGGCGACGGGAACGCGTGCTGGCCTACCGGTGATCGAGGGGCGCCACGGCTCCGCCGGGACGCCCCGAGCGCTGGGGGGTTTGGGGGGCCATCTCGGGGCCCCCCATTTCCTAGTTCGAGAAGAGCCGCGTGAAGAAGTTCTTCACGCTCGCGCCGAACGCGTCGGCGCTCTCCCTGATGCTCCCGTCCTTCAGGTGCCCCCAGGCGCTCTTGGCCGGAGGCTTCGCCGCCTGGCCGGACTCCTTGAGCTTCTCGCCGCTGAACTTCGCGCCCTCGACGACGGTGTGGCCGATGCCCTTCGCGGTCTCCTCGACGCCGGTGCCGAGCTTGCCTTCACCGATCTTTTTCGCGCCGGTCTCGACCTCGCGGGTGGCGGATTTGACCTTCGATTCGTCGGCGGCCGTGGCCGGCGCCGCCATCCAGCCGATCAGGGCCGCCAGCGGGATCGCGACGGCCAGGAGTCTCTTGGTGGTCACGGTGGGTTGCCTCCTCGTGTGCTTCACGCCCCCAGGGTACCGCGGGGCGGTCGCCGGCGGAGGGTCCGGCGACTCAGCCCCGGCGGTCGGGTAGGTCCGTCGACAATCGCGCCAGCGGATGGCCGGCCGGGATGACGGCCTCGTGGCCAAGCCGCACGACCGAATCGTGCTGCTCGATCATCCAGGCGTCGCCGCCCACGGCCGCACGCGCCGAGCCCCGGCCCTCGCGAACCGAGGCCAGCACGAGCCAGATCGCGGTGACGATCAGAACCGCCGCCAGCACCTTCATGCCTGTCTTCTCTCGCTTACGAGGTGAAGCCACGCGCGCGCATGCAGCTCGCGTACGCGGCCCGATAGCGCTCGTCGTGCTTCTTGTTCTCGTTGAGACCGTAGAGCGTGCCGCCGCCGACGCCGACGACGCCACCGATGGCCGCGCCCTTGCCGGCACCCTTGCCGCCGCCGGCGATCGCTCCGCCCGCGGCACCGACCGCGGCGCCGACAACCGCCCCGATCGCGCCGTCCTTGACGACTTCCATCGTCTTGTCCTTCGAGCCGGTCTCGCTCGCCGCGTACTTGTTGCACGCGTCGATCGCGCTCTGGCTCGGCGCGGCGGGAGCGCTCGCCACCCGCGCGGGGGTCGCCTGCTGCACCTTCTGCTGCGTCTTTTGCTCCTGCGCGGCACGGTCACCGCCGGTCCAGTTCGCGACGACCAGGCCGGTCACGAGGGCGGTGGCGATCACCACCGCCATGCCGATCGTCGTCACTTTCCATGGATTCATTCGTCTGTCCCTCCCAGGCCCGGTGGGCTACCTGAGGTTACCGCTGCGGCCGTACGCGTCAACGTTGCCGTGCGGCGATGCGCCATCGCTCGGGCGAGCCGCGTTGCCGGCGAGGGCCCCGCTGCTGCGCGCGGCTTCGCTTCCGGTCGTGACGACCGACGCGCTCGGCGGCCGCGACGACTGGTTGTAGCGCGTCACCACCTGCCCGATGTTCTTGTCGGCAACGAGGCCCTGGGCGCGCATCTGCCGGAAGACCTGCTCCCAGCCCGTGCCGCTCTGCTTCATCGCGGCGATCTGGTCGAGCGTGAGCGGCTTCGGACCGTTCGCGCTCCCCGCGGAGGGCGCGCCCGACGGCGACGGGGTCGTCGTCTTGCGGGCGCCCTTCGTCGTCGTCGTCGTCGTCGGCATGGTCTGCGCCTCGAACAGCGCCCGCGCGACCTTCTGGTGGCCGGGCGACAGTTTTTGATAGGCGCCGGCGGCGTTCGGCGGCGGCGTGATCTGCGCGTCAGCCGTCGCCGCTCCGAACAACAGAAGAATCGCTGCGACGTGAGATGCGTCGCCCATGTCAGGCCTCCCGGGTCGTGCACGCGGTCAGTACCGCCTGGTGGCGGCCGGAAAAGACACCTGCGCGCACGCCCTCCGGGCCCGAAGGAGCAGCACCACCCGTGCCAGGCCTCGGGGAATTGTCTTCTCGTCAAATAAAATGCCGAGTTAGGCTACGACCAGGGAGAGTCGCCACCCCCGTTTTTGTGTCCGCGCTCTGACGTCTCGCCAGGTTTTACAAGTCAGACTGGCATTCGTGCATATTTTCCCACCGGGGTCCGTGACGCGGCGTGCCCCTACGAATCGAGACGTCGTGGCTAGAATGGCGGCGTGACGAGCCTCGAAGATCTCGTCGGCGAGCGACTCATGATCGGTCTGCCGGGCGCGACGCTCGACGACGCCGACCTCCGCGTGTTCCGCGACACGCGCGCGGCGGGGCTCATCCTCTATCGCCGCAACTTCGAGAGCCCGGCGCAATTGCTCGACGTCCTCGGCCGCCTCGAGGGCGCGCTCGGCCGCCGATTGCTCGTGGCGACCGACCACGAGGGCGGACGCATCGTGATGCTCGGGCGCGGCGTGACGATCTTTCCCGACAACCTCGCGGTGGGCACCGCGGGCGAGGAGACGTTCGCCTACAAGCAGGGACTGCTCGAGGCGCGCGAGCTGCGGCGGCTGGGCATCGACCTGAACCTCGGGCCCTGCCTCGACGTCCTGACCGATCGCTACAGCCCCAACATCGGCATCCGTTCCTACGGCAAGGACCCGAAGCTCGTCGCGCGCTACGGCGTCGCGCGGCTGCGCGGCATGACGAAGGGCGGGCTCTCGGCATGCCCCAAGCACTTCCCCGGCAAGGGTCATTCGCCGCTCGACGCCCACCTGAAGCTGCCGACGATCACGTCCGACTGGGACGAGATGCACGCGGTGCACCTGGTGCCGTTCTTCGAGGCGATCGCCGCGGGCGTCGAGTGCGTGATGACGTCGCACCCCGTGTACCCCCGGCTCGATCCCTCCGGCGTGCCGGCGACGTTCTCGCGCCGGATCGTCGACGAGTACCTTCGCGGCGAGGTCGGCTTCCGCGGCGTGATCGTCTCCGACGACCTCGAGATGGGCGCCGTCGCGGAGACGTGTCCGATCGGTGAGGCGACGGTGCGGACGGCGGAGGCCGGCCACGACCTCCTGCTCGTCTGCCACACCGAGCCGGCGCAGCGCGCGGCGGCGACGGCGCTCGTGGAAGCGTACCGCTCCCGGCGGCTGCCGCGCGCGGGGCTCGAGGCGGCCGCGGCGCGCGTCCGCGCGCTGCGCGAGCGGCGGAGCGCGCGGGTCGAGGGCGGACCGCCCGCGCCGGAGCGCGACGGCGCCCCGCTCGCGATGGCCATGGCCAGCCGCGCGGTCACCGAGCTCACGCCCGGCCGCGAGGCGTTCGCCCGCGCGCTGAACGGCCGCGTGCTCGTCGTCTTCCCGCGCTTCTCCGAGCTGGCCGCGCGCATCACGATCGAGCCGGAGGTGTGCGACGAGGCCGGCTGGGTGCGCGCGGCCTTCTTCCCCGCCGGGGTGACGCCGGAGCCGCGCGTGGTCGGCATCGAGCCGTCGGCGGCCGAGATCGAGGACGCGGCCGGACGCGCCGCGTCGTCAGACGCCACCGTGCTCTTCCTCTACGACGCGCACCTCTATCCGTCCAACCGCGCGCTGCTCGAGGCCGTGCAGGCGCGCGCGCGGCGCCTCGCCGTCGTGCTGCTGCGCGATCCTTACGACGCCGCGCTGCTGGCGCCGGGCGTGCACGGGATCACGGCCTTCGGCTGGCGGCGCTGCCAGCTCGAGGCGGTGGTGGCGCGCCTCGCCTATCCCTGAGGGGTCGTTCGCGCGGGCAGCAGCGGCGTCAGCGCGAGCGAGATCGCGATGGTGCCGACGGTGCCGACGATCACGAGCCACGACCACGGAAAGCTGATCCGGCCCGTCTCCGCGAGGTAGAGCAGCGTCAGGTTGATCAGCGTCATCATCACCATCGCCACGACGTTGGCGACGTCGGCCACGCGGCGCCGCGAGAGCAGGCCGAGCAGGAACACGCCGAGCAGCGAGCCGAAGGGGACGCCCGCGATCTTGAACACGAGCCAGAGGATCTGCTGCCGCCAGCCGAGAAACACCCACGCGATGATCCCGAGCACGACGCCGGAGACGACGACGCACGCGCGCGAGACGCGGAGGTAGTGGTCCTCCGAGCGCCCGCGCGCCAGGAGCGGCCGATAGATGTCGGTGACGAACGATGCGGACAGCGAGCCCAGCGGCGAGTCGATCGATGCGAGCACGATGGCGGCGAGCATCAGGCCCCGAAGCACCGCGGGCATCGTGTGGCCGACGAAGTACGGCAGCACCTCGTCGTTGCGCGCGATGGCCGGCGCCCCCTGCTGCGCGTAGAAGGCGAAGAGGCCGGCCCCGAGGCTCAGGTAGATCGCCAGCGTCAGCAGCGTCGCGAGCGGCGTGAGGGCGAGCGTGCGCTGGCTGTCGCGCCGCGTCTCGACCGTGAGGAGCCGCTGCATGAGGTCGTGATCGGTCCCGAAGGCGGCCATCGAGCCGATGAACCCGTTCAGCACCGCCACCCAGACGATGTTGGGATCGGTCGCCAGCCGCGTCCAGAAGTCCGGGGCGCCCGGCGCGGGGCCCCAGTCGACGATGCGCAGCCGGCCAGCGGCCTCCGTGAGTTGCACGATGGCCGCGACGCCGCCGTCGATCTGGGAGACGAGGAAGCCGAGCGTGAGGGCGCCGGCCCCGAGGAACATCAGCGCCTGGAACACGTTCGTCCACACCACGGCCGAGACGCCGCCGGTGGCGATGTACGCGATCGACACGACCACGGTCACCACGATCGTCGTCTCGATCCGCCAGCCGACGAGCAGCGAGACGGCGATGGCCGTCGCCGTGAGCCGGGCGCCCGAGCCCGTCAGCCGCGTGAGGAAGAAGAAGAGCGAGCCGGTCACCTGCGTGGCGCGGCCGAAGCGGTCGCGCAGGAATTCGTAGATGGTCGTGACGTCGTGCCGGTAGAAGGCGGGGATGAACAGGAAGGCGACGGCCAGCTTGGCCAGGCTCGAGCCGATGAAGAACTGCACGTACTCCCAGTTCTCGCTGTAGGCGGTGGCGGGCACCGAGATGATGGTGACCGCGCTGATCTCGGTGGCGAGGAACGACAGGCACGCCGCCCACCACGGCACGCGGCGGCGCGCCAGGAAGAAGTCGGTGGTGTCGCGCTGGCGGCCGGTGAACGCGAAGCCGATCGCGACGAGGACGCCGAGCGAGACGATGAGGACGGTGTAGTCGGGCCAGGTCAGCGACGGAGCCGGCGTGCCGGACACGCCTCATCATACATACATGGGGGCCCCGACATGGCCCCTGCTCATCAAGCGAAGGGGGGCTACGCCCCCCTCGGACTCCCCCCGGCCAAACGCTCCATCGCAGGCTCGCCTCGGCCGTCGAACGGCCTGCGGCTTCGCACTGCCACGCGGCCCGGCGGAGCCGTGGCGCTCGTCGTTTACCGGGACTTCGGGCCTCTCGCGCGGCCGGGCGGCGCCGGCGGATAATGCGTCACTGTCAGCCATGTTGCGAAGCCAACACCGTTCGGCCGGGATCGTGGTGGGCGTGGACGCCGGCGGCACCTGGGTGCGCGTCCGCGCGCTGGCCGACGCGCGCCCGGTCGCCAGCGTCGCGCACCCGGCGCGCGCCGTACCGGAACTCGCGACGTTCTTGCACAACCTGTGGCGCCGCCGCGGGTGGACCCGCGCGCGGGTGGACGCGCTCGTCGTCGCCTCGCGGGGCGTGTGGCTGCCGCGCGAGCGGCGGGCGCTGCGGCGGCGGCTCTCCGGGCTGGCGCGGCGCGTGAACGTCATCGCCGACGTCGAGGCGGCGTGGCACGCCACGCTCGGCGCGGAGCGCGGCGTGCTGGTCGTGGCCGGCACGGGCTCCATCGCGCTCGGCCGCGACGCGCGCGGACGCTGGGCGCGCGCGGGCGGGCTCGGACCACTGCTCGGCGACGAGGGCTCCGCATTCTGGATCGGCCGCGAGTGGCTGCGCGCGACCGCCGACGAGCGCGCGCGGCGCCGCTTCGCGACGGCGCCGCAGCCGGTGAGCACCGTCGCCGCGCTCGCCCCGCGCGTCGTGGCCCGCGCGCGTCGGGGCCACCGCGTCGCGGGGCGCATCGTGAGCGCCGCTCAGGCGCACCTCGCCGCGCAGGCGTCGGCGGTGGCGCGCGCGCTGCGGCTGCCGCCGCCCGTGGTCGTGGGCGGGGCGGGCAGCGTGATGGGTGACCGCTGGTTCGCGGCGGGCGTGCGCAGCGCGCTCGCGCGCGCCGGCGTGCGGGCGCACTGGCGCGAATCCGGCGGCGCGCCCGTGGACGCCGCCGCGCGCCTGGCGGCGGCGCTCGCCGCGGGCGGCCGATGAGCACACGCGGGATCGAGGAGCGCCACGGGTCCCCCGGGGCGCTCCGAGCGCTGGCCGGGGGAGTCCGAGGGGGGCGTAGCCCCTTTCGCTTGAAGGATCTGGGGGGCCATCTCGGGGCCCCCCACGTAGAACGATGAGCGCGGCGCGCCGGCTCGTGGTCACCGTCTGCCCGCGCGAGCGTGGCGTCGTTGTCCTGCCGGTCGAGCGCGGCGGCCGCGCCGCGCGGCTCGACGCCACCGGGGTGCTCGGCGCGCTGCGCGCGCTCGTGGCGCGGCGCGGCCTCGACGACCGCGTGCACGTGCGCGACGGCTGCGCGGGCGGCTGCTGGGGCGCGGGCCCGAACGTCGACGTGCGCGTCTACGCGGCCCCCGCGCCCGGCGAGCGTCCCGACCACGTGGCGCTCGGCTGGAAGACCTATGTCTACTCGTTGCCGACGCTGGCGAGCCTCGCCGACGTCATCGACGAGAACCTGCCCGGCGCGCGAGCCACCAGACGAGCGGCCCGCTGAGCGCGGCCGCGAGCCCGGCGAGCGTGTTGCCCCAGCCAGCCGTGGCCATCGCCCCCAGCGCGAACAGCGCGGGCGGCACCGTCACCGCGAGGGCGCCGGCCCGCCCGCCCGGCACCCGCCACGGCCGCGGCAGCTGCGGCGCCGTGGCGCGCAGGGTGAGGAAGGCGGCCAGCTCCACGAGCAGCGCCAGCGAGTAGAGCCACACGTTGAGGACGATCAGCGCCTTGAACGAAAACGCGGCGCACGCCGCGTAGGCCGCCGCCGACACCAGCACCGCCGGCCACGGCGTGCCGAAGCGCGGGTGCAGGGCGCCGAGGCCACGCGGCAGCACGCCGGCGCGCGCGAGCACGTAGGGCAGCCGCGAGTTCGTGAGGAGCAAGGCCATGAAGAGGCCGGCCGTGCTCAGCACGGCGCCGGCGGCCACCGCGTGGCCGAGCCACGCGCCGCCGACGCGCGCCGCCAGCGCGGGCAGCGCGCCGGTGGTCCACGTCGTCCAGTCGGCGGCGCCGCTCGCGAGCACCACGCCGACCGGCAGCACGTACGACACGCCGACGAGCGGCACCGCGAGGAGCAGCGCACGGCGGAACGCGTGCTCCGGGGCGCGCGTCTCGCCGAGCACGGTTGAGGGCGTGTCCCAGCCGGCGTAGTTCCACATCACCACCGCGAGCCCGAGCCCGAGCCCGCTCGCCAGCGTGGGGCCCTCGATCGTGAACGGCGTCCACGGCGCCGCGGCCATGCGCGGCAGCCCGACCGCGACCAGCAGCGCGACGGGCGCCAGGGCGGCGACGGCGAGCGCGACGGCGGCGCGACCGGTCGGCCGCACGCCGAGCAGGTTGAGCGTCGTCAGCGCGACGATGAAGGCGAGCGCGAGGAGCCAGCGCTCGAGCGGCGCCAGCGTCGGATGCCAGTACCGGAGATACTCGACGAACAGCGCCGGATAGACGGCGACGTCGACGAAGCTGTCGAGCCACGACCACCAGCCGACCTGGAAGCCCCAGAACGGCCCGAAGGCGCGCGTCGTCCACGTCACGTAGCCGCCCTCGTCGGGCATCGCGGAGGCCAGCTCCGACATCGCGAGCGAGACGGGCAGGCTCCAGAGCAGCGGCGTGAGCAGGAGCAGCACGAGGGTGAGGCCGGGACCGAACGACGGCACCGTGTCCTCGATGCCGTAGGGGCCGCCGCTCACGTTGAAGAAGACGATGGCGGCGAGCGACACCACGCCGAGCTCCCGCCGGAGGCTCACCTCACGGCGGCGATCAGCGCGGGGAGCTCCTGGAGCCACTCGCCGATGGGGCGCGCGGCGTCCACGGTGATCTCGAGCTTGCCGTTCGGCAGGCGGCGCACCCGGCCGGGCGCGGCGGGCCCGAGCGGGATGACGAGCGACTCGCGGTGGATGCCGAGGGCGTCGGTCACCCCGAAGATCGCGTCGATCTCCTTCATCGTGACCACCTCAAGCACGGACGCCGACCTCGCTCGCGCACGCGGTGATCTGCCGCCACGTCTCGTCCTCGACGCCGACGCCTTCGGCGCGGCGCGCGCGCTCGGTGCGCGCCTCCGGCTCGCCGGGCACCAGGATCTCGGAGGCGCCGGCGGCGGGCGAGGCGCCGCGGACCCACGCGAACAACGCCGCCACCTGAGCGTGGAACTCGGCCGGCGGCAGGAAGCGCGTGGGATCGAGCGCGACGATGAGGGTGCCGTTCGCGAACTTTCCCTTCTCGGCGCTGGCCGCGCCCGTGCCCGACAGGATGCCGCCGAGGATCTCGATGGCGAGCGAGAGGCCGTACCCCTTGTGCGCGCCGGCGGTGAGCAGCGAGCCCGGCGGCTCGCCATAAAACTCCTTCGGATCGGTCGACGGCTCGCCGCGCCCGTTCAGCATGATCCCGGACGGCACCGTCTCGCCGCGGTTGAACTTGACGCGCAGCTTGCCCTCGGCCCAGACGCTGGAGGCGAAGTCGTGCGACATCGCGATCGCGCCGCCGGGACCGGGAATCGCGATGGCGTGGGGATTCGTGCCGAGGCGCTTGCCGCTGCCGCCCCACGGCGCGACGTTCAGGCCGCTCTTGGCGTTCGCCCACAGCATGCCGACCAGACCCTCGGCCGCGAGCGTCTCCGCGTAGTCGGCGAGCCGGCCCACGTGGCTCGTGCGCCGCAATGCGACGGCGGCCAGCCCGTGCGTCCGGCCGCGCTCGATGGCCAGGGCCGTGCCGCGACGCGCGACGACCTGACCGAAGCCGTGGTCGCCGTCGAGCACCGCGATGGTCGGCGTGTCGACCGCGAGCTGGATCTTGGGGGTCGGGTTCAGGTGCCCGCTCTTCAGCGCGGCGCAGTACTGCGGCACGCGGATGACACCGTGCGAGTCGTGGCCGCGCAGGTTCGCGCGCACCAGCAGCATCGCGATCCAGTCCGCGTCGGCGCGCGGCACGTGGCGCGCGGCGAAGATCTCGGCGGTCAGCCGCTCCAGCTCGGCGGCGGGGACGATCGGCATCGGGCGTTACACTACTCGACGCGATGCCGGAAGAAAAGGTCCTGGCGTCGAGACCCTCGGACCGCGCGTCGAGTGGGTGCCGGTGGGTCCGGCGTGCCCGTGCACGGCGCGATGGGCGGCGCGGGCGCCGGGGTGTTCGCCACCGCGCTGCGCGCGCGCTTCCCCGACCTGCCGATCGAGGACGAGGGCCGGCTCGCCGATCCCGACGTCCGCGCGCGCTTCCTCGACCGCGCCGCCGCGAGATCGCGGCGGCATCGCGTGTAGACTAGGCGGCCGTGACCGATCCGTCCGCTCCGCTCGCCGGCCTCAGGGTCCTCGACCTCACGCGCGTGCTCGCGGGCCCGTACTGCACGCGCCTGCTCGCCGACCTCGGCGCCGACGTCGTCAAGATCGAGCGGCGCGAGGGCGACGACACGCGCCGCGGCTACGTCCAGCTCGAGCCCGGGCGCGAGGATCAGGCGACGTACTTCGTGCGCATCAACGTGGGCAAGCGCAGCGTGGCGCTCGATCTCACGCGCCCGGAGGCGCGTCCGGTCGTGCTCGATCTCGCCAGGGCGAGCGACGTGGTGGTCGAGAACTTCGTGCCGGGCGTGGTCGCGCGGCTCGGCTGCGACCACGCCACGCTGGCGGCGGTGAAGCCGGACCTCGTCTACTGCTCGATCTCGGGCTTCGGCCAGTCGGGGCCGTGGCGGACGCTGCAGGCGTTCGCGCACATCATCAGCGCGGTCTCCGGCCTCATGCACCTCGAGCGCAACGCCGACGCCGAGCCGCGCGTGAGCTATCTGCAGGCGGCCGACGTGCTCGCCGGCACCCACGCCTTCGGCGCGATCTGCGCGGCGCTCCTGCGTCGCGGGCGCACCGGCCGCGGCGCGCACCTCGACGTCTCCATGCTCGAGTGCCTCGTCGCCGCCGAGGACATCACGTACGGCGCGATGCTCAACGGCGGCGCCGAGTACCCCGGGCCGCGCGCCGGCATGCTGATCCACCAGATCGACGGCCACTGGTTCACCGTGCAGAGCGTGGGCGCGCCCGACCTCTGGGCGCGGCTGCTGGCCGCGATGAAGCGTCCCGACCTCGGCCAGGACCCGCGCTTCGCCACGCCGCTGGCGCGGCGCCAGAACTGGGCCGAGCTGCGGCCGTTCATCGTCGCCTGGGTCGACGCCTTCCCGTCCGCGCAGGCGGCGCTCGAGGCGTGCACGGCGGCGCGCATCCCGGCGGCGCCGGTGCTCACGCCGGCCGAGGTCATCGCGCACCCGCACCTCGTCGAGCGCGAGTTCTTTCCCGCCGTCCCGCATCCCGCGCGCGAGGGCGTGCGCGTCACCGGCGTGCCCTTCGTGGTGGACGGGCGACGCCCGGCGCCCGCGGGCCCCGCACCGTACCGTCCCGGCGAGCACACACGCGAGGTGCTGAGCGGCCTCCTGGGCTACGACGCGCAGAAGATCGAGGCGCTGCGCAAAGCGGGCGCGATCGAGACGGTTTAGACCCGAGACCGAGGCGCGCCACGGCTCCGCCGGGGCGCGACGAGCGCTGGGGGGTGTGGGGGGCCATTTCGGGGCCCCCCACATTCAACAGACGGCGGCCTCGGCGGCGGCCTCGCCGGAACGCACACAGTCGGCGATGCCGACACCGCGATAGGCGGCGCCCGCGAGGTGCAGACTCGGCAGCGCAGCGGCGCAGCGCTCGATCGCCTCGACGCGGGCAAGATGGCCCACGCGGTACTGCGGCATCGACGCCGGCCAGCGCGACGCGCGCACCAGGACGGGCTCGGCGGTGACGCCCAGCGCGGCACCGAGCTCGCGCCGCGCGCGGGCGACGAGACCTTCGTCGTCCTCGCGCAGAGTCTCCGCGTCCAGCGCGCCGCCCATGAAGCAGCGGATCAGCGCGTGGCCGGCCGGCGCGCGCCCCGGATACTTCACGCTCGAGAACGTGGCGGCCAGGAGCGCCTTGCCCTCGCTGCGCGGCACCACGAAGCCGAAGCCGTCGAGCGGGTGCGGAACGTCGGCGCGGCGATAGCCGAGCGAGACCGTCGCCGCGCCCGCGTACTCGATCTCGCCCAGCAGCATGGCCAGCGCCGGATCCACGTAGCGCAGCAGGCGCGCGCAGACGTGCGCCTCGGCGGCGAGGATCACGCGGTCGGCGTCGAAGCGCACGCCGTCGGCCGTCGTCACCCGCCAGCGCGCGCCCTCGCGCTCGAGGGCAGCCACGCGCTGGCCGAGGACGACCGCACTGTCCGGCAGGCGGTCGGCCAGCGTGCTCACGAGCGTCTGCATGCCGTCGGCGAACGTGACGAAGAGGCTCCACCGGGCGCCGCTCGTGCCGGACAGGGGCGCCTGCGCGAGCCCGCGCCGGAGCCCGAGGATCACCGAGCGGTGACGGCGCTCGACCTCGACGAAGCGCGGCATCGTCGCCGCCACGCTGAGCTCCTCCGGGTCGGCGGTGTAGATGCCCGCGACCAGCGGCTGGGCGACGCGCTCGAGCGCCTCGGCGCCGAGCCGGCGGCGCACGAACGCGCCGAGGCTCTCGTCGTCGCCGCCGCCCAGCGCGCCGCCGCCGCGCGGCAACACGAGATCGAGCGCCATCCGCGCCTTGCCGCGCCAGGAGAACAGCGACGACGTCGCGAACGGGGCGAGCCGCGTGGGCGCCAGCAGCTGAAAGCCGTCGGGCAGCGGGTGCAGCCGGCCGCGGAACCAGACGAAGACCTTGCGGAAACGATCGTCGGTGCGGACCAGCCGGTCCTCGACACCGAGCCGCCGGCAGAGCGCGAGCGCCCACGGCTTCTCGGACAGGAACGAGTCGGGGCCGGCCTCGACGAGGAAGCCGTCCGCGCGCTCCGTCACGATGGTGCCGCCGAGCCGCCGACGCGCCTCGACGACGCGCACGTCGAGATCGACGCGCCGCTCGCGCGCCAGCTCCATCGCGCGGTGGGCGGCGGCGAGCGCGGTCACGCCGCCGCCGACCACGACCAGCTTCACGCGGCCTCGCGCACGAGCTCGGCGAGCATCTCGACGAACTCGGGGTGATCGTTCACGGCCGCCGCGCGGTGGTAGGCGACCCCGTGCTGCGCGGCGACCGCGCGCGCCTCGGTGTCGAGGTCGTAGAGCACCTCGACGTGATCGACGACGAAGCCGATCGGCGCCAGGACCACGCGCCGCTCGCCGGCCTTGGCGAGGTCGCGGATCGCCTCGCCGACGTCGGGCTCGAGCCACGGATCGCGCGGGCCGCCGCTCCGGCTCTGGTACGCGAGCAGCCAGCGCGCGTGTCGGAGCCGGCGCGCGACGGCGGCCGCCGCCGCGCCAAAGTCGGCGACGTAGGGAGAGGTGGCGGCCATCGCGCGCGGAATCGAGTGCGCCGTGAAGACGAGCGGTGTGCGCTCGCGCGCCTGGGGCGGTATCTCGCCGAGCGCAGCGGCGGCGCGGTCGGCGGCCGCGGCGATGAAGTGCTCGTGCTCGAACCACGGCGGCGCGTAGACGACCTCGGGCGCGCCGGCGACGCGCGCGCGGGCGGCGGCGACGTCGGCCGCGTAGCGCTCCCACGACGCCTCGGAGCGGAACGCCGACAGGATCAGCCCGACCGCGCGGCGGCGGCCATCGGCGGCCATCGCGGCGAGGGTCTCGTGCAAGAACGGATGCCAGTTGCGCATGCCGACGTAGACCGGGAGCGGACGGCCCCCGCGCACGAGCGCCGCGCGCAGCCCGGCGGCTTGCGCTTCCGTGAGCGCGTTGAGCGGCGAGCGCCCCCCCGGCATCGCCTCGTAATGGCGCGCCACCTCCTCGAGCCGCTCGCGCGGAATGTTGCGGCCGCGTCCGACGTTGGCGAGGAACGGCCGGATCTCGGCGGGCGCCGTCGGCCCGCCGAAGGCGATCAGCAGGACGGAGTCGATCGCGCTCGAGCTTGTCCTACCGAAGGTAGGGCTCACCGCGAGGAGAGCTCGTGGACCATCTCCACGAGCGCCTTCACGTGCTCGACCGGCGTGGACGGGAGCACGCCGTGGCCGAGGTTGAAGATGTGGCCCGGCCGGCCGCCCGCCCGGCGCAGGATGCTTCGCACCGCGGGCTCGAAGGCCGCGGGCGGCGACAGCAGGGCGCCGGGGTCGAGGTTGCCCTGCACGCCGACGTCCTCGCCGACAGCGCGCCAGCCCGCGTCGAGGTCCACGCGCCAGTCGAGGCCGATCACGTCGCCGCCCGCCTCGCGCATCAGCGACAGCAGCCCGGCGGTCCCGGTGCCGAAATGGATCACCGGCGTGCCGGGCGTGAGGGCCGAGATCACCGCGCGCGTATGCGGCAGGACGAACTCGCGATAGTCGTCGGGCGACAGGGCGCCGACCCACGAGTCGAAGAGCTGCACGACGGCGGCGCCGGCGGCGATCTGCCCGTTCAGGTACGCGGCGGTGGCATCGGCGAGGATCGTCATCAGGCGACGCCACGCCGCGGGCGTTTCGCGCATGAGCCGCTTGGTGGCGAGGTAGTCGCGCGAGGCGCCGCCCTCGACGACGTAGGAGGCGACGGTGAAGGGCGCCCCCGCGAAGCCGATGAGCGGCACGTGCGCGGGCAGCGCGCGCTTGACCAGCCGCACGGTCTCGAAGACGAACCCGACCGCGCTCGCGACGTCGACGGGAGCGAGCCGCGCGACGTCGGCCTCGCTGCGCACGGGACGGTGGATGACCGGTCCCTCGCCCTTGGCGAATTCGAGCCCCACGCCGAGCGGCTCGACCACCAATAAGATGTCGGCGAAGAGAATCGCCGCGTCGACGCCGAGCCGCTCGATCGGCTGCAGCGTGACCTCGGCCGCGATCTGCGGCGTCCTGGCGAGCTCGAGAAACGCGTGACGCGCGCGCAGCGCGCGATACTCCGGCAGGTAACGTCCTGCCTGACGCATGAGCCACACCGGGGTGAAGGGCGTCGGCCGTCGGCGCGCGGCGAGCAGCAGCGGCGGGTCGGGCACGGCCGAAGCATCGCAGGCGCCCGGGCTGGAATCAACTCACGGCGGGGTTTATGATCCTCCGCCATGGCCTACCTATCCGGCAAGCAAGCGTTCCTCCAGATCCTCAAGACCGAAGGCGTCTCCGTCATGTTCGGCAACCCCGGCACCACCGAGCTGCCGCTCATGGACGGGCTCGCGCGTGAGCCCGGCATCCGCTACGTGCTGGCGCTGCAGGAGGCGGTGGCCATCTCGATGGCCGACGCCTACGCGCAGGCGCACGGCGGGCTCGCCGCGGTGAACGTGCACGTCTCGCCCGGCCTCGGCAACGCGATGGGCATGCTGTACGACGCGTACAAGGCCCACTCGCCGCTGCTGCTCACGGCGGGCCAGCACGACCAGTCCTTCACGGTGACGGAGCCGATCCTCTGGTCCGATCTGCCGCCGGTGGCCACGCCCTTCGTGAAGTGGGCGACGGAGGCGCGCCGGCTCGAGGACCTGCCGCGCATCGTGCGCCGCGCGGTGAAGACGGCGCTCGCCCAGCCGAGCGGTCCGGTCTTCCTCTCGCTGCCCGTGGACGTCCTCAACGCGGAGCGCGACAACCTCGACTTGCTGGCGCCGACGCGCGTGGCGCCGCGGCTGGTCGGCGACCGAGCGGCCATCGACGCGGCGGCGAAGCGGCTCGTCGCCGCCGACAAGCCGCTCATCGTTGCCGGTGACGCGGTCGCCCACAGCGATGCCCTCGCGGAGCTGGTCGAGCTCGCCGAGCTGATCGGCGCGCCCGTGATGCTCGAGGGGGTGTCGTCGACGTGCAGCTTCCCGTTCACGCACCCGCTCTACGCGGGCTCGATGCCGCGCCTGGGCCCGGGCATCAAGGGCCTGCTGTTGCGCCACGACCTGCTCTTCTCCGTGGGCGGCGATCTCTTCACGCTCTCGCTGCCCTCCGACGTGGATCCGATGCCGCCGGGTCTCGACGTCGTCCACCTCGACGTGGACCCGTGGGAGCTGGGCAAAAATTATCCCGCCGCCGTGGCGATCCAGGGCGATCCGAAGGCATCGCTGCCCGAGCTCATCGAGGCGGTGCGCCGCCACGCGGGCAAGGCCGGTCACAGGGATGCCGGCCGGCGCCGCGAGGCGCTGGCGGCCAGACACGCACGCGAGCGTGACGATCTCGCGCGTCGCGCCGCCGACGAGGCCAGGAAGTCGCCGATGGGGCCGCTCGCCCTCGTGCACGCCGTGTCGCAGGTGGTGCCCGACGACGTCGTCGTGGTCGACGAGGCGATCTCGTCGTCGGCCGGCATCCGCAACTTCTTCCGCTGCGCCGACGCGAAGTCCTTCTTCAGCCTGCGCGGCGGCGGCATCGGCTGGGGCCTGCCCGCCGCGCTCGGCGTGAAGCTCGCGCTGCCCAGGCGGCCCGTGGTCGCGCTCGTCGGCGACGGCAGCGCCATGTACACGGCGCAGGCGCTGTGGACGGCGGCGCACGAGTCGCTCGCCGTCGTCTACGTGATCTTCAACAACGCGTCGTACCGCATCCTCAAGGAGCGCACGAAGGCGCTCAAGGGCTTCTCCGCCGAGGACGACAGGTACGTGGCCATGGACCTCGTCGACCCGCTGATCGACTACGTCGGTCTCGCGAAGTCGCTCGGCGTCGTGGGCGAGCACGTGGAGAAGGCCGCCGACGTGGGCCCGGCCGTGGGCCGCGCGCTGGCGAGCGGCGCCCCCGCGCTGATCGACGTGCGCATCGACCCCTCGTTCACGTAGGAGCCGCCCATGGCCATGAGCTTCGGCATTCACATCGGCCACATGGGCGGGCCGCTCGAGGAGATGCGGCGCCTGTGGAAGTTCGCCGACACGGCCGGCTTCGACTGGTTCTCCGTCTCCGATCACTTCCAGGAGTCGCCGCCGCGCGGCGGCGACTCCGACTGCTTCGAGGCGATCACCACGCTCACCGCGGCCGCGGTGGAGACGACGCGGGTGCGCCTGGGCGCCCTCGTCTACTGCGTCGCCTACCGCAACCCGGGACTGCACGCCAAGTCGCTCACGACCATCGACCACCTGTCCAACGGCCGCGTGGACTGCGGCCTCGGCGCCGGCTGGCACGAGGCCGAGGCGAAGGCGTATGGCTACCCGTGGCCGCGCATCGGCGTGCGCGAGGACATGCTGGAGGAGTACGCGCAGGTGATGCGCATGCTCTTCGACACCGAGTCGCGCCGCTCGAACTTCTCGGGCACGCACTTCCGGCTGGAGAACGCGCCGAACAATCCCAAGCCGCTCCAGCCGCGCGTGCCCATCTGGATCGGGGGCCGTGGGGAGAAGCGCACGCTCCGCGCCGCCGCGAGGTTCGCCGACGGCTGGAACGCGCCCTACATCGGACCCGACGAATGGATCCACAAGGGCAAGGTCCTGGATCAGTGGTGCGAGACGGAGAAGCGCGATCCCAGGACCATCCTGAAAACCGTGAACCTCGGCTTCTACCTCGGCGCCGACGCCAAGGGCGCGGCGCGCGGAGAACAGATCTTTCAATCGCACTTCGGCAAGGACCCTCGCGACGGCTTCCTGCGCGGCACCCCGAAGGAGACGCTCGCGATGCTCACGCGCTTCCGCGACGCGGGCTGCGTGCGCGTCAACATCGCCTTCCGCGAGGGACCGTACGACTGGGACGCGCTGCACGCGTTCGCTGAGACGGTGTTCCCCGTTTTTGCAATCCGGCCGCCGAGTTAGCGCGCACGCCGGCTGAATATCGCCCGCTCGACAGGCGTCAGACGTTTCGAGGACAATGAGCGCATGAGAGTCGTGCTGACCGCCGTCGCCCTCGCCCTCGTGGTGGCCACCCCGCCTCTCGCCTACGCCGCCGGTCGCGAGCCGCGCAACGGCAAGCCGTACGCGTGCAACCCCCGGGCGGAGTGCCTGGCGCGTGCGGCCGGCCTCAAGGGGCGCGCCGCCGCTGCCGCAAAGAAAGACTGCGGCCGGATGCCGACCCAGGGCACCTGCTTCTCGCCGGACGACACGCAGGCCGACCGCGGCGGCCGCACCGACTTCGACCGCGCCGACGACAACGACCGTAAGCGTCGCTAGCCTCGCCTGTTTCTAGGCTCGCCCCGGACGGCGGGGATTAGATCACAGGCTCGCCTCGCCTGTCGGCTGCGGCTCGCACCGCGGCCCCGCGAATCCAACAGGCCGCACCGCGCCGCGCTTGCGGCCGCCCCGTCCCGCGGTATACCGTCGAGACCTATTTCGCGACCGCGAGAGGGCCGGCCATGACGAAGGAAGACAGCGCGCTGATCCGCGGACTCGAGGGCGTCGTCGCCGCCGAGACCCGCCTCTGCGACCTCGACGGCAAGAACGGTCGCCTCGCCTACGTCGGCTACGACATCGACGAGCTGGCGCGCAAGGCCACGTTCGAGGAGGTCACGTACCTGCTGCTGTACGGCGAGCTGCCGAAGGCCGCTCAGCTGGACGCCTTCACCGTCGCGCTGACCGCCGCCCGCGAGATCCCGCGCGAGCTGACGCAGGCGTTCAGGCTGATGCCGAAGGCCACCGACCCGATGCGCGTGCTGCAGGCCGCCGTCGCGACCCTCGGCATGTCGGACCCCGACACGACCGACAACTCCCACGCCGCGAACGTCCGCAAGGCGATCCGCCTCACCAGCCAGATCGCCACCGCGATCTGCGCGCACCACCGGGTCCGCAGCGGGCAGGAGCCGGTGGCGCCGGCGGCCGGGCTCGGGCACGCGGCGAACTTCCTTTATATGCTGACCGGCCAGCGCCCGGGGGGCGCCGCCGTCAAGGCCTTCGACGCGAGCCTCACCCTCTACGCCGAACACGAGCTGAACGCGTCCACCTTCACCACGCGCACGATCGTCTCCACCCAGTCGGACATGCACTCCGCCGTCGCCGGCGGCGTGGGCGCCCTCAAGGGTCCCCTGCACGGCGGCGCGGGCGAGGCGGTGATGCGCACGCTCATGGAGATCGGCGAGGTCGCCAGCGTCGACGCGTTCACGGAGAAGGCGCTCGCCGCGAAGCGCCGCCTCATGGGCTTCGGCCATCGCGTGTACAAGGCCGGCGATCCGCGCGCGGCGATCCTGCGCGGCATGGCCGAGCAGGCGTGCCGCGAGTCGGGCCAGTTCCAGTGGTATCAGATCGCGGTGAAGCTCCACGAGCGCATCGGTGGCGCAAAAGGCCTCATTCCCAATGTCGATTTCTATTCCGCTCCTCTCTTCTACTCGCTCGCCATCCCGGTGGATCTCTTCACACCGGTCATCGCGGCGGGACGCATCGCGGGCTGGAGCGCCAACATCATCGAGCAGCACGACGACAACCGACTGATCCGGCCGCGCGCCGAGTACGTGGGGCCCGGCCGCCGCGCCTTCGTGGACATCACAAAGCGTTGAAAGCGCACGGGACCGGGGACCTTCTTGAACGGGCCACCCACGGCCTTAACCGTGTAAGCGGACCCCGCGACAACACATGCCCCAGAGCCTGACTCACAAGCTGATCGACGCCCACCTCGTGGCCGGCAAGGCCGTGGCGGGAGAGGAGATCGGCGTCCGCGCCGACCAGATCCTCCTCACGGACACCAACGGGATCCAGTCGTGGCTGCAGTTCGAGGCGATGGGCTTTCCACGCGTCGTGCCGCCGCGCGTGGTCACCTACATCGACCACCAGGTCTTCCAGGTCGACTCGCGCAATTCCGACGACCATCGCTACATGCAGACGGCTTCGCGCAAGTACGGCGCGGTGTTCAGCAAGCCGGGCAACGGGATCTGCCACCAGGTCCACATGGAGACGTACTCGATTCCCGGCCAGATGGTGCTCGGCAGCGACAGCCACACGCCGCTCTGCGGCGCGGCGGGCATGCTCGCGATCGGCGCCGGCGGTCTCGACGTCGCGGTCGCGATGGGCGGCGGGCCCTACTTTCTGACCATGCCCACGGTGGTGCGCGTGTGGCTCACCGGACAGCTGCAGCCGTGGGTGACCGCCAAGGACGTGATCCTCGAGCTCCTGCGCCGCTACTCCGTCCGCGGCGGCAGCGGCAAGATCTTCGAATACGCCGGCCCCGGGGTGAAGAGCCTGCTCGCCGCCCAGCGCATGACCATCGCCAACATGGGCGCCGAGCTGGGGCTGACGACCAGCGTGTTCCCGAGCGACGAGGTCACACGCTCGTTCCTGACGCGGCTCGGGCGTGGGGACGACTGGCGACCGGCGCAGGCCGACGACGACGCGGAGTACGACGCGCAGATCGAGCTCGACCTCTCGGCCGTCACGCCGCTCGTCGCGCTGCCCGGGTCGCCGGACAAGGTCGTCCCGGTGGAAGAGGTCGCCGGCACGGCCATCGAGCAGGTGATGGTCGGCTCCTGCACGAACGGATCGTGGCACGACATGGCGTCGGTGACGAGCGTCGTCCGCGGCCGGCGCGTGCATCCGTCGCTGTCGTTCGTGCTCTTCCCGGGCAGCCACCGGATCCTCGAGACGATGGCGCGCGAGGGGCTGCTCGCCGACCTCCTCGCGGCGGGCGTGCTCGTCTCCGAGCCGAGCTGCGGCTCGTGCGCGGGCCTCGGTCACGTGCCCGCGACGGGGAGCAAGAGCCTTCGCGCGTTCAACCGCAACTTCTCGGGGCGCAGCGGCGTCAAGGACGACGAGGTCTACCTCTGCTCGTCGCTGGTGGCGGCGGCCTCGGCGGTGACCGGCGTCATCACCGACCCGCGCACGCTCGGCGCGGAGGCGCCGGTGAGGCTGCCCGAGCGCTTCGCGACCTCCGACGTCGGCTTCGTCCCGCCCGACGGTCTCGGCGAGGTCGTGCGCGGCCCCAACATCAAGCCGGTGCCGCTCGGCGATCGGCTCGCCGAGCGGCTCGAGGCGCCCGTGCTGCTCAAGCTCGGCGACAAGGTCTCCACCGACGACATCTCACCGGCGGGCGCGGCCGCGCTGATGTTCCGCTCGAACGTCCCCGCCATCGCAGAGTTCTGCTTCAAGTACGTCGATCCGCAGTTCGTGGCGCGCGCCAGAGCGGCGGGGCCGAGCCTCATCGTCGGGGGCGAGCTCTACGGCCAGGGCTCCTCGCGCGAGGTCGCCGCCATCGCGCCGATGTTCCTCGGGGTGCGCGCGGTCATCGTGAAGTCGTTCGCGCGGATCCACCGCGCGAATCTCGTCAACTGGGGCGTCGTCCCGCTGACCTTCGACGATCCCACCGCCTACGACGGGATCGAGCGCGACGACCGGCTGCGCGTGGACGACCTGCGCGCGTCGGTGGCCGCCGGCGCGCGCGTCCGCGTGGTGAACGAGCGGACGGGCGCCGCGTTCACGGCGTCGTGCGTGCTCACGCCGCGCGAGCGCGAGATCCTCCTGGCCGGCGGCCTGCTCGCCCACACCAAAGGTCACCCGTGAGCCAGCGGAAGATCCGCGCCGTCTACATGCGCGGCGGCACCAGCCGCTGCCTCGTGTTCCGCGAAGGCGACCTGCCGCACCCCGGCCCGGCGCGCGATCGCATCTTGCTGGCCGCCCTCGGCAGTCCCGACCCCTACGGCCGCCAGCTCGACGGCCTCGGCGGCGGCATTTCCTCACTGTCGAAGGCCTGTATCGTCGGCGCGCCGTCCCATCCCGAGGCCGACGTCGACTACACCTTCGCCCAGGTGGACGTGCGATCGCCCGTCGTGGAGTACCACGGCAACTGCGGCAACTGCTCGTCCGCCATCGGTCCCTTCGCCATCGACGAGCGCCTCGTCGCCGCCCAGGAAGGCGAGACCATCGTCCGCGTCCACAACACGAACACGAAGAAGGTGATCGTCGCCCACGTGCCCACCCGCGACGGCGAGGCGGCCATCGAGGGCGACTTCGAGCTGGCCGGCGTGGCGGGGCGCGGCGCGCGCATCGCGCTGGACTTCCTCGAACCGGGCGGCGCCGGCACCGGCCGGCTGCTGCCCACCGGATCCGCGCGCGACGTCATCGCGGGCGTCGAGGCCTCGTGCGTGGACGCCACGAACCCCCTGGTGTTCGTGCGCGCGCGTGACGTCGGACTCACCGCCGGCGAGACACCGTCGGCCGTCGACGCGAACGCCGACGTCATGGCGCGCCTGGAGAAGATCCGCGTGGAGGCGGCCATGCGCATGGGCCTCCCCACCAGCGCCTCCGCGCCGAAGATCGCGTTCGTGGCCGCCCCCGCGGACTACGTCGCGCTCGACGGCGTGCGCCACGCCGCCGGCGACTACGACGTGCTCGCCCGCGCGATCTCCATGGGCAACTGCCACCGCGCGTTTCCGCTGACCTCCGCCATGTGCCTGGCCGTGGCCGCGCGCATCGAGGGCACCCTCGTGCACGAGGTCGCGCGCCGGCACGCCGGCGACGTGCGCCTGGGCCACGCGTCCGGCGTGCTGCCGCTCGACGCCAAGGTCGCCACGCGAGACGGCGCGCCGTGGGCCGAGCGCGTGACGGTGTATCGCACGGCGCGCCGGCTGATGGAAGGCTTCGTCCGCGTTCCATGACGCGCGCGCCGGCGCTCTGAGCGATGGGGCGCCTCTACTTCATGGCCGACGGCGACGAGATGGTGCGGCGCCGCGCGCGCATCCCGAAGGGCTTCGTGGTCGAGGCGTGGGCGGACCGCCGCGGCGGCAGCGCATTCTGGGTGGGCGAGGACTCCAAGCGCCTGCTCGACGAGGCGGGCGAGGCGCCGATGCCCGCGCGGCTCTCCGTCCCCGACGACGGCGTGCCCGTCTTCTACGGCCCGCGGCTCTGCGACGTCGAGTCGCTGCCGCGCGAGGAGTCGCTGCGCGCGCGCGTGCTCTCGATGCAGGGCATCGCGGTCGCCTGGATCACCCTCGACCGCTTCGGCGAGCGCGTGTCCTACGAGCCGAAGTCGCCCGCCGATCCCGTGTTCCACCTGCGCCGCCCCGGCGGCGGCGCCGGGCACGTGTGGCGTCGCTTCGAGACGAAGCGCGAGGCGATCGACTTCATGCGCGAGGCGTACGGCGCGGAGTCGGAAGGCATCGAGTGGGCGGAGACGCTCCCCATCGGCGACTTCGACGCGCTGCTGAAGCGGTTCTCGGAGAAGGGCGGGTGAGCCGTGCGGCGCGGGCGCTGTGGCTCGCGGCCGCGCTCGTCGCGCTCGCGAGCGGCGAGGCGCTGGCCACGTGCCCGCCCTTCACCGGCGGCAGCGGTAACTGGCTCGAGCGGTTCGCGGCGAGCCGGGGCGGGCGCGCGGCGCCGCCCTCCGATGCCGAGCTGCACGACTGGCTCCGCCGCGAGAACATCCCGCCGATCGGCGTCGTTCCGCCGAGCGGCCCAGCCCCGCTGTCGGTGCGGGCACGCTGGCTGTACGACCCCGTCGCCGATCCGGCGAAGATCGAGCTCGACGCCGGCGACGGCCGACAGCAGACGCTCGGGCCGGGCTACGGACACATCGATCACACCTACGACCGTGCCGGCCGCTACGACTTCACGGTCTGGGTCCACGAGCGCGGCGGCGGCGTCCAGCGCTACTCGTCGCCCGTGGAGGTGCTGTCGCCCGCCGCGTTCGAGGCGGAGCTCCAGTCGCGCTGGGACACCCTGAAGACCCGGCTGGGCCGCGGCGACGTCGCCGGCGCGCTCGACTGCATCCATAGCACGCGACGCGCGGAATACGCGCGGCTCTTCGACGAGGTCTTCGTCATCGCCGTCTACCACATGCTCCGGACCGACCCGCCGCACGGACGGCTGTCCTACGACGTCCGCTTCGTGATCGACGGCGACGGCGTGTGGCGGCTGCGCTCGTTCTGATGCGCTCCGCCGCGCGCGCGGATCGCGCCGCATGAGCGCGCGGGAGCGCATGGATCGCTTCTACCGCGCGGTGCGCGCCGTCGCGCGGTTCTGGCTCTGGTTCTTCTTCAAGGCGGTCGACGTGCGCCACCCGGAGCGCGTGCCCCGCGAGGGGCCGGTGCTCCTCTGCATCAATCACCCCAACAACTTCATCGACTCGTTCGTCGTCGGCGCCGCCGTGCGGCGCAAGGTCCACTACCTCGCCACCGCCGCCCTCTTCCGCAACCCGCTCGTCGCGCGCTTCCTGCTCGCCGCCGGCGCCATCCCCGTCTACCGCAAGCAGGACGATCCCGGGAAGATGGACAAGAACAGCGACACATTCGCGGCGTGTGCGGCCGGCTTCGAGCACAACGCGCTCATCGCGATCTATCCCGAGGGCACGACCCACGCCGAGGCCCGCGTGCAGCGCATCAAGACGGGCGCCGCGCGCATCGCGCTGGCGTGGGAGGCCGCGCACCCGCGCACGCTGAGGGTGCTGCCCGTCGGCCTCACCTTCGAGGCGCGTAAGTCGTTCCGCGCGCGCGTGCTCGTGTCGTTCGGGCCGCCCCTGCCGCTTCACGCGTACGCCGACGCGTACCGCGAGGACCCCGTGAAGGCCGTGGACGCGCTCACGCGCCACCTGCAAGAGGCGATGGAGGCGGAGGTCGTCAACGTCGAGCGGATCGACGACGCGCGGCTGCTGCAGTCGATCGAGGCGCTCTACCGCGACGTCCTCGCGCGCGCGGTGATGGAGGCGCGTGGCGTCGGCCCCCGCGACGTGGACCTGGTGCGGCTCTCGCGCTCGATCGTCGAGGCCATCGGCTGGTTCAAGGCGCGCGAGCCCGAGCGCGTGGAGGCGATCTGGCTGCGCATCCGCGCCTACCGCGCGCTGCTCGCGCAATATCACCTGCGCGACGAGACGGTGCGCGCGCGGCTCGAGCGGTTGCCGGCGCGGCGACGGATCGTCTCTTCCTGGGACGCCATCGTGGGGTTCCCGTTCTTCCTGTACGGCACGCTCGTGAACCTGCTGCCGTATCTCGTGCCGCGCTGGCTGGCGCGGCGAACGGCGCGCAAGGAGACCGACTACGCCACCGTGCGGCTGCTCGCGTCGATCGTCGCCGTCCCCGTCTTCTATGGCCTGGAGACGTGGCTCGTCTTCCGCGCCGCCGGCGGCCTCGCCGCCGCGCTCTTCGCGCTCTCCCTGCCGCTCTCGGGGATGATCGCGTATCGTTATCTGGCTGGCGCCGGGCGGTTCGGCAGTCGCCTCCGGTTCGCCGTGCTGACGGCGACGCAAGCGGCGGCGGCGCGGCGGCTGGTGGTCGAGCGCGAGGCGATCGTCGCCGAGCTGGAGCGCGCCAAGACCGAGTGGCTCACCGCCACCAAAGGGAGCAGCTTTTGAGCGTCCACCTGCTGGAGGAGATGTCCACGCCCGCCGTCGACGCCCTCGACCGCGCGAAGACGGTGGTGCTGCTGACCATCAGCCCGCTGGAGACCCACGGGCCGCACCTGCCCGTCGGCGTGGACGCGTTCACCGCGCGTCACTTCGCCCAGACGATCGCCGACCGGCTCGTGGCCGCCCGGCCGGGCTGGTCAGCGGTGCTGGTGCCGACGCTGCACCTCGGCTCGTTCACCTTCGACAGCGTCGGCACCGTGACCGTCCGCCAGCGCGTGGTGCGCGACGCGCTCGTGGACTACGGCAGCGCCTTCGCGCGCGCCGGCTTCCGCTACATCCTCATCGCGAACGGTCACGCCGGGCCCGGCCACCTCGCGGCGCTCGACGAGGCGGCCGCCCTCGTCTCGCGACGCCACGGCATCACCATGGCGTCGTTCACCGGCCACCTCGCCTGGGAGTTCATGCGCGGCCACTACGCGACGAAGATCGAGGCGGTCCTCGGCCGCTCGATGAGCGACGAGGAGCGGCGTGCGTTCGCCGAGGACGCGCACGGCGGCTGGTGGGAAACGTCGCTGATGCTGCTGCTGCGGCCCGACCTGGTGGACGAGTCCTATCGCACGCTGCCGCCCGCCCGCTACTCGTGGCCGGAGCGGATCCTGCCGAACTACGCGCTGCGCAAGGGCGGCCTCGGCTACGTCGGCCATCCCGCGCTCGCCGATCCGGCCTTCGCGCGCGCAACGACGGACGTGCTCATGACGGAGGCGATGGCCATCGTGGACGGGCTGCTCGACGGCACGCTGTCGCACTCGGCGCGGCGCTCGCCGTTCTCGAGGGTGCCGCTGTTCCGCACCAACTTCTGGCCGGCGGCCGCCGGCGTCACCGCCGGGCTCGGCGCGCTCGCCGTCGGTGTCGCGGGCTTTCTGCTGCGTCGCCGTCCCCCGCCGGCGTGAGCGACCTCGTCCTGCTCGACGACCCGCGCGACGGCGTCGCGCGACTGACCCTCAACCGTCCCGAGGCGCTCAACGCGCTGAATCGTCCGATCGCCGACGCGCTCGAGGACGCGCTGGGTCGCGCGGCGGCGATGGACGACGCGCGCGTGCTGCTCGTGGCCGGGCGCGGACGCGCCTTCTGCGCGGGCAACGACATCGCCGAGATGGGCGAGATCGCGGGCCCCGAGGCGGAGGCGCTCGCGCGGCGCTGGGCGGCGATCATGGAGCGCTTCGCCGCGCTGCCCCAGGTGACGATCGCCGTCGTGGACGGTCACGCGCTCGGCGGCGGCCTGATGCTCGCCGTCGCCCAGGATCTCAGGATCGCCTCCGACCGCGCGCGCTTCGGCTTGCCGGAGGTCACGCTCGGCTTCAACCCCGCCTACGGCATCGCGCGGCTGCTCGACGTGCTGGGCGGCGGCCACGGCCGCGACCTGCTGCTCACGGGACGCACGCTGCACGCCACCGAGGCGCTGCGCATGGGCCTGGTGAACCGCGTGGTGGCGGCGACGACGCTGGCGGAGACGGCCGTGGCGTGGGCGACGGAGATCGCGAAGTCGCCGCGCGAGGGCCTGGCCGCGACGAAGGAGATCGTGGCCGCCATCCGCGGCGGCCAGCCGGGCGGCGACCCGGCCGCGTATGGGGCGGCGCTCAGGACCGGCGCCGCCGCCCGTGAGCGCATCCGCGCCTTCGTCGAGCGCAAACGGCAGCACGGCTGATTTCCCATCAATGGAGACTTCGACGGCGTTCAGCGGCGACTACTCTCCGCGCGAGCTCTTCTTGTCCTGCATGTTGCGGTCGGCGTCGCGGAGGAACTCCTCGGCGGTGTCGGGCGGGGACTGGCTCCACGCGAGCCCGGTGGAGCACTCGACGGAAACGGGCAGGCGGCGCTGGACGCCGAGCGCGGCCAGCTTGTCGCGCACGCGGGCGGCGACGATCTCGGTGTCCTTCGGCTGCGCGTCCAGCAGCAGCACCGCGAACTCGTCGCCGCCGTAGCGGGCGATGAAGTCGGTGGTCCGCGTGGACTCGACGAGCGCGTCGGCCACCGTTCGCAGCACCTCGTCGCCGAGCGCGTAGCCGAAGCCGTCGTTCACCGACTTCAGATTCAGCACGTCGAGCGCGAGCAGGAGCAGCCCGGTCTTGCGGCGGCGCGCGCCGGCCGCGAGCCTGCGGTACTGCTCGTGGAACGCGCGGCGGCTGGCGAGACCCGTCAGGGGGTCGGGCGCGTAGCGCGCGAGCTTGCGGTCGGCGTCGTACAGCCGGCCGGCCACGACGCGCAGGAGCGCGTTCGAGAGCTCGCTGGAATCCTCCAGCACGGCCAGGAAGTCGCGCTGGCGCAGGACCAGGCAGTGCGTGCGGTCCACCGCGATGACGGTGGCCGAGCGCGGCTGGTCGCGCAGGATGCCGAGCTCGCCGAAGATCTCCGCCTTGCCGATCTCACCCAGCAGCATCTCCGCCTGCCCGTCGGCGGTGGCCTCGACCACGCGCACGCGGCCCGAGAGCAGGACCCAGAGGTTTTCAGGCGGCTCGCCCTGGCGCGTGACGATGTGGCCGGAGGGATAGACCTGCTCGCTGGCGCGCCGTACGAGCATGTTCAGCTGCTCGGGCGTGCACTTTCTGAACAACGGCACGGACGCCAGGATGCTGGCCAGGAGCGTCTGCGTCGTCGCGTGGTCCTCGATCGTCTCCGGCCGCCCGGGCGACTCCTCGCCCTCGGCCTGGCCGTCGAAGGAGACCACCGTGCGCGCCAGCCACGAGCGCACGCGCGCGCGGAGCATCGGCGGGCTGTACGGCTTCGCGAGGTAGTCGGTGGCTCCGGTCGCCGCGCGGTCGGCGGCGGCGTCGGGCCGGTCGGCGAGCAGGAGGATCGGAAAGTTCGGGCGGTTCAGGCGCGCGCGCAACGCCGGGATGAGGTCGATGCCGTCGGCGGGCGGCAGGTCGGCGTCGACGATGGCGAGGTCGGGCAGGTGCTCGGTGCCGCGCGTGAGCGCCGCGTGCATGTCGGGCACGGGCAGCGCGACCATGCCGTCCTCCGCCAGCACGTCCTCGATCGTCATCACCTGTGTCTCGTCGGAGGTGACGACGAGCACGCGCGCGCCGGCGACGAGCCGCCGCCGCAGCGCGGAGATGTCGGACACCGGCGCGGAGCCGCCGTCGCCGCTGATCGTCAGCTCGATCCCCTCGCGCGCGGCGAAGACCTCCATGCGCGAGCCCGCCGCCTGCGCGCGCGCCCGGGCGCTCGCCTCCAGGCGCTCCATCGCCGCGTCGTCGTGGGTCGGGTCGTGGTGGAAGAGCGCGACGCGCTTGGCGCCAGCGGCCATGGCGACGTCCACCGCGTACTCGAAGGTCGAGTGGCCCCAGCCCACGCGCTGCAGAAACTCCTCCTCGGTGTACTGCGCGTCGTGGATGACGAGGTCGGCGCCCTTCATGAACGCGACGTGGCGCTGGTCGCCCGGATGATGGAGGATCCCTTCCTCCGGCTTCCAGAACGGCTCGTGGTCGGTGCAGTAGGCGACGGTGGCGCCGCCGCTCGTCATGCGGTACGCGATCGTCGGTGCGGTGTGGTTGAGGTACTGCGTCTCCACGAGCACGTCGCCGACGCGGAAGAAGCCCTCCTCGAGCTCGGTGAAGTGGATGCGCGAGCGCAGGTCCCGGAGCTTGACCGGGAAGTACGAGTACTCCATCTGCCCCGCCATCGCCTCCTCGAGGCTCTGCTGGAAGCCGAGCGGCGCGTAGACGTTCAGCTCGACGCCGGGAATGAACGCGGGGACGAAGAACGGAAAGCCCTGGATGTGGTCCCAGTGCGTGTGGCCGATGAAGAGGTGCAGGTGGACCGGCGGCTTCAGCGTCTGGGTGAGGTGGAGGCCGAGCTCGCGCGCGCCGGTCCCGCAGTCGAGCACGATCACGGTGCCGTCCGCCCCGCGGACTTCCGTGCACGACGTGTTGCCGCCGTAGCGCGCGGTGTGCTCGCCGGGCGCGGCGATCGAGCCGCGAGTACCCCAGAACCTGACGTACACGCTGCCTCCAGCTGTCGTGACGTGGAACGCGGCGAATATAGCACCAACGCGCGGCGGCGGGCTACAATGCCGCCCGGCGAGGCCGGTCGGACCACCAAGGAGGGATCGCATGCGCTGTACCCGCCGCCACTTTTTAAAGCTGTCCGCTGCGGGCGCCGCCGCCGCGGCCCTCCCGCTCGACGTCGCTCCCGTCCTGGCGCAGAGCGGACCCGTCCGGCTCGGCATCCTCGTCGCCAAGGCCGGCGTGCTGGCCCCCGTCGGCGAATCGGGGCTGCGTGGCGTGCAGTTCGCCACCGACCGCATCAACGGCGCCGGCGGCATCCTCGGCCGCAAGCTCGAGCTGGTGATCGAGGAGGAGTCGAGCCCGAAGGACACCGTCGAGCGCTTCCGCAAGCTCGCGCTGCAGCACAAGGTGGACGCGGTCAGCGGCGCGATCTCCACGGGCGTCGGGCTCGCGCTCGGTCCCGCCGCCGAGGAGATGAAGACGATCTGGCTCTCGTGGGACGCGACCACGCAGAAGGGCGTCGAGGAGTCGATGCCCAAGCCGAAGTACTCGTTCCGCTCGACGGACAACGAGTGCGAGGCGGTGATGGCCTCGATCCTCACCGCCCGGCACTGGAAGGGACGATTCAAGACGGTGGCCGGTATCAACCCCGACTACTCGTACGGCCGCGACAACTGGGCGGCCTTCCTGGCGATCATGAAGAAGTACGGGATCGAGGCGCAGGTCGTGAGCGAGCTCTGGCCCAAGCTCGGCGCGACGGACTTCACCTCGCACGTGGCGACGCTGGCGCAGGCCAGGCCGGACCTGATCTTCTCGTGCTTCTGGGCGGGCGACACGCCGATCTTCATGAAGCAGGCGCACGCGGCCGGGCTCACCAGGTCGACGAAGCTCGTGCTCACCACCGGCGGCGGCGTCCACGAGTCGCTCAAGAAGGACTTCACGCCGGAGGGCGCCCTCCTCGGCTACAACTGCTTCTACTTCGAGAACACGAAGGCGAGCGCGCTGGCCAGGGAGTTCACGCGCTGGCACCACGACAAGTTCAAGGAGTGGCCGAACTACGAGTCCGACCACGGCTACTTCACGGTGGCGGCCTTCAAGGCGGCCGTCGAGCGCGCGGCCAGGGCGGGGGGCGGCAAGTGGCCGACGCAGGACGCCATCATCCAGGCGCTCGAGGGCGTGGAGGCGGAGTCGCTGTCCGGACCGCGGCGCTACCGCGAGGACCACATCATGGAGGCGACGTTCTTCCAGGGCTTCACCACCCACAAGAACAAGCACGACTTCGTCACCATCGATCCCGTGGAGTCGATGGGCACGAAGCAGATCCAGAAGCCGTCGGGCGTCGGCCTCTACGACTGGATCAACGGCTGGAAGGTCTGACGCTCGTCGGCATCCTGCTGGGCGGCGTCTTCCACGCCGCCGTGCTGTTCCTGGTGGCGGCGGGGCTGCAGCTGGTCTTCGGAGTCCAGAAGATCCTGAATCTCGCGTGCGGCTCGTTCTACGCGCTGGGGGCGTACGCGGGGGTCTCCGCCGTGCGCGCGGCGCTCGCCGCGGGGCTGCCGGCGCCGCTCTTCTTCCCCGTCCTGCTCGGCGCCGGGCTCGCGCTGGCCGTCATCGGCCCCGCCATCGAGCGGCTGCTGCGCCCGATCTACGATCGCGACGAGTCGTTCCAGCTCCTGCTCACCTTCGCGCTCGTGCTCATGTTCGAGGACGTGATCCGCTTCGTCTGGGGCACCGCGCCGCACCAGCTCGGCAACGTCTACCTGACGTACGGCCAGGTGCGCGTCGGCGCACTCACCGTCCCCACCTACAACCTCGTCGTCATCGCCTGCGGCGCGGCCATCGCGGCCGGCATGGGGTGGTTCCTCGCGCGCACGCGCTTCGGGCGCATCGTGCGCGCCACCGCCGAGAACCGCGAGATGGCCGAGGCGATGGGCGTCGACATGGCGCGCGTCTACTCGCGCGTCTTCACCCTGGGCGTCGCCCTCGGCACCGTGGGCGGCGCGCTCGTGATTCCCGCCACCGCCGCCGTCAACGAGATGGGCATCGACCTGATCGTGGAGGCGTTCGCGGTGGTCGTCATCGGCGGGCTCGGCAGCATGCGCGGCGCCTTCGCGGGCGCGCTCATCGTCGGCGTGGTGAAGGCGGTGGCCATCGCCACCTGGCCGGAAGTCGAGATGCTCGCCATCTACGTGATCGTCATCGCCGTGCTGGTCCTGCGGCCGGCGGGACTCTTCGCCCGGGCCACCGCGTGATCGTGCGCGCGCTCGGCCTGGCCGCGTGCGCGGCGCTGCTGCTGCTGCCGCTGGCCGGTCTGCCCTACACGACGACGCTGCTGCTGCCCGCCTTCGGCTACGCGATCGCGCTCCTCGGCCTCAACCTCCTCTTCGGGACCACGGGCCTGCTCTCGTTCGGCCACGCCCTCTTCGTCGCGCTCGGCGGCTACACGGCGGCGGTGCTGACGAGCCGGCTCGGTGTGCGCAGTCTCGAGATCGTCCTGCTGGCGGCGGCGGCCACGGCCGTCGTCGTCGCCGGCCCCGTGGGCCTGGTGTGCGTGCGCTACGTGAAGATCTACTTCGGGATGCTGACCCTCGCCTTCGGCATGCTCTTCTACTCCTTCCTCTACAAGTTCTACGCGCTGACCGGCGGCGACGAGGGCATGCGCGTGCTCCGCCCCGTCCTCCTCGGCCGGCCGCTCGAGCACCTCGACACGGTCGCGTTCCTCACGGGACCCTTCTACTATTACGCGCTCGCCGTGCTGACCCTGGCCGCCCTCGTCATGCGCCGCCTCGTGGCCTCGCCCCTCGGGCTCTCGCTGCGCTCGATCCGCGAGAACGCCGCCAAGGCGGAGTCGCTCGGCGTCAGCGTGCGCCGCTACCGGCTGGCCGCGTTCGTGGTGGCCGCGGTCTTCGGCGCCGTCGGCGGCGCCCTGCTGGTGGTGCCCACCGGCCTCGCCGATCCGCTGCTCGCCTACTGGACGCACTCCGGCAACCTGGTCTTCATGCTGCTGCTCGGCGGCTTCGACCACTTCTTCGGCCCCGTGCTCGGCGCCGTGGTCTTCATCCTGCTGCAAGACCAGGTGATGTCGCTCACGTCCTACTGGCGCTTCCTCTTCGGCGCGATCCTGGCCGTCGTCGTCATCTTCTTTCCGCGCGGGCTCATGGGCCTGCTCGATCCGCGGCGGGCGCCCGCGCCGTGACGCTGCTGGAGGCGGCGGACGTGAGGAAGTTCTACGGCGACACCTGCGCGCTCGACGGCGTGAGCCTGCGCGTGGACGCGGGCGAGTTCGTCTCGATCATCGGTCCCAACGGCGCCGGCAAGACGACCCTCGTGAACGTGCTGACCGGGCTGGCGCCGCCGTCGTCGGGCCGCGTGAGCTTCAAGGGCGTCGACGTCGTCGGCGCCACGCCCGTCCGCCTGGCGCGACTCGGGATGGCGCGCTCGTTCCAGCTCGTGACGATCTTCCCCGGGCTCAGCGTGGCCGACACGCTGGCGGTGGCCGCGCTGTCGCGCCTGGGACGCAGCGCCCGGCCCTTCACCGCCCTCGCGCGCGACGCCGAGGTCCGCGCGGCCGTGGAGGAGGTCGCCGTGCTCTTCGGCCTGGCCGACAAGCTCGGGCGCCTGGCGCGCACGCTGCCCCAGGGCGACAAGAAGCTCCTCGACGTCGCGAGCGCGTTCGCGCTCCACCCGGACGTCATCCTGATGGATGAGCCGACGAGCGGCGTGAGCACCGCCGACAAGACGGCCGTCATGGAGACGCTGGTGCAGGCGGCGCGGCGCATGGGCATCCGGGCCATCGTCCAGGTCGAGCACGACATGGACATCGTGTTCGGCTACTCCGATCGCATCGTCGCGCTCCACCAGGGGCGCGTGCTGGCCGACGCGACGCCCGACGCGATCCGCGCCGACGCCGATGTCGTGGCCACCGTCGTCGGACGCCCCCGCTAGCCATGCTCGCCCTGCGCGACGTCGACGTCTACATCCAGGCGAGCCACATCCTCCGCAAGGTCTCGCTCGAAGCGGCGCCGGGCGAGCTCGTCTGCCTCGTCGGCCGCAACGGCGCCGGCAAGACGACGACGCTGCGCGCGGTGATGGGCTACCTGCGCCCCGCCGGCGGCACCATCACCCTCGCCGGGCAGCCGATCGGCGGCCTGCCGACGCACGCCATCGCCGCGCGCGGGGTCGGCTACGCGCCGGAGGAGAGCGCCGTGTTCGGCGACCTCACGGTGGCCGAGAACATCGAGCTGGCGACGTGGACGCGCCCCGGCGGGCGGCCGGCCGCCGAGCGCGTGGCGCGCGCCTACGACGTCTTCCCGCGGCTGCGTGGCTTCGCGACGCGCGGCGGCACGCAGCTCTCCGGCGGTGAGCGCAAGATGCTCTCGATCGCCCGCGCGCTGGCGCTGGACCCCGCGCTGCTCCTGCTCGACGAGCCGTTCGAGGGGCTGTCGCCCGCCATCATCCCGCAGCTCGGCGAGTCGATCGCCGCCATCGCGCGCCTGGGTCCCGCGATCGTGCTCGCGGCATCCAACATCCACCACGTGCCGGTGTACGCGAGCCGGCTCTACGTCATCGAGCGCGGCGAGATCGTCTTCGCCGGCCTCCCTCAAGATTTGCGGGGCCGGCCCGATCTGGCGCGTATCGTCGGGCAGGCCTTATGATCACGCCCATGGCCACGCTCCCCCTGCTGCCCACCTCGGTCGTCGGATCCCACGGCAAGCCCGGCTGGTGGTTCACCGCTGTGAAGGCGTGGGAGGGCGCCGAGATGGGCCCCGGCGACATGGACGAGATGTTCGACGACGCCGTGCACACCGCCATCCGCGACATGGAGACGGCGGGCATCGACATCATCACCGACGGCGAGGTGCGGCGCACCGACGGGTACGTCGACACCTACTACAAGATCATCAAGAACATCGCGCCGCTGCCGGTGCGCCGGAAGGCCGGGCCGTGGGGCTACGACCAGCAGCAGCGCTACGAGGCCGTGGGCCGCATCGAGGTGCCGTCCACCGGCTTCGGCCTCGTCAAGGACTTCCAGTTCCTGCGCGCGAACACCGAGCGCGCGCTGAAAGCCACGTGCGCGGGCCCGCTGACATTCGGCTCGCGGATCCATCCCGGGAGCGCCTACAAGGGTGTGGTCGAGGTCGCCGAGCGTTTCGCCGAGGTCATCAATGCCGAGCTCAAGGGGCTCGCCGCCGCCGGCGCCGAGCTGATCCAGCTCGACGAGCCCGCGCGCGGCAACGTCTCGGGCGAGGAGATGGCGCGGCTCTTCAACCTGGCCACCGACGGCGTGAAGGCGAAGCTCGCCTTCCACATCTGCTTCGGCAACCGCTTCGGCCGCTCACGCTTTCCGCGGTCCTACGAGCCGTACTTCCCCGGCGTGCTCAAGGCGCGCGCCGAGCAGTTCGTGCTGGAGTTCGCGAGCCGCGAGCTGTCGGAGGTCGACCTCTGGAAGACATACGGCGACGGGCGCGAGCTGGGCGCGGGCGTGGTGGACGTGAAGGGCTTCCAGGAGGAGACCGCGGACTCCGTGGCCCGGCGCATCCGCCGCGTGCTCCAGGTCTGCGCGGCCGAGAAGCTCACGCTGAACCCCGACTGCGGCTTCGGCTGGTCGCCGCGCTACATGTGCAACCAGAAGCTGACAGGGCTGGCGGCGGGGGCGGCCCTGGTCCGTGCGGAGCTGACCGGCAAGAAGTGACGCGGGAACCGGGGATCCCATCGCGGGGTTTGGGCCGTGTGCGATGCTGGTACCCGATGGAGGGACACCCCATGACAGGATCCCGCTCGTACGACGCGGTCATCACCGACCCCGCGAGCCCGATCTTCCGCTACGCCAAGCGTGCGTACTTCATCGTCGATCGCCAGGGTGTCCTTCGCGACATGAAGGTTCAGCAGAACCCGCTCGAGCTGCTCAAGCCGGAGGAAGTCCTGCAGGCGCTCAAAGACTCGGGGGCGAAGTGAGGTCCTCCATCGTCGCGCTCGCCGCCGCCGTCGCCCTGACGGTCGCGGCGGTCGCGGCCGCCGCCCCCGATTTCGCGAGCCTCCAGATCCAGCCCTACGAGCCGCCGAAGCCCGCGCCCGCGTTCTCGCTGCCCGGGCTCGACGGCACGCCGCAGACGCTCGAGTCGCTGCGCGGCAAGGTGGTGCTCCTCTTCTTCTGGGCCACCTGGTGACCGGACTGTCGGAAGGAGTTGCCTTCCGTCGACGCCCTCTATAAGGAGTACAAGGCCCGGGGTCTGGAGGTCCGCCTGATCGACTTCCGCGAGAGTCCCGACGTCGTTCGCAAAGCGGTCGCCGAGCGCGGCTACACCGCCCCCGTGCTGCTCGACGAGAGCGGCGACACGACGGGCCGCATGTATGGCGTGTGGGGCCCGCCGACGGTGTACCTGCTCGACCGCCAGGGCCGGCTCGTCGGCCGCGCGGCGGGGCCGCGCGCGTGGGAGTCGCCCGCCGCGCGTGCGCTGATCGAGGCGCTCCTCTCCGCGCCGCGCTGATGGCGAAGGCCGCGATCCGGCCACCGGCGACCTCACGCGCCTGCTCCGCTTCGCGCCCGGCGTCCGTACCGCCGAGACCATCGCGCACGACTTCTGGGAGGAGGTCCTGATCGTCGAGGGCAGCCTCGAGGACCTCGGGCTCGGCCGCACGTTCAGCGCGGGCATGTACGCGTGCCGTCCGCCCGGCATGCGCCACGGCCCGTACGCCTGCCCGGGCGGAGCGCTGCTGTTCGAGACACGGTACCGCCGCTGAGCGGCTCGGCGACTCGCCCGCCGCCACCGGCGCTGCTACACTCGCGTCCGTGGCCCTGCCGCTCGACGGAATCGTCGTCGTCGACCTGACCCAGAACGTCGCCGGTCCGTTCTGCACCCAGACGCTCGGCGACATGGGCGCCGACGTGGTCAAGGTCGAACGCCCGGGACGCGGCGACGACGCGCGTGCGTGGGGCCCGCCCTTCTGGGGCCGCGAGAGCGCCGTCTTCATCGCGTTGAACCGGAACAAGAAGAGCCTCGCGCTGGATCTCAAGAGCGAGGGCGGTCTCGAGATCCTCAAACGGCTCGTCACGCGCGCCGACGTCTTCGTTCAGAGCCTGAGATCGGGCGTCATCGAGGAGCTGGGACTCGACTTCGCGGGCGCCGCGCGGCTCAACCCGAGGCTCGTCTACTGCTCGATCACCGCGTTCGGGACCGAGGGGCCGCTCGCCGCGCTGCCGGGCTACGATCCGCTCATGCAGGCCTACGCGGGGCTGATGTCGATCAACGGCCACCCGGGCCAGGAGCCCGCGCGCGTCGGCACGTCGATCGTGGACATGGGGACGGGGATGTGGGCCGCCCTCGGCATCGTCGCCGCGCTGCGCGAGCGCGATCGCACGGGACGCGCCATGGAGGTGACCACCGCGCTCTTCGAGACGGCGCTCACGTGGGTCTCGTATCACGCGGCGGGGTTTTTCGGCGACGGCGAGGTGCCGCAGCCGCAGGGCTCGGGCACGGCGATGATCGCGCCCTACCAGGCGTTCCCGACCGCCGACGGCTACGCGATGATCGCGGCAGGCTCCGACGCGCTCTTCCGCCGCCTCGCCGACGCGCTGGGCGATCCGGATCTCGGCGCCGACCCGCGCTTCGCCGACAATCCCGCACGCGTGTTGAACCGCGCGGCGCTCGTGGAGGCGATCGCCGCCTCGACGCGCCGGTTCAAGACGGCGGACCTGCTCGAGCGGCTGCGCGCGGCCGGCGTGCCGTCGGCGCCGATCCTCACCGTGGACCGCGTGCTGGAGGAGCCGCAGACGGCGGCGAGCGGGATACTGGTGGCGGCGCCGCACCCGCGCGTGCCCGACTATCGCGCCGTCGGCCTGCCGATCCGCTGGGACCGCCACCGCCCGGGCGTGCGGCGCGTGCCGCCGCTGCTCGGCGAGCACTCGGCCGACGTGCTCACGTGGCTCGGCTACACGCTCGACGACGTCCGCAGTCTCCAGACGCGAGGAGTCGTGCAGTGACCTATCGGCACCTGCTCGTCGAGTATTCGCCGGACCGCTACGTCGTCACGGTCACGCTCAATCGCCCGGAGCAGATGAACGCGATGAACACCGCGATGGGCGAGGACCTGCTCGCCTGCTTCGACGCGCTCGCGCGCGATCCCGACGCGCGCGCCGTGGTCTTCACGGGCGCGGGCGACAAGGCGTTCTGCGCGGGCGGCGATCTCAAGGAGCGCAACGGGATGACCGACGAGGCGTGGCGCGCCCAGCACGTGATCTTCGAGCAGGGCGCGCTGCGCGTGCTGCGCTGCCCGGTCCCCGTGATCGCCGCCGTCGAGGGCTTCGCCCTGGCCGGGGGCTGCGAGCTGGCGATCCTGTCCGACTTCATCGTGGCCAGCGAGACGGCGGTGTTCGGGGTGCCGGAGACGACGCTGGGCATCTTCCCCGGCATCGGCGGCACCCAGCTGCTGCCGCGGATCCTCGGCGCGCCGCTCGCCAAGGAGCTGATCTTCACGGGCCGGAGAATGAAGGCGGACGAGGCACGGGCCTCGGGACTGATCAATCATCTCGTCCCGACCGGACACGCAAAAGCAAAGGCGACGGAGATCGCGGGAACGATCGCGAAGAACGGGCCCATCGCCGTGCGCCAGGCGAAGAAGGCGATCGCGTACGGCAGCGAGACGGACCTCGAGACCGCGCTGGTCCTGGCCATCGAGGCGTACAACGCCACCGTGGTGACCGAGGACCGGCTCGAGGGCGTACGCGCGTTCAACGAGAAGCGGAAGCCCGAGTTCAAAGGGCGCTAGAGGACGGAGATGGCGACGATATCGCTCGCACTGACCGATGAGCAGCGCGCGCTCGAGAAGGGCGTGACGGAGATCTGCAAGCGCTACCCCGGCGAGTACTGGCGCGATCTCGACGCGCGCCGCGAGTACCCGGAGAAGTTCGTCGACGAGCTGACGCAGGCCGGCTACCTGGCCGCCCTCATCCCCCAGGAGTACGGCGGCGCCGGGCTGCCGATCCGCGACGCCGCCCTGATCCTCGAGACGATCCACGCCAACGGCGGCAGCGCCTCCGCGTGCCACGCGCAGATGTACATCATGGGCACCGTGCTGCGGCACGGCAGCGAGGCGCAGAAGCGGAAATACCTGCCGAAGATCGCCACCGGGGAATTACGCCTGCAGGCCTTCGGCGTGACCGAGCCCGACGCCGGCTCCGACACCACCCAGCTCAAGACCACCGCGCTGCGGAAGGGCGACCGCTACGTGGTGAACGGCCGCAAGATGTTCATCTCGCGCGCCATGCAATCGGATCTCATGCTGCTGCTCGCGCGCACCACGCCGGCGGAGCAGGTCAGGCGCCGCACGGAGGGGCTGAGCGTCTTCCTCATCGACATCCGCGGGATCAAGGGCCTGGAGATCCGGCCGCTGCGCATGATGATGAACCATTCCACCAACGCGCTCTTCTTCGATGACATGGAGATTCCCGCCGACAGCCTGGTGGGCGAGGAGGGCAAGGGCTTCTCGTACATCCTCTCCGGCATGAACGCCGAGCGCATCCTCGTGGCGTCGGAGTCCATCGGCGACGGTCGCTGGTTCACCGAGAAGGCCGTCGCGTACTCCGGCGGGCGCGTGATCTTCGGCCGGCCGATCGGCGCCAACCAGGGCGTGCAGTTCCCGATCGCGAAGGCCCACATGAGCGTCGAGGCCGCCGCCCTGATGCGCGACAAGGCCGCCGCCCTCTTCGACGCCGGCGAGCCGTGCGGCGCCGAGGCGAACATGGCCAAGTTCCTGGCGGCGGAGGCGGCGTGGGAGGCGGGCAACGCGTGCATCGACTGCCACGGCGGCTACGGCTACGCCGAGGAGTACGACGTCGAGCGCAAGTTCCGCGAGGCCCGGCTCTACAAGACGGCCCCGGTGAACCAGAACCTCGTCATGGCCTACGTCGGCGAGCACGTCCTCGGGATGCCGCGCTCCTACTGATCGGCGCCGCGTGCCCCTCTACCTCGAGGACTTCGCGCCCGGACAGGTGCGCGAGTCGCCGCCGCGGACGCTGACGAAGGACGAGATCGTCGCCTTCGCGCGCGAGTACGACCCGCAGCCGTTCCACACCGACGAGGAGGCGGGCAAGCGCTCCGTGTTCGGCGGTCTCATCGCGAGCGGCTGGCAGACGGTCGGGATCATGATGCGCCTGCTGTGGGACACGTTCCTCAAGGACACGGCGTCGCTCGGCTCGCCGGGCTGCGACGAGATCCGCTGGCTCAAGCCCGTGCGGCCGGGCGACACGCTGCGCGCGCGCTTCACGATCACCGAGGTCGTGCCCTCGCGGAGCAAGCCGGACCGCGGCATGGTGCGCACGTTCACCGAAATCCTGAACCAGCACGGCGAGATCGTGATGACCGTGCGCGGCCTCGGCCTCTTCGGACGACGTCCGTAATGGGGGGCCCCGATATGGCCCCCCATACCCCCCAGCGCTCGTCGCGCCCCGAGTGAATCGGGGCGCTCCTCGAACCGTGGCGCTCCTCGATTTCCGCTCCTCGATTTCCCCGCTCCTCGATTGTGCTAGGCGAGGAACGCGCGGAGCATCCAGGCCATCTTCTCGTGCTTCTCGAGGAGGCCCGTCAGGAAGTCGCTGGTCCCGATGTCCTGGTACGTGTCGGCCACCGGCCCGATGTCGGCGCGGAGCGAGCGGATGACCGCCTCGTGGTCGGCGAGCAGCGTCGCGATCATGTCCTTCGCGGCCGGCACCGCTCCCGGCGCCTCCGTCAGGCGCGCCACCTTCACGAACTCCGCCAGCGTGCCATACGCGCGCCCGCCGAGCTGGCGCGCGCGCTCCGCGACCTCGTCGACGAACTCGTTGAGCTCCTCGTACTGCGCCTCGAAGAACTTGTGCAGGTCGTTGAACTGCGGGCCGGTGACGTTCCAGTGGTAATTGCGCGTCTTGGTGTAGAGCAGATACTCGTCCGCCAGCAGGGTGTTCAGGATCTCCACGAGCGTCTGACGGGCGCCTTCGGGGATCGCGATGTCGATTTTCATGACCTTGGGATGTCTCCTCACGGGCCGGGGTTTCGGCTTCGGCCGTGGTAGAGTTTTGACCACTTCGAGCTGGGAGGCGACGCCATGCGGCTGCCCGAGCGCGTGACGATGTGCGAGGTGGGGACCCGCGACGGGTTCCAGATCGAGCCCGACTTCATCCCGACCGAGCAGAAGGTCGAGGTCGTGAATCTCCTGTCCGCGGCCGGCCTGCCCCGCATCGAGGTGACGTCGTTCGTCCACCCCAAGGCCGTGCCGCAGCTGCGTGACGCCGAGGAGGTCATGGCGCGCATCACGCGCCGGCGCGGCATCCGCTACGCGGCGCTGGTGCCCAACGAGAAGGGCGCGGTGCGCGCCATCGAGGCGGGCGTGGACGCGATCCACACCGTGCTGTCGGCGAGCGAGAGCCACAACCTCGCCAACGTGAACATGACGATCGCAGAGTCGCTCGACCGGCTCGGCGCGGTGATGCGCGTGGCCGCTGCCGCGAAGCTGCACGTCGGGTGCGGCGTCTCGACGTCGTTCGGCTGCCCGTTCGAGGGCGACGTGCCGCTGGCGCGGCTCGAGCGCGTCGTCGGCCGCCTGGTGGAGATGGGCGCACGCGCCGTCGGCCTCGCCGACACGACGGGCATGGCCAACCCGCGTCAGGTCGGGCGCGTGCTCGAGCACCTGATCCCGCGCTTCCCCGGGGTCGAGTGGACGCTGCACACGCACGACACGCGCGCGATGGCGATCCCGAACATCCTGGCCGCGATGGAGCACGGTGTCACCAACTTCGACGCCTCCATCGGCGGGCTCGGCGGCTGCCCGTTCGCACCCGGCGCCTCCGGGAACGTCTGCACCGAGGATCTCGTGCACTGCCTGCACGCGATGGGCGTGCAAACGGGCATCGACCTCGACCGGCTCGTCGGCGTCAGCCGCCGCGTGCAGGAGATCGTGGGCCGCGCGCTGCCCGGCCAGATCGTGAAGGCGGGGCCCTCGACGCGGAAATATCCGGTGCCCGACACGGTGGCAGGCCGGATTCCCAGGGCCGGGTAGCTCGTGACCAAGAAAGCGCAGCGCATGCTCGCGCTGATGGACCGCACCACGCGCCTCTGGCACATCCCCAACGTGGGCCGCGCCAAGGGCCGCATCATCCGCCGGCTCATCGACCGCCACCGCCCGACGCGCGCGGTGGAGATCGGCTCCCTCCTGGGCTACTCGGCGATTCTCATCGCGGGCTCGCTCCCGCCGCGCGGACGACTCACCTGCATCGAGACCAGCGACTACCTCGCGCGCATGACGAAGCACAACGCCCAAGAAGCCGGGCTCGGAGGCCGGGTCAAGGTGATCCAGGGCGACGCGCTGCGCCTGCTGCCCCTGCTGCCCGGGCGCTTCGACTTCGTCTTCATCGACGCCGCCAAAGAGGATTACCTGGACTACCTGCGCTCGCTCGAGCCCAAGCTCGTCGCCGGCTCCGTCGTCATCGCCGACAACACCGGCATCTACCGCAAAGAGGTCACGCCGTACCTCGAGCACGTGCGCGGCTCCGCCGACTACACGAGCCGCGAGCACGAGTTCGACGACGACGCGATGGAGGTCAGCCTATACCGCTCGCCGCGTACCTGAATCCCGGCACCAACCTCGGCGCCGCCGTCGACCTCGCGCGCACCGCCGACCGGCTGGGCTACGACAGCGTCTGGGTCACGCACGGGGCCGGCCGCGACTCGTTCGTGCTGCTCGCCGCCTACGCCGCCGCCACCACGCGCGTGGGGCTCGGCAACGGCGTCGTTCCCGTCTATCCGCGCCATCCCGTCGCCATGGCGCAATCCGCGCTCACGCTCAACGAGGTCAGCGGGGGCCGCTTCCGGCTGGGTATCGGGGTGAGCCACAAGACCTCGATGGAGGCGATGCTCGGCCTGCGCCTCGTCGAGCCGCTCGCGGTGATGCGCGAGTACGTCGCGGTGCTGCGCGGCGCGCTCGGCGCCGGCAGCGAGTTCGAGGGCCGCCACTACCGCGTGCGCTGGGCGATGGCGGTGCCGACGCGGCCGCCGGCGCCGCCGATCTATCTCGCCGCGCTCTCGGTGAAGATGCTGGAGCTCGCCGGCGAGATCGCCGACGGCGTCGTGCTCTGGCTCTGCCCGCCCGCCTACGTGCGCGACGTCGCGGTGCCCGCGCTCGAGCGCGGCCGGCGCCGCGCGGGCAAGCCGCTCGCCGGCTTCGAGGTCGTCGCCGCGGTGCCGCTCGCGGTGACCGACGCTCGCGCGGCGGCGATGGCCGCCTTCCGCGCCGAGCTCAAGCGCTACCTGGAGCAGCCGTTCTATCGCGCGATGATGCAGGCGGCGGGCCTCGGCGACGGCGTGACCGCCTTCGATCGCGGCGGCGAGGCGCCGGAGAGCCTCGCGGACGCGCTCGGGGGCATCGGGGACGCGCGCGCCGCGCGCGCCTACGTGGAGGCGTACCGCAAGGCCGGCGTGACGCTGCCGGCCGTGCGACCGATCACGTTCCCCGACGCGCCGTGGTATCGCCGCACCGTCGAGGAGGCCGCCGCCTGGTGAGACGCGCGCTGGCGGCGGCGGTCGTGCTGTCGCTGGCCGCGGGCTGCTCGTCCACGCGCGGGGCGGCGGCGCGCACGCTGCCCGCCGATCGCGACGCCGAGATCACGTACGTGGCGCTCGGCGACAGCACCGTCGAGGGCGTCGGCGCGAGCCGCCCGGAGTCCACGTACGTGAGCCTCCTGCACGCTCGCCTTCGCGCGATCTATCCGAACGCGCGGCTCGTCAACCTCGGCGTCGGTGGCGCGACGTCCGCCGACGTGCTCGCGCGCCAGCTCGACCGCGCCGTCGCGCTGCAACCCGAGCTCGTCACGCTGTCGGTGGGGCCCAACGACATCACCGGGCAGGTCGTGCTGGGCGACTACGCGCGCAACATGCGGACGATCCTCGGCCGGCTCGCCGCCGGCACCCGGGCGGTCATCGTCGTGAACCTCCTGCCCGACCTCGCGGTGACGCCGCGCTTCCGTGGTCGCCCGGAGGAAGCCACCGTCGGACGGCTCTCGATCGAGTTCAACGAGGCGCTGGCCCGTGCGGCCGGGCGGTACGGCGCGCAGGTGGTGGATCTGTACGCGGCGAGCCGCCGGGAAGTCCCCGCGCGGCCGGAGCTGGTGGCCCGCGACGGCTACCACCCGTCGGACCTCGGCTACGCCCGGTGGGCGGAGTTGATGTGGGACGCCGTCCGCAGCAGAATTCGCTCGTGAGCCTGAATAGGACGGCGGGAGTCCCGGTCGTACGTGGCGTCATGCTCCGGAACGGCCTGTTCGCGATCCTGGCGCTGCTGGCCCTGGCCGCGCCCGCGTGGGCGGGGGGCGAAAGGGTCACCGCCGCGGCGCCGTCCGTCGTGATGCCCCTCGGATCGTTCGTGCCACGGTCCACCACGACCGTGCTCCCGGCGAGCTCGCCCTTCGCGGTGACGACCAGGCCCTTCGCGGCGTCGAGCGCGGTCGGCGCGCCGCTGCCGTTCGTGACGACGCCGGTTCCCGAGTCGCGTCACCACCGGCCCGCCACGATCTTCGTCGCCGCGCCGCCGACCCAGGTGGTCGTCGTGCAGCAGCCCGTGTACTACCAGACGGCCGCCGCCCCCAGCCAGTGCGTGACGCCGGGCTACTGGTCGTACGCCTGGGTTCCGTACACCACGACGCAGACGGTCTGGGTGCCCGGGTCGTGGGCCGCCGACGACACATGGACCGACAGCCACTGGGAGTCACGCCCCTACTCCTCCGGCTACTACGAGCCCTTCTGGACGCCCGGCCAGGCGTACGCCTGCTGAAAATGGGGGGCCCCGAAATGGCCCCCAGCCTGTTCAAGCGAAGGGGGCTACGCCCCCCTCGGACTCCCCCGGCCAACGCTCGGAGCGCCCCGGGGAACCCATGGCGCTCCTCGATCCCTGCTTCCAGCCCTCGCGAACAGCAGCACGGTGCCATCGGCATACGCCTGCGAGCTCGGCTCACGCACCTCGCCTGACGATCGCCGCCACCGGTCCGCCGCCGCTCGGGCCCTGGTGCTCGGCGCCGCCCGAGACGTAGACCAGCGGATCGCCGATCACCGACGCGACCACCGCCGCGACCGCCGCGCGCGCGTGCCGCGTGTGGTTGATGTCGGAGTCGTCGATCATCGTGTGGCGCCGGCCGCGGATGCGGCCCGACGGCGACGCCTCCGCTTTCGCGAACACGCCGACCGCGCTGCCCGCTGAGCCCGCCGCCGCGTCGGGACGCCAGCCCGCGCTGCCGAGCGCCCGGCGCACGGCCGCCGCGTCGATCGCGTCCTGCATCACGTCGTGGCCGATCACCAGCACGCTCGCGGACGGCGCGTTGCCGAGCACGAGCACCTCGCAGTGGTCGATCTCGACGCCGGCCGACGTCGAGGCGACGCGCGAGAAGAGATCCCAGCGGCGGCAGACGGCGCCGTCGGCGACGGCGGCGCGGTCGACCTCGCCCAACGCCAGGGCCACGCCGAGCGCGGACGCGCCGCGCGAGTAGCCCATCGACGCGTACGTGCTCGACGTCGCGACCTTCTTGCCGCGCCGCTCGGCCTCGCCGATCGCCTCGGCCGTGAGCAGCGGGCACTTGATCTGCACGAAGTGCACGTCGCCCGCGCCGCCGATCGAGGCCGAGGCCATCGCCTCGCCCACCGCGCGCTCGACCTCCGTCACCTGCACCATCGTGCCGAGCTCCTCGGGGGCGAAGGCCCGCGTCCTCGCGATGCCGGCCACGAGCCCGGGCGCGCCCGCGGCGCCGGGCGACTCGCGTCGCGTGAAGACCGTCATGTGCGGGGCCATCACGCCCTCGGTGCCGCCGGACATGATGAACAGCACGCGCGCGGCGACCTCGGCCTCCGACCGGCCGAGTGCCTGCGCCAGCCGCGTCTTGAAGGCGCGGGTCGCGAACCCGCGGCTGAAGTCGTTGACGCAGCCGTTGCCCTCGGTCTTGCCGAGCAGGCAGATCACGTGGGCGGGATCGACCGTGCCCGCGCGGATCAGCGCGTCGAAGCCGGTGACATCGTCGGGCGCGGCGGTCGGGATGACGTGGACGTCGACGCGTTGCACGGGACCACCCTCCGTCGTTGGAGTGCGCTGCCGGACCTCGTGGCGAGGATCGAGTCTACTCGCGACGGAACGGCGTGCCGAGCGCGGCCGGCAGCCGCGCCGAGCGGCCCAGCCCCGCGAGCACGACGAGCGCGACCACGTACGGGGTCATCTGGATCACGTACGACGACACGGGGAGCCGCAGCGATTGCACGCGCAGCTGCAGCGCGTCGGCGGCGCCGAACAGCAGGCAGCCGAGCAGCGTGCCGCCGGGCAGCCAGCGGCCGACGATGATCGCCGCCAGCGCGATGTAGCCGCGGCCGTTCGTCATCGCGTCGGTGAACGTGCCGACCTGCTGCAGGCTCAGCACGGCGCCGCCGAGGCCCGCCAGCGCGCCGCACGCCAGCACCGCCGCCAGGCGCACGCGCGCGGGCTCCACGCCGACCGCGAACGCCGCGGCCGGGTTCTCGCCGACCGCGCGGAGCGTGAGCCCCGCGCGCGTGCGCGCGAGGAACACCGCGATGAGCACGCCGAAAACGACGGCGGCGTAGGTCAGCGGCGGCTGGCGGAAGAGCACGACGCCGAGCACCGGCACCTCGGCCAGCCCCGGCACCGGCCACGCGGCCAGCACGGGCACGCGCAGGGTCGCCGCCTCGCCGCGCGCGGCGAAGCCGCGCAGCAGGAAGCTCGTGAGACCGACGGCGAGGATGTTGACGGCGAGGCCCGTCACCATCTGGTCGGCGCCGAACCGCACGGTCGCGACGGCGACGAGCAGGGCGAGCAGCACGCCGGCGGCGACGCTGGCGGCGAGGCCGGCGGCGGCGCTGCCGGCGAGGTGGCCGGCGAGCACGCCGCCGAAGGCGCCCGCGAGCATCATGCCCTCGAGGCCCACCGCGAAGACGCCGGCGCGCTCCGAGAGAATGCCGCCGAGGGCGGCGAAGAAGAGCGGCGTGGCGATGCGCACGGCCGCGGCCAGCAGCTCCACGAGCGCCGTCTCGACGCTCACACGCGCGCTCGCGCTGCGGACAGCGCCATCGCCGCCAGCACGAAGATCATCGTCAAGCCCTGGATGACCGAGACGAGCGGCGTCGGCACGCCCACCGCGCGCTGCATGGCCAGCGCGCCCGACTCGAGAAAGCCGAAGAAGAGCCCCGCCGGCAGCACGCCCAGCGGGCTCAGCCCGCCGATCAGCGCGATGGAGACGGCGGCGAAGCCGAAGCCCTGCGAGAAGCCCTCGATCAGCCGGTAGTGGACGCCGAGGACCTCGATGGCGCCCGCCACGCCGGCGAGCGCGCCCGCGAGCATCATCACCGAGAGCGTGGCGCGCGCCGCGCCGATCCCCGCGTAGCGCGCGGCGCCCTCGCTGGCGCCCAGCACGCGCAGGCGAAAGCCGAAGGGCGTGCGCCAGAGCACGAGGTGACACGCCACGACGGCGGCGACGGCCACGAGAATGCCCACGTGCAGGTCGGTGCCGCGCACGAGCCTGGGCAGCCACCCGGCGGCCGGCAGCAGCGGCGACTGTGGGAAGCCGGCGCCGGGCTCGCCCAGCTCGCCGTGCAGCACCTCGCCGACGATGAGCACACCCACGAAGTTCAGCAGCAGCGTCACGAGCACCTCGTGCACGCGGCGCTTGAGCCGCACGAGCGCGGCGAGCCCGCCCCAGACGGCGCCGGCGCCCGCGCCGGCGAGCGCGCAGAGCACCGGCAGCACGACGGCCGGGGCCTGCGGCAATCGCAGCGCGAGCCACGTGGCGGCCAGCCCGCCGAGCGCGATCTGTCCCTCCGCGCCGATGTTGACGATGCGCGCGCGGAAGCAGAGGGCGACGCCGGCGCCCGTCAAGAGATAGGGCGTCGCCTTGTTGAGGGCGACGGCCACGCGGTCGGGCGTGCCGACGGCGCCGCCGAGGAGGGCGAGATAGGCGACGACCGGGTTGCGTCCCGAGAGCAGCACGAGCAGGGCGGCGGTCCCGAGCGCGACCGCGATGCCCAGCACGGCCGAGGCGAGCGGGCGCGCGGCGCCGCCGACGGCAAAGGAGCGGGCGAGGGCAGCGGCCGTCATGCGAGGACGCCGTACAGCGCGGCGGCGTCGGGCGGCTCCTCGAGCGCGCCGGCCATCATCAGCCCCAGCCGGGTGAGGTCGGCATCGGCCGGCCGCATGACGCCCACCAGCCGCCCCGCGTGCATCACGGCGAGCCGGTCGGCGACGCCGAGGATCTCCTCGAGCTCGGTGGAGACGTAGAGGATGGCGGCGCCGCCGTCGCGCAGCGCCCGCACCCGGTCGATCACGAAGCGCGTCGCGCCGGGGTCGAGGCCGCGCGTGGGCTGCACGGCCAGCAGCACGCGCGGCCCGCGGCCGAGCTCGCGCGCGAGGATCACCTTCTGCTGGTTGCCGCCGGAGAGCGTGCGCACGGGGACGTCGACGCCTTCGGCGCGGATGTCGAAGGCCTCGATCCCGCGGCGGGCGGCCTCGCGCGCGGCGTCGCGGTCGAGCCAGCCGCGCCGGCAGAACGGCGGCCGGTCGACGTCGCGCAGCACGACGTTGTCGGCGATCGTCATGTCGCGCACGAGCCCGACGCTCGCGCGGTCGGCCGGCACGTGCGCGACGCCGGCCGCGAGGCGCGTGGCCACGCCGCCGACGATCTCCGCGCCGTCCACGAACACGCTGCCGCGCGTCGGCGGCGCCACGCCGCCGACGACCTCGGCCAGCTCCGCTTGCCCGTTGCCGTCCACGCCGGCGATCGCGAAGATCTCACCCGCCCGCACGGAGAAGCTCACGCCGCGCAGCCGCTCGACGCCGGCGGCGTCGCAGGCGTGGAGGTCGGCGACCACGAGGATCTCGGCGCCGGGCGCGCGGGACGCGCGCTCGACGGGAGGCGGCAGGTCGCGTCCGACCATGAGCCGCGCGAGGTCCTCGCGGCTGGCGCCGGCCACAGCGCGCCGGCCGGCCACCTCACCGTCGCGCAGCACCACGACCTCGTCGCACACCTCGAGCACCTCGCCGAGCTTGTGGGAGATGAAGATCACCGAGCGCCCCTCGTCGCGCAGCCGGCGCAGCACGGCGAGCAGGGCCGTGACCTCGGGCGGGCTCAGGCTGGACGTGGGCTCGTCGAGGATGAGGAGGTCGGCGCCGCGCAGCACCGCCTTGAGGATCTCCACGCGCTGCTGCAGTCCCAGCGGCAGCATGCCGACCACGGCGCCGGGATCGAGCTCGAGGCCGTAGGCGCGGCTCGCCTGGACGATGCGCTCGGCGATGGCGGCCGCGCGTAGCCACGAGCCGGCGGCCCGCCAGCCGAGCATGACGTTCTCGGTCACGCTCATCGCGGGCACGAGCATGAAGTGCTGGTGGATCATGCCGATGCCCGCCGCCAGCGCCGCGCGCGGCGAGCCGAGCGGCAGCGGCCGGCCCCTGAACGTCGCGCTGCCTGCGTCCGGGCGCACGAGGCCGTACAGCACGTTCATGAGCGTCGTCTTGCCGGAGCCGTTCTCGCCGAGGAGGCCGACGATGGCGCCGGCGGGCACGTCGAGGTCGATGCCGCGGTTCGCGCGCACGGCGCCGTAGCTCTTGACGATGCCGCGCATCGCCAGCATGGCGCCGGGCGCGCGCGCGGGCTCAGGCACCGCTGCGGGCGTCGTCCTTGGTGGGCTTCACCCTCAGCGCGCCCGAGGCGAGCTTCTTTTTGATGGCCTCGAGCTCCGCCACGACGGCGGGCGGGACGCCGGCGTTGAACTCACGCTCCGGCGAGTAGCGCAGCTCGCCGCCCGTCGTGCCCCTGGTGTCGTATCCGAAGGCGATGTATGGTCCGTGCAGCCGGCCGGCGATCAGCTCGGGCACCGCGGTCGCATACACCTCCGACCACTTCTCGTTGATGTTGGTGAGCACGCGCTCGGGGGCGATCTGCGTGTGGCCGAACGAGCGGCCGATCGTCCACACGCCCTTTTCCTTCGCCGCCTGCACGAGCCCCGCGTGGCCCGCGTTGAGCTTGCCGCCCACGACGTCGGCGCCGGCGCCGATCAGCGAGAACGCCGCCTCCTTCGCCGCCGCGGGATCCTCCATCGACTGCAGATACACGATGCGGACCTCCACGTCAGGCCGCACGCTCTTCGCGCCGAGCCGGAAGCCCCCCATGCTCGCCACCATGTTCGGCAGCCCCTCGAGCCCGGCCACCGCGCCGATCTTGCCGGTCTTGCTCATGCGCGCGGCGAGCGCGCCCGCGAGGTAGCCGAACTGCTCGTTGGCGAGATCGAGCGAGATCACGTTCTTGCCCTGCCCGCCCGAGCCCGAGCCGACCACGAAGAGCGTCTTCTCGAACTCGGGCCCCACGCGCTGCGCCGCCGACAGGAAGCGCCCGGAGTGGCCGATCACGGGACTGAATCCGCGGCGCGCGTAGTCCTTCATCGCCTCGATGTGGTCCGCGGCCTGCACGTTCTCGGAGTACGCGGTCTCCATCCCCTGCTCCTTGAGCTTCTGGAGCCCGCCGTAGCCGGCGGCGTTCCAGCTCTGGTCGTTGATGGAGCCGGGCAGGAGCATGGCGACCTTGCCGCCCTGCGCGGTCACGGGACCGAGCGACCCCGCGGCGACGACGAGGACGGCGGCGACGGCGACGATGCGCTTGAGCATGACAGACCTCCTCGATCTCGTCGGCTGGCGACGGCGCGCGCCGTCGCCGCAAGAAGCACGCCACGGCGCAAATGGCCGAAACATCGGCTGAGCGGCCGACGGCGCTGCGGGCCCGCTGCCTCCGTCCTGGGCAGGCGGGACGCGATCGCCGAAAGAGCGGGCAGCCGTCAGACGCGTGGCGTGAAGAAGGAGTCGCCCGCGACGTAGCGGCGGCCGTCGCGCATGTCGGGAGGCGGGCCAGCCTCGACGCTGCCGTCGAAGGTCAGCTCGAGCTGCACGCCGCTCGGATCGTACACGAACAGCTGCCAGAGCGTGGTGCCGGGCACGAGGAACTCGCGCCAGTCGAGGTCCGCCGCGCGGAATCGCTCGCGGAACTCGTGGAAGCCGTGCGCGGCGAGCGAGAGATGGTCGATGGCGCCGGTGCCGGACGGCGCCTTGCCCTCACGACCGAGCGCGGGGCCGCCGGCGTAGATGTGCACGATCGCGTCGCCGCCCGGCGCGGGACACGCGAGCCACGCGCCGGGATAGCCGAAGTCGGGCCGCGCGACCTCGCGCAGGCCGAGCACCCTGGTGTAGAAGCCGACGGTGGCCTTGAGATCGTTGGTCTTGATCGCGCAGTGGAAGAGGCCGGTGACCAGCATGGCGCGCGGAGTGTATCAGGTCTCCCGGTAGAACAGCAGCACGGTGGCCATCGCGGTGAGGAAGGCGGGCCACGCCCAGGCGAGCCACGGCCGCATGCGCGCCGTGCGGGTGCCGATCAGCAGCGCCACGCCGACGCCGACGGCCGTCGATCCCATCAGGACGTGCTGCAGGTAGATCGAGTCGACGTGCAGCCGCCCTTCGTGGAAGTGGAAGAAGAGCGTGGCGCCGCCCGCGAGGGCCAGGACGCCCAGCGCGCGCGCCAGCCGCCGCCCCGGCAGCACCGCGGCGCCGCGCAGCGCCGTGATGACCCCGATCGCGATCGGCAGCAGCGCGAGCAGCTTGTGCTGGAGCACGAGCGGATCGACGAAGATCTCGGCGAAGCGCTGCGGCCCGTAGGGCCACGACTCGGGATCGCTGCTGGGGATCAGGTAGACGCCGAACGCCATCCAGAGCGGCGCCGACACCGCGTTCCACGGGAAGGGCCGCGACCGCCACGACTCCCAGATCGTGAGCGCGGCCAGCGTCAACAAGATCGCCCCGGCCACGCGGTGCGTGAGCTGCGAGTAGAACGTCTCGGCCGGGTTCCGCGCGTGGTGCGCGGGCGCCGCGATACCGCCGTAGGGCCCGAGCCACGGGTTGCTCTCCGCGAACACGCCGTCGGGATTCGGGTACCACGCCCAGACGTGGGCGACCGCGAGCGCCGGGTGCCAGCCGACGAATGGCTCGCCGCTGGCCGGATGTCGCGCCGGGCACGCGCGCGCGCTCGCCGCCGGCAGCTCGCGGAAGTCGCGGTAGTGGCACGACGCCTCGTGTCGGTGCCACACGGCGCCGGGCAACGGATCGTCGGTCGGCACGGACGGCAGCGCGTACTCCACGCCGACGAGCTGCCAGGCGCCGTCACGCTCGACGTAGAGCAGCACCGGCGGCGTCGCGAGATCGAGCGCACCCGTCGCGAGGGCACGCGCCTGCGCCGCCGGCTGCACGAAATGATAGCCGTGCCGTGCCTCCATCCCGCTCGCCTGGAGGTAGCCGTCGGCGCGCGCGTTCGCGACGTCCGCGTAGCGCGCGGTCGCGCGGCGCACCTCGGCCACGACCTCCTCCGGTCCGCGACCTGCCGCCGCCCACGAGGGCGCGACGAGGAGCAGGGCCAGAACGAGCGTGACGGAGCGCACGGCTTCCCAGTATACGGACGGACGCTGCGGTAGTATGCCGCCGACGATGGACGCGTTCCTGACCGCCGACGGCCTGATCGCGCTCGCGACGCTCGCCGCCCTCGAGATCGTCCTCGGCGTGGACAACGTCGTCTTCATCGCGATCCTCACCGGGCGGTTGCCCGTGCGCCAGCGCGAATCCGCCCGCCGGCTCGGGCTCACGCTCGCGCTCGGCATCCGCATCGGGCTGCTCTTCACGATCTCGTGGATGATGGGACTCACGCGGCCGCTCCTCGCCGTGCTCGGCCACGCGTTCACGGGGCGCGATCTGATCCTGATCGGCGGCGGCCTGTTCCTCGTCGGCAAGGCGACGTGGGAGATCTACGACAAGCTCGAGGTCGAGCACGTCGAGCGCGCGGGCGCCGGCCGCGCGCAGTTCGTGGCCGTGCTGGCGCAGATCCTCCTGCTCGACATCGTCTTCTCGCTCGACTCGGTGATCACCGCCGTCGGCATGGCCAACCGGCTCGAGGTGATGGTCGCCGCCATGGTGATCGCCATGCTCGTGATGCTGGCCAGCATGGGCGCGGTGGCCGGCTTCGTCGAGCGTCACCCGAGCGTGAAGATCCTCGCGCTGTCGTTCCTGCTCCTCATCGGCGCGGTGCTGGTGGCCGACGGCATGGGCCAGCACGTGTCCAAAGCCTACATCTACGTCGCCATGGCCTTCTCGCTCTTCGTCGAGCTGCTGAATCTGCGGTATCGCAAGCGCCGGCAGCCCGTGAAGCTGCGCCGCCGCTACGAGCGCGGCTGAGGATGCGCGCCTGGATCGCCGCCCGTCTGGCGCAGACCGTGCTCGTCGTCGTCCTCTCGCTCACGGCCGTGTTCGGCATGGTGCGCCTGGCCGGCGACCCCGTGCTGCTCTTCATGCCGATGGACATCCAGGCCAAGGACGTCAACGAGTACCGCCAGCGCCTCGGCTTCAACGACCCGGTGCTCGTGCAGTACGCCCGCTTCATGCAGGGCGCCGTGCGGGGCGACTTCGGAGAGTCGCTGCGCTACCGGCGCGACGCCCTCGGCCTCGTGCTCGAGCGGCTGCCGGCCACGCTGCTGCTGGCGGGCACGGCCATGCTGCTCACGCTCACCGTCGCGGTGCCGCTCGGCGTCGTCACCGCCGTGCGTCGCGACCGCGCGGTCGATCACGCGGGCACCGTGCTGACGGTGCTCGGACAGGCCATCCCGGGCTTCTGGCTCGGCCTCATGCTGATCTACGTCTTCGCCGTGCAGCTCCGCTGGCTGCCAACGGGCGGCATGGGCGGGCTGGCGCACCTGGTCATGCCGTCCATCGTGCTCGCGGCCTTCTACGCCGCGCGCGTCGCGCGGCTCACGCGCTCGGCGGTGCTGGACGCGCTGGGGGAGGACTACGTGCTCACCGCGCGCGCCAAGGGACTGGCCGAGCGGCGCGTGGTCGGCAAGCACGCCCTCCGCAACTCCGCGATCCCGATCGTCACGCTGGCGGGGCTCGAGGCGGGCCAGCTCCTCGGCGGCGCCGTCGTGACCGAGACGATCTTCGCGTGGCCGGGGCTCGGGCGGCTCACCGTGCAGGCGCTGCTCAACCGCGACTTTCCCCTGGTCATGGCCGCGGTGTCGTTCACCTCGATCGTCTACACGCTGATGAACCTGGTCGTGGACTTGCTCTACGGCTGGCTCGACCCGCGCGTGAGATCACGCGCGTGAGATCACCGATGACCGTTCGACGCCCGACCGTCGAGCCGCAGTGCGAGCCGCAGGCCGTTCGACGGCCGAGGCGAGCGCTGAAATGTTGTGGGCGCCCTGCGAAGGCGCTCCGACGGCACATATGAAGAAATGGCTCGGCCTGGCGCTGACGGTGGGCGTCGTCGTCGCGGCCCTGACCGCGCCCTGGCTCGCGGCGATCGACCCGATGGTCACCGACTTCGCGAGCAGTCTCAAGCCACCGGGCTCGCCGGGTCATCCGCTGGGCACCGACCAGCTCGGCCGCGATCTGCTGGCGCGCGTGCTCTATGGAGCGCGGCTCGCGCTGTTCATCGGCGCGTGCACGGTCGCGGTGACGGCGGTGGTCGGCGGCCTGCTCGGCCTCGTCTCCGGCTTCGTCGAGGGCTGGCCGGCGACGGCGATCATGCGGCTGGCCGACGTGCAGCTCTCGTTTCCGTTCATCCTGCTCGCGCTCACCATCAACGCCATCGTCGGCCTCGGCCTGCGCAACATCATCCTGAGCCTGTCGGCGGCGGGCTGGGTCGTCTATGCCCGCGTCGTACGCGGCGAGGTGCTGTCGGTGAAGCAGCGCGATTACGTGCACGCCGCGGCGGCGCTCGGCGTCGGCCGGCCGCGGCTGCTCTTCCGCCACGTGCTGCCGAACGTCGCGCCCTCCATCGTCGTGGTGGCCAGCCTGCAGTTCTCCCAGTTCGTGGTGGCCGAGGCCGCCATCTCGTTCCTCGGCTTCGGCGTGCAGCCGCCCACACCGGCGTGGGGCAGCATGCTGAGCGAGAGCCGCGACTTCCTCTACGTGGCGTGGTGGCTGGCGGCGTTTCCGGGGGCGGCGCTGGCGCTGACGGCGCTCGGCGTGAACCTGCTCGGCGACTGGCTGCGCGACACGCTCGACCCGAAGCTGCGGGTCTAGGTCCGATGCTCGCGGAGAGTTCGCTTGACCTCGAGGTAGACCGCCGCACTGATGCCTTCGATCTGGTCCAGGCTCTTCCGCGTCTTGTACCAGAACACGAGGAACGCCACGATGACGACGGCGACCTCGCCGCACACGATCCCCAGCATCAATTGCTGAAACGCGTGCTCGCTCATCTCGGCTGTGATTATCGGCCGGCACGCGATCGGGGTCAACGTCACGACCCGGATACGGCGTAGTACACTGCTGGCCGCCGAGCCGGGCGGCGCAGACCGGCACCCGAGCAGGACCCAGGAGGAACTCATGCGGATCGCGTTCCGCGTCGCCACGCTGGCCGCGCTGCTCGTCGCGGCCGTCACCGTCGCCTCCGCCCACGCCCAGGACCGCAGCAAGACGAAGGAGGTCGTGGTCGGCCTCGGCGCCGAGCCGCGCACCATGCTCGCCGCCACCATCGTGGACTGGACGACCAACAACATGCTCGAGCACATCTACGACCGCCTGCTCGACCGCGACGCGAAGACCTTCAAGCCCAAGCCGATGCTCGCCACCGAGTGGAAGATCGTCAACGACACGACGTGGGAGTTCAAGCTGCGAAAGGGCGTGAAGTTCCACAACGGCGAGCCGTTCACGGCGGCGTCGGTGAAGGCGACCATCGACTACGCGCTCGATCCGGCCACCAAGAGCCACTTCGCGACCGCGGCGTACTGGGGCCTCGTGAAAGAAGTGCAGGTCGTCGACGACTACACGGTGCGGTTCGTGACGAAGCAGCCGTGGCCGAACCTCGTCGACAGCGCGTCACTGACGAACTCGCTCATGCTGCCGGCCAAGGCGCTCAAGGAGCTGGGCCCGGCCAGGCTGGCCGAGAAGCCGATCGGCACCGGACCGTTCAGGTTCGTCGAGTGGCGGCGCGACGAGCGGCTGGTGCTCGAGCGCAACCCGGATTACTGGCAGGGCCCGGCCGACGTGAGCCGCGTGACCTTCCGCTTCGTCCCCGAGTTCAGCGCGCGCATGGCCGCGCTGCTCTCGGGCGAGATCGACATCATGAAGGACGTGCCACCGCACGCGGTGGAGGCGGTCGAGCGGAGCGGCCGCGCGCGCCTGCGCGCCACGGTGTCCTCGCGCATCAACTACCTGGCGCTGGTGAACCTCAAGCCCGGCCCCATGCAGGACGTTCGCGTGCGGCGGGCGATGAACCACGCGGTGGACGTGGAGGAGCTGATCAAGCAGGTGCTCAAGGGCCGCGCCACGCGCATGTGCGGCCCCCTGTCGCCCGCCAACGTCGACTACGCGCCCGTCGAATGCTACAAGCACGACCCCGCGCGCGCCCAGGCGCTGTTCCGGGAGGCCGGCGTCGATCCGAAGGCCCTCGCGCTCACGCTCGACACGCCGTCCGGCCGCTATCCGCTCGACAAGGATGTGTCGCTCGCCATCGCCGCGCAGCTGCAGCGCCTCGGCATCAAGACCAACGTCGTCGTGAACGAGTGGGGCACGCACCTCGACAAGATCAAGAACCGGAACACGGGCGAGATGTTCTTCCTCGGCTGGGGCCCCGCGCTCCACGGCCAGGGCACGATGCAGCCGCTCTTCCTCGCCGACCAGACCTACTCGTCGTACGGCAACAACAAGACGATCGACGAGAAGATCTCGCGCGCCCAGACCCTGCTCGATCCGAAGGCGCGCGCGGAGGCGTACGCCGAGCTGCAGCGGCTCGTCCACGACGAGGCGCCGTGGGTGTTCCTCTGGCAGCAGCACGACCTCTACGGCGTGGCGCAGACGGTGGAGTGGACGCCGCGCGCCGACGAGAAGGTCTGGATGTACGAGGCGAAGGTGATCGCGCGATGAGCCTCACCGTCTTCACCAACGCGTTCCTGATCGACTGCACCGGCGCCGATCCCGTCGAGGGCGCCACCGTGATCGTCGAGGACGACCGTATCAAGGACGTCCGCGCCAAGGGCGGATCCGGCGCGCTGCCGGGCCCGGTGACGACGATCGACTGTGCGGGCGCCACGCTCATGCCCGGCCTCACCGACGCCCACGTGCACATCTGCGCGGTGACCGAGAACATCACCGACCAGCACCGGTTCTATCCGCCGTCGTACATCGCCGCCCGCGCCATGCAGCGCGCGCACGAGTGCCTGATGCAGGGCTTCACCACGGTGCGCGACGCCGGCGGTGCCGACTACGGCTTCCGCATGGTGCTGGACGAGGGCCACTTCCCCGGACCGCGCCTGCTGGTCTCCGGCCGCTACATCTCGCAGACCGGCGGCCACGGCGACAAGCGGCGCCGCTCCGAGTGGACCGATCCGATCGACGGCTGTGTCGGCATGATCGGTTTCATCGCCGACGGGCCGGACGAGGTGCGCCGGGCCGCGCGCGAGAACATCCGCCGCGACGTCGACCAGATCAAGATCATGGCGTCGGGCGGAGCCATGTCGCCGTCGGACGAGCTCGACACCACACAATTCACGGTCGCCGAGATGCGGGCCGCCGTCGAAGAAGCCCAGGCGGTCGGCAAGTACGTCCTCAGCCACGCCTACTCGGATTCGGCCGTCCGCCGCGCCATCGAAGCCGGCGTGCGCTCGATCGAGCACGGCAACCTGATCCGCGAGGCCGCCGCCAAGGCCATCAAGGACGCGGACGCGTTCCTGGTGCCGACCATGGTGACGTACGAGGCCATTTATCGCGAGGGCAAGCGCTACGGCATCGGCGACCACCAGGTCGCCAAGATCGACATGGCGCGCCAGCAATCGGTGCAGGGGCTGACCTACGCCTACAAGGCGGGCTGCAAGATCGGCTCGGGCTCCGACCTGCTCGGCGACATGATGACCCAGCGCGCGGTGGAGTTCGAGCTGAAGGGCCAGGTGATGAAGCCGATGGAGGTCCTGCTCTCGGCGACGAAGGTCAACGCCGAGCTGTTCCGCATGCACGACCGGATCGGCAGCGTCGAGCCGAACAAGCTGGCCGACCTCATCGTCGTGCAGGGCAACCCGCTCAAGAACCTCCGTGTCTTCCAGGTCCAGGACAACCTGCGCGTGATCATGAAGGGCGGCCGGCTCTACAAGAGGATGGCGTGAGCGACGCGCATCGCGAGGCGATCCTCGACCAGTTCACGCGGCAGGCGGTGCCGTTCGCGACAGCGCCCTCGATCAGGGACGAGGCCGCGCTCGAGACGGTCATCGCGTTCAGCGGCTGCGGGCCGGGGGACACCGTGCTCGACGTCGCGTGCGGGCCGGGCATCCTCGCCTGCGCCTTCGCGAAGGTCACGCGCCACGTCACGGGCATCGACCTGACGCCGGCGATGCTGGAGCGGGCTCGGGCCCTCCAGTCCGAGACGCGCCTGACGAACCTCACGTGGCGGCAGGGGGACGTGCTGCCGCTGCCCTTCACGGACGGCGCGTTCACGCTCGTCGTCTCGCGCTTCGCGTTCCACCACCTGCTCGACCCCGGCGCGGTGCTGGGCGAGATGCGGCGTGTCTGCGCACCCGGCGGCACCGTGATGGTGATCGACAGCGCGCCGGCGCAGGAGAAGGCCGACGCCTTCAACGCGATGGAAGCGCTGCGCGACCCGTCCCACGTGCGGGCGCTGCCCCTGGTCGAGCACCTGGCGCTCTTCGCGAAGGCCGGGCTCGGCGAGCCCCGCCAGACGTTCTACCGCCTGCCGTCCGACCTCGAGGGCCTGCTGTCGCGCTCGTTCCCCAATCCGGGTGACGCCGACAGGATCCGGGAGACGTTCCAGCGCTCGCTCGCCGACGACGGGCTCGACATGGCCCCCCATCGCGTCGGCGGCACGATCCGCCTGAGCTATCCCGTGGCCGTGCTCGCCGCGCGCCGCTGACGTGCAGTTCGCCATCGCCGTCGCCTGCGCGGCGGTGGTCGTCGCGCTCGCGATGCGCGGCGTGCCGCGCCGGGTCGGCGCCGTGCGCGCGCTGGGCGGCGTCGTCACCTTCTGCGGTGTCGGCTATCTCTGGGTGCTGGCGATGTGGATCGTCGTGCCGAGGCTGGAGCCCGTGTTCTCGGCGCTCCCCGGCGTCTACCTCAAGGCGATCCTCGCGCTGCTCCTCTCCTTCGCGCCGCCGACGCTGGCGGCCCTCGCGGTGGTGCGGCTCGTCGCCCGCGCCGCGCGCCGCGATAGAATGGCGGGGTGAGCGCGCTCGACCTCCGACTCGCCCCCATGGCCGGCGTGACCAACGCGCCGTTCCGGCTCGTCGCCCGCGAGTGCGGCGCCGGCCGGCTCACCAGCGAGGAGATCGACGCCCGCGCGCTCGTGCGCGACAACGCGCGCACGGTGGCCCTCACCGCGTACCTGCCCGAGGAGCGGCCCCTCGCGATGCAATTGCTCGGCGAGGACCCCGACCTGCTCGCCGAGGCGGCGCGCCGGCTGGAGACCGCGGGGGCGGACGGGATCGACCTCAACATGGGCTGCCCGGTGGCGAAGGTCGTCGCCAAGGGGCAGGGCGCGGCCCTGATGCGCGACCCGCTCCGGGCCGCCGTGATCTTCCGCACGCTGCGCAAGGCGGTCGCGGGAGCGTTCACCATCAAGATCCGCGGGGGCTGGGACGACCGCACCGTGAACGCGCCGGAGATCGCGCGGCTCGCCGAGAGCGAGGGCGTGGACGGCGTCACCGTGCACCCGCGCACGCGCAGCCAGCAGTACACGGGGCGCGCGCCGTGGGACGTGATCGCGGACGTGGTCGACGCCGTGCGCATTCCGGTCGTCGGCAACGGCGACGTGAGCTCGGTGGACGACGCGCGCGCGATGGTCGCCGCCACCGGCTGCGCCTCGGTCATGATCGGACGCGGCGCCCTCGGCCGGCCGTGGATCTTCCGGGGCGTGGACGTGCCGCGGGACGCGCGCGCGACGATCATCCGGCGCCACTGCGCGCTGATCGAGGCGCACCTGCCCGAGCGCGCGGCGCTCGTCCAGCTCAAGAAGCATCTCGCGTGGTACTCCGACGGCCTGCCGTTCGCGGCGCGCTCGCGCCCGGCCATCTTCGCCGCGCGCACGCCCGCCGAGGTCGCCGACGTGTTCTGGCGGCTCTGGTGACCGGTCAGCGCTGGTTCGGCGACTTCACGGTCGGCGACCGGTTCGAGAGCCCGTCGAAGACGCTCACCGACGCGCACTTCATGTTCTTCGCCGGCATGACCGGCGACGCGCATCCCATCCACTACGACGACGAGTACGCGAAGACGACGCGCTACGGCCGCCGGCTCGCTCACGGCCTCATGCTGACCTCGCTGACGGCCGTCGGCGCCTCGACCCTGGCGCCGGTCATCGAGGCGTCGATCGTGGCCTTCGTCGAGCAGACGACGCGCTTCAGGCATCCGGCCTTCGTCGGCGACACCCTCAAGCCGCGCCACGAGGTCACGGCGCTCGAGCGCAAGCGCTCGGCCGGTCTGCTCACGCTGCGGGTGACCCTCGAGAACCAGCGTGGCGAGACCGTACTGGAGGGCGAGCACCGCTACCTGATCGCGTACCGCCCGGGCGCGTGAGCCGCGCGGCCACTCTCGCCGTGGCGCTGCTGCTCGTCGCCTCGACGGCCGCCGCCGAGGAGTCGCTGCGCCTGGCCGACTTCGGCCTGAAGGGCCAGGCCGTCTTCAAGAACTTCTCGCACTTCTCCGCGGCCGCAACCGACGATCAGACGTTCGTGGACCTCGCCCTGCTGCAGCTCGAGTGGAGCCGGCGGTTCGCCGAGTGGGGCGCGGCCAAGGCGGTCGTGGAGGCGCGCGACGACGACTTCGGCTACGCGCGCGGGCTGCACTTCCAGATCCCCGAGACGCATCCGCGCCGCTCCTACCTGAGCGTGAAGGAGGCGACGCTGGCGGCGCGCCGGGGGCCGCTGGAGGTCACCGTCGGCAAGCAGATCTTCGCCTGGGGCACGGCCGACGCCTTCAATCCGACGGACCGGCTCAACCCCTACGACTATCTCGACGTGCTCGACAACGAGAAGCTCGGCGTGTGGTCGGCCTCCGCCCGCCTCAGCGTGCCGCGGGTCAGTCTCGTCGTCGTCGGCGTGCCGTACTTCACACCGAGCCGATTACCCCTGGCGCACAGCCGCTGGACGCCGGCGGTGCCGTCGACGTTCCTCGCCGTCGTGGACCACGCGGAGCGGCCCGAGCAGGACGCGAGCGCGACGCAGTACGCCGCGCGCCTGAAGGGTACGGTGGCCGGCTGGGATCTCTCGGTCAGCTACTACGACGGCTTCGAGCACACGCCGGTGTTTCGCGGCTCGACGATCGCGCTGGCGCCGGGCGTCACCCTGCCGCGGCTGACGCCCGTGTACACGCGCGAGAAGGTGCCGGGCGCCGACTTTTCCACGACCTTCGGGAAGTTCGAGGTTCACGGCGAGGCGGTGGCCCGGCTCGTGGAGTCCAACGGCCGCGACGACCGCTTCCAGGGGATCGCGGGACTCAACTACACGCTGGACGTCGGCCGCCCCTGGCTCGACCAGATGCTCTTCGTCGTCGAGTACGCGCGTGAGACCGTGCTGCGCCACCATCGGCACGCCGACATCCTGGACAGCGACCGCGTGCCGCTCGTCGGGGCGCGGCTGTCGAACAACGCCTTCCGCGAGGCGGTGGTCGGCCGTATCCAGGCCAAGCTCAGCGAGGACACCGTGCTCAAGCTCAGCGGCATCGCCGACCTCGGCGGCTCGCCGAGCCACTACATCCAGTTCAAGGGCACCCACCGGATCACCGACGCGCTGCACGTCGAGGCCGGGCTGGACTTCCTGACGGGAAAGCCCGACACTTTCTGGGGCCGCTGGGGGGACAACGATCGCTTCTTCGCCGTGCTCCGCTATCTGTTCTGACGGAGGCCGCGTGACGTCGCCTGGCGCGGTCGTCGCCCTCCTCTCGATCGTGCTCCTCGCGGCCGGTGCGATCCCCGCCGCCGCGCAGTCCGGCCTGGAGATCATGAAGCGCCAGCGCGAGCTGCAGCACGTCCGCGACGAAGAAGAGCGGCAGGTGCTCCGGCTCGTCAGCAAGTCGGGCGCGACCAAGGAGCGCCGGGTCACGCGCTGGGTGCTCAGCGGTCCGAACGATCTCGACAAGATCCTCGTGCGCTTCCAGGCTCCCCGCGACGTCGAGAACACCGCGCTGCTCACCTGGGAGGCGGCGGACGGCAACGACGACCAGTGGCTGTACCTGCCCTCGGTGAAGAAGCCCAAGCGCATCGCGGCCAGCAGCAAGAAGAACCGCTTCATGGGCACCGACTTCGCCTACGAAGACCTCCGGTCCGAGCCGCTGGCCGTCCACACCTACACGCTGCTCGGCGCCGATGTCGTCGACGGCGCCGACTGCTTCGTCGTCGACGCGAAGCCGGCCACGGAGCGGCAGGCGGCCGACAGCGGTTACTCACACCGGAAGATCTGGATCCGCAAGGACCATTACGTCACCGTCAAGCGCGAGTTCTACGATCGGCAGGACCGCCTGGAGAAGGTCGAGACCAGCCGCAAGCTCGTGAACGTCGCGGGCACGATCTGGCGCTCCGACGAGCTGGAGATGCACGACGTCCAGAACGGCACGCGGACGCTGGTGACGATCGAGTCCCGCGCGATCAACCGGGGCCTCCGCGACGACTTCTTCAGCGAGGCCGAGCTGATCCGTTGAGGCGGCCGCTCCTCTGGGTGGCGGACCATCCGGTCGCCGCCGTCGTCCTGACCCTCCTCCTCACGCTGGCTCTCGGCGCGCAGCTGCCCCGACTCCGGATCGACGAGTCGGCCGAAGGCCTGATGGTCGAGCGGGACCCGGCGCGCGCGTTCTACGAGCAGGCCCGGCAGCGCTTCGGCAGCGACAACCTCACCGTGGTCCTCGTCAAGGCGGACGACGTCTTCACGCCGGCCGCGCTCACCGCCGTGCGGCGGCTCAGCGACGGGCTCGAGCGGGTGGCCGGCGTGAGTCGCGTGGAAAGCCTCACCACGACGCGGAACATCAAGGGCGAGGGCGACGCCCTCACCACCGATCCGCTCGTCGGCGCCGTGATCCCGACCGCGCCCGCCGAGCTGGCGCGGCTGCGAGCCGACGCGCTGGGCAGCCGCGTGCTCGTCGGCAACCTCGTGGCCGCCGACGGCCGCGCCACCGCGCTGGTCGTCTACGCCGACGCCCGGCCGGGCGAGACCGCGTTCAACCGGCGCTTCACGACGGACGTGGACGCGCTCGTCGCGCGGGAGACGCGGCCGGGCCTCACCATCTACCAGGTCGGCGCGCCGATGACGAAGGCGACCTACGCGCAGTATCTGAAGGCCGACCAGCGCACGATCATTCCGCTGTCCACGGTCGTGCTGATCGTCACGCTCTTCCTGGCCGTCCGTACGCTCCAGGGCGTCGTCATTCCGGTGGTGACCGCGGTGGTGAGCATCGTCTGGTCGCTCGGCCTCATGGCCGTGACCGGCATCCCGCTGACGATCCTCACCGCGATCATCCCCTCGCTGATGCTCGCCATCGGCTTCACCGAAGACGTCCACATGATCTCGGAGTACCACCATCGGCTCGAGCACGGTGACGACAAGCTGACCGCGCTGCGCACGATGCTCGGCGAATCGGCCATGCCGATCCTCGTGACGACCGCCACCACGGTGCTCGGCTTCGGCAGCCTGATCACCACCGACATCACGATGCTGATCCAGTTCGGCTACGCGTCCGCCATGGCCCTCACCGCGAACTACGTGGTCACGATGCTGCTGCTGCCGCCCATGCTCCGCTGGTGGGCGGTGCCGCGACGCCTGCGGCGCGTCGCCCTCGTCGACGAGTCGCCGCCCGGCGGGATCCCGCGCCTCATGCAGCGGCTCGGCGAGTTCAACCTCCGCTGGCGCGTGCCGATCCTCGTCGCGTGGGGCGCGCTCACGCTCGCCTCGCTGGCGGGCTGGCTCACGCTGCGGGTCAACACCGATCTCATCTCGTTCTTCCCGGAGCGCTCGGCCATCCGCCAGCGCGTCGCCGATCTCTCGCGCTCGCTGGCGGGCGGCCTCGCCTTCTACGTCGTCGTCGACACCGGGCACGACGATGGCATCAAGAATCCCGCGGTGCTGCGGCGGATCGCGGGGCTGCAGGACCACCTGGCGGCCACCGGCCGCGTGGACAAGACCGTCTCGGTCGCCGACTACGTCCGCAAGATGCACCGCGAGATGCACGGCGGTGACCCGGCTTTCGAGACGATCCCCGAGACGTCGGACCAGGTGGCGCAGTACCTCCTGATGCTGGAGGGGCGGGAGCTGGAGAAGTTCGTCGACTTCAAGGCGGCGGCCGCCAACATCGTGGTGCGCCACCATCTCACCGGCTCCGGCGACCTCTCGGCCCTGCTGCGCGACATCGAGCGCCACGTGGCGCGCGACTTCCCGCCGACGGTGATCGTGCGCGCCACCGGCGAGGAGGTCCTGTTCAACAACGCCTCGGACTACATGGCCGTCAACGAGCTGACGAGCTTCTCCTCCACCTTCGTCATCATCGGCGTGATCCACGCCCTGCTCTTCATGTCGCTCAAGGCCGGGATCCTGTCGCTCATCCCGAACGTGGTGCCGATCCTGATGCTCTACGGCTTCATGGGACTGGTGGGCATCCCGCTGAACACCAGCACGGCCATGATCGCCACCGTCGCGATCGGCATCGCCGTGGACGACACCGTGCACCACATGGTGACGTACAGCCGTCAGCTCAACGAGCTCCACGACCAGCGCCGCGCGATGTTCGAGACCCTGCGGATCGAGGGACGGCCGATCATCTACGTCTCGATCGCGCTGGCCGCCGGCTTCCTCACGCTGGTGGCGTCGAACTTCGTGGCCACCGTGTACTTCGGCGTGCTGGCGGCGTTCGTCATGCTGGTGGCGATGCTCGCGGAGCTGACGCTGACGCCGATCCTCATGGTGTCGATCCCCCTGCTGACGGTGTGGGACATGGTCAGGCTCCGCATGAGCGGCGACGTGCGGCGCGCGCCGCTCTTCGCGGGCCTCTCCCGGTGGGAGGCGCGCAAGGTCGTCCTGCTCGGCGGCCTGCACGAGTACGAGGCCGGCGCGCCCGTGATCGTCAAGGGCGAGATCGGCACCGAAATGTACATGGTGGTGACCGGCCGCATCCGCGTCTTCGACCCGCTCCCCGACGGCCGCGAGCGGACGCTCACCGCGCTCGGCCCGGGCGGCGTCATCGGCGAGATCGGCGTGCTGACGCAGCAGGTGCGCAGCGCCTCCGTGGTCGCGGAGGCGCGCTCGGAGCTGCTGCGCCTCGACCTCGCGGCCCTGGAGCGGGTCCGCAAGTGGTCGCCCTACACCTCCGCCAAGCTGTTCCGGAACATCGCGCGCATGCTCGGCGAGCGCCTGCGCGAGGCGACCCAGCCCGGCGTCGAGAGCGCGCTCTCCCCGCGGGTCTGATCAGCGGGCGGGCGCCAGGTCCACCGTGGCGCCGCATGATCGCACAGCTCACGGCGCCCTTGACCGCGCCTCGGGCTCCCGTGTAGAACGTCCCATGTGTCCTGGCGGCCGCGCACCGCCCCGTTGTTCGAGCCGCACGTGCTCCACGCCGTCGCCCGGAGCGCCCTGGGCCTGTCGCACGAGAAGATGGTCCGCCACGTCAGCGAGGAGCTCGCGCGCCTCTACCCCGGCCACATCGAGACGCGGCCCAACTGGATGCTGAGCCTGGCCGGCGGCGTGATGGGGATCATGACGGTCCTGCACGGCTCGCTCTCGGAGTACGTGCTGATCTTCGGCTCGCCGGTGGGCAGCGAGGGCTTCTCCGGCCGGTACCGCATCGAGATCCACGACTTCATGCTCGCCGGCGAGATGTGGACCTATACGGAGTCCGAGTTCGCCGAGCGCCGCGTCTACCGCGCGGGCGACGCCGCGTTCCTGGCGCGTCGCGAGGCCAAGGGCGTGAGGATCTTCGAGGACGCGTGGATGCTCGAGTACGGCCGCGGGCCCGTTCCCACCGTCCTCCCGTTCGGTCTGAGCGGCGCCCTCGCGTCCTTCGAGCTGCGGACGATCGCGCGAACCATCGGCGTCTACGGCCGGCTCGTCGTACGCGAGCTGCTCCGGGGCAAGATCTGAGCGTGTCGCGACGCACGCTCGGCCCCCTGGGACTGATGCTCGTCCTGCCGCCGCTCACGTACTACTTCTGGCTCTGCCTGCGCGATCACGACGGCGCGCTCGTCGCGCCGTCCCTCGGCGAGCTGATCCACAACGTGCCGGCGCCGACGCCGCGCGCGCTTGCGCTCTATGGCGCGTGGCTCGCGTCGCAGATCGTGCTCCAGCTGTGGGCGCCCGGGCGCGTGCAGGCGGGCGTCCCGCTCGCCGACGGCTCGCGCCTGCCGTATCGACTGAACGGCTGGGTGTCCTTCTGGGTGTCGCTCGCGGCGGCGCTCGTCGCCGGCGCCGCCGGCGTGATCCCGGCCGGCGTGGCGTTCGACGAGTTCGGGCCGCTCCTCACGACCGCTAACCTGATAGCCGGGGCACTGGCGCTGGGCCTCTACGCGCAGGGGCGCCGCGCCGGGTCGACGACGCGCGATCCGATCCACGACTACTTCATGGGCACGACGCTGAACCCGCGCCTCCGCGGCTTCGACCTCAAGTATTTCTGCGAGAGCCGCCCCGGCTTGATCCTCTGGGTCCTCTTCGATCTGTCGCTCGCGGCCGCGCAGTACGAGCGGCACGGCACGGTGACGACGGCGATGCTGCTCGTCAACGCGTTCCAGTTCCTCTACGTCGCCGACTATTTCTTCCACGAGGAGGCGATCCTCACCACCTGGGACATCAAGCACGAGAAATTCGGCTGGATGCTCGCGTGGGGCGACCTCGTCTGGGTGCCGTTCACGTACACCATCCAGGCCTACTACCTCGTGGACCACACGCACGCGCTGTCGCCGGCGGCGACGGCGGGCATGGTCGCCCTGAACATGGCGGGCTACGCCATCTTCCGCGCCTCGAACATCCAGAAGCATCGGTTCCGCCGCGATCCGACGCGGCCGGTGTGGGGACGGCCGCCGGAGTACATCCGCACCGCCGTCGGCTCGTTGCTGCTGACCTCCGGCTGGTGGGGCATCGCGCGCCACCTGAACTACCTCGGCGACCTCGCGATGGCCCTCGCCTGGTGTCTGCCCACGGGGTTGGAGCACCCCTTGCCGTACTTCTACTTCGCCTACATGATCGTCCTGCTCGTCCACCGCGAGCGCCGCGACCACGACGTCTGCCGGGCGAAATACGGCGCGGACTGGGACGCGTATTGCCGGAAGGTCCGGTGGCGGATCGTGCCGGGGGTGTACTGACGTGAGCGACGCGCGCGCGTTCGACGTCGTCATCGCCGGCGGCGGCATGGCCGGCGCCGCGGTCGCGGCGGGCCTCGACGGCCTCGGGCTCTCCACGCTCGTGGTCGAGCCCGGCCTCGACGGCAGCAAGCGGCTCGCCGGCGAGCTGATCCATCCCCCGGGTACCACCGATCTGGCCGAGCTCGGGCTGCTCGGCGCGCTCGAGGCCGTCGGGGGCGCGCCGGTGCGCGGCTTCGCCGTGCTCGCCGACGGGCAGGCGCACCTGCTGCCGTACGCCCCGGTGGTCGGGATGCGGCCGGCGGGCTTCGCGATGGAGCACGGCGCCATCGCCACCACCCTGCGCGGCACGATCGCACGGCGGCCGCACGTCGCCGTGTGGCACGGCGCGCGCGTCGTCGCGCTCGACGCGAGCGCCCCCGACCACGTCGGCGTCACCGTCGCGAACGACGCGGGCGCCGTCCAGCTCCGCGCGCGGCTGCTGGTGGGCGCCGACGGCGCGGCGTCCAGCGTGCGCCGGCTGGCCGGCATCGGCGCGCGGCGCCGGCGGATCTCGACGATGCTGGGGTTCGTCGTGCCGTGCGGCCGGCTGCCTCACCCGGGCTTCGGCTGCGTGCTCCTCGGCGGCCCCGCGCCGGCGCTCGCCTACCAGATCGCCACCGACGCGGTGCGCGTCATGTTCGACCTGCCCGACGACACAGAAGGCAGCGACGTCTCCGCGCGCGGCCGCGCCTACCTCACGGCGCTGCCCGAGCCGCTGCGCACCGACGTGCGTGAGGCCATGGACGCGCAGCGCGGCCTCGTCTCCGCGAGCCACTCGGTCGAGCCCGACGCCGTCGCGCGTGGCCGCGTGGCCCTCGTCGGCGACGCCGCCGGCTGCTGCCATCCACTGACCGCCACCGGTCTCAGCGTCTCGACCCGCGACGCCATCCGCCTGCGCGACGCCCTGCGCGCCGAGCCCGACGTGCCGTCGGCGGTGCGGCGCTACGCGGCGCACCGGGCGGGGCCACAGCGCACCCGCGTGGCGCTCGCGCAGGCGCTCTACGCGGTGTTCGTCGCGCGAACGCCGGAGACGCGCGTGCTGCGAACGGCGCTGCTGCGCTACTGGAAGCGCAGTCCGCGTGGCCGCGCCGTGTCGATGGCGCTGCTGTCCACGCAGGAAGGGCGCATGTCGATCATGGTGCGCGAGTACGCGCACGTCGTGCGCCACGCGCTGCCCACGCTGCTGCGGCGTGGCGCCGAGCGCCGGCCGCTGGCCGCGCGCACGCGCGTGGCCCTCGGGCTGTCGGTCTCGACCCTGCGCCACGCCGGCGGCGCGCTGCGCGGCCTGCTGTCGTGAGGCGCGCGGCCGTCGCGATCGTCGGGGCGGGGCCCGCCGGGACGGCGGCCGCGCTGCGCCTGGGCCAGCTCGGCGTTCGCGACGTCGTGCTCGTGGACCGCGCCGACTTCCCGCGCGACAAGACGTGCGGCAGCGGCGTGTCTCCCCGCGGCATCCGCACGCTGCGCGAGCTCGGCGTGTGGGACGCGATCGAGCCTCACGCCTACCGCGTCACCGGGCTGCGGCTGGTGACCCCGGGTGACCGCGAGGTCGTCGTGTCGGGCGGCGAGGCGGCCGCCGCCGTCGTCTGCCTGCGACGCACGCTCGACCACGCGCTGCTCGAGCGCGCCCGCGCGCTGGGCGTCGACTTCCGGCCCGGCGTCACCGTGCAGGCGCTCCGCACCGAGGGCGAGCGCGTCGCCGGTGTCGTCGGCCGCGACGGCCGCGAGATCGCCGCCCGCTTCACGCTCGTCGCCGACGGCGCCCATTCGCGCCTCGCGGTCGACACGCGGCCGCCGCGCACGCTGCAGGCGATCATGGGCTGGTGGGAGGGCGCGCCGTTCCGCGGCCACCACGTCGAGATGGTCTTCGACCGTCTCGTGACGCCGGGCTACGGCTGGCTCTTTCCCGAGAGCGCCACGCGCGTCAACATCGGCATCTGCTACGAGGATCCCGCGCACGCCAGGAACGGGCGCCACGTCTTCGAGGCGTTTCTCGACAAGCACTACGCGCGGCGGCTGCGCGGAGCGACGCAGGTGGGCGGCTTCAAGGGGCATCCCATCGCGTACACGTTCCGCATCGGACGACTCTCCGCGCCCGGCCGGCTCGTCGTCGGCGAGGCGGGACGCATGGTGCACCCGGCGACGGCCGAGGGCATCTCCCAGGGCATGCGCTCGGGCATCTTCGCGGCGGAGGCGGTGGCGGCGGCCCTCGGCGGCCTCGACGAGCGCGCGGCGCGCGCCGGCTACGAGGCGCGCTGTCGTCGGGCGTTCGGCGCGTCGTTCGCGGCGGCGCGGCTGTGGCGCGCCGCCGTGAGCTCGTCGGCGCTCGATCGCGTCGTGGCCGCCGTCCAGCGCCCGGCCGTGAAGACCGCGCTCGCGCGCCTCATGGCGGCGATGTGACGCCGCCGCTCGCCGCGACGTAGCGCGCCAGCGCCCACGCCGGGAAGTACGCCGGATAGAGCCGGTAGTGGAGCATGGCCGAGCCGAAGAAGACCCCGTTGACCGCGCCGGCCGGCCAGCCGCCGTCGGCACGCTGGCGCGCGATCAGCCAGTCGACGCCGCGGCGGACAGCCTGCGCGTGCGGCCGGACGACCCCGAGCAGGGCGAGCAGCGCCCACGCCGTCATCACCGGCTGGCTCTCGGGGTGCTCGACGTAGCGCTCGTCGCGCGCGCCCGAGTGATGCTCGCCCCAGCCGCCGTCCGCGCGCTGGCGCACCATCAGCCACGCCGCCGCGCGGACGAGCGCGGGATCGCCGGCGCCGACGCCGGCCGCGCGCAGACCTTCGACGAAGTGGAAGATCCCGTAGGTGAAGTTCACGCCCCAGAACCCCGGCACCGAGCCGTCGGGACGCTGCGTCGACCTCAGGAAGCGCACGCCCCGGTCGATCGCGCGGTCCAGGCGCACCGACGTGAGCTCGGGCCGCGCGGCGCGCAGCCGCGACAGCGCGCCGAGGGCGGAGGCGGTGCACTCCACGTACGAGCGCTCGGTCATGCACCGCCCGAACATCTCCGAGGGATTCAGCCGCTCGAGCCAGGCGCCGCCGCGGCGGCGCTCGTAGGTGGCGAAGCCCCCGTCGGCGTTCTGGCGCGCGAGGATGAAGTCGCGGGCGAGGCCCAGCGGCGCGGGATCGGCCCGGGCGACCTCGAGCAGCGCGCTCACCGCCTCGGCCGTGCAATCGCTCACCGGCCAGCGATGCGCGCCGTCGGAGAAACACCAGCCGCCGCGGATCGGATCGCGCCCTTGCTCACGGCCGCCCGGCAGCTCGACGGTCAGCTGGGCGCCGCGCAAGAACGCGGCCCCGCGCGCCACGCCCGCGTGCGCGGGCGCTGACGCCGACGGCGCCGCGGCCAGCGCGCGCAGCGCGAACGCCGTGTCCCAGGCCGTCGAGCGCGCGCCCGCGTAGCGGATGCCCTGCTCGGCGTCCTCCCAGCGCCAGTCCTCGAGCCCGGCGAGGCTCGCGTCGAGATCGGGATGCGCGCGCGACCAGAGGACGAGGCAGTTCAGGAGCCCGTTCACCGGCGACAGGGCGTGGTGCCGGGTGACCCGCTGCTCGTAGACGACCCGCTCGAAGCAACGATCGAGCGCCCGCCGTCGGAGCGGCGCGGGGACGGCGCGCTCGAAGACGCGCAGCGCGCGCCACGCCGCACGCAGCGCCGGCGTCGGGTGGACGTAGAGATCCGAGGGCGCGACGTCGTCGCGATGGGCGGCGAAGTCCAGCGTCGCCCACGGCGTGCCGTAGAGCTCGTCGCGCAGCTCGTCGGCGAGCGGCCCGAGAGGCGCGCGCACGCGCCCGCCGTAGAGGCAGGCCATCGCCAGATAGATGTAGCGCGTGTGACAGTAGTAGCGCCAGGGATGAAAGGGCAGCGCGCGCGGCAGCAGAACGAGCTCGGGCGGACACGGATTGACGCCGCGCCAGTCGTAGAGATCCAGCAGCGCGAGCCAGAACTTGCCCCACGTCGGGATCGCGAGCACGCCGGGCGGAGTCCCGAGCCAGCCCCGTGCCTCCTTCGCGATCGACTCGTCGCGCCCCACGCCCAGCAGGCGCAGGGCGACGTACACCAGCGCCGTCACGAACACGTAGCCGCCGGATTCCGGGTGCAGCCCCCAGGCGCCGTCCGCCGACCGCGAGGCGTGGAAGTAGCGCACGAGGCCGGCGCGCGTCGCCGCGTCCACCGGCCGGCCGACGGCGTGGCGCACGATCGCGTACTGGGCGGTGATCATGGGACACCAGACCATCTCGCCTTCCCAGCCGCCGCGCCGCGACTGCAGGCTCAGCAGATGCTCGAGGGCGCGCTCACACGCCGCCGGCGCGCTCGAGATGCTCCTCCCACTTGCGGACGGTGAGCTGCTGGAAGAGGGCGACGGCGGGATTGAGGTCGGGCACGGGCAGCGCGTGATGCGTCTCGTACGCCTGCTGCTCGGCCTCCACCGCCGCACCGTCCTGCCGGAGCAGGGGCGCGACGAGCAGCCGGTTGGCGACGCGGAGCAGCGGCGTCATGAGCGCGCGCGGGATGCGCACGCGCGTGAGCGGCACACGCAGCGACTCGAAGTAGAACAGAAAGAAGGTCCGCGTGGTGCGCTCGTCGATCGGCAGGAAGAAGCACCAGTGCTTGATCTTGCCGCCGGTGTCCGACCACTGGTAGGGATACTCGTAGCAGAGGTCCATGGCGTCGGTGTTGACGCGGCGGCGATCGACGAACAGGCCCGAGATCTTCCCGCGCCCGACCTTCGTCTGATAGCCGACGTACACGCGGTCCCCGATCGCCTCGCAGCGGGTGAGCCGCGCGTCGGAGAACGGCCGGTACTTGCGGTGCAGCCAGGCGTGGCTGAAGTCGCTCACGTTGTCCACGATGAGCGAGTGGTGCGCGCGCCACGTGAAGTCGAGCGGCACGCAGGCCCACCGGTCGCGCCCCTCCAGCTCCGGGATGTCCGGGATCCGGCGCTCGGCGGCGCGCGCCGGATCGCCGGGAAAGATCCACACCAGGCCGTAGCGGACCCGGGCCGGATAGGCGCGCAGGCCGACGGCCGGCATCGGGTGGCCGAAGCGGTCGTGCGGGACGTCGGCGAGCCGTCCCGACTCGTCGTACGACCAGCCGTGATACATGCAGGTGAGCCGGCAGCCCTCGACGCTGCCCAGCGTGAGCGGCAGGTGGCGGTGCGCGCAGCGGTTCTCGAGCGCGCGCACGCCACCGTCGTCGCCGCGGAACAGCGCGATGGACTGGTTCCAGAACTTCACCTCGACGGCGCGGCCGCGCGGCAGGGCGCGCGCGTGCTCGACCGCGTACCAGTAGTCGGGATGGAGGCCCGCCACGCGCGCCTTCTGCCGCCGGTTCCGCGCGTCGGCGAAGGTCGGCGGCGCGCTCACGGCGGGGTCCCCACGAGCGCCGGCGCGGCGAACGTGACGCCGGCGCGCCGCCGTCGATAGCGGACGAGACACGGACGCCGCGGGCCGACGACGAACGTGGCGTAATCCGGGCGGTGGCCGGTGCGCGCGAGCGACAGCTCGAAACGGCGCAGGATCACCGACCAGATCACCTTGATCTGCTGCTGGGCGAAGGTCGCGCCGATACAGCGATGGTGGCCGCCGCCGAAGCCGATCAGGCCGTGCTTCGTGCGCCGGTCTTCCTGGCGCGGAGGTCCGAAGCGGTCGGGGTCGTAGCGGTCGGGATTCGCGAACACCTGCGGCAGCCGGTGCGCGGCCGCCGGCGAGACCATGGCCAGCCCGCCGGCCGGCAGCACCCAGCCGTCGTACTCGAAGTCGCGCACGATGCGCCGCATGAGCATCACGAGCGGCGGATGCATGCGCTCGGCCTCCTTGACGCAGCGCTCGAGCGCCGCGAGGCGCCGCAGCGCCTCCAGGGTGATCTCGCCGTCGCCGACCTCGCTCGCCAGCTCGTCGAGCACCGCGGGCAGCCAGCGCTCGTGCTCGAGGAGCAGGATGCCGGTCCACGCGCCCATCACCGTGCTCGTGTGCTGGCCGGCGAAGATCGTCGAGATCAGCAGCCCGACGATCTCGTCGTCGCTCAGCGCGCGCCCGTCGGCGTAGCGGGCGGCCATGAGTACGTGGAGGAAATCCTCTCCGTCGCGGCCACCGGCGCGCCGCTCCGCGATGATGCGCGTGATCAGCTCCGCCATGCGCGCCCGCGCGCGGTCCCGGCGGCGGAAGGCGGGCAGCGGCAGGTAGGGGTTCACCATGGCCACCAGGTTGATGCCGCGCTCGAGGTCGTGGAACAGATGGGCGAGGTCGCGCGAGAGACGCGCGCGGAACTCGGCGCCCACCAGGCATCGGCTCGCGATGAACACGGTCAGCTCGTTGAGGGCCGCGAGGAGGTCCACCTCTCCCTCGTCGCCCCACGCGGCGACGTAGGCCTCCGCCTCCTCCTGCATGACGCGCGCGTAGGCGCGCAGCCGATCGTCGCGCAGCGCGGGAAAGAGCAATCCCATCTGCTCGTCCATCACCTCCGGGCTCGCGTCGTACACGACGCCTTTGCCGAAGATCGGCACCGTGAACCGGTAGACCTCGCGCGCGCTCAGCCGGTCCTCGGTCGCGCCGAAGACCGCGGCCTGCGCGCGCGGGCCGATGAACGCGGTGACGCGCGTGCCGGGCAGACGCAGCGAGAACACTTCGCCGAAGCGCGCGTGGCCGCCGAGCAGCAGACCGACGGGATCGCGGCGCAGGTCGAGGGCGTGACCGAGCAGCGGCAGACCGCCCGGCAGCATCGGCGGCGTCCGGTCCCGCCGGGTCGCGGTCGTCATCGGCGCGTCGGCACCTGGCCGCGGCGGACGAAGTCCTCGTACGCCTCGCGGACGGCGTCCTCGACCGACGTCGGCCGGTAGCCGAGCTCGCTCCGCGCCTTCGTGACGTCGGCGCGGCGCTCGGAGCGCAGCAGGCGCACCGCGCCCGGCGTGAAGCGAGGCTCCGCGCGCGGGGCGACGCGGCGCGCGACCGCGTCGACGACCTCGGTCAGCGCCAGCATCAGCCCCGACGGCAGGCGCAGCCGAGGACGCGGGCGCCCCGTGACGCGCTCGAAGATCGCCATCAGCTCGTCCACGGTGTGAAACGCCGTCGAGAAGATGTACTTCTGACCGGCGCGGCCCTTGTCCATCGCGAGCCGATGGCCCTCGACGATGTCGCGCGCGGCCACGAACTCGAAGCCGCCCGGGATGTAGGCGCGCAGACGGCCGCGCGCAAAGTCGAGCAGCACCCGGCCCATCCGCGACGGCTTGAAGTCGTTGGGGCCGACGATGGCGCACGAGGTCGCGATGACGACGTCGAGGCCGTCGGCCGCCGCCTTGAGGCACTCGTGCTCGGCCGCGACCTTGCTGCGCGCGTAGGGCAGCAGCCGCTCGAACGGATCGACCGGCATGCTCTCGTCGCACGGGCGGCCCGGGACCCAGCCGACGGCGCTGACGGATCCGGTCACGACGATCCGGTCGACGCCCACGTCGAGCGCGGCGCGCAGGAGGTGGCGGGTACCGAGCACGTTGCAGTCGTGGATCTCGCGCGGCTGCCCCGCGCCGCTCGACACCTTCGCCGCGCAGTGATACACGCGGCGACAGCCGCGCACCGCCTCGCGCGTCGCGCGCGCGTCGCGCAGATCGCCCCAGGCCCGCTCGACGTCGAGGCCGTCGAGCGCCCGGTTGTCGCTGTCGCCACGGACCAGCACGCGGACCGCCTGGCCCTCGTCGAGCAGGCGGCGGACGAGGTTCGCGCCGAGATGTCCGCTGCCGCCGGTAACGAGGACCGTCATAGGCCCGTCAAGAATGCCTCGGTCGCGCCTCCGCTTCAACAGGCACCATTGACGCTCCACCGCCCGTCCCGTAGAGTGCGACGCCATGCGCGCGGTGGCCACGCTGGTGCCGCTGCTCTTCGTCGCGGCGCTCGCGAGGCCGGCGACGGCCCAGCCACCGCTCGAGGCCGCGCGCGGGCTGCTCGCCGCCTGGCACGACGATCCCGCACGCATCGACCGCGCGCGCGTCTTGCTCGAGGCGGAGGCGGCGGCCGATCCCAGCGCGGACACGCTGGTCGAGCTCTCGCGCGCGTGGTTCCTCACCGGCGACTTCCGCGCGCGCTCGGAGCCCGATCGGCTGGCCGCCTACGAGCAGGGCGGCCGCGCCGCGCGGCGCGCCATCGCCGCCGCACCCCGCAACGAGCGCGCCCACCTGCTGCTCGCGTTCAACAGTGGCCGCTCGGCGCAGATCACGGGCGTGATGCGCGCGCTCGGAATGCTTGGAACGATCCGGGAGGAGTCGGTGACGGTGCTGCGGCTCAATCCGTCGAGCGTGGACGGCCTCATCCTCGCCGCCGGCATGGCCGCCGAGTTGCCCGCGTTCATGGGCGGCGATCGCGCGAAAGCGGAGACCCTCTTCACCCGCGCGCTCGACCTCGATCCGCACCAGACGGGCGGCCGGCTCGAGCTCGCTCGGCTCTACCTCGGCCTGCGCCGGTGGACCGATGCGGCGCGAGAGCTCCAGGCCGTCATGGACGAGACCACTCCGACCGATCGGCCACGCTGGGCGATGAGCGATCTGCCGCGTGCCCGGGCGATGCTCTTCGAGCTGCGCGAGCGGGGCCGCGTGCCCGGGATCGCTCCGCAGTCGCCGTAACGGCCTCACACGCGTCCCGTCGCGCGGCCGACCGGCCGCGCCTCAGGTCTGCCCCGTCCAGCCGCGCTTCGCGCGCTCGCGCCACCGCGTGCGGATCGCCTCGAACTCCGCGGCCGGCAGCGGACCGGCCGCCAGGCGCTCGGCGTTCTGCCGCCAGCGCGCGGGCTTCGTGGTCCCGACGATGGCGGTGTGAACGCCGGGCACGCTCAGCGTGAACCGCAGCGCGACGGCGACGGCCTCGTCCATCGGCCGGCCGAGGAAGTCGTAGTCGAGCGCGCGCAGACGCTCCCAGTAGTCGACGTAATACGAGCCGGGCCGGCGGCTGGACGCCCAGACGGCGTTCGCCACCGGCCGCTTGGCGATGACGCCCAGCTGCCGCTGGCGCGCGGCGGGCAGGACGGCCTCGATGGCCTCCTGGTCGGCGACGCTCACCGAGATCTGGAGGGTGTCGAAGCGGCCGCTCTCGACGGCGTGGCGCGCGGCGGCGCCGTCGCCGCTGTAGCCGATGTAGCGCGTGAGGCCGCGCTGCTTCGCCGCCTCCAGCGCGGCGATGGCGTCGCCCTTCCTCAGCACGCCCTCGGAGCACGAGTGCAGCTGCACGAGGTCGAGCGCGTCGGTGCGCAGCCGCTCGAGGCTGCGCTCGATGGACTTGAGGATGGCCGGCGGCCGCCAGTCGTCGCGGCCCCAGCCGCCGGCGTGGCCGACCTTGGTGAACAGATGGAACTCGCGGCGCCGGCCGCTCACCGCGCGCCCGATGAGCGTCTCGCTGTCGGCGTAGCACTCGGCGGTGTCGATCACGTTCAGGCCGGCGTCGAGCGCGGCGTTGAGCAGCCGGGTCGCGGTGCTCTGGCTCACGCCCTCGTAGCCGATCTCGCTGCCGCCGAAGCCGAGCGCCGTGACCTCCATGTCGGTGCGTCCGAGCCGCCGCCGCTCCATCAGTCGTCCCGCCACGCGCTGGCACGCCAGTTGTGCTGGCCGTGGCCGGCGGCGCGCCACGCGGGCAGCGGCATCACCAGGTGGTCCGCGAGCGCGATCACGTACGGCTCGTACATCTTCCGCAGCTCGGCGAGCTTGTCCGCCGCGGCATCGGAGTCGTCGAGCACGACGGCGCCGGCGGCCAGCGCCACGCGCAGCCGCCGCAGCTCCGTGCGCGGCAGGCGGTCGCGCGCCGCCGGCTGCGGCCGGCGCCGCAGGACCTGCGCGAGGTCCACCACCGCGTGGCGCGCCATGGCGAACGTGAGTTCCGCCTGCCGCGCGCAGGCGCCCTGCACGCCGACCATCACCAGGGCGCTCGTGTCGAGGATGGTCGTGAGCGCGGCGAGCCAGGACTGGTTGTCGTGCTGCGAGCGGAAGTACGACAGCACCGGATAGGACAGGTGCGACTCCATCGTCTCCGCCGACCAGCGCTCCCAGTCGTCGAGCAGCTCGGCCAGCTCTTCGAGGTCGTCGCCGGCATGGCTCCGCAACAGCGCCTCGGCGCTCGGCGGCGAGCCCGCGCGCGCGTCGAGCAGCGTGATCTCGATCTCGCGGCGCGAGAACGCCTGGTAGAGCACGGGAACGTAGCCGATCACCAGCGCGAGGAACCCGAAGCCGAGGCCGGCTTCGGCGACCATGACGGCGCGGCCGACGCGCGAGGTCGGCGCGATGTCGCCGAGGCCGAGGGTGAAGAACGTCTCGCCGCTCAGGTAGAGGTACTCGAACAAGGTGCCGCCGTCGGGCGCGGTGAGCCGGGTGCCGAGGCCCCACTGCACGAGCGCGAAGGCCACGATGAGGCTCAGGGCCCACGCCGCGAGCAGCAGCAGCACGGACATCGGGCCGTAGAACGACAGGTAGGTCTCACGCCGTCCGCCCGCGGCCAGGCGGCGGGCGAGCGCCGACCATGTGGACCAGGTGACCCGATAGAAGAGGCGGGTGGGCCGCAGCCGCCGGGTCACGCGGCGCGGCAGCACGATGGCCTCGAACGCGTCCCAGACGATGACCGCGATCCACAGCGCGCCCGCGACGCCGATCAGCCAGCGCATGACGTTGGGACGCAGGAACGGCCGGCGGCGGCGCTCAGTCGGAGCGCCCGCGGGCGGCGACGTCCCACACCTGCTCCACCCGGGGCCCGCGCACGCACCAGACGCGGTCGTAGAGGTTGAACGTCGGGTCGCAGTGGGGCGGGAAGAATTCGATGCGGTCACCCAGCCGGGGCGCGCGCGCCGGATCGGTGATCGTCAGCCGCCCGTGCTCGTCGCCCGCGAAGCCGTAGGTGACGCCGGGACACTCGACGGCCTCGGGCGGGAAGGGCTTGTCGGTGGAGAAGGCCTTCAGCCCGCCGTCCACCATCGCGCGATCGGCCGTCGGCACGCTCACCACCGTGGTGGCCACCGTCAGCGCCATCTCGAACTCCGTCAGCGCGTCGTCGGCGCGGCCGCCGATGCGGCGGTAGTCGAGGTCCATCACGCAGTAGGAGCCGCTCTGCAGCTCGGTGAGCCCGGCCAGCTCGACGTCGATGTCGTGCGTGCCCGTCGAGCCGCCGGCGACGATCTCCACCGGCAGCCCTTCGGCTTCGAAGCGAGCGCGCGTCTGCATCAGCGGCGCCATCGCCGCGCGCGAGGCCTCGCGGCGCTGCTCCCAGCCCGTCACGTGCGCGCAGTGACCCGCGTAGCCCTGCAGCCCGCGCAGCCTCAGCGCCCCACGGTGGACCACGGCGCGGGCGAGGGCGAGGGCGGCCTCTCCCGGCTGCACGCCGGTGCGCCGGTTGCCGACGTCGACGTCGATCATCACGTTGAGGGTCACGCGGTCCTCGACGGCCGCGCGCGCGAGCGCGTCCACGTTCTCGGCGTTGTCGACGACGACCATCGTGTCCGGCGCCTCGGCCACCAGGCGCGTGAGCCGCCGGATCGCGCTCGGCGTCACCACCTCCGTGGTGATCAGGAGGCCATGGATGCCGAAGCGCGTCATCACCTCGGCCTCGCCGAGCTTCGCGCACGCGACGCCGAGGGCGCCGGCGGCGATCTGCCTGCGCGCGATCTCGGGACAGCGATGGGTCTTGGCGTGCGGGCGCAGCTGCTTGCCGGCGGCGCGCACGTGCTTGGCCATGCGCTCCAGGTTCCGCTCGAAGCGATCCATGTCGAGCAGCAGCGCGGGCGTCGGGATCTCGTCACGCGTCATCGGGATTCGGAGCCTAGCACGGATTTGACGGGGCCGAGCCCCTTCACTAGACTTCGCAGCACCATGCCCGGACGGCCGTTCCTCCAGATCCCGGGGCCGACGCTCGTCCCCGAGCGCGTGATGCGCGCGATGGCCCAGGCCGTCATCGACCACCGCGGCCCGACCTTCGGCGCGCTCGTCCACGACTGCCTCGCGGGGCTGAAGGACGTGTTCCAGACGACGCGCGGGCAGATCGTGCTCTATCCCGGCTCGGGAACCGGGGCCTGGGAGGCGGCCCTCGTCAACACGCTGTCGCCCGGCGACCGCGCGCTCGCGTGCGTCAACGGCCACTTCTCCACCGGCTTCGCGAAGACGGCCGCCGCCTATGGCATCGAGGTCGAGCGGCTCGAGGTCGCGTACGGCGAGGGCGTGCCCGCCGACCGCGTGGCCGCGCGCCTGGCCGCCGACACCGCGCACGAGCTGCGCGCCGTGCTCGTGGTGCACAACGAGACCTCCACCGGCGTGACGTCCGGCGTCGCGGCCGTGCGCGCGGCCCTCGACGGGAGCGGGCACCCCGCGCTGCTGCTCGTGGACACCGTTTCGTCGCTCGCCTCGATCGATTTCAAGTTCGATGCGTGGGGCGTGGACGTCGCGCTGACCGGCCCCCAGAAGGGCCTCATGCTGCCGCCGGGCATGGCCATCCTCGCCGTGAGCGAGCGCGCGCTGACCGCGTCCGAGAAGGCGAAGTGTCCGCGCGCGTTCTGGGACTGGCAGCCGGTGCTCGAGCGCAACCGCCGCGGCGAGTTCCCCTACACGCCGGCGACGGTGCTCCTCTTCGGCCTGCGCGAAGCGCTCGCGATGCTCCACGAGGAGGGGCTGGCCAACGTCTTCGCGCGCCACGCGCGGCTGGCCGAGGCGTGCCGGCGCGCGGTGCAGGCACTCGGCCTCGCCATCCTCTGCCGGAAGCCGGAAGAGTACTCCAACACGCTGACCGCCGTCGTCATGCCGCACGGCTTCGACTCGGACGCCTTCATCCGGCACGCGGCGCAGAGGCTCGACATGTCGCTCGGCGTGGGACTCGGCGCGGTGAAGGGCACGGTCTTCCGGATCGGCCACCTCGGCAGTCTCAACGAGCTGGAGCTGCTGGGCGGGCTGGCTGGCGTCGAGCTGATGCTGAAGGACTTCGGCGTGCCGATCCGCCTCGGCGCCGGCGTCACCGCCGCCGAGGAATTCCTGCTCGCCTAGCGGCGCAGCACGTTGTTCAGGCTGCGCGACTGGATCCCGCCCTTGAGGTCCGTGTCCGTCTGCGGCGACCGCGGGGCCGGACGGGTGAGATCGCGGACGATCGCCTGCTGGCGCGCCGGCTGCTGGATCTCCGCGGCCGCGCGGTTGAGGTCCTGCTGCACCTGGTCGGTCGGCGTGAGCGGGCGGACGATCACGCGGCGGTGACGCATCTCCTGCTGCAGCTGCGTGTCGCGCCCGGGGCCGGCGGCCTGCGCGAGCGCGACCACGGGAACGAGCGCCCCGACCAGGGCGATCACCGCCGCGATATTCCGTCTCATCGGCCGACTCCCTTGGCTTTCCAACCTACACCCATATGACGCGCGGACGTCGACTCTGGATGCAGGAGTTGCAGACGCTGTGCCGCCGACTCCATCAGCGCCCCAGACTGACGTCGTCCGGCAGCTCGTCGACGTCGTCGGGACCCCGCGGAAAGAAGCGCGCGAGGCTGGTCCCCACCTCCGAGACGGCGCCGATGACGGCGCCGCGGACGGCGCCCGCGCGAAGCCGCTCGACCATCCGGTCGCGCACGCCAGTCCAGTAGTCGTCGCCCACGCGGGCGTGGATGCCCTCGTCGCCGACGATCGCGAGCTTGCGGTCCTCGATCGCGAGATAGACGAGGACGCCGGCGCGATGGGCGGTGCGGTGCATGGCGAGGGCCGCGAAGACCTGGCGCGCGCGCTCCATGGGGTCGGTGGTGCGCCGGCGCAGGCCGTGCCCCACCCGGCGCTCGACGTGCACGCGGATCTCGGCCGAGGTCCCCCGCTCGGCGTCGCGCACCGCCGCCGCGATGGCGTCGAGGTCGGCCTCCGTGAACACCCGCCGCGCCCAGCCCGGATGGCGTCCGAGCATCACCAGTCTCCGCTCGCGCCGCCGCCGCCGAAGCTGCCGCCGCCGCCCGAGAACCCGCCGCCGCCCCCGCCGCCGCTCCACGAGCCGCCACCACCGCCGCCGCCCCAGACGATCGGCGGCTGCGAGCTCCAGCCGCGGCGGTCGACGGTGTAGCCGCGCCCCTGGGCGTTCCGGATCGCCGCCAGCACCGCCACGGCGAAGACGCCGAAGATCAGGCCCAGGAGCGCGATCGCCGCGGGGCTGAGCCCCGGCGGGGCACGGCGAGCGGCGGGCTTCGGCGGCGGCCCGCCGCCGATCCGCGCGAACACCGCGTCCACCGCGGCGTCGAGGCCGGCGGCGTAGCGCTGCTCGCGGAAGCGCGGCGCGATCGCGTCGCGGATGATCGCGGCCGACACGATGTCGGTGATCACCGGCTCGAGGCCGTAGCCGACCTCGATCCGCAGCTTGCGCTCCTTCAAGAAGACGACGAGCACGACGCCGTTGTCGACGCCCTTGCGGCCGACCTTCCATTGTTCGGCGAGGCGGATGGAGACGTCTTCCAGGCTCTCGCCCTCGAGCGAGGGGAAGATCGCGATGACCATCTGCGCGCCGGTGGCGCGCTCGCGCTCGGCCAGCTTGCTCTCGAGCCGTTGGCGGTCGGCGGCGGACAGGACGCCGGCCTGGTCGTTGACGCGCGCGGTGGGCGCCGGGGGAAGGGTGAGGGCGAGGGCGAGGACGACGCCGAGGAGCAGCCTAGAACTTCACTTTGGGCGCCGTCTCGGCGCCGGGCGCCGCCTCGAAGAACGGCTTGGGCCGGTAACCGCGCATCGAGGCCACGAGACTTCCCGGGATGAACTGCACGCGGCCGTTGTACTGCTTGACGGCCTCGTTGAAGTTTCGCCGCGCGACGGCGATCCGGTTCTCCGTCCCCTCGAGCTCGGTCATCAGACCCTGGAAGACCCGGTCGGATTTCAGCTCCGGGTAGCGCTCGACGGTGACGAGCAGCCGGCTGAGCGCGCCGGACAGCTGGCCCTGCGCGGCCGCGAACTTTTGCATCGCCTGGGGATCGTTGAGCGCTTCGGGCGTCAGCTTGAGGCTGCCGGCGGCGTTGGCGCGGGCCTGCGTGACCTCGGTCAGCACCGTGCGCTCCTGCTTGGCGAAGCCCCGCACGGTTTCTTCGACGTTCGGGATGAGGTCGAGGCGGCGCTGGTACTGGGTCTGCACCTGCGCCCAGCTCGCGTTCACGTTCTGATCGAGCCGGACGAGGTCGTTGGCGACCGAGACGTACCATGCGACGAGGGCGATGACGAGGACGGCCACCACCGCGAGGACGACCAGGACCGCACGCATCCTGGCCGGATTATACTCGACGCCGTGTCCGAGACCCTGCCCGTCTATCGGGTGACCGCGAAGAACACGTCGACCGGCGAGAACAAGATCCACGACGACGCCACCGCGCGGCGCCACGGCTTCCGCGGCGCCCTCGTCCCCGGCGTGACCGTGTACGCCTACATGACGCAGCCGCTGGCCATCGCGTTCGGCCCGGCCTGGCTGAGGCGCGGCACCGCCAGCGTCCGCTTCGTGAAGCCCGTCCTCGACGGCGAGGAGGTCGTCGTGAGCGGTGTCGTCACCGCGCGCGACGCGACGGGCGTGACGGCCACGCTGACCGCGTCCACCGCGGCCACGCCCGAGTGCGCGACGCTGACGGCGACCATTCCGGCGGGCCTCCCGACGCCGGTGAACCTGGCCGGCTACCGCGAGGCGCTGCTGCCCGAGCCGCGGCCCGAGGCGACGCGCGCTCACTGGGCCTCGCTCGCCACGCTCGGCACGCCGCGCGCGCACTACGACGTCGCCGCCGCCGAGGCGTACGTCGCCAAGGTGAGCGAGCCGCTGCCGCTCTACCGCGGCGCCGGCGGCTGGGTGCACCCCGGCTTCCTGCTCGAGCAGGGCAACCGCGCGGTGGATCGCAACGTGACGATGGGCCCGTGGATCCACGCCGGCACCACCGTGCGCCACCTCGGCGGCGCGCGCGTCGGCGAGCGGCTGACCACGCGCGGCAAGGTGCGCTCGCTCTTCGAGAAGAAGAGCCGCGAGTTCGTGGAGCTGGACCTCGTGATCACCGCCGGCGAGCCCGCGCGGCTCGTCGCCCACCTCCTGCACACCGCGATCTATCGTCTGCCGCCGCCCGAGTGATTGCCTCGCCGGAAGGCGCGTGCTAGAAACGTCCATTCCGACTGGAGGCCCGTGATGGATCTGAATCTCTCGCCCGAGGATCGCGCGTTCCGCGACCAGGCCCGCGCGTGGTTTCAGCGCAATGTGCCGCGCGCCGAGCTCAAGACGCTCGAGGAGCGCCGCGCCTGGCACCGGACGATGTACGACGCCGGCTACGTCGGCATGGGTTGGCCCACGGAGTACGGCGGCCGGGGCGCGACGCCGATGCAGCAGGCCATCGCCGCCGACGAGATGGCGCGCGCCAACGCGCCGGCGCCGATCAACGGCCTCGGCGTCGGGTTCATCGGGCCGACCATCATCATCCACGGCACGCCCGAGCAGAAGCAGCGTTATCTGAGAAAGATCCTCACCGCCGAGGAGATGTGGTGCCAGCTGTACTCCGAGCCGAACTCGGGCTCGGACCTCGCCAGCCTGCGCACGCGCGCCGAGGACAGGGGCGATCACTTCCTCGTCAACGGCCAGAAGATCTGGACGAGCGGCGGCCACATCGCGGACTGGGGCATCCTGCTCGCGCGCAGCGATCCCGGCGTGGCCAAGCACAAGGGGATCTCGTGCTTCCTGTTCGACATGCGCCAGCCCGGCGTGGAGGTGCGCCCGCTCAAGCAGATCACGGGCAGCTCGGAGTTCAACGAGGTCTTCATGACCAACGCGCGCGCCGAGAAGCGCGACCTCATCGGCCGCCTCGGTCAGGGCTGGGAGATCGCGCAGACGACGCTCGGCTTCGAGCGCGGCGGCAACTCGATGGCGCGCGTGACGCGCTATGCCTCCGCCTTCGACCGTCTCGTGGACGCCGCGAAGAAGATCGAGCGCGGCGGCAAGCCGCTGCTCGAGGATCCGGTGGTGCGCGCCAAGCTGGGGAACGTCTACGCGGAGATGGAAGTACAGAGGTACGCCGCCCTCCGGGTGCTGTCCGCGCTCCAGAAGGGCGCGTCTCCCGGCGCGGCGTCGTCGATCACCAAGCTCTCCTACAGCGAGTTCGAGAAGCGCTACTACGAGCTCTGCCTCGAGATCCTCGGCCCCTACGGCCAGGTGACGGACGGCGGGCTCGAAGAGACCACGCTCGACGTCGACTCGTCGTCCGGCGTGCGCTCGAGCTGGGCGTACGCGTTCTTGTGGGCGCGCGCGGGCACGATTTATTCGGGCTCGTCGGAGATCCAGAAGAACGTCATCGGCGAGCGCGTGCTCGGTCTCCCCAAGGAGATCCGCGCCGACCGCGTGGCGAAGGCCTAGGAGGGCGCCGTGGACTTTTCCTTCAGCTCCGACCAGCAGCTCCTGAAGAACTCCGCGCGCGCCTTCCTCGACGAGCACGTGAAACCGGCGCAGGTGCGTCTGCTCTGGGACGACCCGCGCGGCGAGAGCGAGGCGCTGTGGAAGGAGATGGCGCAGCTCGGCTGGCTCGGCCTGGCCCTGCCCGAGGACGCCGGCGGCAGCGCCCTCGGCCTCGTGGAGACGGCCATCCTCCAGGAAGAGCTCGGGCGCGCCGCGTGCCCGTCGCCGTATCTGTCGACCGTGCTGGCGGCCATGGCCATCGACCGCTTCGGCAGCCCCGCCCAGAAGAGCCGCTGGCTGCCCGCCGTCGCCGGCGGCGGCGCGCGGGCGACGGTGGCGCTGATGGAGCGGGCGCTCGATTGGAGCCCGCAGTCGATCGAGACGCGCGCCGAGGAGCGCGGCGGAAAGGTCGCGCTGAGCGGCGTCAAGCAGTTCGTGCCGTGGGCGCACGTCGCCGACGTCATCCTGGTGCCCGCGCTCAGCGGCTCGACGCCGGCGGTGTACGTGGTGGAGGCCTCGGCGCCGGGCGTGTCGGTCACGCCGCTGACCACCCTGGACCCGGGCACGCGGGTCGCGCAGGTGACGCTCGACGGCGCGGCCGTCGCCGCCGAGGCGAAGCTGCCGGCGGACGCCCTGGCGTTCCTGCTCCAGCGCGGCGCCGTCGGCGCCGCCGCCGAGATGCTGGGCGCCGCGCGCCGGTGCCTGGACATGGCCGTGGAGTACGCGAAGGTGCGCGAGCAGTTCGGCCAGCCGATCGGCTCCTTCCAGGCGATCCGCCACAAGTGCGCCGAGATGCTGCTGGAGGTCGAGAACTCGCACGCGGCGACCTACTACGCAGCGTGGGCGCTCGCCAGCGGCGCCGAGGACGGCGCGCTCGCGGCCTCGGTGGCGAAGTCGTACGTCAGCGACGCCTCGCGCAAGGTCTGCGGCGATGCCATCCAGGTGCACGGCGGCATCGGCTTCACCTGGGAATACGACCTGCACCTCTACTTCAAGCGCGCGAAGGCGCTGGAGCCGCTCTACGGCGACGCCGAGCACCACCGCGAGCTGATCGTTCGCCGCGTGGCCTCCTGAGGCGCCGGTGGCGGATCTCCGGACTCCGCTGGAGGGCGTCCGCGTCGTCGACCTGACGAGCTACATCGCCGGCTCCTACGCGGCGACGATGCTCGCCGATCTCGGCGCCGACGTCGTGAAGGTCGAGTCGCTCGAGGGCGACTCGTTCCGCGAGCTGCCGGGCTTCTTCGCCTGGAACCGCGGCAAGCGGTCCATCGCCCTCAACCTCAAGGCGCCCGAGGGGCGCGCCGTCGTCGAGCGGCTCGCGCGCGACGGCGACGTCGTCATGGAGAACATGCGCCCGGGCGTGGCGGACCGGCTCGGTGTCGGCGAAGCGGCGCTGCGCGCGCTGAATCCGCGCCTCATCTACTGCTCCACCACGGCCTTCGGCTCCACCGGCCCGTTCGTCGACCGCCCGGGGTTCGATCCGGTGCTGCAGGGCATGGCCGGGATCATGGCGCTCCAGGGCTTCGGCGGCCCTCCGCAATACATCCGCGTCGCGCTGGTCGACTATTACGCCGCGGCGCTCACCGCGCAGGCGGTGCTCGCGGCGCTGTTCGTCCGCGAGCGCACCGGCGTCGGCCAGAAGGTCGAGACGTCGCTGCTGCACGCGGTGACCGCCTTGCAAGCGGGAAACTTCGTCGACTACCCGGGCAAGCAATCGGTCTTCCGCGACAACCCGACGTACCGGCTCTACCAGGCGGGCGACGGCGAGTGGCTCTTCCTCGCGTGCGGCAACCAGTCGTTCTGGGTCAAGCTCTGCCAGGCGCTGGGGCTCGAGGCGCTGGCGCACGATCCGCGCTTCGCGTCCTGGATGCTGCGCCTCGACAATCGCGAGGTGCTGCTGCCGATCCTCGAGGCTCGCTTCAGGTCGCGGCCACGCGACGCCTGGCTGGAGGAGTTGCGCACGCACGACATCCCGGCCGGCCCCGTGCACACGATCGACGAGTTCCGGCGCCATCCGCTCACGCGGCACCACGGGATGGCGCGCGAGTACGACCACCCGGAGGTCGGCCGCCTGACGCTGCCGGGCTCGCCGCTGCTCTTTTCCCGGACGCCGACGCGGGACGTCGGCCCGCCGCCCACCCTCGGGCAACATACCGACGAAATCCTGCGCGCGGCAGGCTACGACGAGGCCGAGCTCACGGACCTCCGCGCCAGAAAAGTGATCCGGTGAGCGCGGTGTCGGGGGTGGGCCGTGCCCTGCGAGACCCGTGTCTTCTGGGTATTGCGTCGGGCCCGGCTGGTCATCGTGGCCCCATGACAGGCGCAGCGCAGTGTCGATGTGCGTGGTCGAGCAGGGCGCGGCCCGCTCCCGACACCGCGACGCAAGGGATCATCCCATGAGCACGAAGTACGAAGCGATCATGTACCACGTCGCCGACGCCATCGCGACGGTGACGCTGAATCGGCCCGAGGTGCACAACGCGATGAACGACGTCATGCGGCGCGAGCTCACGCGCTGCTTCGACGGGCTCGTCGCCGACGACGACGTCAAGGTCGTCGTCGTCACCGGCGCCGGCGAGAAGGCGTTCTCGGCGGGCGCCGACATCCGCGAGTTCGTCGCGCCGCTCGTGCCCGCGCAGTTCCGCGAGCACCGCCGCCGCGTGGACTTTCGCCAGGCCATGGACCGCTGCCCGCAGCCCATCCTGGCCGCCGTCAACGGCTTCGCCTTCGGCGGCGGTCTCGAGCTGGCGCTGGCCTGCGACATCCGCGTGGCCGCCGCCAGCGCGCAGATGGGGCTCACCGAGATCAACCTCGCCATCATCCCCGGCGGCGGCGGCACGCAGCGGCTGCCGCGACTGGTGGGACGCAGCAAGGCGCTCGAGATGATCCTGACGGGCGCTCGCATCCCGGCCGACGAGGCGCTCCGCATCGGGCTCGTCGAGCGCCTGGTGCCGGCGGGCGAAGCACTGAAGGCGACGCTCGAGCTGGCGCGCGCGATGGCGGCGAAGGCGCCGGTGGCCCTGCGCTACGCCAAGGAGGCGGTGGTGAAGGGCCTCGAGCTGCCGCTCGCCGACGGCCTGCGCCTCGAGGGCGATCTATCCACGCTGCTGCGCACCACCGAAGATCGCGTGGAAGGCGCCAAGGCGTTCCTGGAGAAGCGCGCGCCGCGCTGGACGGGGAAATAACCTCTGCCGTTTTCGTACTACGCGCGGCTGTCGCGCGCGCAGCAGGCCGTCTACCGCAAGAGCGACGCGATCACGGAGCTCCGGCTGCCCCAGGCCGAGCGGTTCGCCGCCGCCGTGGACGCGGTGGAATCGGCGCTGCTCGCCGAGGACCGCGCGGCCACCCAGGCCGCCAGCGAGCGGGTGATCGGCGGTCTGATGACGGTGCTCGGCGCGCCGCCGGTCAGGGTCGAGGTGCTGGCGGCGCGGCCGCACGCGCGCTGGGGCGAGCTGCACGGGCTCTACACGGCCGAGCGCGGGCGGCGTCCGAAGATCCAGCTCTGGATGCGCACGGCCAAGCAGAAGCGCGTGGTGGCGTTCCGGACGTATCTGCGCACGCTGCTGCACGAGGTCGGCCACCACCTCGACTACACGGTGCTGCGGCTGGAGGAGTCATATCATACGGAGGGCTTCTACAAGCGCGAGTCGAGCCTCTTTCACCAGCTGGTCACCGATCTGAGGAGGAGCGCGATGCCGACCATGGAGGAGTACGCCAAGCAGCCGCGCGAGCAGCGCCTGAAGCGCCTCGAGCGCACCGCCGACGAGCTGGCGGGCGCGATCCGCGGCCAGAGCGACACCGCGCTCGCGCGGCGGCCCGACGCCAAGAACTGGGCGCCCAAGGAAGTCGTCTGCCACCTCCGCGACACGGAGGAGCTGTTCAAGGCGCGGTTCGACACGATCCTCGCCACGGACAATCCGCCGATCGCCCCGCCCGATCCCGACCGCTGGGCGGAGGAGCGGCAGTACCTGCGCAACGACGCGGGCGAGGCGGCGGGCGCCTTCCGCCGGCGCCGCGAGGAGACGCTCGCCTTCATGAAGAAGCTCGCCTCCGCGGACTGGGAGCGCGGCGGCACGCATCCCGTGCGTGGCAAGGTCACCCTGGACGCGTTTCTCACGCTGATGGCGTGGCACGACGACAACCACCTCGATCAGCTCAGGCGCGCCCTCGAGGGCAAGGCGTAGCGCCGCGCCATCACCGCGGGCGGCGCGCAATCGTGGGCACCGGATTGTCGGACGTCTCGAGCTGCGCTCGGATCGTGTACTCGGTGCCCGGCGTGATCCCGCGGTCCGCCCTGAAGACGAGGCGATAGTCGGCGATATCCCCCGCCCGGTGCTCGGCCTCGCTCGGCCGCACGGTCAGGATGGTGTTGCGTCCAACACGCCGGCGATCGTGCCGCACTTGACGGCCGAACCCGTCGACGAGGTCGACCTTCCAGGGCTGGAGCGTCTCGTCGAACACGACGTGATAGACGGCCGAGGGTTTCGGCGTCCTCGGTGACCGCAACATGGTCGAGCAGTGCATCCGGATCGCCTATGCCGCGTGTGGCGCGATCTCCTGCATGAAGCGATCAAGGAGGGGCCGGGGGTCCTTCGGAAGGAACATCGTCGGAATCCACACCATGCTGACGCCGGCGGCGGCGAGCCGGCCCAGCTTGTCGCGGATCTCGCCGACGGAGCCGACGAGCGCGGTGTCCTGGGCGAGCGCCTCGGCCATGCCGAAGCGCTTCGTGAGCGCGGTCCGCAGGCGGTCGGCCTCGGCGCGGTCGTCGCTGATCAGCAGCGCCATGTTGGCCGAGCGGGCGACGGATTTCGGGTCGCGCCCGGCGGCGCGGCAGTGAGCGTCGAGGATGGCGCCCTTGCGCGCGAGCGTCTCGGGCCCGCCCCAGACGTTCCAGTGATCGGCGTGACGCGCGGCGATCTTGAGCGTGACCTTCTCGCCGCCGCCGCCGATCATCAGCTCGGGGTACGGACGCTGCACGGGCTTCGGCGCGAGCGGCGCGTCGCTGAGCTGGTAGTAGCGCCCCTTGAGGGTGACCTTGTCCTGCGTCCACAGCGCCTTGAGCACCTGGCAGGCCTCGTCGAGGCGCGCGAGGCGCTCGGCCACCGTGTAGAAGGGAAGGCCGTACGCCTCGTGCTCGTTCTGCTGCCACGCGGCGCCGACGCCGCAGATGAGGCGGCCGCCCGAGATGATGTCCACCTGCGCGGCCATCTTCGCGAGCACCGCGGGGTGCCGGTAGGTGTTGCCTGACACGATCGTGCCCAGACGCATCGTCGGGACGGCGGCCGCGAGCCCCGCGAGCGTCGTCCAGCACTCCATCGTGTCGCCGACGCGGTCCGGCGTGTTCGGCATGAAGTGGTCGGTGACGCACGCGGCGGCCCAGCCGCTCGCGGCAGCGTGACGCCAGAGGCCGAGGACGGCGTCCCACGTGGTGTTGCCCATTCCGGTGAAGATCCCGAAGCGCATGTCAGCTCACCGTCGTTGACGCCAGTCCTGGGGAGGGGCCGGGGGCGAGTCGGCCGCGCGATCGCCCTTCGAGGGTTTCATGTCCACCCAGCCGCGGCCGCGCAGGCACTCTTCGTCGAGCTCACCGCTCTTCGTCTTCGAGCAGGCGGCGTAGTCGCGCCGGAACTCGGCGGTGGTGTACGGCTCGCCCACTTTCATCCACTGCTTCTCGGTAGCGCAGCCGGCGACGGCGGCCGCGACCACGAGCAGGGCGACCGGGAGCCTGGTTCGCATTGCGCCGCATTGTACCGGGTGTACGCTCTAAATGGTAACCGCCCATGCCAGACCGTTGGGGCGACGGCGTCTGGACCGCTCTCCTCGAGACCCGGGAACGGCTCGCGGCCATCCTGCCCGGGCTCTTCGTGCTGGTCGTTCTCCTCGGGCTCGGCGTGCTCCTGGGCGTGATCACCAAGGTCGTGCTCGAGCGCGGCGCGCGCGCGTTCGGCTTCGACCGCGTGATGGAGCGCTGGGGCGTGGCCGCGTCACTGCGGCGCTCCGGCGTCCAGCGCGCGCCGTCGGGCGTGCTCGGCCTCCTCGCCTTCTGGGCGATCTTCCTCTTCTTCGCCAGCGCCGGCGTTGACGCCGTCGCGCTGCCCGGCGCTCACAGCGCGACCGCCCTGTTGCTCGCGTTCCTGCCGCCGCTCTTCGCGGCCCTGCTCATCCTCGTCGCCGGCTGGCTGCTCGCCAACTTCCTCAGCCAGACGATCCTCATCGCGGCCGTCAACGCGCGGCTGCCGGAGGCGCGACTGCTCGCGCGCGTCGCACACTGGGCCGTCATCCTCTTCGCCGTGGCCACCGCGCTCACGCACCTCGGGATCGGCAAGGAGATGGTGCTGGTCGCGTTCGGGATCACGTTCGGCGGGCTGGTCCTGGCGCTCGCGCTGGCCTTCGGCCTCGGCGGCCGTCACATCGCGGCCGACCTGCTCAGGCGTCGCCTGCGGCGCGAGTCGCCGCCGCCTCAAGAACGCCTCACTCACCTGTAGACGCCGTCGGCGTCCGCGTGCAATCGCGGAGGCGCGGGGCGGGGCGGGCCGCGCTCGACCACGCAAATCGACGAAGCGGTGCGCCTGTCAGCGGGCACCGAAGATGTCCGCGGATCCGACGCAGTACCCGAAACACGGGTCTCGCGTGGCCCGCCCCGCCCCGCGCCTCCGCGATTACGCCCGCCTCCTTCCGGCTAGAGACGGGCGAGGTCGAAGAGGACGTAGCCGATGCCGCCGCGAGCCAGCCACGCGTTTCCGAGTTCGTCCGCGCGGTAGCGGCGTGGGACGGATGCGGCGGTCGGCGCGGCCGGGTCGTTGACGAGGACGGTGTCGCCTTCCAGGCCGACGAGGACGAGCAGGTGGCCGGACGTGGCGGCGACGGCGGCGCCGCCGAGCTCGCCGGCCGCGTAGCGCACGGAGGCGATGATCGGAATTCCGCGCTCGAGACACCAGCGCGCCGCGCGCCAGTCGGGGAAGCGCAGCAGATAGCCGGCCACGCCGCGCGCGCCGGCGGCGCGGACGGCGGCGGGCCAGACGCCGTAGATGTCGAGCGCGGGATGGAACATCTCGGCGGCGAGCGAGGCCGGCGCCGCGGCGCGGCCCCAGTAACCGAGCACCATCGCGACGCTCGTCGGCGAGCAGAGGCGCGCGCCGAGCGTCGCGTCGGCTTCCATCTGACTGAGCGCGGGCACCTCGAGCCGCGCGGCGGCGCCCTCGGCGAGACGGAGATCGGGCGCCGCGGCGTCGGCCGTCGAGAGGGCGACGATCCAGCGCGCGCTCGCGGCCGCCCGCACGCGCACGCGCAGCCGTACGGCATCCACCGCGGGCGCGGCTCGGAACACATCCACGTCACACGTGAGCGGCGGCGTGGCCGACGGCAGCGGCGCGAACTCCGCGGCGCCGATCGTCGCGCTGGCGGCCCACGCCGACCACTCGCCGTCGGCGAGTGCCGAAACCTCGAAACGGAACGCGAGCGGCGCGTCCGTGAGCGGCGCGAACGACGGGAGCAGGTGCGCGGCCGGCCGCCGCGGCGTCCACGTCGGCAGCATCAGCAGCGTGTCGGCGCCATCGCGCGCGGCGATCGGCGCCGGATCGACGCCGCGCAGGCAGGCCGGCGGGACCGCGCCTTCGAGCGCCCGCGCCTCGACTCCGGCCGCGGCCAGGAACAGGTCGGTCGTCACCACGCCTCCGAAGTGGGCAAGGAAGTTCCCTCTCGCCTCGTCAAGATGCCAGTCAAGCGCGCGCCGACTCGGACGCGGTCCCCGGGCACAGCGCTTGCAACTTCACCGCGGCGTTTTCGGGCGAATCCCTACGGGAGGGGACCTGAATGACCTTCGGAAAATGTGTTTGGGACGGCTGCACCCGCCACGCCGAGAAGGAGTCCACCGGCGCCTGCCGGACGCACCATCTCCAGCTGCGCGACGCGCGCTGCACCGGGTGCCAGGGGCCGCTGCGCGATCGACTGGAGCTCGATCGCAAGCGCTGCGCGCGCTGCGCCGCCGTGCGCGCGGCCTGAACCCCAACGCATCAGTCGAGTTCCAGGCTTCCTGCACGCGGTTGCGCCGCCGCGGCCGAGTCCCGCATGGAATTTCGTGGATCTACGCGTGGCATCGGCGTTGCCCCCGGAGACGAGTATGGCGACCGAGCCCGCGCCGTCCGAGAAAACGCCCGCAGGGCAGGCCGTTCCACACCTTCACCGTGCTACGCGGCATGGCCGTCGCGCTCGTGATCGAGACGCACGACTGGTATTCGGGACTGCTGCAAGCCGCGCTGGCGCGCGTTCGCATCGAGGGTCAGAAGTCGGCGGGAGTTGCGGGGGCCGCGGGCGGTCGATGCCGCCCGCGGTACTCCCCTTGTTTCTAGCGCGGCCCTCGAGCCGCGCGCTCCGGCGTGCGCCGGGGCCTTGTGACTGCCAAGGATGTTGGCGCCGCACGTGGCCGCTAGCAGGCTGCGCGCAGCGCGCTCAACAGGTCCGGTGGCGCATTCTCCATCCACACCTCCTGGATTGGAGTTGCCCTCGACGGTGGTGGGGACGATGTCCCCGTCACCGTACGTCCGGTGTACACTCCTTCGCCGTCGTCGTCAAGCGGGTCAACGGCCGCCGCGCAGCCGCGGATCGAGCACATCACGCAGCGCGTCGCCGAGCATGTTGAAGCCGAAGACGGCGAGCGAGATCGCCACGCCGGGCCACACCGCCATCCACGGCGCGCGCAGCATGTAGGTGCGGCCCGAGCCCGAGAGCATCGCGCCCCACGACGGGTAGGGCGGCGGCACGCCGAAGCCGAGGAACGAGAGCGCGGACTCGGCGAGGATCACGGCCCCGAGGCCGATGGTGGCCAGGATGATGATGGTCGCGAGCACGTTCGGCAGCAGGTGACGCACGATGATCCGCGCGTGGCCGCAGCCGATGGCGCGCGCCGCCTCCACGAACTGGCTCTGCATCACGCCGAGGGTGGCGCCGCGGATCACCCGCGAGTTGGTGGCGGCCGCGATGATGGCCACGGAGATGATCAGGTTCAGCCGCCCGGGGCCGAGCACGGCCATCACCGACAGGATGATGACGAGGTACGGGAACGAGAGCCACGCGTCCACCACGCGCTGGACGGCGAGGTCCCAGACGCCGCCGAAATACGCGCTCGACACGCCGATGGCGGTGGCGACGACGATGGCAAGGGCGATGGTGGCGAAGCCGACGGTGACGGACACCCGCGCGCCGTACACGACGCGGCTCCACATGTCGCGGCTGAGGTTGTCGGTGCCCAGCCAGTGGGCGGCGCTCGGCGGCTTCATGCGGGCGCCGCGGATCGTCTCGTCGAAGCGGTAGGGCGCGATCTGCTCGGCGAACACCGCCATCACGAGCATGGCCACGACGATCACGCCGCCGATCGCGCCGAGCGGCTTGCGGCGCGCGAAGCGCGCCGCGGCCAGCGCCCAGCGCACGGCGGCGGGCCGGGGGCGCGCGCCCGCCGGCGTGGGCGCGGCGCCGTTGAGCTCGAGGGTGGCCGAGGTCATCGCGCTCAATAGCGGATCCGCGGATCGAGCACGGCGTAGAGGGCGTCCACGGCGAGGTTGACGAGGACCACGGTGGACACGACCAGCAGGTTCACGCCCTGGATCACCGGGTAGTCGCGCTGGTTGATCGCGTCGAAGAGGAATCGGCTCACCCCCGGCAGCCCGAAGATCGTCTCGATGACCACGGTGCCGCCGAGGATCTGCGGCAGCTGCGTGCCCAGCAGCGTGATCACCGGGATGACCGCGTTGCGCAGCCCGTGCTTGATCACCACCGCGCGCTCGGCGAGGCCCTTCGCCCACGCCGTGCGCACGTAGTCCTGGCGGAGGACCTCGAGCAGCATGCCACGCGTGAGGCGCATGAGCGCGGCGGCGGAGGCGACGCCGAGGATCACCGCGGGCAGCAGGATCTGCACGACGTGCCCGAGGGGGTCCGCGCGGAACTCGACGAAGCCCGTCACCGGGCGCCAGCCCCACCAGATGGCGGGCAGCACGATCAGCAGCGTGGCCAGCCAGAAGCCCGGCACCGACAGTCCGAGGATGGCGAGGCTGCGCACGACGTAGTCGGAGAGGCTGTCCTGGCGCGCCGCCGCCAGCACGCCGACGGGCACGGCGATGAGCAGCGCGATCAGCGTCGCGTAGAGCGCCAGCTCCGCCGTCACCGGCAGGCGCTGCCCCAGCTCCTGCACCACCGGGCGCCGCGTCCACAGCGACTCGCCGAGGTCGCCGCGCGCCGCGCGCCCGATCCACTCGACGTACTGCACGTGGAAGGGCCGGTCGAGCCCCAGCTTCGCGCGCAGCTCGTCGATGTCCTTCGCGTAGGAGGTCTCGGCGAGCATCAGCTGCACGGCATCGCCCGGGATCAGCCGGGGCAGGGTGAAGACGATGGCGGTGGCGATCAGCAGCGAGGGAACGGCGACCAGGAGGCGCCGGACCAGGTACCGCCGCAACACGGCGCCGCCTCCCGTCGCCTCAGCGTTCGAGCCAGGCGGCCATCAATCGGCCGCCGTAGTCGTAGCCGAAGCTCGGCGCGTAGTTCTTCAGCGCACCCTCCCAGACGCCGATGTAGACGCCCGAGGGCATCTGGACGTAGTACTGCTGCCTGGCCAGATGCCGCTGGATGTCGAAGATGATCTCCCGGCGCTTGGCGACATCCGCGGTGCGCCGCTGGCGCACGAGCATATCGGCCACCACCGGATCGTTGATGTGGCTCTGGTTCTTGAGCTCGTCGGGGTAGTACTGGCCGAACAGGAAGTTGTCGGGCTCGAGGAAACCCGTCTGCGGGCCGTAGGTCATGGAGTCGAACTTGCCGTAGAAGCACGTGGAGATGTACGCCCCGTACTCCTTGGTGTCGAGCTTCGCGTCGATGCCCACGTCCTTGAGATATTTCTGGACGAGCTGCATGGAGTCCACGAGGATCGTCGAGCCGTAGGTGGTGAAGCACATGGTGGCGGGGAACCCGTTGGGGTAGCCGGCCGCGGCCAGCAGCCGCTTGGCTTCAGTCGGGTCGTACCGGTAGTAGCGGGCGCCGTCGCCGAGCTTGTCGATCGGGATCGACCACTCCCGCAGCGCGGCGGGCACCGGCGGGTTGAGGACGCCCACGCCCTCGAAGACGGCCTCGATGATCGCCTTCCGGTCGATGGCCAGCGACATCGCCTGGCGCACGCGGACGTCGTCGAACGGCTTGCCATCGGTGCGCATCGAGAGGTGGCTCATCACGGCGGAGGGGTACTCGACCGTCTTGAGGTTGGGCCGCTTCTGCTTGAGCGTGTCCTTGATCTGCACCCAGTCGGTGCGGTTGATCGTGCCGGGGAATTCCCAGCCGAGGTCGTACTTGCCCGCGAGGAACGCGGAGATGCGGGAGGCGTTGTCCTCGTCCACGGTCATCTCGACCCGGTCGATGTAGGGGAGGCCGGCGAGGACGTAGCCCGGGTTGCGCACGAAGCTGAGTCCCACGTTCGGCCGATAGGCGTCGAGCATCCAGGGTCCGGTCCCGACGACGGCCTCGTGCTTCTTGAGGTCGCCGTACTTCTCCACGACCTCCCGGGCGACGATGGCGACGGCCAGCGGGTTGGCCAGCATGTCGAGGAACCAGACGAACGGCTCCTTGAGCGTGAACTTGACCGTGTACTTGTCGGTCGCCTCGACCTTCGCCACCGACTTCAGCATGTAGGCGTTGGCGTTGCCCTTCACGGTGAGGAAGTGGTTCACGCTGTACACGACGTCGTCCGCGGTCAGCTCGCGCCCGTTCACCGGAGGCTTGTGGTGCCAGCGCACGCCCTTGCGGAGCTTGAACACGTACGTCGTCTCGCTGGGCTGGCTCCACGACTCGGCGAGGTCGCCCTCGATCACGAAGGTGCCGGGAACGACGCTGGGCCCCGCCTTGTGCTTGAGCAGCCGGCTGTGGGTGAAGCTCAGCGCGATGTGCGTCTTGTAGGAGATCGTCTGGAACGGATCGAAGTGCGGCGGGTCCCACGTGCGGAGCGACAGCGTGCCGCCGCGGCGAGCCCCGGCGTCCGGAGGCTTCGGCGTCTGGGCGCGCGCGACGGAGGGGCGGAGCGTCGAGGCGGCGAGCGCGCCGCCGCTCAGCGCCAGGAGATCGCGTCGGCTCAGAGGCATGACAGCACCTCGTCGAAGATGCCGAGCGTCTCCTCGACGTCGGCCTCCGAGTGCGCGAGGGAGACGTAGATCTTGTTCACGGCCTTCACCGCGCCGCGCCGCAGCAGCTCCTGGTTGAAGCGCGTGATCTTCGCGCGGTCGGCGGTGAGGGTGGCGCGGTAGTCGACCACGGGGCGGTCGGTGAAGAAGAGATCGAAGACGGGCGGCTCGCCGCTCACCTGCGCGGCGACGCCGTGCTTGGTCACGGCGGCCTGCAGGCCGGCCTTCAGCCGCGCGCCCGTCTTGAAGAGGCGCTCGTAGGTGCCGGGCTTGCGCAGCTCGGCCAGCGTGGCGAGGCCGGCGGCGGCCGCGATGGCGTTGCCGTTGAAGGTGCCGGCCTGCCAGACGTAGTCCGGCGTGCCCTCCAGCGCCGCGTCGAAATGGCGCATGATCGCCGCCGGCCCGGCGATGCACGCGAGCGGGAAGCCGCCGGCCACGACCTTGCCGAAGGCCGCGAGGTCGGGAACGACCTTGTAGAACTCCTGGGCGCCGCCGTAGGCGAAGCGGAAGCCGGTGACGATCTCGTCGAACACGAGCGGCACGCCGTGGCGGTGCGTCGCGCGGCGTAGGCCCTCGAGGAAGCCGGGCGCGGGCGGGATCGTGCGCTGGTAGGGCTCGACGATGACGGCGGCGAGCTCGTCGTGATGCGCGTCGATGAGCGCCTCGGTGGTGGCGAGGTCGTTGTACGGCGCGACCAGCACCTCGCCGTCGATGGCGTGCGGGATGCCGGCGGAGTCGGCCATCGGCGCCGGGAACGCCTTGGGCGAGCGCGGCACCACGCTCATCAGCACGTAGTCGTGCGTGCCGTGGAAGCCGCCCTCGAACTTCATGACCTTGTCGCGCTTGCGGTAGGCACGCGCCACGCGGAGCGCGAAGAACGTCGCCTCGCTGCCGCTGGAGGTGTAGCGCACCTGCTCGGCGCACGGCACGGCGGCCACGATCTCCTCGGCGAGCCGAATGGCCGGCTCGTTGACCACGAAGTACGAGGTGCCGCGCTCCATCTGCCGCTGCACCGCCTCCACCACGGCCGGGTGGGCGTGGCCGAGCAGCATGGGCCCGGAGCCGAGCAGATAGTCGAGGTAGCGGCGGCCGCTCATGTCCCAGAGATAGGCGCCGCGGCCCTCGCGCACGACGAACTCGAGCCCGGGGCCCGAACGGTGACTGCCCAGCACGCCGCCGGGCAGCACGCGCGCGGCGCGCTGCAGGAGATCGGTCTGATCACTCATGGCAAGACCCTGCCTCGTTGCGAAGGTGCGTCATGATACCAGAACCGCCGAGCCCGCAAAGGCGCCGCGCTTGAGCGCGCCGAGCGCGCGGTTGGCCTCGGCGAGCGGGAACGTCGTCGTCGTCAGGCGGACGGGGATCCGCGCCGCCTCCGCCAGCAGGGCCTCGCCGTCGGCGCGCGTGTTGGCGGTGACCGAGCGCACCTGGCGCTCGTAGAAGAGGTCGCGCGCGTAGTCGAGCGGCGGGGTGGGCGTCATGGCGATGCCGGCGAGCGCCAGTGTGCCGCCGCGCGCGAGCCGCCGCAACGCCAGCGGTACCAGCTCGCCGGCCGGCGCGAACACGATGGCGGAGTCGAGCGGCTCCGGCGGCGCGTCGCCCACGTCGCCCGCCCAGGCGGCGCCCAGCGTCCGCGCCAGCTCACGATGCGACGCCGCGCGCGTCAGCACGTGCACGCGGGCGCCGCGCGCGCGGGCGACCTGGAGCGTGACGTGCGCGGAGGAGCCGAACCCCCAGAGGCCGAGCCGCCCGCCGCGCGGCACCGCGGCGCGCTGGAGAGCGCGAAAGCCGATGATGCCGGCGCACAGCAGCGGCGCCGCGTCGACGTCGGAGAACGCCGCCGGAATCGCGTAGGCGAAGGCGGCGGGCACCACCGCGTACTCGGCGAAGCCGCCGTCGGCGTGCCAGCCGGTGAACTCCGCGCGCTCGCACAGGTTCTCGCGGCCGGTCGCACAGTACTCGCAGTGCCCGCACGTCCGCCGCAGCCACGCGATGCCCACGCGGTCGCCGGCGCGCACGCGCGCGTCCGGCGGCGCCGACTCCACCACGCCGACCGCCTGATGGCCGGGAACCAGGCGATCGCGCACCGGCGGCAGGTCGCCCTCGACCACGTGGAGGTCGGTACGGCAGACCCCGCACGCGCGCACGCGCACGAGGAGCTCGTCGCCCGCCGGCGTCGGGATCGGGACGTCTTCGGCCAGGAGCGGCGCACGTTCGATGGGCGCCTGGCCCTGCAGCACCATGGCGCGCATCGCGCTCAGCCGCCCGCGCGCTCGATCAGCTTCTTCGCGCGGGTCAGGTGTGGGGCGTCCACCATCTGCCCCATGAAGCGGAACGCGTAGGCCCCGCGTGCCGCGTGCTCGGCGAAGGCGGCCACCAGCTCGCGCGCTTCGGCCACGGCCTCCTTCGAGGGCGTGAACACCTCGTTGATGACTGCGATCTGGCTCGGGTGGATGGAGATCTTGCCGGAAAATCCCATGGCCACGCCGTCCTCGCACTCGCGGCGCAGGCCGTCGAGGTCGGCGATGTCCGTGTAGACGGTGTCGAGCGCGTCGACGCCGGCGGCCGAGGCGGCGATCGCGCACATCGTGCGCGCGTAGCGCGGGATGTCGAGGTACTTCCCGTGCTCGTCGCGCACGCGCGGCAGCCCCATGGCCGCCCCCAGGTCCTCGATGCCCCACGAGATCGTCACGACGCGCGGGCTCGCCACGGAGACCTCGCGGATGTTCAGCAGGCCCTCCGGCGTCTCGGTCGCGATGAGCACCAGCCGCGTGCGGCCGTGGGGGATCCCGTGGCGGTGCTCGAGGCCGTCGAGGACCTGCGCGATCTCCCGCACGTCCCCCGCGTGGCGGGGCTTCGGCACCACGTAGCCCGTCGGCCGCCCCGCGATCGTCTCTGCGAGATCGTCGCGGCCCAGTCCGGTGGCGATGGGGTTCATCCGCACCCAGCGCTCACGGCCGCCGAAGTCGCGCCCGAGCCACTCGCGCACGATCGACCGCGTGGCCGCCTTGCGCTCGGGCGGCACCGCGTCCTCGAGGTCGAGAATGAGGCCGTCGGCGGGCAGCGTGAGCGCCTTCTCGAGCATCCGCGCCTGGCCGCCGGGAACGAAGTGGAGCGAGCGGCGCGCCATCAGGGACCTCCGAACCATTTCACCGCTCGCCTCGCCGGAGGCACCGGCTCAGCTCGCGCCGCCACGTTTACGCATCATTGCGTTGCGGCGGGCGCGCATCACCAGCTCGCCGTGCTGGTTCTTCGCGCGGTGCTCGAAGGTGACGATGCCCCACTGCGGCCGCGACTTCGACTCGCGCTTGTCCACGATCTCGGTCTCCGCGTAAATCGTGTCGCCGTGGAACACCGGTTTCGGGAACTCCACCTTGTCGAACCCGAGGTTGCCGACGGTGGTGCCGAGCGTGGTCTCGCCGACGGAGAGCCCGACGGCGATGCCGAGGGTGAGCAGGCTGTTGACGAGCGGCTTGCCGAACTCCGCCTTGCCCGCCGCGTGGAAGTCGAGATGCAGCGGCTGCGGGTTCATCGTCATGCAGGTGAAGAAGACGTTGTCGGCCTCGGTGATGGTGCGACCGGGCTGATGCGTCAGCACGGTGCCGACCTGGAGCTCCTCGAAAAACTTCCCCGCCATGCGCGCCTCCTCCGCGGTGGGCGGATGGTAACATTCCAGGCGGCGATGAGCGACGCCACGCCCCCGCCCGCGCAGCCGAGCACGGCCACGTGCGCCCGCTGTGAGAAGACGCTGACCGAGGGCGATCGCGTGCTCGCGGCCGACCGCGCCTTCTGCCGCTCCTGCTACGAGGTCCTCAAGTTCGAGCTGCAGCAGGCGGTCGCGCGGATGTCGCAGGACATCAACTATCCGCTGGCGACGCTCGGGGCCGTGCTGGGCGGCGCCGTCGGCGCCCTCGCGTGGTGGGGCTTCACCGTGCTGACGGAGATCGGCTTCGGGCTCGTGGCCGTGGTCATCGGGTTCCTCGCGGGGCACGGCGCCGTCCGCTTCGCGGGCGGCAAGCGCAGCGCGGGCTTGCAGGCGATCGCGGTCACGGCCGGCGCGCTCTCGTTCCTCGTCGCCGCCTACCTCGTCAACATGACGTTCATCAACCAGGCGCTCCAGCAGCGCGGCGAGACCTGGCGCATCCCGTTCCCGCCCCACAGCGTGGACATGTTCTACCGCGTCCTCGCCGTGAACTTCGGGCTCATGAAGCTCGTGTTCCTCGCCATCGTGGTGTACGAGGCGTGGGTGATCCCGCGGCCGCCCAAGCTCGACCTGGCCGCGTGACGGACGACCCCGAGCGCCGCGCGCGCGAGGTCGACAACCTCCGCGCCGTCTACCAGAGCCTGCAGCCCGGCGCCCGGCCGTCCGAGCCCCGCTCGCGCGTGGGCCGCGGCGTCGCCGCCGGCGCCGTGGGCGGCGGCCTCCTCTTCGTCCTCGGCAAGGCCAAGCTCCTCGGCCTGTTGGCGGGCGTCTTCAAATTCAAGACGCTCGCGACGATGCTGCTGTCGATCGGCGCCTACGCGATCGAGTGGGGCTGGGCCTTCGCCGCCGGCTTCGTGCTGCTGATCTTCGTCCACGAGATGGGCCACGCGGTGGCGCTGCGGCGCGAGGGCATTCCCGCCGGCGCGCCGGTGTTCATCCCGTTCGTCGGCGCGTTCGTCGCGATGCAGGGTCAGCCGCGCGACGCGGGCGTGGAGGCGCGGGTGGCGATGGCGGGCCCCGTCACGGGCTCGCTGGCCGCGTGGCTCGTGCTCGGCGCCGGCCTGGCGTGGCCGCAGCCCCTGCTGGTCGCGCTCGGCCACGCCGCCGTGCTGCTGAACCTCTTCAACCTGGTGCCGGTGCCGCCGCTGGACGGCGGCCGCATCGCCGGCGCCTTCACGCGCACCTCCTGGGTGATCGGGTACGCGGTGGGCGCCGTCGCGCTCCTGCTCACCCGCTCGCCGCTCCTGCTGATCGTGTTGATCGTCGGGCTCTTCACGCTCGTGCGGCGCTGGCGCGACCCCGTACCGGGTTACGACGCGCTGCCGCCGCGGCAGCGCGCGACGATCGCGCTCGCCTACGTCGCGCTCGTCGTCGCGCTGCTCGTCACGCTGCCGCTGCACGATTGAACTTGGGGGGCCCCGACCTGGCCCCCCATGGTATATGATCCGCGCCCGACCCCTCATGTCCGGCCTCATCGTCCCGCCCGCCGTCCCCGTCCTCGCGCTGGCGAGCGCGCTCATGTCCGCCGCCTCGACCGTGCTCATCTCTCGCGGCCTGCGGCGCTACGGACCGTACACGGGGGCCTGGATCAACCTCGCCGTCGGCACCGCGTGCGTCTGGATCGCCGTGCTCCTCGCGGGCGGCGTCGGACGTCCGACGCTGGCGGGCGTGGCGTACTTCGCGCTCGCCGGCCTCATCGGCACCGTCGGCGGCCGGCTCCTCCGGTTCATGAGCATCGAGACGGTCGGCGCCTCGATCAGCGCCGCCCTCATCAACCTGAACCCCCTCGTGTCGTCGGGCCTGGCCATCCTGCTCCTCGGCGAGCGCGTCACGCTGCCCGTGGCGTTCGGCACGCTCGTCATCGTCGCCGGGACGACGCTGCTCTCCGTCGGCGGTCGCCGCGCCGGCGTGCGCCCGATCCATCTCGTCCTGCCGTTGACGTCGGCGACGTGCTTCGGCGTGGTGGCCGTGCTGCGCAAGATCGGGCTGAGCGGCATGGCGCCGATCCCGGGCTTCGCCGTCAACGTCACCGCGGCCCTCGTCGCGTACACCGCGTTCCTCGTCGCCTCGCGCCAGAGCGCGCTCATGGTCTGCCGCGGCCGCAGCCTCGTCTACTTCGCGGCCGCGGGGGTGGCGGAGAACGTCGGGGTCTGCCTCGTGGTGCTGGCGCTCAGCGTCGGCACCGTGAGCGTGGTGGCGCCGCTCGCGAGCGTGTCGCCGATCTTCGTCCTCGTGCTGTCCTTCTTCTTCCTGCGCGGCATCGAGATGCTGAACCGGCGGATCGTCGTGGGCACCCTGCTGATCGTGAGCGGCGTCTACCTGCTCACCGCGCTGCGCTGAGCGCGCTACGGATGGACGGTGGCGGAGAACGGGCCGCCGATCGGCTCGGCGCACCGCGCGCGGCCCGCCGTATAGGCGACGGCGCCGGTGACGAGCGTGAAGACGAAGCTGCCACCGAGGCGCTCGAACGCGTACACCCGGTGCTGCGTCGGCGGATCGACGAACCCCCTCGGCGCGCATCGCCACCAGCGCGACGACACCGAGCGCGGGATGTCGGCGATGCGCTTCGAGTCGTAGAGGTCCTCGAGCCGCCACGCTCGCACGAGCCGCCCCGATGGATCGTAGATCGCGACGACGGCGCCGTAGCCGGCGTTGTGCCAGTTGTCGAACGTGATCAGGTGGCCCGTGTTGCTGACGAGCGCCTCGACGGGCGCCACCGGGTTCGCGAGGGCAACATCGGCGACGAGCCGGTACGAGCGATCGCGCTGCCGGACGTCGAACTCGCCGCGCGCGGGCCCTCCGTTCGGGGCGCCGGCGAAGCCGACGGTCTCGCCGACCGACGTGCCGGGCACCAGGCGCACGAAGCGCCCGCCGTCCTCGGAGAACACGCTGACGGTCCGCGGTCCCGGCCAGTCGTCGGCGAACACCGCCGTGGCGCCGAGCGCGAGCGTGACGACGAGGGCGGCCGGCCGGCGGCGCACCGGTGTCAGCGACCCGGCTCGATGAGCCGGTCGACGACGTCCTTCGCCGTGGTCAGATCGACGCCGGCCTCGCGCTCGTAGTGCCGGATGGCGGCGATCTTCTGCCCCTGCTTGACGAGGTCGAGGACCTGTTGCTTGAGCGCGGGCGGCATGCCGGTGATGAGCGTCTGCGCCCGCTGGGCCTGCGCGGCGGCGACCCGCGGCGCGGCGGCGCGAGCCGCGTCGATCTGCGCCCGTGTTCCGGGCTTCGGGCAGAACGCGGTGACGTACCATCGCCCTGCGTCGCGTACGGTCTGCACGATCAGCGTCGTGCTCGCGTTCGGCCGCGCCTCGTAGGTGATGTGGAGCAGGTGGCTCGGCCGCACAGGGTAACCGACCCGGTCGGAGAACATCGGCGGCCCGGCGGGCGCCTCCTCCATTCGCCACGTGAACGTCGGCGGTACGGGCCCCTTGGCGCCCAGCCGCGGATCGAAGAACGACATCGCCGCCTCGTACTCGCTCGGGCAGACCAGCGACGTCGGATGCAAGAGCGCCGCCGCGCGCGCGGTCTCCGGCGTGTTGATCGCGTCGACCACGCGCTTCACGAATCCGGCCTCCGCGGCGTCGTGGGTGGACGCGGCCGCGACGCGCGAAGCGAGAAGCACCAGCACGAGCGCGACGAATCTGCTCATACGAGCAGCCTAGCATTTCCGGCGCGGCGCGCGGCGACACGGCGACGGCACGCGCGCGAGCGCCCACACCGCGAGCTCCACGAGACTCGGCGCCGGCCCCGTCACCCGCGCAGGGTCGCGCGGATCTGGGCGAGGTGATTCAGGTCGTGCTCGGCCCAGTGCTCGAGCATCTGCCGCACGCGGATGCGGCCGTACTCGGGATGGCGCCCCGGCGGCGGCGCGCTGGGCGGGCGACAGCCGCCGGACCTGCTCGAGGTTCGCCGCGCGCAGCGCCGTGTACGCGGCGAGCAGCGTCCGCGCGTCGGCGCGATGGTGGCGCAGACCGTCCGTCCACTTCTCCTGGTCCCAGGCGACGATCGCTCCGCCCGGCTCGGCGGCGAGCTTGCGGATACGGAAGGCCAGCGTGACCTCGGCGTCGAGCAGATGGCCGAGGACCTGGATGGCCGACCATTCGTCAGGACCAGGGCGGCGCGTCAGGCGCAGCCGCGAGGCCCGGCCCAGCGCGCGGCGGATGGCGCGCGGCGCCGCCGCCAGCGCGGTCAGCGTGTTGCGACGACCGAGGCGATGGTGCAACGTGCGGCACATCGGGCAGGCCATCTCGGGGTCCTCCTCCTCGTTGATGACATACAATATTGTCCTGTGACGTACGACATCGCGATCATCGGCGGCGGGATCGTGGGACTGGCGACGGCCCGCGCGATCCTCGACCGCGCGCCCCGCGCGTGCCTCGTCGTGCTCGAGAAAGAGATCGACATCGCGCACCACCAGACCGGTCACAACAGCGGGGTCATCCACTCCGGCATCTACTACAAGCCCGGCTCCTACAAGGCGCGACTCTGCGTCGAGGGCGCACGCCTGATGAAGGCGTACTGCGAGAAGAACGAGATCGAGGTCGAGACGTGTGGCAAGGTGATCGTCGCCACCTCGCGGGAGGAGCTGCCGCGGCTCACGGCGCTCTACGAGCGCGGCGTCGCCAACGGCGTGCCCGGCGTGGCCATGATCGACGCCGGACGGCTCAAGGAGATCGAGCCGCACGCGAGCGCGGTGGCGGGAATCCACTCGCCGCAGACCGCGATCGTGGACTACCGCCGCGTCGCCGAGACGCTCGCCCGCGAGCTGGTGGCGTCCGGCGTGACCATCGAGCGCAACTTCCGCGTGACGTCGATCGCGCGGCTGCGCGGCACGCTGCGCCTGGCCACCGACGACGACCACGCCGTCACCGCCGCGCACCTCGTGAACTGCGCGGGGCTGCAGTCCGACGTGGTCGCGCGCCTGGCCGAGGCCCCGATCGACGTGCAGATCGTGCCCTTCCGCGGCGAGTACTACATGCTGCGCCCGGAGCGGCAGTATCTGGTCAACGGCCTGATCTACCCGGTGCCTGACCCGGAATTCCCGTTCCTCGGCGTGCACTTCACGCGGACGGTCCACGGCGACGTCGAGGCCGGCCCCAACGCCGTGCTCGCATTCGCGCGCGAGGGCTACACGTGGCGCCGCGTGAAACCGGGCGAGCTGCTCGACACGCTCCGCTTCCCCGGCTTCCGCGCCATGGCGAAGAAATACTGGAAGACCGGCGCCTACGAGATCTACCGCTCGCTCTCCAAGCGCGCGTTCGTGAAAGCGCTCCAGCGCCTCGTGCCCGCGCTGCGTCCCGAGGACATCCGCCCCGGCGGCGCCGGCGTACGGGCGCAGGCGGTGACGGCGGAGGGCACGCTCGTGGATGATTTCCGGATCGTGCAGACCGCCGACGCCGTCCACGTCCTCAACGCGCCCTCGCCGGCGGCGACCGCGTCGCTCGCGATCGGCCGTCACATCGCGACGATCGCGGCTCAGACGTTCGGGCTCTCCGCCTGAGCCGCGACAAAAGGTCCGTCCAAGGCGAAAAACGCCTCTATTGACAGGGGTTTGGCCGATCAGGTAGAGTGGCGCGGCCATGATCACCGTGCCCGCGCGTCGCGTCAAACAATTCGGAGTCGAGTTCTACCAGGCCGGCCTCTCCGCGAAGGACATCGATCGCCTCGTGAAGTTCGAGGTGCTCGGCTATTCGGGCGTCGAGGCGAACGAGGAGGCGAAGGCCAAGGCGCGCAAGAGCGCCGCGGCGCGCTCCCGCGTCAACTGGGACATGCTCGAGAAGCGCATCAGCGAGAGCGAGAACGCCTACCAGCGGCCGATCATCCGCCGCAAGATCGACGAGCTGGCCGCGTACTATCGCGAGTGCAAGGACGCGGCGACGCTGCCCGCGATTCCCGGCGCCGTCATCATCACCTCGGAGAAGCGTTTCACGTTCACGCCGATCGCCGGGCACCACGATCTCGGGCTGCTGCAGATCCCCGAGGAGCACGGCGTGCTGCGCGTGCTCGACGGCCAGCACCGGCTCCTCGCGTTGCACTCGCTCAGCCAGACGGGCGACGCGATGGGCATCGAGGTGCCCGCGGTGCTCTTCGACTCGCTCGACGCGCGGCAGATCGTCGAGCTGTTCGTCACCATCAACGCCAAGCACACGCGGCTGAACCCGTCGCACATCATCAGCCTGGCCGGGCGCAAGCTCTACCCGGACCCGAACCAGGCGCTCGCGCACGACATCATCCGGTCGCTCAACGAGGACGACACCTCGCCGCTGCACGGCGAGATCAAGATGCTGGGCACCGGCCGCGGGCGCGTGAGCCAGGCGCCGCTGGCGGAGGAGATCGTGGACCTGCTCGAGACGGTGGAGAAGCTGGGCGGCGGCGCGCGCATCCAGGAGCTGCGCCAGCACGCCAAGCGCTTCTTCCTCAACTACATCAAGGCGCTGTCCACGACCTTCCCTTCCGCGTGGGCCGGCCGCAAGTACTCGATCAAGACGGGCGCCGCGTTGCGCGCGTTCATCCGCGCCGCCCCCGACGTGATGGCGCGCGCCAAGGAGCTCAAGCGCGAGCCCTTCGACCTCACCGGCATCCGCGAGGCCATCAAGCCGTGGGGCGAGCGGCTGCGCGACCGGCGGTTCGAGACCGAGGGCGAGTGGAAGCTGAAGCTCGCGGGCGGCACGCGCGGCACGGTGGAAGTCCTCACGCGCGAGCTGCGGGACGCCCTGCGCTAGGCGCGCGGCGCCGCGCTCGTCATTCGGTCCAGCCGAAGTTCACCTCGAGGATCTCGAAGGTCTTCTTGCTGCCGGGCAGCTGCGCGGTGACGCTGTCGCCCACGCGCTTGCCGATCAGCGTGCGCGCGAGCGGCGAGTGGATCGAGATGCGGCCCTTCGCGGGGTCGGCCTCGTCGGAGCCGACGATCCAGTAGCGGACCTCCTTGCCCGCCTCGTCCTCGAGCCGCACGGTGGAGGCGAAGGTCACGCGGTCGCCGCCCTTCGGCGCCTCGATGACCTCGGCGCCGTTCACCTTGCCCTCCAGCTCGTTGATGCGCCCCTCGACGAACGACTGCTTCTCGCGCGCGGCGTGGTACTCGGCGTTCTCCGAGAGGTCGCCGTGCGCGCGCGCCTCGGCGATCGCCTTGATGATCGTCGGGCGCTCGACGCGCTTGAGGCGGTCGAGCTCGTCCCGCAGGCGCTCGAAGCCCGTCCGCGTCATCGGCGTGCGCTGCATCGACATGGCGTCACCTTAGCACGGCGTCAGGAGCGCTTCGGCGCCGCCAGGACCTCCACCTTCGCGGCGGCGCGCGCGTGGCTGACCCACGCCTCCCACGCCTGGCTCTGCTTCTGCGTGAGGACCTCGCGCGAGAGCCGGTCGCGCTCGGCCGCGAGGTCGGCCATGTTCGGCGCGATGCGCTCGAGCACCTTCAGCACGTAGTAGCCCTGGGGCGACTTCACGGGCCCGGCCACGGTCCCCGCCGGCGACTGCAGCGCAGCGAGCTGGACGTCGCCCGGCAGCCGCTCCGCCGGCTTCGTCCGCGAAAAACGCGCCGTCTCGCCCGTCTGCGCGCCCGCGATCCTGGCGGCGGCCGCCAGATCCTTCGTGCCGGTCTCCGCGACCACCTTGTGGGCGCGCTCGAGCGCGATCGCCTCGGCCTTCTGCCGCTTCACCGCGCCCGCCACCCTGTCGCGGATCTCGGTGAGCGGCGGCACCCCGGCCGGGATCGCCTCGGTCGACTTCAGCACCACCCAACCCGCCGCCGTCTTCACGGGCGACGAGACGCCGCCGATGGCCAGGGCGAACGCCGCCTCCTCCAGTGGATCGGTTCCGCCGAGCATCGGGAGGCGCTCCATCCTGGACATCGTCGTCTCGATCGGCGTCAGCCCGAGCCGCCTGGCCTCGGCCACGAAGTCCGTCGCGGCCTGCAGCGGCGGCCGAACCTCGTCGGCCTTCGCGCGCGCGGCCTTGTCCGCGGCCTCGGCTGCGAGCCGATCGCGGATCTGGGCGGCCACCTCCTTCAGCGGCTTCTTCCCGGCGGCGCGGCTCTCGAACACCTTGATCGCGTGAAAGCCGAACGGGCTGCGCACGGGCTCGGGCGAGATCTCGCCGCGGCGCAGCGTGAAGGCGACGGCCTCGAAGGCCGGCACCATCTCGCCCTTGGAGATCCAGCCGAGGTCGCCGCCCTTGGACTTGCTGCCCGGGTCCTCGGAGATCTCGGCGGCGAGCCTCGCGAAGTCCTCGCCGGCTTTCGCGCGGCGGATCACGTCGACGACCTTCGTGCGCGCGTTGTCCTCGGCCTCGCTGCCGCCCGTCTGCGGCACGGGCACCAGCACGTGGGCGGCGTGCACCTGCTGCGGCGTCTCGAACTCCTTCGCATGGTCCGTGTAGTACTTCTCGACCTCCGCGTCCGGGAGCTGGGGGCGGAAGTCCTTCGGCGCCAGCGTCACGTACTGCACGCGGCGGCGCTCGGGCAGCTGGAACTCCGCCGGGTGCGCCTTGAGGTACTCGGCCACCTCCTCGTCGGAGACCGTGGCGGCGGCGACGAGCGGCGCCGTCTCCACCAGCGCCCAGGCCGCGCGCACCTCCTCGCGGCGCAGCGCGAACGCGCGCTCCAGCTCCGCGTCGGAGACCTTGATCCCCGCCTTGACGGTGGTCTCCACCTTCATGCGCGTGAGCTCGCGGCGCACGTCGTTCTCGAAGGCGGACGCGCTCATGCCACGGCGGCGCAGGAAGTCCTGGTAGCGCGCCAGCGAAAAGCGGCCGTTCTCGGCGAAGGCCGGCACGGCCTGGATCTGCGCGTTCAGCTCCTCGTCGCTCACCTCCAGGCCCTCGGCGCGCGCGCGCTGCACGACGACCGCCTCCTGCACGAGGTCGTTCACCGCCTGCTGCGGCAGCCCGAGCTGCTCGGCGAGCGTCGGCGAGAACCGATCGCGGTACACGCGCGAGTAGGCATCGAGATAGGCCTGGTAGCGCCGCTGGTAGCGCTCGACCGGGATCGCCTCGCCGTTGACTGTCGCCACCACGTCGCCGCGGTTCCTCGCCCCGCCGGACATCGAGCCGACGTACACCGACGTCAGCACGAAGGCGGCGATGACGACGAGCAGGCCGACCTGGAGGACCCTGCGATAGCGACGCATGACCGTGATCATCGGAGCTCCTCGACGCTCGGCGGGCTACTCGTCGCGGTCGGATGCGGCGAGGCGGGGCGCGGGAGCGCCCTCCTCGGGCACCACGCGGCGCGCCACCGTGATGAATCCCGTGTGGGCCACCATGCGGTGAAACGGCCGCACGGACGTGCCCTCGATGTTCCAGGGGCGGTAAAGGGTCTCGAACGTCTCGACGAGCGCCCACTCGCGCTCGCGATTGAGCGCCTCGGCGATCTGGTGCGACTGGATGATCGTCGGCACGTAGGAGAGGAAGATCCCGCCGGGGCGCAGCACGCGCGCCACCGCCTGCGTGAGCCGCCACGGCTCGGGCAGGTCGAGCACCACGCGGTCCACGGGCTCCTCGTCGCCGACGCCTTCCTCGACGGGACCGAGACGCATGGTGAGGTTCGTCACCTCGCCGCAGCGCATGTGGATGTTGGCGAGCGCGCGACGCGCGAACTCCTCGCGCTGCTCGAAGGTGATCACGCGGCCCTCGGGCCCGACCGCGCGCAGCAGCGCCAGCGTCAGCGCGCCCGAGCCCGTGCCCGCCTCGAGCACGCGGCAGCCCGGGTGCACGTCGGCCCAGAAGAGGATCATCGCGAGGTCCTTGGGGTAGATCACCTGCGCGCCGCGCGGCATGTCGAGCACGAACTCCGCCAGCGTCGGACGCAGCGCGAGGTAGCGCAGGCCCATCGAGGAGCGTACCCACGAGCCCTCGGGCTGGCCGATGATCGCGTCGTGCGAGATCCAGCCGCGGTCGGAGTGAAACGTCTCCGACTTCCTCATGAACAGCAGGTGGCGCTTGCCGCGCTGATCGATGAGCAGCACCTGCTCACCGTCCTGGAGCGGAAGGGGCTCTTTCACCGATCTCGGGGCGCGGGCAGGAAGTGCGCGGCGACGAAGCTGGCCAGCGGGATCAGGGCGCTGACGGTGAGCGCGGCGGGCAGCCCGTGACGGTCGGCCACCCAGCCGAGCGCGGCCACGCCGAGGCCGCCCGTGCCGAAGGCGAAACCCACGATGAGCCCGGAGGCCATGCCCGTGTGGCGCGGCAGATAGGCCTGCGCGAGGACGACGGACAACGAGAAGCTCGCCGTGAGGACGGCGCCGAACACCGCGAGCATCACGATCGCCAGCGTGCCGCGCGTCGCGAGGAAGAGGAGGCCGAAGGGCACGGCCGCGAGCAGGCCCCACTTCATCAACGCGCGCGGGCCCCAGCGATCGGCGAGCGGAGATACCAGCACCGTGCCGAGGGCGCCGGCCCCGAGGAAGACGAAGAGCAGCGTGCCCACGATGCGCGGGTCCCCCTCGAGATAGTCCACGTAGTAGAAGGGCATGAACGTCGTGAACCCGAGGCTCGCGGACGCGCGGATCATGACGACGAGGATGAGCAGGGCCATGGCCGCGGGCATGTTCTCGCCGCGTCCCGTCGCCTTCGTGGCCCGCGCCGCCGTCGTGGCAGTCGTGAACGACGGCAGCGCCGCGAGCAGCACGGCGCCAACGAGCAGCGGGGGCAGGGCCAGCGCCAGCGTGCCCTGGAGGGCCCACGTGGTCACGAGGAACGTGGCGACCAGCGGGCCGAGCGCGATGCCCACGTTGCCCCCGAGCGAGAAGTACGACAGCGCCGTGGCCTTGCGGTCGCCCGCGACGCCCGTCGCGGTGCGATAGCCCTCGGGGTGCCAGGCGGCGACCCCGAGCCCCATCACGACGACGAGCAGCACGAGACTCGTGTAACCGGGCGCGAGCCCGGTGAGCGCCATGCCCGCGCCGGCCACGACGACCGACGTCGGCAGGATCCAGCGCCGCATCGTCTGGTCGGCGAGGTAGCCGAAGAGCGGCTGGAGGAGCGACGCGGTGAGGTTCGTGGCCAGCACGATCGTCGCCACCTCGGCGTACGAGAGCCCGTGCGCGCTCTTGAGAAACGGCAGCACCGCGGGCAACGAGCCCTGCGTGAGATCGACGGCGAAGTGGCCGAGAGCGAGGAGCCCGATCAGTTTCGCGTGCGGCCGGACGCGCTCGACAATGGTCGGGAACGGAACCGCGGCCGCTGTCGCAAGGGCCGCGGGCTTCGAATCAGCCATGACCCACCAATGGTACACTAACGCCGCGACGGAGACATCACGCCCGATGAAAATCCGCGCCCTCGGTCACGTCTCACTCTTCGTTCGCGATCTCGACGCGACGCGACGCTTCTATCGCGACCTGCTCGGCCTCGCGGAAACCGGCACCGGCAAGGACGGCCGCATCGTCTTCTTCTCCGCGGGCGCGCGCCATCACGATCTGTCGTGCGAGCTCGCGCGCGCTCCGGGTCCGGGACCGCAGCCCAAGGGCGTGCCCGGGCTCTACCACGTCGCCTTCGAGGTGGGCGAGACGTCCGACGACCTCTCCGCCGCGCGGCGCGACGTGGTGGCCCGCGGGCTCGAGCCATTCGGCGAGTACGCGAACGGCTTCTGTGTTCGAGATCCCGACGGCCACGAGGTCGAGCTCTACGTCGAGCCCGTGCGCACCCGGAGCGCGGTCAGCGAGAGACGGTGAGGCCCTCGCCGCCGTAGTGGTCGACGTCCACCCACGGCGGGTCCTCGACGAACCGCGAGGCGCGGAACGGATGGAGGTCGGCCGTCGACGGCGCGCCGGCGGTGATCCACTCGGCGAGGCAGCGGCCGATGGCGGGCGCCGTCTTGAACG